>Ga0070665_100004166_pt1 | contig 15217 bp, 15 predicted proteins | sample KBSS13metaG_FD_65862 | JGI IMG/M metagenome (GOLD analysis project Ga0070665, IMG submission 65862) | Switchgrass rhizosphere microbial communities from Kellogg Biological Station, Michigan, USA - KBS S1-3 metaG | ecosystem: Host-associated > Plants > Roots > Rhizosphere > Soil ... | reverse complement strand
ATTATCCTGGCGCCGATGCATATCGCTTTCCTCGAAATGGTGATCGACCCGGTCTGCTCGATCGTGTTCGAAGCGGAGCGCGAGGAAGCCGATGTCATGCGGCGCCCGCCGCGTGACCCGAAAGCGCGGCTTTTCACCCTGGGCATGATCTTGAGCAGCGTGATTCAGGGGGCGCTGGCTTTCGGTTTCGTGGCCGCCACCTATCTGATCGCGATCAAACGGGGCATGCCGGAGAATGAAGTGCGGGCTCTGGCGTTCGTGACCCTCATCCTGGCCAATTTCGCATTGGTATTCGCGCACCGGACCTACAGCAACTCGCTACTGGGCGCGCTTCGCCCGCACAATCGGGCGCTGGCTGCAGTGTTGGGGTTCAGCGTGGCAATGCTCGCGTTGATTATGTTTTGGCCGGCGGCCAGTGCATTATTCCGTTTCGGCCCTCTGCATACTCACGATCTCATCGTCACGATCGGCGTTGCCCTCGCTCTGCTGATCGCGCTTGAGCTTGAGAAACACTTTTGGAAACGACGGCGTCATAGGCCTTCCTGATTGCCATTATGCCGCGTGCAGCGGTGGCGATCGCCCGCAGGGCTAGGCTGTGGTCCCAGGCTCGCGCTGGTCGCGGTCCTTCTGGCGGTGACGAACGCTAATCCCTGGTCCAACTGTACGTCCCCGCCTGTTATGCGCTTGATCGATTTCGGCTGGCTGTAGGCGCTACCGTACCATCGCTTCGGCGCCGTGTGCGATTGACCTAAGTCAAGGCGGCCCAGGGTCGATCGTCCATCCTGCTCCGGTTCGCCAGCTCATCTCGAGCGGTGCCAATCGGGGGAGAAGCCGATGTCCGAGCAACCGGAAGTACGTGTCTGGGATCCGCTTGTCAGGCTGACGCATTGGAGCCTGGCCATCGGGATAGTGCTCTCTTTCGTGACGGCCGAGCGCTGGCCCGAAATCCACGAGGCAATCGGATATGCGATCGGTGGGATCATCGTCGTGCGCGTCCTCTGGGGCTTTATCGGGTCGCAGCATGCGCGCTTCTCCGACTTCGCCTACGGGCCGGAGGCCGTTCGAAGATATCTGGTCGCGCTGATGGGATTTAAGGGGCGACGCTATCTCGGGCACAGTCCTGCCGGGGGCGCGATGGTGATGCTGTTGCTCGCGCTCGTTAGCGCGATCGTCGTCACCGGCATTTTGACCGAGATTCAGCGTGAGAGCGCCCTGCCTCCTGCCGTGGCTACGGCTTCGTCAAGCGGCGCGCCATCCGGGCTCGGGGCCTCCAGCGAGGAGCACGAAAGCATCGTTGGGAAGATACACGAAGCGGCCGCGAATGTGCTTATCGTGTTCGTCTCGCTTCATATCGCCGGAGTGCTGGTCGCAAGCCTCGTTCATCGCGAGAATTTGGTCGTCGCCATGTTCACCGGCCGAAAGCGGCTCAAGAGCAAGCCGGGCAGCCCGGCCGCCGGTTCGTAACCCATGTCCAGCCGTGTTTCCCTGAGCAAGGTTGACGTTCGACGGCGACAATGGCCGATGAGACCCTTTTCCCTGACCTTCATTTCCGCCCTTCCTCATACTCAGGGCGGCAGCGTGTAGGAGCTAGTCCCGTCCGCTCCGCCAGCTTCTCCTTCGAGCGTCGGGCGACGAAACCCGTTGATCGAAATCAAAGCGGAATTTTGGGCGGGCGGCACACTGAGTACGCAGCCGCGTTTGGCTGCGCCTACAACCATCAGGAGAAATCCCATGGCACAGCCTGCGACCAAACTACCCATCAAGACCGAAGGCAAGAGCGCCCCACCGCCGTCTCTGCTGCCCGAATGGCGCCCGTTCGAAAGCCTGCGCCGCGAGATCGACCAGCTGTTCGACAGTTTCCATACCGGCTTCTGGCGCGCGCCCAGTATGCCGACGCTGTTCGACACGCGCGGTGTCGGCACGCCTGCGGTCGATTGCGCTGAGCACGACAAGGCCTACGAGGTGACGGCCGAGCTGCCCAGCCTCGACGCCGCCGACATCGAGGTCAAGTTCGCCCACAACATGCTGACCATCTCGGGGGAGAAGAAGGAAGAGAAGGAAGAGAAAAAGAAGGACTACTATCTCTCTGAGCGCCGCTATGGCTCGTTCCAGCGTTCCTTCCAGCTGCCGGACGGCATCGACTCCGACAAAATCGAGGCGAAGTTCGATAAGGGCGTCCTCAAGGTGACCCTGCCCAAAACGGAGAAGGCGCAGAACCACGAGAAGAAGATTGCCGTCGCGACGAAGTGATCTTCCGGCTGCGGCAAAGGCCGAAGCGTCGGACGGCGCTTCGGCTGGTGCTCACAGGTTACCCCGGCTAATTTTTCTCAGAGCAAGACCATGCGCATTACGTTTCTCGGCGCCACCGGTACGGTGACTGGATCGAAATATCTTCTCGAAACAGGCACTCGTCGCGTGCTGGTCGATTGCGGGCTGTTCCAGGGATACAAGCAGTTGCGCCTGCGCAATTGGGAAAAATTGCCGATCGATCCCGCCGCTCTCGACCTCGTGGTCCTGACTCATGCCCACATCGATCACTCCGGCTATCTGCCGCTGCTGATCCGCGACGGTTTTAAAGGGCGCGTAATCTGCACGCCCGAGACGCGTGACCTTTGCGGCATCCTGCTGCCCGACTCAGGTTTCTTGCAGGAGCAGGACGCCGCCTTCGCAAACCGTCATGGCACGTCGCGGCATCATCCCGCCCTCCCGCTTTATACCCAGGACGATGCGCGCACTGCGCTCAGGCGGCTCTCGCCACTGGACTACGGCGTCGAGCGGGACTTCGGTGATTTCAGCCTGACGTTCCGCAACGCAGGCCATATTCTGGGCGCCGCCAGCATCATGATCCTGCAAGACGAGCGGCGCCTGCTCTTATCCGGTGATGTGGGGCGTCCCGACGATCCGATCATCTTCGCACCGGAGCCGATCGGCGAGGCGGATTATATCGTCGTCGAATCCACCTACGGTGATCGGACTCATCCCACCGGCGATGCCGCGGAGATTCTGGCCGCCATCGTCAATCGCACGGCAGGCCGGGGCGGAACAGTCGTCATTCCCGCCTTCGCCGTGGGTCGGGCACAGACGCTGCTTTACCATTTGATCAGACTGAAGGCTGCCGGTCGTATTCGCGATCTTCCGATCTTTCTCGACAGCCCGATGGCGATCGAGGCCGGCGAGATGCTCTATCGTCACCGAAGCCAACATCGCCTGACCGACGCCGAGTGTCGCGCCCTCGCCGAGGGAATACGACAGACGCAGTCGGTCGAGGATTCGAAAGCCATCGACGCCAACCGCCTGCCTAAGATCGTCGTCTCGGCCAGCGGGATGGCAACCGGCGGGCGCATATTGCACCACTTGCGCGTGTTCGCCCCCGATCCACGCAACACGATCCTCTTCGCCGGTTTCCAGGCAGGCGGAACGCGCGGCGCAGCGATGGTCGCCGGCGCGGATACTGTGAAGATTTTCGGTGACTATATCCCCGTGAGGGCTGAGGTCGCGAACCTGGACATGCTGTCGGCCCACGCCGACCAGGGCGAACTCCTGGCCTGGCTAGCGACCTGCAACCGGACACCGCGGCAGATCTTTATTACCCATGGCGAACCGGCGGCGTCGGACGCATTGCGAAAGCGCATCGATGAACGGTTCGACTGGCCGTGCCTAGTGCCAGCCTATCGGGATAGCTTCGAACTCGCCTGATAGAAACAGCCAACGCCACCGCGGCTGGCGTTCGGCTAATGCATCATCCGCACCGGGATCCGCATGCGCTAGAACTTCGCGAGTGACGCCGCCCCGATAAGAACTGAGGCGACGGTTCTCAGTGCATCATCAGGAGCGGAACGTTCGCGTGTTCCAGGACATGGCGGGTCATCCCGCCGAGCACCGCTTCGCGCAATCGGCTGTGTGTATAGGCGCCCATGAGTACCATGCTGGGGTTGGCGGTGGCGATGACGTGCATGAGAGCGTCTTCGGCCGACGTTCCTCCAGGTTGCGGACGGAGATAGGGTGGATTGATGCCGTGCCAGTTGAGGCTTTCGGCGAGGTCGAGATCGTTTGCGATCGCTGCCTCGTCCAGGGTCGTGAAAATCGAAACCTGCTCGGCCGCGCGCAGCAGCGCCATTGACGCGCCCACCGCCCGCGCGGCCTCGCGACTTCCGTTCCAGGCAATCACGACGTGGCGAAGCAGGTCCGGGTATATCGTCTTTCCGACGAGCAGCGTTGGCCGGCCTGATTCGAAAACGGCCGCGTCGAACGCGACGCCCGTGGCAATGGAGCCATTCGGCATATTGAGGATCACGAGGTCGTTGAGCCGGCTGCAGCGTGCAACGGTGGGCGCAATATCACCGACGCGCTGGGACCATTGCGCGTAAGGCGTGCGCAGCGACCGATCCACGACGTTTGCAGCGAGCTCTTCTTTGCGCCATCGCTCGAATTTCGCCTTCGCCGGTGCGGCCTGGGCTTGGGCATCGGCATTCTGCGCGATCATCGTGGATGCTACGCCTGGTGCCATCGCGCCGATCGGAATTCCAGCCAGGACCATCAGCGGATCGGGCAAGACAAAAACCGCGTTGATACGAGCGTCCAGCCTGCGGGCTAGATCGGCCGCAGCGGCAAGCTGATTATCAAATGCAATGTCCGGCAGGACAGGGACGAGGATACTGCAGATCGTCATCGTCGGGGCTCCTTCGAAACGATTGTTCTAAAGTTTACCAGCCGAAGACCGCTTAAGCTTTGCGCAAGTGGTGCCACCTCTTGAATGTCGATGCACACATCCCGGCAGCCCTTATCGGCCAGTTCTTAGATCGCCGCACCGATGAGCCAAGCTTCTTAATCTCGATCTGCCAATCGGGGCCGCTATGTCTGCGTCTAGCGATTCCCGGTGCTTTTCAGGCTCAAAATATAGTCGATGATCTTGTTCTGCTGGTCCTTCGAGAGATTCGGGTTGGGCATGCCCAACGGAATCATTCCGTTCGCGTGCGTTGTCAGGAGATGCTCGCGCAGCTTCGCGGCAGTGACGTCCGGCCTGTTGGCAACCTCCTGAAAAGCGGGGCCGCCGACATGGTCGGGAGGGTTCTTCTGGCCCGGCTCGATCAGATGGCAGCTCGTGCATATGGTCTGCGCCAGATCGTGTCCCATGCCCGATGAAAGCCGATCGGACACGGCATGCGCCGACAGCGACAGGCTTGTCAGCGCCAGGGAAATTAGTGAAATGCGCGTGGTTATTATGGTCATCATCGTTCCAATCTGAGTCATGGTTTCCGAGTTCAAGCCTGGATAAGGGTAATCGAGATTTGCCATTGGCGCCTTGATCTGGCTCAAGCTGGGACGAAGAGGACTGACGCGCATTTCTCCGGTCAGCGCGCCTCTCAGCATCGTGCATCAATCTCGATCGACGGCGCGGCGTTTGATCTTGATCAAAGCGTGGCAAGGGGCATGGGCCTATCTTCGGGCTTGCCGGCAGCTCCCTTCATCCTGCCGGCGCGGTCTTGTCAGACCGAAGGTCCCGCCTTCCCCCGCTTCGGCGGGGATTTTTTTTATTCCGCCGGAGTGCCGGCCGGCGTCTTCAGCGACAGGATGTAGGCGATGATGTCGTCCTGCTCTGCCGGACGAAAACGATAGGTCGGCATCGGCAGATGCAACTCGTCCATGAAGTGACGCAGCGACCGTGCATCGGTTCCCGGCCTATCGGCGATCGTCATGAAGGCCGGGCCGGGCATCGATGGCGGCAGGATGTGGCCGGCGCGAGACCCGCTCGGATCGTCCGGCGAAACCCGATGGCACTCGGCGCACCATTGCTCCGCGATCTGGTGTCCGCGCTCGGCGGGGCTTTCTACCGCATGGCAGCCCGCAGCCGCGAGGGCGATCCCGACCGCAGCTCCAAGATGGGCGGTTCCGAGCCTCATGCGACGACGATACGGTCTTGGACGTCCGCGACGCCGGCCGCCGACCACGCCGCCCGTTCGATCTCGCGCCGTTCGGCGTCACTGTGGACCTTGCCGCTCAAGATCACCTTGCCGTCGTCGACGCGGATGGCGATGCGGCTCGCTTCGACCTCGGCATGGCGTTCGAGCGCTTCGCGGATCTTGAGATCGATGTCGCTCGACTTGACGCGCGGACGTACCGTTATCTTGTTGACCACACCCTTGACGCCGCCGAGCTTGCAGAGGTCGGCTTCGGCCGCCGCGCGTTGATATTGCCAATCGACCTCGCCCTCCAGAGCCACGATCCCATGCTCGACGGAAACCGAAATCCGGCCATCGGGCACCATGACATCCCAGGCCAATAGCTTGATCGCCCGGCCCGCGATCTGATCGTCCTCGGTCTGGTGAGCGTTCGGTGGGAGGACGGCGAGTTCCTGGGCGATGGCCTTGACGCCTTTAACCCGACGCACCGCGGCTTCGGCCTCGAACATCAGTTCGTCGCTGATACGCTGCTGCAGCGATATATCGTCGTTCATGTCTCGCTCCTCTGTTACCGGGCGCGTGGGCGCCGTGGTTGCCGGTAATTCTGCCTGCTTCGACATGTCGAACATTGAGATGGCTCAATCCGGAGCAGCATTTGACCCCGATCAAGGCGCTCGCCGGCGGATCTGCCAAGAAGAACGGACATATCTCGCGTGGTGCGGGGTCTCAAATCGCGAGGTTATGATGATCCGTCACGTTCGTTTGGTGCTGGCGCGCTGCCACGATTTTCCCGAGGGTTGCTCAGAGCGCGGATACACGCTCCTGTTGCCGCTTACTGCCGACGGCCATCTCGATCGCGAGGAATGGGCGCGCAATCCCGACCGGGCGCATTTCGAGCGGTTCTGGGACGGCAGCGACGATTATGGCTGGCTGAAGCATGATCGTGGCGGCTGGAGGCTGGCTTTCGCCGACGGGGCGGAAGATGACGAGGCCATCTTCCGCGGCGATGACCATCGCTTCGTCGAGGGCGAATACATAACGCTGAAGGAACGCGACGGCGAAATGCACACATTCCGGATCGCCAGCGTGCAGTGAATTCGCGGCCCGTCGGCTGAGGTTTCCGCCGACCGGCACGCATCACGCCGCCTGGACCTCGACGACAGCGCCGCCGGGGCAGCAGGGCACCGCGCGGGCGACCATCTCCAGCTAATGCGACAGAATGCAGGGGATGGTTGAGGCGGCGAGGAGCGATCGGGTGACGCCGCCCAGCACCCATTCCCGAACCCGGCTATGTCCGTAAGCGCCGGCGACGATGAAGTCGCATTCCTCGTCGGCTGCGGCGACGATCAGCTGGTATCCTGTGTCGCCGGACGCCGGCAGGCGGCGGATCGACACTTCGACGCCGTGCGCGGCGAGATAGCTCGCCATCGCGTCGACCGAAATCTCGTATTTGCCGCCATCCGTGTCCGAGACGACTTCGGTTAGGACCACCGTTTCCGCACTCATCAGCAATGGGAGCGCGTCGCGGACAGCGCGGGCCGCCTGAGGCGTGCTTTTCCAGGCAAGCAGGATACGACGCGCCTTATACGAGAGCGGGGCATCGGCCGAGACGACGATCACCGGCGTGCCGCAGGCCATGATCAGGTCGGCTGGGGCCAGCTGATAGACGTTGCTTTCGGTGTCCACTCGATCGTTTTGGCCGACGATCACGAAATCGGCGCGCCCGGCCTCGGCAGTGATGACATTGAGCGGCACGCCGCAAACTTCGCGCCATTCCACCGCGATTCCGCTTCCCCTGGTGGCGCTGTCGAACAAAGCCTTCGCGGTCACGCAGCATTCGCCGGATGTTTCACACAGCGCAGCCGTCGCTGTGGCGTCCCCCATGGTGGTCGTGACCGCGGCCGCGGCCGATAGCCTCACGGCCAGGCCGATCAGCTTCATGTCGCGGCTTCGCGCCATCGATAGCGCATAGCGAAGCCGCTGTTCGGACACGGGACCGGGCTCGACATGTACCAGTATCTGGCCGTTTTTCATGATCCACTCCTGGAGATTGGCATGTGAATTTTTGCGCCAGATGGATGTCGGCGAATATTGGGAATCGTGCGTAGGGGGTATTACTTACTTCCCGAGCACTTCACAGGAAGATCGGGAGGCAGATTTGCCGCGCGTGCTTTCCTGCGGCGTCACCGTGACCGACGGCGCGCATGTGTTGCTCGGCCACGCGAGGCGGCTGACCTAAGCCTCAGGCCAGCGCCTCACCGTCTTGCCGCTGCAACTCGCCCAGGACTGTAAAGATACACTCCCACACCATGGGGCCTCGGATGCGACATCCAGGTTGCGCGCCCGCTTCAATGCGATCTCGGTAGCCCTGCCGCCGTGGTTGGCGATCACCGAATAAGTGGCGTGGCGGATATCCTGCGCGTCCGGGCCGTAGAAAAAGCGGCATTCGCATTGGTCCGTACGCAAAAATTACGGATCCAAGGCGTGTTAGGTCATGCCGTGCGTTTGACGGGGATCAAAGACGCCGGGAGTGCGAAGGGCGATCATCGCTGTCTTCGAGAGGAGGCAGAAATGAGCGCTTATCGCGTCAAATTCATGAACGATCTGATGAACAGCTCCGGTCACAGCTTCCATTGTTGCCAGGAGGCGATCGATATCCGCTCGGCTAAGTCCAAGGAGCGCGCCGTGCAGGCTGCGAAGCATCGCTTCGCCCGCCGGCAGGCAGTGCCCGATTGGACTGTCCGTGCCCATCTGATCGAGGTGGAGGAAATTCCAATCACGGCCTCGCCGGATTCGTAAATCCGTTTGGGCTTTACCGCCCCGATATGCGTTCCGCTTTCGCACATTGTGCAATCGCCACGACAGTATCGCTGCCATTTGCGGCATCGATGGGCGTCCAATCGAGTCGTCCCGGGTCGATTTCCAGCTGCTTGCGCAGGACAGCCGCGTCGGCGTCCGAGGCGTCGTTTCGGCGGCCAGCGATACGCTGCTCCAGAACCGCAGCCGGGGCCTCCAACCAGATGCCGGCAAAGGGGACTTTGGCCTTACGAGCGACGTCCGCCACAGCGTCGCGTTCGTCCCGACGCAGGTACACGGCATCGAGTATGGCTGAATGGCCGGCGGCCAAGCACTTTGTCGCTTCGTCCAGCATCGATCGATACACTCGCCCCGTAACCTCCAGCGTATAAGTGTCCGCCGGCAGGGCGGTTTCCGGCGAGACGCCGAACAGCCGTTTGCGGATCACATCGCTGCGGATGACGCGCCCACCCGGTGCGGCGCCGATACTGGGTGCTAGGCGATAGGCTGCCGTCGATTTGCCTGAGCCGCTCAGGCCGCCGATCGCGATGAGCCTTGGGCCAACTAGACGCAGGATATCAAAGGCTGCGCTGAGATACGCCTTGGCTTCCTGGCCGGCTGCGTGGTTTCGGGTGATCGTGACGTGAGCGCGTATCGCCGCGCGCACCGCCATGAAGAGCGGCATCGCGGCAAGGCCTTCGACTTCGTCCCGCCGATCGAGATAGCGGTTAAGCACTATATTGGCGTCGCCGGCCAGGCCGTGCGCGCGAAGATCCATCAGCAGGAAGGCGAGATCGTAAAGCACGTCGATATTGCTGAGCCGCTCATCGAATTCCAGGCAGTCGAAGAGAACGGGGCGACCGTCGATCAGGCAGATATTCCCGAGATGAAGATCGCCGTGGCACTCCTTGACTGCACCTCTGGCGCGGCGGCTCTCGAGCAAGCCGCGCTGTAGCGCCAATGCCCGCTCGCAGCCCTGCGTCAGGGTTGCGATGGCCTCCGGATCGAATATGCCGGACGGGCAGGCTGCGAATGCTTCAGCATTGCCGGCGATGATGCCGGCAATGGCGTCGGCGCCGCCGAATCCGCCCGCGACCTCGGCCTTGTCATGGAAGGCCGCGATCGTGTCACCGAGGTTTCGTGCTACGCCTGATGGCAGTGGTCCCTGCTTGGCCAGACGGTCCAACAATTGGCTCTGGTCGAAGGCGCGCATTTCGACAAGCCAGTCGATGGCTTCGCCGGCGCTGCCGAGGTCTATCCGTCCGCTTGCGTCGCGCGTCACCGCGACCACGCGCTTATAGAGTTCCGGCGCCGTCCTCCGGTTCAACGCCAACTCGCGTTGGCATGCCGCTTTTCTGAGTTCCAGCGTCGAGAAGTCGGCGTAGGGGAGCCTGACCGCACGCTTCAGCTTGAGGACGCGGTCGCCCGCCAGGAAGACGTGGGAAATGTGCGTCGTGATCATCTCGACGCTGTCGCGCGTCCAGCCTCCCCGTTTGAGGAAGGCGACGACTTCCGCCTGGCCTGTGTCGGCGCCTTCGGATTGTGCCAGATCGCTCAGAGTGGTCCTCGCTTCCTCAATGCGCCATCAGGACTGGGATGTCCGCATGTCTCAGAACATGGCGCGTTACGCCGCCCAGAACAGCCTCGCGGATGCGGCTGTGCGAATAGGCGCCCATGACGATCATGGTTGCGTGGCTTTCCGCTGCGCCATCCAGCAAAGCCTTGCCGACATCGTGGACCTTGCCTTCGATTTCCAGTCGCTCGGCATTCACGCCGTGCCAGGAGAGATGCTCCAGCAGGCTCGGGCTCTGTGATCGCGTTTTCGCGTCTTCCAACGGCGCGAAGATCGAAACCCTTTCGGCCTGGCGGATGATCGGCATGGCGCCATGAAGCGCCCGGGCGGCCTGAAGAGAGTCGTTCCAGGCGATGATGACATGGTGAAAAAGGGACTGCGGAACCCTGGCTGGCGTTACCAGGGTCGGGCACCCAGCCTCAAAGACCGCGGCCGCAAAGGCCTCCTCGGTCACAATTTCGTAGGAGTCCGGCTTGGCAATGACGGCGAGATCGCAAAGACGTCCGATATCGACCACCGTGCTTGCGACCGCGCCGACCCGTTCATGCCAGGCCGCGACGGTGTTTTCCGCGGTATCATTTTCCGCCGGCAAGAAACCATAGGCCGTCCGCCAGCGGTCGAATTCCTCGAACGCTGCGATCTGGGCGCGCTTGCCCTCGATTTCGATCGCCTCGCTGACGACACCGGCGGCCGCGATCATCTCGGGAACGGCAGCCGCAGCGATCACGGAATCGGGCCGCGTAAAGACGACATTGATGTGCGCATTGATCCGCAAGGCGAGATCGGCGGTGGCTTCAAGCTGAGCAGCGAACGGGACGCCCGAAAATAGCGGAACGAAAATGTTGCGGATCGTCATGGCTACACCTGCGGATGGATGTGGATACGCGGAGCAGTCTAGCCATCGGAGCTTGGCAGCCATTGAGATGAGTCAAACGGCGCCTCGTCCGATATTGAGACGCGCTGTTCGGTCGTTTGATTTGTCTCAAGGCAGATGATCGGAAGGTCGCGAAAAATCCCGCTCAGGATGGTGGAATTCAAGCCGCCGACACTGCGATCAAACTTGAGAAGGAAGTTTTCGATGACCATGCTCGATAAACGTGAACAGGCGCTCGAACAGGCCTTCGTCCGTAAGGAGGAGGTGCGGTTCCTGATGTTGAGCCACCGGAACAAGCTGTTCGGTCGCTGGGCGGGCGACTTGCTCCACTACCGGGGCGAGGTGGCGGAACGTTACATAACGTCGATGGTCGACATGACCGGCAAACCGCCTCACGGAGTTCCAACGCCGGACGACAAGATCGTCTCGCGGGTCGTCGCCGAGTTCGCGAATACCGGAATGACGATGACGCCCGATGAGGTGCGCGACGCGCTTACCCGGTTCGAGGAACAATCCAGGGCTGAGTTCGGCACTGCGCCGGGAAAGTCCGGCTGAGGCTAAAACCGCAAATCCGAGGGGAGGGTTATGAACCGACGATCTTCTCTTCTCTGCGCGCCCTGGCATCGGAGTTCTATTTTCCGATGCCGGCCTTTCATCTCCAGGAGAGGGAGTAGGAAGACGTAATCAGCTACATCCTGTCGCTGAAGGGTCAACTCTAGCGGCCGGCCACAGTTTCCTGGTCAGGGCGTGATCGCCACCTTCAGCACGCCGTCGCGCTGATTGGCGAACAACTCGTAGGCGGCCTCGATATCGTCCAGCTTAAAGCGATGGGTCACCAGGGGCGTGAGATCGATGCGGCCGGCGGCGATGACCGACATAAGCCGGCGCATCCGCTCCTTCCCGCCGGGGCACAAGGTCGTGCGGATGGTCGTATCGGCCAGCCCGGCGGCGAAGGCATCGAGCGGGATTGTGAGGTCGGTCGAATAGACGCCGAGGCTGGAGAGCGTGCCGCCGGGACGGATCACCCGCAGTCCGGCTTCGAAAGTCTGTTGCGTACCCAGCGCCTCGATCGCCACGTCGACACCCCGTCCGTCGGTCAGGCGCATGATCTCGGCTACCGGATCGGTATCGCGGAAATTGATGCAGCGGTCGGCGCCCATCTTGCGCGCCACGGCCAGCCGTTCCGGCACACCGTCAATGACGATGATATCGGTCGCGCCGCAGAGCTTCGCGCCCGCGGTCGCCGACAGGCCGATCGGGCCCTGAGCGAAGATCGCTACCGTGTCGCCGATCTCGATGCCGCCGCTCTCGGCCCCGCTGAAGCCGGTCGACATGATGTCGGGGCACATCAGCACCTGCTCGTCGGCCAGCCCATCCGGGACCGGCGCCAGGTTGGCCATCGCGTCCGGCACGCGGACATACTCGGCCTGGCAGCCATCGATCGTGTTGCCGAACTTCCAGCCACCGATCGCCGTGAATCCGTGCTTGGTGCCGGCTCCGTCCTTAGAGGCACAGCCGCAGAGGCAGGCATTGCTGTGGCCGCTCGGCGTGATCGCGCCGGCGATCACTCGCTGGCCCTCCCGGAAACCGGATACGGCGCTGCCGAGCTTTTCGATGATGCCGACCGGCTCATGCCCGACGGTAAGGCCTTTAGCGACCAGATACTCGCCCTTGAGGATATGCACGTCGGTGCCGCAGATGGTCGTGGTGGTGATCCGGATCAGCGCGTCGAGCGGCCCGATATCCGGAATCGGCTTGTCGTCGAGCACGATCCTGCCGGGTTCGACGAATATCGCCGCTTTCATCGTTACCATGCGAGCCTCCTCGGTTATCGTGACTATGCCCGTGCAAGGTGATTGCCGCGTTGATCTAGGTCATCCGCGCGGGCTGATATCCGGCGAGCCAATCGCATCACGCAGCATCCGGCGATAGATCGTCTTCAGCGGCTTCTTGATTCCCAGTCGGTCAGCCAGATGGCGGAAGCGCTCGATCGCGCCCTCCGCCGCTGTCAGCCACGCCCCGGGCACTGTCCCGCCTTACGGTGCTTCCCGGCCTTGATGGAGATCAAAGCCTCGCCGCCGCGGACGCGGTGAAATGGCCCCACGCCGCATGGAGCGGCACTGTCCCCTCAATCGGAGACCCGTCATGGACACGCTACCGCCAGAGCAACTGCCGGCCTTGCCGCCGCGTACGCTTCCCATCGAAATCATGCCGCCGCTCGAGAGTGTCCTATCCGAGGCGGAGCTCAAGGGGATCGACGCCTATTGGCGCGCCGCTAACTATCTGTCGGTCGGCCAGATCTACCTGATGGACAATCCGCTGCTGCGCCGGCCGTTGGTCGACGCCGATATAAAGCCGCGGCTGCTCGGTCATTGGGGCACCACGCCGGGGCTGAACTTCATCTATGTCCATCTCAACCGGATCATCCGCAACCGCAACGTCAGCGTCCTCTACGTGGCCGGACCGGGCCACGGCGGACCGGGGCTAGTCGCCAATGCCTGGCTCGATGGCACCTATAGCGAGATCTACCCGGAGGTGTCGCAGGATGCGCGCGGGATGAAGCGGCTGTTCACCCAGTTCTCCTTCCCCGGCGGCATTCCGAGCCATGTCGCCCCGGAAACCCCGGGCTCGATCCATGAGGGTGGGGAGCTCGGCTACAGCCTGCTGCATGCCTACGGCGCCGTGCTGGACAATCCGGACCTTATCGCCGCCTGTGTTGTAGGTGATGGCGAGGCAGAAACCGGCGCGCTGGCGGCGAGCTGGCATTCTAACAAGTTCATCAATCCCGCGCGCGACGGCGCGGTGCTGCCGATCCTGCATCTCAACGGCTACAAGATCGCTGGCCCCACCGTGCTGTCGCGTCTGCCCGAGGCGGAGCTCGCTTATCTACTGATCGGCTACGGCTACCGGCCTTATTTCGTCAGCGGCGACGAGCCGGAAGCGATGCACCAGGGGATGGCCGCTACGATGGACCGCGCCTTCGCCGAGATCGCCGCGATTCAGCAGGAGGCGCGGGAGAGCGGCATCGTGCATCGTCCTGCCTGGCCGATGATCGTGCTGAAATCGCCCAAGGGCTGGACCGGCCCCAAGACCGTCGATGGGCACAAGGTCGAGGGCACCTTCCGAGCCCATCAGGTGCCGCTGGCCGATTTGTCGAAGCCCGAGCACCTCGTCCAGCTGGAAACCTGGATGAAAAGTTATCGGCCGGAGGAACTGTTCGATGAGGACGGGCGGCCGCGTGCCGAGTTGGCGGCCCTCGTGCCCAAGGGGGAGAAGCGGATCAGCGCCAATCCGCACGCTTATGGCGGCGCATTGCTGAAGCCGTTGATCATGCCCGATTTCCGCAACTATGCGGTCGATGTCGAGCTCCCGGGACAGACCACGGCCGAGGCCACCCGCGTGACCGGCCAGTTCCTCCGCGACGTGATGGCGGCCAATGTCGAGGCGCGGAACTTCCGCATCGTCGGTCCTGACGAAACGGCGTCGAACCGACTAGACGCCGTATTCGAGGTGACTGACCGTGTCTCGACCGCCGAGATCTTCGACGACGACGACCATATCTCCACCGATGGGCGGGTGATGGAAATACTGTCGGAGCATCTCTGCCAGGGCTGGCTGGAGGGCTATCTGCTGACTGGCCGGCACGGTTTCTTCTCGTGCTACGAGGCCTTCATCCACATCGTCGATTCGATGTTCAACCAGCACGCTAAGTGGCTGAAGGTGTCGCGCCATATCCCCTGGCGGCGGCCGATCGCCTCGCTGAACTATCTGCTCACCAGCCATGTCTGGCGCCAGGATCATAACGGCTTTAGCCACCAGGACCCCGGCTTTCTCGACCATGTCGTCAACAAGAAGGCCGATATTGTCCGGGTCTATCTGCCGGCCGACACCAATTGCTTGCTGTCGGTGACCGACCACTGTTTGCGCAGCCGCGACTACATCAACGTGATCGTCGCCGGGAAGCAGCCGGCGCCGCAATGGCTCGACATGGAATCGGCCATCCGCCACTGCAAGGTCGGCGTCGGCATCTGGCGGTGGGCGAGCAGCGACGACGGGCTGGAGCCCGATGTGGTG
>Ga0070665_100004163_pt1 | contig 15221 bp, 15 predicted proteins | sample KBSS13metaG_FD_65862 | JGI IMG/M metagenome (GOLD analysis project Ga0070665, IMG submission 65862) | Switchgrass rhizosphere microbial communities from Kellogg Biological Station, Michigan, USA - KBS S1-3 metaG | ecosystem: Host-associated > Plants > Roots > Rhizosphere > Soil ... | reverse complement strand
GGCGAGCAGATCGGGTTCAGGATCGATCCCGGCATGGCCCACATCTTCGACCGGCAGAGCGGCGCGCGGCTGTAGGCTCGCCGCGTCCGTTCCGTCGAGCGATCTACGCAACGACCTGGGCCGCGTTGAGCTGAGGACGCAGCAGCAGATAGAACGCGGCGACATGCGTGATCATCAATAGCGGCACGTAGATGATCGGGATCGCGTATGCGGCGCCCAATTCCCCTGCCCGCGCCGGAAGGCCGACCTGGATGGCATGGTAGTAGTTGAGGATGAGGTCGGTCGTGCCCACGAGATTGAAGGCGACGACGAACAGCCAGAAGACCGGACGTATCCTGATCGTGAGGAGCGCCAGCATCGCGAGCAGCCCGGTCGCGAGGTCGCCGTAGGCGGCGAAGGTGGCGAAGCTGGCAGGCAAGTCAGCGCTCACGGCGCCCGGGACCATGAAAACGAGTCCGAAGAAGCGAAAGCTGTGCAGGGTCGCGATGGCGCGGTGGGCCTCGATCCTGTCCATCGACTTGAGCCAGGGCAGGATGTACGCGCCGAGGCACAGCAGCCACGCGACATAACCCAGGACGAGTTGCGTTTGGAAGATGAGTTCGGTCGGCATCTGACCTCCTGCCTGACGGCGATTTACGTCAACTTGGACAGCGTTCCGGAGGGCGACTATCCGCGATAATATCGACGGGTCATGAAGCAGAACTTCACGGTGCGGCAGGGCGCGCTCGACGGCATTGAGGCGTTCCTGGGCGTGGCACAGCACTGCAATTTCCGCAAAGCCGCCGCGGACCTCGGCGTGACGCCGTCAGCGGTCAGCCAGGCGGTGCGCACGCTGGAGGCGCGTGTCGGCGCAGCACTCTTCATCCGCACGACGCGCAGCGTCGGCCTGACCGAGGCCGGCGAGCGATTCCTGTCGCGCGCGAAGCCTGCTTTCGAGGAGCTGGTCGCCGCGAGCGCGGTGGCCCGCGATCTCGGCCGGCGACCGACCGGGCTGCTGCGCCTCACGGTGCCTCGGGCAGTGGTGCCCATCCTGCTGGAACCGCTCATCGCCTCCTTCTGCCAGGCGTTCCCCGAGGTCGAGGTAGAGATCGCCGCGAGCGGGGAACTGGTCGATCTTGCGGCCGGCGGATTCGATGCCGGCGTCCGGATGGGCCAGCTCGTCGCCGCCGATATGGTCGCGGTGCGTCTGACCCCGCCCTTCCCGTTCGTGGTCGTCGGAAGCCCCGGATATCTCCGTCGGCAGAAGCGGCCGGAACGTATCGACGACCTGCGCCGGCATGCCTGCCTGCGCCTGCGCCGCTCGAACGGGTCGATCGCGCCGTGGTCTTTCGTCGACGACGGTAAGCCGGTCGAAGCGCTCGTCTCGGGCCCCCTGATCGCCCACGACTTTTCCACCCTGCTCGGCGCCGCGGTGGAAGACATGGGGCTCGCGCAGGTGCCCGAGCCGATCGCCGCAAGCCTGCTGAATGCAGGCAAGCTCATGCGCATGCTGGATCGGTTCGCGACCGTGGCTCCAGGCGTGTTTCTCTATTATCCCAGCCGGCATCGCATGACGCCGAAGCTCCGGGCGTTCGTCGATCACGTGAAGATCCGGTCGGCTGCCGCCGGCAAAGCCCGAGCCAACCGGACCTGATCACGGCTTCCCGAGACGTGCCGCTTCCCCCTCTCTCTGGAAATCGGCCATCTCGTAGACCGGCCGGATCTCGATCTCGCTCGGCCCCGGCATGGGATTGGGGCAGCGCTTCACCCAGGCGACGGCCTCGTCCATGTCCTTGACGTTCCAGAGCCAGAAGCCGGCGACGAGTTCGCGGGGCTGCGCGAACGGCCCGTCGCTGACGGTGCGGCCCGAACGGTCGAATGCCACGCGCTTGCCCTCCGACGAAGGCCTGAGGCCGTCGGCGGCGAGCAGGAGGCCGGCCTTCCGCAGCTCGTCATTGAACTTGCCCATCTCCTCCATCATCGCCATCGACTCGGGCGTCGGCCGAAAGCCCGCTTCGCTTTCCTCGGTCGCCTTCACGAGCACCATCACGCGCATGGTCTGTCTCCTTGTTAGAGCCGGCCTCGTCGGCCTCATACCGAAACGACGAACGACGGCTTCGGCGACCGACATCGTTCGGTGAATTCTTTTTGACGGATCAGGCGCACGACGCTCGCCGCCGTGCCGTTTTTACCTCCTTTAACCGGCCGCCTCCGGCTCCCTGCGATACGCTGCAGCGCGCAGAATCCTCTCGTTCCAGCTCGATCCGAGGCCAGCGGATCGGCCAGACATCTCCAGGAGGCCTCATGGGCAAGGGAAAGGTACTTGTGCTCTGCTCCAACGCCACCCGCATCGAGATGCGCGGCGGCGGAACCGGCCCGATCGGGCGATATCCCGACGAAACCGTGGTGCACCTGGCGGCCAGGGCCGCCTGAACCGGCGCGGCCTCCGGGTCGCGACGCCTCCGACTGGCTGAAGGACTTCGATCATGACGGTCAGGATCATTGCGCTGCTCATCGCGCGTGCCGGCAAGGCAGGTGAACTGAAGGCGCTTCTCCGCGGCATGGTTCCCCACTGCCGGGCCGAGCCGGGCAACCTGCGATGGGACATCTGGCAGGATCGCTCGCAGGCCGACCGATATGTGCTCGACGAACTCTATGAAGACGACGATGCCGTCGCCGCGCATCGCGAGACGCCGCACTACAGATACTATCTGGCCGGCATCCACGACCTTGCCGACCGCACAGCCGTCGTTCTCGAACCGGTCGAGGTCGGGATCCCGAAACCCTGATCTTCATTCGACCGCGCGCTGCAGGAGCCGCGAAGCGGCCGTCAGGTCCCTCGTCGCAAAGCCTTCGTCGAATCGACGATAGACCGGCGCGAGCAAGGCCGTCGCCTCGGCGGATCGATTCGTCCGGACATGATGAGCGGCCAGATCGGTGGCTATCCTCAGCTCGTAGGACAGGGCCTTGATGGCGTGGGCTTCGTCGAGCGCATTCCGGAGGAGCTGCTCCGCGCGCGCATGATGTCCCGCCCGGCTCAGGACGAGCGCCTCGATGCGCATCAGCTCGGAACGGCACCATCGCTCTCCCAGCCGCGCCTCGTAGCGCATCGCCTCCGCGATCGCGTCGCCTGCTTCATCCAGCCTGCCGTCGCGCACAAAGCTCTCCGCGAGGATGCCGATGCATCCGGCGACACGCTGGACGAAGCGGCTGTCGATGATCTCGTCGATCGCCTCCCTCATCCGGGATGGTGCCGCCTTGTCGCCGCGCAGGTCGTCGAGCGCTGCCGCGTAGAAGCGCTGGATCGGAACCCATAGTCCGATCGTCTCCCGTTCCAGGATGGACTGCAGCCTGGTGGTGTAGCGGCCGAGCGTATCGAGATCGCCGTTCCAATAGGCCACCGGGCAGCCGGCCACTGCCAGCACGTTCGACTGCGAGGCCAGGTGGCCGAGACCTTCCGCCGCCCCGATCGCATCGCGCGCGACGGCCGCGGCATGGTCGGGCCGCCCGCACAACCAGGCGACGACCGGAATGTAGCAACGGATGCCGATGTAGCGGTCGACCTGGAACCCGGCCATCCGCGAGCCCCTGCCGACTCGCGGATGTGCGGCCGCCAGCCTTTCGAGCGTCATCAGGCTTTTCGCCAGCTCTCCCGCATGCGCCTTCGCCCAGGCCAGCATGCGCTCGCCCTCCGGAGCCAGGGACCAGTCCTGGTGGCGGGCACAGAGAGCACGAAAGTCCTCGAGCCGCTCGATCGAATCGGCGATGCGTCCGACGCGCATCAGGTAGATCGAATAGCCGACCAGCGCCCTCAGCTCGTAGTCGAGCTTGCCCGAGCGCCGCGCGAAGGTGAGGGCCGTGCGCCAGGACTGCTCGATCTCCGGGACGAACGTCCGGGCATTGATCATGCTCCAAGCACGAAAGACCGCCAGCTTGGTCTTCAGAAGATCGTCACAAGGGATCGTCTCGGCATGTTCGAGCGCTGTCTCCACCCGTGCCTGCGCCTGCGAGATCAGCGAGGTCTCGAACCAGAGCGGGATGGTGGCAACGGTGAGGCGAACACCGAGCGCGGCATCGCCGCCCTCGCCGAACGCCCAGGCCAGCGCGGCCTGCACGTCGGCGGCGCGGCCGAGATAGCTCTGGGTCCAGTCGTCGCTATCGCGCCACCCCCACTCCGCCTCCGACTGCTCGAACAGCGCGAGGATGCGCTGTGCGTGGGAACGCCGCGCCGGCGCGTCCAGCCCGGCTGCGTGCCGCCTTCGCGTCGCATAGCGCCGTGTGCTGTCGAGCAGGCGATAGCGCAGGCCGGCGCCATTCACCTGCGCGCTCAGCAGCGACTTGGCGACGAGTCCGCCCAGGCCGGCGATGACATCGAACGGGCCGAGCTCCCGCGCCGCGGCGATCGCCACGACATCCTCCAGGTCGAAGGCGCCGATGAAGACCGAGACCAGGCAGAAGATCGCGGCTTCGTTCGGTGCGAGGAGACCGAAGCTCCAGTCGATCGCGGCGAGCAACGTCTCATGCCGCGCCGGTGCTGCACCGGCGCGGTCGATGCGGAAGCCGAGATGCTCGTCGACCATCGCCACCAGCTCCTGCGGCGTGTGGAGGTCCAGCTTGCCCGCCACCAGCTCGAGGGCCAGCGGAAGTCCGTCGAGCGACCGGCAGATCTGGGCGACCGAAGCGCAATCGGCGTCGGCGAGCTGGTATCCGGCCCACTCCGATGCCCTGCGGACAAACAGCTCCACGGCGGGAAACCGAAGGACATCGTCGACGGCGGCAGGCGTGCCGTCGGGCGGCACCGCGAGCGCGTCGAGCCGCATCACGTTCTCGGACGGCACGCCCAGCGGCTCGCGGCTGGTGGCGAGAAGCTTGCACCTCCCTGGCTGGCTGCCGAGCTTACGCGCAAAGATGGCGACGGCCGGCAGCACATGCTCGCAATTGTCCAGCAGGACGAGAATCGATCGTTGCCGGAGATGGTCGACGACCGCGGTCAGCGCGTCACCCCGGTCGCCGCGCAACCCCAGGGCCGCGACCAGCGCCGATGGCAGCAGAGTCGGATCGTCTATCGTCGACAGATCGACGAAACGCACGCCGTCCGGACATTCCGCCTCGAACACGCGTGCGGCGGCAACGGCCACGGTGGTTTTTCCGACACCGGCGGGACCGACCACGGTGACCTGCGATCTGCCGCGGAGCTGGGCGAGCAGATGCGCGATCTCCTGCTCGCGCGCGACGACATCCCGTGCCGGAGGCATCCCGCCCGGGCCGCCTGATTCCGGCGCGACGCCCGCATCGGCAACGTCGGCGACGCCCTGTTGCACCGGCGCCACGAAGCGATAGCCGCGTCCGGCGATCGTCGCGATGTAGGTCGGCTGCTTCTGCGTGTCGCCCAGGGAGCGCCGCAGGCTGTGGATGTTGACCTTGAGATTGCTCTCGTGAACGAAGATGTCCGGCCACGCGGCTGTCATCAATTCGTCCTTGGTGATCAGCTCGCCGCTTCGCCGCACGAGCAGATGCAGAAGCTCGAAGGCGCGGCCGCCCAGCTTCACCGCGGAGCCATCGAGGACGAGCAACTGTCGACCCGGCAGGAGTCGGAACGCGCCGAACGTATAGGCAGATTCCTGCTGCATAGACCCTTTCACAGTGCGCGATGGCCTGCGTCGCCGCCGCGTTCGTGCGTTGCGCCCGGACTATGCGAAAGGCTCGTCGCAAGCACAATCACGGTGATCGACGCCGCGACCGGAAGGAAGGTCCAACGAGGCCACACTTCAGACCGCCAGGACATGCAAAGCGCATTCCACGCTCACCCTTCACATTCTTGATCGCTGGGCGCGCGTCACTCATAGGCGCTAACTTTGCTGATGGATCGGGAAATAACCTCACCCTGAGGAACGGAGCGAAGCGCAGTGTCTCGATCAGCGCGGGGTAACCCCCGCGCTTTTGGTGGCAACGCACACCGTGCGTGGGGCCACCCTTCGAGACGCTCCGCTGCGCTACGCTCCTCAGAGTGAGGTGGGTGGGTCGCTATTCCGCCGAGACGCAACGCGGGTCGCTCCTCGGTGAGAAGATCAAAGCAAAACTAGCGCCTATGGGCGCGTCACTCCAGTGACGCGTCATACGAGCCGAGCTGGCATTTTACTTCGTTTAACCTGCGTCTCGCCGCTCGCCCGCTATAACCGTGTCCATCGGCTGCCTCGAGCGATCGGCGGCCTCCATGCTTCGATGATGTCGAGGATGACATGCCACGGTCATACGACAGCCTGACGCTCGACGAGGCGAAGCGAATGCTATCGGCCGCGGAGGCAAAGGCGGCAAGCCTGGAGGTTGCCTACAATATCGCCGTGGTCGATGCGGGTGGTCACCTGATGGCCTTCCTGCGCCAGGACGGCGCGCTCGCCGGCAGCATCGACCTCGCCATCTGCAAAGCGACGACAGCGAGACTTTTCGACAAGACCACGTCCCGCCTGGCCGAACTGGCGCAACCGGGAGAGCCGCTGTTCGGCATCCAGCAGAGCCATGGCGGCAAGGTCGTCATCTTCGGCGGCGGTATTCCCGTCGTGCTCGACGGAAATATCGTCGGCGCCGTCGGCGCCAGCGCCGGCACCGTCGAGCAGGACATCGCCGTGGCCGAAGCGGCCATCGCCGCGCTTGCTCGCACACCTGCCGCTGCGGAGGCCGAACGAAACGCGCCGTAGCGCCGGAACACTCGTCATCGAAGGGCAAGAATCATGCCGTACAAGAGCATCAACCCGGCAACAGGCGAACTGATCGAGACGTTCGCCAATCACACGGACGCCGAACTCCAGTCGGCCTTGTCCGCTGCCGATTCGGTCTTCCCGTCCGATTGGTCGAGAGGCCGGATCGAGCGCAGGCTCGCGGTGCTTGCCCGCATCGCCGAGCTGATGGAAGAGCGCATCGAGCCGCTCGCACGGATCCTGGTGCGGGAGATGGGCAAGCGCCTGGCGGAAGCGCGGGACGAGGTCTGGCTGAGCGCCGACATCGCGCGCTACTACGCCAGGAATGCCGCGACTTTTCTCGCGCCGGAGAAGATCACGACCGCACGGGGCGACGCCTGGGTCGAATATCACCCGATCGGCGTGATCGTCGCCGTCGAGCCGTGGAATTTCCCCTACTACCAGCTCGTTCGCGTCGCCGGCCCCAACATCGCCATCGGCAACCCCGTGCTGGCCAAGCATGCCAGCATCGTTCCGCGGGCGGCTGTCGCCTTCGAGGACGTGGTGACGGCCGCGGGCGCACCGAGAGGCGCGTGGACCAACATCTTCGCGTCCGGCGATCAGATCGCAACTCTGGTAGAGGACGATCGAGTCCAGGGCGTGGCGCTGACCGGTTCCGAGAAGGCCGGCAGCATCGTCGCCGCGCAGGCCGGCAAGCATCTCAAGAAGTCGGTCATGGAACTCGGCGGCGCCGACGTCTTCGCCGTGCTCGACGATGCAGATGTCGACAAGGCCGCCGAGGCCGGCGCCGCCGCGCGCCTGTACGGAGCCGGACAGGTCTGCAACGGAGCCAAGCGCTTCCTGGTCCATGAGAAGATCGCCGATGCCTTCCTGAAGACGTTCACCGCCATCCTCGCCGCCACCAGGATCGGCGACCCGATGGACGAGAGCGTCGGCCTGGGGCCGCTCTGCTCGGTGAACGCGCGCGACGACATCGCCGCCCAGGTCGAGCGGGCGGTGAAGGCCGGCGCCACGCTGCATCACGGCGGCGCGGCGATCGCGGGGCCCGGCGCGTTCTTCCAGCCGACGATCCTCACCAACGTCACGCGCGACAACCCGGCCTATTTCGAGGAGTTCTTCGGTCCGGTCGCGCAGGTCCATGTCGTGCGCGACGACGACGAGCTGGTCGAGATCGCCAACGATTCGCCCTTCGGCCTGTCGGGCTCGATCTTCACCGCCGACATCGGCAGGGCGAAGGCCCTGGCCTCGCGCATCGAGACCGGATCGGTCTGGATCAACACGCGCTCGTCGACCGCTCCTGAGCTGCCGTTCGGCGGCGTGAAGCGGTCCGGCTACGGCCGCGAGCTCTCCGAATTCGGAATCAAGGAACTCGTCAACCCGAAAATGGTCGTCGTCGCCAGCGGCTGATCGTTGCCGGCGGGCAGACCCGCAAGCCTCCGCCCCACACATCGACAGGAAAGGACACAGACATGAAAGCCGCGCGCCTGCACGAATACGGCAAGCCCCTCGTCCTCGAGGACGTGCCCGTCCCCGACATCCAGCCTGACGATGTTCTCGTCCAGGTCAAGGCGACCGGAATGTGCCGCTCCGACGTGCAGCTCATGGACGGATACTTCCGGAAGTACGCCGACATCCCGACGCCGATCACCCTGGGCCACGAGATCACCGGCATCATCCACAAGATCGGCAGCGTGGTGCTCAAGGGAGCGGGACTGAAGGAAGGCGACCATGTGGTCGTCGCGCCCGGATGGGGCGACGGCACCTGCCGTCATTGCCTGGTCGGCAACACGCACATCTGCCCCAACGTGCGCTGGCCGGGATTCGGACCCTATGGCGGCTTCGCGGAGTTCATCCCGGTCCCCGCCCGCTACGTCATCAAGGTCGGCAAGCACCTGAAGTTCGAAGAGCTCGCGCCGCTCACTGATGCGGGAATGACGCCCTACCGCGGCATCAAGAAGCTGCGCGATGCCGGCGCGCTCGGTCCGAACCGGGTGATGGGCGTGTTCGGCATCGGCGGGCTGGGCGCATACGCCGTCCAGTACGCCAGGCTGCTCGGCGGCGGGGCGATAGTGGTGGCCTTCGCCCGGAATCTCGACAAGCTCGCCATCGCGAAGGAATACGGCGTCGATCACACCATCGCCATCAAGGGCAAGTCCGCGGCCGATATCGCCAAGGAACTCGGCAAGGCCACGGGCCAGAGCACGCTCGATGCCGTCATCGACTGCACGGGCGCGCCCGAGATGGTTCAGCTCGCCTTCGCCCTGCTCTCGATCAGCGGCCATTATTCCAATGTCGGGCTGGTCGGCGACCGGATCGACATCCCGCTGTTCCCGCGGGTCTCCCGCGAGCAGACCCTGCATGGCTCCTACTGGGGCAACAACACGGACCTGACCGAGGTCACGGTGCTGGCTGCCCAGGGCAAGATCCGCCACACCATCAAGCCCATCAAGTTCGAGCAGCTCAACGAGAACATCGAGTTGCTGCGGGTCGGCGAGATCGTCGGCCGCGCGGTGATGACGTTCTGATCGCACGATCGGCGGAGCGCCTGGCAGAACGCCGGCGCTCCGCCACGGCGTTGACAGATAATTCCATTTCCTGATAATTATTTCCGAATAAAGGAAATATATCAGGAGCCCGCCATGCCAGCCGCTCTGTCCCGCCCCTCGTTCATCCCCTCGCTCGCCTACAAGGACAATCGCGCCGCGCTCGAATGGTTGGAGGCCACTTTCGGCTTCGAGCCGAGCGAAGTGCTGACCGACGCCGAGGGCAACATCGTCCACGCCGAGATGACGCACAGCGACGGCGTGGTGATGATCGGCACCGAGTGGGCGGACTGGACCCGCAGCCCCGCCTCGCTCGGCGGAAAGAACACGCAGCGTGTCCATGTCCGCATCGAGCGCGGCATCGACGAGCACTGCGCGCGCTCGCGGGCTGCCGGCGCGAGGATCGTGAAGGAGCCGGAGGACCAGTTCTACGGCGAGCGCAGCTATATCGCAGCAGACCTCGAAGGCCACTACTGGACGTTTTCGCAGCCGGTCCGCACCGTCTCCCGCGAAGAGATGGAGAAGGCGACCGGCTTCAGGTTCAAACCGCTGAAGTGAGCGCGCACGGCCTCGACCGCACGCTGGCGGCGCTCGCCGATCCGCACCGCCGGCGCGTGGTCGATCTCCTGCGCGAGAGGCCCTATCGGGCGGGCGATCTCGCGCAAGCGGCACGGCTTCCCTTTCCGACCATGAGCCGCCATCTCAAGACCCTGCGGCAGAGCGGACTGGTCGAGGAAGACCGCGACGCGCTCGACTCCCGCGTCCGCATCTATCGCCTGAGATCGGAGGCGATGGCCGAGCTAAGGACATGGCTCGCCGAGACCGATGCGATGTGGGCGCGCCAGCTCACCTCCTTCAAGGCGCATCTGCAGAAGAGCCGGAAGTGACCTCGAAAGTCTTCCTTGCCATGCGCGTGCCAGCCGACCCGGCGCGCGCCTTCGAGGCTTTCACCCAGGATATCGCGCTCTGGTGGCAGCCCGACCCGCTCTTCCGGATCACGCCGCACGGCGACGGCACGCTGCGCTTCGAGCCCGGCCTGCACGGTCGCCTCGTCACCCGGCTCGGCAACGGCGAGACCTTCGAGATCGGCCGCATCCTGGTCTGGGAGCCTGGCAGACGCCTCGTCTTCGTCTGGCGGCAGGCGAGCTTCTCACCCGACCAATCGACCGAAGTCGAGGTGCGTTTCGAACCGGTCGGCGATGAGACACGCGTCTCGATCGAGCATCGTGCGTGGGACACGATCCCTCCGGAGCACGCCGCTCGCCACCGCTTCCCCGAGCCTGTCACCCTGCAGCGCGCCGCCAACTGGTGGCGCGCGTCGCTGGCGGCTTTCAAGGAGCGGCTCGCGGACTGAGTCGAGGCGATTCTGACGCAAGGCGCACTGCTTCCTGCTGCGGAAAATGCCCTACAGTACGCCCGCTTGCTTATGAACTCTGTTCACCGGGATGGGTCGGTTATGGCGTATGAGGATTTCCGGGACTTCCTGGCGGCGTTGCGCGCCCGGGGCGAGTTGATCGAGGTCGAGCGAAAGATCGACCCGAACCTGGAAGTGGCGAAAGCATTGCGGAAGAGCGCCGCGAGCGGCGGCCCGGCCGTCGTCTTCAAGAACAACGGCACGGACTTCGCGTTGGCCGGCGGCGTCTACAATTCACGGTCGAAGGCGCTGATCGCGTTCGACAGCACCGAAAGCAACATCGTGCAGAACATACTCGATGGCCTTGCAAGGCGTATCCCGCCCGTGATCCGCGACACGGGCCCGGTGCACGAGAACGTCATCGTCGGCGACGACATCGACCTGTCCAAGCTGCCGATCTGCAAGTACAGCCCCGACGACGGCGGGCCGTACATCACCTCGGGCATCGTCGTGAGCAAGGATCCCGAGACCGGCATCCCGGACATCGGCCACTACCGGTTCGAGTTCATCGACCGCAAGACGCTGGCCTTCCTCGCCCTGCCGAACCACCGATTCGCCAAGAACATCGCGAAGGCGCTGCGCCTGGGACGCAAGACGTTCCGGGCGTCGCTGGTGATCGGTGTGGATCCGCTGATCGCCTACACCTGCCCGATCCAGGTGCCGGACGACACGAACGATTTCGAGGTCGCCGGCGGCCTGCGCAATGCGCCGGTGGAGCTGGTGAAATGCCGCACGAACGACGTCGAGGTGCCCGCTCACGCCGAGCTGGTCATCGAGTTCGAAGCGGATTTCTCCACGACCGTGATGGAAGGCCCGCTCGGCGAGTACACCGGCTACTACACGCCGGCCGCACCCAAGCCCATCGCCCGTCCCACGGCGATCACCTATCGCAACGGCGCATATTTCCAGGCGCTGCTGACGGGCGTGCCGCCCACCGAGAATCACATCCTCAAGCAATTGCCGTTCGAAGCGTCCCTGCTGCGGCAGATGCGAGAGCGGTTTCCGACGGTCGAGCGCGTCGCCGTGCCGCCGTCCGGCGGCACCCAGTTCCATGTGGTGTTCTCGATCAAGCCCCGCTTCGCGGGCGAAGCCCGGGCAGCGCTCCTCGATGTGATGAGCAGCAACCTCCGGCCCAAGACCGTGATCGCCGTCGATCCCGACATCGATGTCCATGATTCCAACCAGGTCGAATGGGCAACGGCGTTCCGCTCGCAGCCGGCCCGTGACGTGATCGTCATGCGCGACCTTCCGGCCGGGCCCCTGGATCCGAGCGTCGGCGAGTCGCTGCCCAACGATCAACGGCTGGGCTCCGCGCTCGGCATCGACGCCACCTATCCCTATGGCACGGTGGTCAAGGTGGCCGGCGAGGTGTGCGGTCCCGGCGTTGCCGAGCACGGCAGGGAATTCCTCGAAGTCGCCGACATCCCGGGCTGGCGCGACTACGATTTTCCCGAGTTGGACAAGCCGCGGGGTCCCGTGCCTCGATGACGGCCAGCGAGGAGACGAAGCGATGACGGCACGCAGGATGCGGCTCGGCCTGTCGATACGCGGCCATGGCTACCACCCGGCTGCGTGGCGCCATCCCGACGTGCCGGCCGACGGCACGCTGCACGTCGAGCATTATGTGCAGAGCGCGCAGATCGCCGAGCGCGGCAAGCTCGACATGATCTTCTTCGCCGACGGCGCCGGCATCCGCCAGCACGACCGGCCGCCCGGCGCGCTGGCGCGGACCGGCCGCGACATGGTCGAGCTGGAACCGATGACCTTGCTGCCGGCGCTCGCCATGGTCACCAGGCATGTCGGCCTGGTGACGACGGCCTCGACCACCTACAACGAGCCGTACAACCTGGCGCGCAAGTTCGCCACGCTCGACCTGATCAGCAAGGGCCGCGCCGGCTGGAACGTGGTGGCGTCGTGGTCGGAGCTCGAGGCCCAGAACTTCGGGCTGGAAACGACGCTCGACTACGACACGCGCTACGCCCGTTCCGCCGAGTTCGTCGAGGTCGTCAAGGGCCTGTGGGATAGCTGGGACGACGGCGCTCTCGTCTTCGACAAGGAAGGCGGCCGCTATCTCGACGAGGCGAGGATGCACGTGCTCGATCACCGCGGGCGGTTCTTCAAGGTGCGCGGCCCGTTGAACGTCGCCGGCATGCCGCAGGGCCATCCGGTGATCGTGCAGGCCGGCGCGTCGGACCAGGGGCGGGAGCTGGGTGCCGCGACCGCCGAGGTGATCTACGCGATCTCCGGCTCGCTCGACGGCGCGCGTGCGTACTATGCCGATGTCAAAGGGCGGATGGCAAAATACGGCCGCGAACCCGACGACCTCAAGATCATGCCGGCGCTGTGTCCGGTGGTGGGCCTAACACGGGCGGAAGCGCAGGCGAAGTACGACGCGCTGCAGGCGTTGTTCGACCCGCTGGCCGGACTGGGTTCGCTATACAGCGCGTTCGGCGACCTGTCGGGTCATGCGCTGGACGACCCGCTGCCCGACGGCGCGCTGGGCTCGAAGGAGCTCGGCAGCCTCGGCGCCCAGATGGTCGAGCGGATGAAGCGGGAGAAGCCGACGATCCGCCAGCTCTACCTCCGCGCCGGCATCACCGGCTCGGCGCGGATCGGCACGCCCGCCGACATCGCCGATGTCATGCAGGAATGGTTCGAGGCGTCGGCCTGCGACGGGTTCAACATCACGCCGGCCACCCTGCCCGGCGGCGGCGCGGACTTCGTCGAGATGGTCGTTCCTGAGCTGCAGCGCCGCGGGCTGTTCCGCCGCGAGTACGAAGGCCGGACCCTGCGCGAGAACCTCGCCCTGCGCCCGGTGACCAGCCGCTACAGCCGCGCTCGCCGGGCGGCCGAGTAAGCCGGGAGTGCGGTCTCCAGACCCCGCTCGGGCTCAGGGGAGCGCGCCACTCCAGTGGCGCATCATGATCATGAGCGCCACTGGAGTGGCGCGCTCCAATAAAAGTTCATGATCACCAAGGAAATCGAACGCATGAAACGAAGCACGGATCGCATCCTGACCACCCACATGGGCAGCCTGCCGCGGCCGGACATCCTGGCCGACCTGCTGGTCGCCCAGGCCGAAGGCCGGGAGGTCGAGGCCGAATTGATTCCCGCGCTCACCGACGAGGCGATGGATCGGATCGTGCAGCGCCAGCTCGACTGCGGCATCGATGTCGGCAACGACGGCGAGATGCCGCGCTCGACGTTCTTCGGCTACATCACCGAACGCATGTCGGGGTTCGGCGGCCGGTCGAACCGCCGGCCGATCCGCGACATGCAGCAATTCCCCAAATGGTGGCAGAACTTCCAGACGCGCGGCACACGCCGGCTCAACGTCTACGGCTTTCCCGCGGCGGTCGGGCCGGTGCGCTACGAGAGCCTCGACGGCGCCAGGGCCGAGCTCGACGCCTTCGGCCGCGCGCTGTCGCGCCAGACGGCCCGCTTCACCGAAACCTTCGTCACCGCCGTCTCGCCCGGCTTCGCCGCCTGCTCGATGGAGAACCAGCACTACGACAGCCACGAAGCCTATGTCTTCGCCCTCGCCCGCGAGCTCCGGCAGGAATACGAATTCATCGTGTCGCAGGGCCACCTGCTGCAGATCGACTCGCCCGATCTCGGCATCGAACGCGCCGGCTACTTCCAGGACGAGCCGCTGCCCAGGTTCCTCGCGGCGATGGAGATGCACGTCGCAGCGCTGAACGAGGCGCTGGCCGGCATCCCGCCCGAGCGGGTGCGCTTCCATGCCTGCTGGGGCAACCGCGACAGCCCGCACGTCAACGACGTGCCGGCGCCCGACGTGCTGCCGGTCTGCTTCCAGGTGAAGGCCGGTGCGCTCTGCCTGCCCTTCGCCAATGCGCGCCACAGCCACGAGATCGATGCGTTCAAGACGCAGAAGCTGCCCGACCGGATGGCCCTGGTCTGCGGCGTGATCGAGACGACGCACAACTATGTCGAACACCCGCAGGTGGTCGCCGAACGGCTGGAGCGCGCCGTGCGCGCCGTCGGCGACCGGGAGCGGGTCATGGCCGGAACCGATTGCGGCTTCGGCACCATCGTCGGTGATACACAGGTGTCCGAGGACGTGGTCTGGGCCAAGCTCGAGGCGATGCGCGACGGCGCGGCGATCGCGAGCAAGCGGCTTTGGGGTAACTGAAAAGAGGAAACGATGAATCGTCTTGCAGGCAAGGTTGCAGTGATCACCGGCGGAGGCTCCGGCATCGGCCGGGCGTCGGCCAAGCTGTTCGCGGCGGAGGGGGCCAAAGTCGTCGTGGCCGAGATCGACGCGAAACTGGGCGAGGCGAGCGCGCAGGCGGCCGGCGCCGGCGCTCGCTTTGTACGGACGGACGTGACCGACGAAGCGAGCGTCAAACAGATGGTGCAGCAGGCCAAGGACGCGTTCGGCCGCATCGATGTCCTGCTGAATTGCGCCGGTGGCTCGATCCCCGAGGACCGGCCGGTGACCGAAGTCGATCCGTCGGTGTGGGACCGCACCATCAACCTCGACATGAAGGGGCCGTTCCTGTGCTGTCGGCACGTCATCCCCGTGATGGTCGAGCAGGGCAAGGGCAGCGTGGTCAACTTCTCGTCGGT
>Ga0070665_100004162_pt1 | contig 15221 bp, 13 predicted proteins | sample KBSS13metaG_FD_65862 | JGI IMG/M metagenome (GOLD analysis project Ga0070665, IMG submission 65862) | Switchgrass rhizosphere microbial communities from Kellogg Biological Station, Michigan, USA - KBS S1-3 metaG | ecosystem: Host-associated > Plants > Roots > Rhizosphere > Soil ... | reverse complement strand
CGCCTGACCACCGCGACCGCGCAGACCGTCGCCGCCGACCCCGCGGTGGTCGCCGCGGTCACCGCGGGCGGGGACCCGGCCACGGTGGGCCGGACCCTGCAGCCCCTCGCCGCGCGGGTGCAGGCCGCGACCGGCACTGCCTTCGTCGTGGTGATGAGCCCGGACGGGATCCGCTACAGCCACGCCGAGCCGGACCGCATCGGCCAGCGGTACCTCGGTTCCATCGCCGAGGCCCGCGCCGGGCGGGTCTACACCGAGCACTACCTCGGCACGCTGGGACCGTCGGTGCGGACCGTCGTCCCCGTGCTGTCGGTCCCCGGGCCGATGGTCGACTCCGCAGGCTCCGTCTCCGGAGGCCGGGTGGTCGGGCTGGTCAGCGTCGGCGTCCTGGAGACCCGGATCAGCGAGCTGGTGGGCCGGGAGCTGCCGTGGATCGTGGCCGTCGCGCTGGTGGCGGTCGCCGTCGGCGCGGTGCTGGCCTGGCTGCTCGCCCGGCGGGTGCGCAGACAGACCCTCGGCCTGGAGCCCGCGGAGATCGCCGCCGCCTACACCCACCACGACGCCGTGCTGCGCGCCGTCCGCGAGGGCCTGATGGTGCTCGACGCCGACGGCCGGATCGTCGTGCTCAACGCCGAGGCCCGCAGGCTGCTCGGCTTCGCACCCGACCAGGCGGTGGAGGGCAGGCGGCTGGTGGAGCTGGGCGTGGACCCGGCGCTGCGGGCGGTCACCCGGTTGGCCACCGGCGGGGCCGCGGACGTCCGGGACGCGCTCACGCTCGCCGGTGAGCGGATGCTGCTGCTCTCCCGCACCGCCGCCGGGCCGCGCGCGGGCGAGGGCACCCGCGTGGTCACCCTGCGGGACCGCACCGAGCTGGCCGAGGTGCTGCGCGAGCGCGACGCCGCGCGGGAGCGGGCCCGCGCGCTGTCGAGCCAAGCGCACGAGTTCGCCAACCGGATGCAGACCGTGCTCACCCTGGTCCAGCTCGGTGACACCGAGGACGCGCTGCGGGCGGGCACCGCCGCCGTCGACCGGGCGCGGGGGCCGTCGGACCTGTTCGTGCAGGACCCCGTGCTGGCCGCGCTGCTGCTGGACAAGGGCTGGTCGGCAGGCGAGCGACAGATCACGTTCACGGTCGCCGACGAGACGACCCGGGACGCCCCCGTCGGGCCGGACGACCTCGTCTCGCTGCTGGGCAACCTCGTCGACAACGCCCTGGACGCCGCGGAGGGATCGGCCGACGCCGCCGTGGCGGTGCACCTGGCCGACGGCGAGGACGGCGGCTGGGTCGTCGAGGTCGCCGACACCGGCCCCGGCATCCCGGCCGCGGCCGTCGACGACGTCTTCGAGCACGGGTTCTCCACCAAACCCGCCTCGCCCGACCGCCCGCGCGGCATCGGCCTGGCCCTGGTCGCGAGGATCGTGCGCAGGCTGGGCGGGACGATCGAGGTCGAGCCGAGACACCCGGGCACGGCCTTCCGCCTCACCCTCCCGGCCCCGGCGACGCTGCGCCCCGCACCGCACCCGTGATCGCCCAGCGGCCCGATCTCGCGCGCAGCCCCACCGCCACGAGGCGGACCAGCATGAACATCGCCAGGCCGGTCCAGATGCCCAGCAGGCCCCAGCCCGCGGCCAGCGAGATCCAGATCAGCGGGAGGAAGCCGAGGAGCGCCGCCGCCAGGGTGGTGGTGCGGAGGAAGGCGGCGTCGCCCGCGCCCAGCAACACCCCGTCGATCGCGAACACCACGCCCGCGATCGGCTGCAGCGCGACGAAGAACCACCACGCCTGCGGGACGGTCGCGAGGATCTCGGGATCGTCGGTGAACACGGCGGGCAGCACCGGGTAGAGCGCGGCGAACAGCACGCCGAACCCGATCCCGAGCCAGAGCCCGTAGCGGGTCACCTGCGCACCCACGGCCTTCGCGCGGTCCGCCCCGCCCGAGCCCAGCGCCGCGCCCACCAGCGCCTGCGCGGCGATCGCGACGGCGTCGAGCACGAGGGCCTGGAAGTTCCACAGCTGCAGCACGAGCTGGTGTGCGGCCACGGAGCTCGCCCCGAAGCGCGCGGCCACGGCCGTCGCGGAGAGGAAGCAGGCCTGGAAGCCCGCGGTCCGCAGGATGAGGTCGCGGCCCATCGACAGCTGGGCGCGGATCAGGTCGAACCGCGGCCGCAACGGCACGCCCTCGCGCAGCAGCGCCCGCAGGAACAGCGCCGCCACGATCACCTGCGCCACGACGTTGGCGACCGCCGAGCCCTCCAGCCCCCAGCCGACGACGTGGACGAGGATCGGGCACAGCACCGCGGAGAACGCGTTCCCGGCCAGGACGTAGCGCAGCGGACGGGCGGTGTCCTGGACCCCGCGCATCCAGCCGTTCCCGGCCAGCGTGACCAGGATCAGCGGGGCGCCGAACAGCGCGGTCCGCAGCCAGCCGACCGCGGCGTCGGAGACCGGGCCGCCCGCGCCCAGGGCGTCGGCGACCGGCCGGGCCACCAGCTGGCCGACGCCGAGCACCACCAGCCCCACGGCCAGCGCGACCCAGGTCGCCTGCACGCCCTCCACCACCGCGTCCTGCCGCCGGCCCGCGCCGTGCAGCCGCGCCGAGCGGCTCGTCGTGCCGTAGGACAGGAAGTTCAGCGCGGTCGTGACCTGGGCGAACAACACCCCGGCGACCGCGAGCCCGGCGAGCGGCACCGCCCCCAGCCGTCCGACGACGGCGGTGTCCACCAGCACGTACAGCGGCTCGGCGGCGAGGACGGGCAGAGCCTGCACCGCCAGCCGCACGACATCCCGCGCCGACGCCCCAGACCTCACTCGGACATGCTGTCACAGCGCAACGGCGCGCCTACTGCGGTCAGGGGCGGGGGCGGCGGCAGACGTAGGCGTAGGCCGGGGGCAGGTTGCGCCAGATCGTGCGGGTGATCACGACCTCGTCGAACGACTCGAGGAGCATCCGGCGGAACCGGCGGGCGGAGCCCATGGCCAGCGTGTGGGTGTAGGCGAAGGTCGTGAAGGCGCCGTCGCCGCCGATCACCGCACTGACCTGGTCCAGGATCGCCTTCTGGTCCGCCCGGCCGAACAGCGACCACGGCAGCCCCGAGATCACCGCGTCCACCCGGCTCGCCTCCCGCGCGGCCAGCAGCGAGGTGAGCTCGCGGGCGTCCCCCTCGACCACCTCCATGCCGGGCCGGGAGCGGCGCAGGTAGGCGGCCAGCGTGGGGTCGAGCTCCACCGCGAGGTGGCGGCCGCCTGCGGGCAGCCTGCTCGCGATCGGCGCGGACACCGACCCGCTGCCCGGCCCCAGCTCGACGACGATCGGCGTGCCCCGCGACGGGACCACCGACGCCAACAACCCGGCCAGCCGCGGCGAGCTGGGGAACACGGCGCCGATCTGCCCGGGGCGGCGCACGGCGGCGGCCAGGAAGGCCCGTCGCGCGCCTGCGGTCGGGGGGCTCCCGGCCACGCCACCCGGGTGGGCGGGGGCGGGAAGGGCGTGCTCAGAAGTCAAGCTGTCCTCCTCGTCGTCCCTCACCGTACCCACGTCGGCGCGTGGCGGGGGTGAACGGCGGGTGTCAGGTTCGTCCGGTATCGGCCAGTGCCGTCCGGATCGCGGCGAGGATCTCCAGCCTGCTGCCGGTGCGGGTGAACCCGGCGGCCCTCGTGTGGCCCCCGCCGCCCAGCGCGACGGCCGCCGCGGCGACGTCGACGGCCCCGCGCGACCGCAGCGACACGGCCCAGCGGTCCCCCGCCACCTGCTTGAGCACGGCCGTGACCTCGGCCTCGACCGCCGTCCGGACGTGGTCCACGACGCTCTCGACCTCCTCCGGCCGGAACGCCTCGACGACCGCGTGCGGGACGGTGGCGTGCACCAGGCCGTGCCCGGCGCGCACCCCCGGCTCCAGCTCCGCGGCCTGCAGGATCCCGCCGAGGGTGGGCAGCCAGGCGAACGGGTGCGAGTCGACGAGCACCCGCATCAGCGGCTCGGCCTCCACCCCCGCCTCGACCAGCTCGGCGGCGAGCCGGTGCGGGCCGGGCCCGCCGATCCGGAACCCGACGGTGTCCGTGGCCAGTCCGGCGTACAGGCACGCCCCGATCTCCGGGTCCAGCGGCACGTCGAGCTCGTCGAGCAGCCGTCGGATCAGCACGACGGTCGCCTCGGCCCGCGGGTCGAGCACCCGGACGTCCCCGAACCCGGGGTTCGACGCGTGGTGGTCCACCAGGATGGTCGTCCCGGCGGCGGCGATGCGGTCCGCCAGCAGACCCAGCCGACGCTCGTCGGCGGTGTCGCAGCAGACCAGCACCTCGGGTGCGGCGGGCACCGCGCCGGGCCGGACGAGCAGCTGGGCGACGTCGAGCGTCAGGAGCGACTCCGGGGGCAGGTCGTCGAGGTCCACGGCACCCCAGGACACGAGCACCCGGACACCGCGCTCATGCAGCGCGAGACCCAGCGCCAGGGCCGAGCCCAGCGAGTCCGCATCCGGGTTGACGTGCCCGAGGAGCACGACCTCGTCGGCGTCGGCCAGGATCTCGGCGGCGGCCCGCACGGCCTCGTCCACCTCGGCGTCGACGGCCTGCTCGGCCTGGACGGCGGCGAGGGCCGCCGCCATCGCCGCCGAGACGCGCTCGCTCACTCGTCCCCGTCGTCGGCGGCGTCGCGGGGCGCGCGGTAGGGGTCCGGGTCCCCGGCCGGGCGGGCGCCCGCGGCGAGCCGGGCCACCTCGGCGTCCGACGCGCGGGTGCGCGCCAGCAGCTCCTCCATCCGCCGGGCCTCGTCCGGGACCTCGTCGGTCACGAACGCCAGGCTCGGGGTGTGCCGGATCCCGGTGGCCTGCCCGACCATCGTGCGGAGCACGCCCTTGGCGCTGTCCAGCGCCGCGGCGGCGCCCGCGATGTCCGGGGTCTCGTCCACCGTGCGCCCCAGCACCGTGTAGTACACGGTCGCCTCGCGCAGGTCTCCGGTCACCCGGGTGTCGGTGATGGTCACCATCGCCAGGCGGGGGTCCTTCACCTCGTGCTCCAGCGCCTCGGCGACGATCTGGGAGATCCGCTTCGACAGCCGCCGGGCACGGGCCTGGTCCACCATGGGTGTGCTCCCTCAGTCCTCCGGTCCGAGCATGCGCTGCCGGGCCGACAGTAGTTCCAGCTCGGGACGGCCTGCCACCAGGCGCTCGCACGCGGCGAGCACCTCGACGACGTGACCGTGGTCCGCCGCCACGCACGCGACCCCGATCAGGGCGCGACGGTGCAGGTCCAGATGCCCCGCCTCCGCGACGGACACCTCGAAACGCCGCCGCAGCTCGGCCACCACGGGCCGAACCACGGAGCGCTTCTGCTTGAGCGAATGCACGTCCCCGAGCAGGACGTCGCATTCCAACGCACCGACATACATGGGAAAGCGGATCCAAGTCCTTCCTGGAAGGAACGAACGCGGCCTTCCCGAGAACCGGGGACGGCTCCCAGCGAGAGCCGTCCCCGATCACCAGGGCCGCTAGGCCCGAGGCTTCTCGCGCATCTCGAACGTCTCGATGACGTCGCCGACCTTGATGTCGCTGTACGTGCCCAGGGTCAGACCGCACTCGAAGCCCTCGCGGACCTCGACCACGTCGTCCTTGAACCGGCGCAGCGAGCTGATCGGCAGGTTCTCCGCGATGACCACCGAGTCGCGCAGCAGGCGCCCGCGGGCGTTGCGGCGGATCTCGCCGTTCATCACGAGGCAACCGGCGATCGTGCCGAACTTCGAGGACTTGAACACGTCCCGCACCTCGGCGCGGCCCAGCTCGACCTCTTCGAACTCCGGCTTGAGCATGCCCTTGAGGGCCTGCTCGATCTCCTCGATCGCCTGGTAGATCACCGAGTAGTAGCGGATCTCCACGCCCTCGCGGTTGGCCAGCTCCGTGGCCTTGCCCTCGGCACGGACGTTGAAGCCCATGACGATGACGTTGTCCGCGATGGCGAGGTTGATGTCGCCCTCGGTGATGCCACCGACGCCGCGGTGGATGACCCGCAGCTCGACGTCGTCCCCGACCTCCAGCTTCATCAGGGCGTCCTCGAGGGCCTCGACGGTACCCGAGTTGTCGCCCTTGATGATCAGGTTGAGGGTGTTGGTCTCCTTGAGGGCCGCGTCGAGGTCCTCGAGGGAGACGCGCTTGCGACGGCTCGCCAGCTCGGCGTTGCGCTCGCGCGCCCGCCGACGGTCCGCGATCTGCCGCGCCACCCGGTCCTCGTCGACGACGAGGAAGGTGTCACCCGCACCGGGCACCGACGTGAAGCCGATGACCTGCACCGGACGCGACGGGAACGCCTCGATGACGTCCGCGCCGTGCTCGTCGAGCATCCGCCGGACACGCCCGGAGGCGTCTCCCGCGACGACCGAGTCGCCGACCCGCAGCGTGCCGCGCTGGACCAGCACGGTCGCGACGGGGCCGCGGCCACGGTCGAGGTGCGCCTCGATCGCGACGCCCTGGGCCTCCATGTTCGGGTTGGCCCGCAGGTCGAGCGCGGCGTCCGCGGTGAGCAGGATCGACTCGAGCAGCTGGTCGATGTTGGTGCCCTGCTTCGCCGAGATGTCGACGAACATCGTGTCGCCGCCGTACTCCTCCGCGACCAGGTTGTACTCGGTCAGCTGCTGGCGGATCTTCGCCGGGTTGGCCCCCTCGACGTCGATCTTGTTCACCGCGACCACGATCGGCACGTCGGCCGCCTGGGCGTGGTTGATCGCCTCCACCGTCTGGGGCATGACCCCGTCGTCCGCCGCCACCACGATGACCGCGATGTCGGTGGACTTGGCACCACGGGCACGCATGGCGGTGAACGCCTCGTGACCCGGGGTGTCGATGAAGGTGATCGGCCGCTCGTAGCCGTCGAGCTCCGCCATGACCTGGTAGGCACCGATGTGCTGGGTGATGCCGCCGGCCTCGCCCTCGCGGACGTTCGCCTTCCGGATCGTGTCCAGCAGTCGGGTCTTACCGTGGTCGACGTGACCCATGATGGTCACGACCGGCGGCCGGATGACGAGGTCGTCCTCGTCGCCCGCGTTCTCGCCGTAGGTGAGGGAGAAGCTGTCGAGCAGCTCCCGGTCCTCCTCCTCCGGGCTGACGACCTGGACGTTGTAGTTCATCTCCGAGCCCAGGAGCTCGAGGATCTCGTCCGAGACCGACTGCGTCGAGGTGACCATCTCGCCCAGGTGGAACAGCACCTGGACCAGGGCGGCCGGGTTGGCGTTGATCTTGTCGGCGAAGTCCGTCAGCGAGGCGCCGCGCGGCAGCCGGATCGTCTCGCCCTGGCCCTTGGGCAGGCGGACGCCGCCCACCGAGGGGGCCTGCATCGAGTCGAACTCCTGGCGCTTCTGGCGCTTCGACTTGCGACCCTTGCGCGCCGGACCGCCGGGACGCCCGAAGGCACCCGCGGTACCGCCACGACCACCGGGACGACCACCGCCACCGGGGCGACCGCGGAAACCGCCGCCCGCGGGGGCACCGCCACCGCCGCCACCGGGACCGCCGCCGCCGCCGGGGCGGAAGCCGCCACCCGCGCCGCCGCCGGGACGTCCGCCCGGACCGCCGGGACGACCACCCGGACCACCGGGACGGCCACCGGGGCCACCACGCCCACCGGGCGCGGGACGACCGCCCGCGGGGCGGGCGGGCATCATGCCGGGGTTCGGGCGCGGGGGCATGTTGCCCGGGTTCGGCCGCGGGCCACCGCGACCGGCGTCACCGGAACGCTGCGGCGGACGCGGGCCGCCGGGGCCACCGGCGCCGGGGCCGGGACGGCCGGAGCCACCCTGGCCGCCTGCCGGGGCGCCGCCACCCTGGCCACCCTGCGCGGGCGGCGGGCCCGGACGCGGGGCGGCCGGACGGGGCGGGGCGCCGGAGCCGACGCCGAACGGGTTGTTGCCGACACGCGGCTGACGCGGGCCGGGCCGCGGACCCGCACTGCGCGGGGGCACGGTGCCGGAACCGGTCGACGCCGCCGCCGGACGCGCACCCTCGGTGCGCGGGCCGGGACGACCGCCCTGCTGACCGCCGTCGGGCCTGCCGCCCTGCCCGCCCCCCTCGGGCGACTGCGGGCGCTGGGCCGGACCGGGACGCGGGGCCGAGCCCGGACGCGGGCCGGAGCCCGGCTGGGCGGCGGGCCGCTCCTGGCGGGCCGGTGCCTCGGGGGAGGCGGAGGCCGCGGGCGCAGCGCTCGCGGCCGGGGTCTCCGGACGCGCGGCCGGTGCCGGGGTCTCCGGGGCGGCCGCCGGACGCGGACCGGGCCGCGGACCGGGCGTCGCGCCCGGGACGGGCGCGGGGCCGGGACGGGCCGGACCGGGCGTGGGCCCGCCGGAACGCGGACCGGGCCGGGGGCCGGGGGCGGGTGCCTCGCCGGACGGGCGGGGACGGCTGCCGCTGCCGGGGACGCCCCGGGGCTTGCCGCCGCCGTTGCCCGCCACCGAGTCGCGCAGCTTGCGCGCGACCGGGGCCTCGACGGTGGAGGAGGGGGACTTCACGTACTCCCCCAGGTCCTGCAGCTTGCTCAGGACCTGCTTGCTGCTGATGCCGAGCTCTTTCGCGAGCTCATGCACGCGGGCCTTGCCTGCCACTGCTCTCCTTAGTCTGGATCAAGGAGGCCGGGCGGCAGGTGTCCGCTCGACCTCGAACCTAGAGTCGATGCACGTTCATGGTGCGATCTTCACGACTGGCTCATGACGGGTCGACCTTGTCTTCCGTGGATGACGGCGGCGGGACTGTCCCGCCACCCTCCTGCTGCCCCAGATGCTTCCGGACCTCCGTGACGTCCAGCGGACCCGGGACACGCAGTGCCCGTGGGAACGCCGAGCGACGCTCGGCCCGGTCGAGACACTCCGGACGGAGGTGCAGCCAGGCACCCCGACCGGGGAGGCGCCCGCGCGGATCCGGGACCAGGGCCCCGTCCACCGCGACGACGCGCAACAGACCGGTGGCCGACTCCCGGGTACGACACCCCACGCATGTGCGAACGGGTCCCGCAGCCCGGTTGCGGGCCGGGGTCGAGTGTAGCGCGTCGTCCCTCAGCCGACCGACTCCGTCCCGGACGTCCCCGTCACGTCGGCCCCGACGGGGTCGGCGTCCGGGTCGGTTTCGGGGTCGCCGTCGGCGTCCGCGCGGTTGCGGGGGTCGGCGTCGCTGCGGATGTCGATCCGCCAGCCGGTCAGACGGGCCGCGAGGCGCGCGTTCTGCCCCTCCTTGCCGATGGCCAGCGACAGCTGGAAGTCCGGCACGACGACCCGCGCGGTGCGCGTCTTGGCGTCCACCACGGTGACGGACACCACCTTCGACGGCGACAGCGCGTTGCCGACGAACGTCGCCGGATCGGCCGACCAGTCGATGATGTCGATCTTCTCGTCGTGCAGCTCGCTCATCACGTTGCGGACCCGCTGGCCCATCGGGCCGATGCAGGCGCCCTTGGGGTTCACCCCGGAGACGGTGGACCGGACCGCGATCTTGCTGCGGTGTCCGGACTCGCGGGCGACCGCGACGATCTCCACGGACCCGTCGACGAGCTCGGGGACCTCGAGGGCGAACAGCTTGCGGACGAGGTTCGGGTGCGTGCGCGACAACGTGATCTGCGTCCCGCGCATTCCCCGGGTCACCCCGACCACGTAGCAGCGGATGCGCTCGCCGTGCTGGTAGGACTCCCCCGGGACCTGCTCGGTCTGCGGGAGCACGCCCTCGGTCTGGCCGAGCGCGACCACGACGACGCCGCGGGCGTTGGCCCGGGCGTCCCGCTGGATGACGCCGGAGACGATCTCGCCCTCCTGCGCGGCGAACTCGCCGTAGGTGCGCTCGTGCTCGGCGTCTCGCAGGCGCTGGACGATGACCTGCCGCGCGGTGGTGGCGGCGATCCGGCCGAAGCCCTCGGGGGTGTCGTCCCATTCGGGGCCGTCCACCCCGTCCTCCGACACCTCGTGCGCCATCACCCGGACCAGCCCGGACTTGCGGTCGATGTCGATCCGCGCGTTCGCCTGGTGGCCGTCGGTGTGCTTGTAGGCGGTGAGCAGGGCGGTCTCGATGGCCTCGATGACGGTGTCGAACGGGATCTCCTTCTCCCGCTCGATCGCCCGCAGGGCGGCGATGTCGACGTTCACGCGTGCTCTCCGTTCCCGGCGCCCAGCGCCTCGACCTCCGCCGCGGGCGGCGCCTTGAACTCGACCTGCACCACCGCGCGCGCCACCTCGGCGTACCGCAGCTCGCGGGCCTCCGGCTTCTTGGCACCCGCGTCGACCACCGTGACGGACTCCTCGCCCGCCTCCCCCACCCGGACCTCGACGGTCCCACCGGCCTCGAGGGTCACGCGGGCCAGCCGCAGGTGCGCCCGCCGCCAGTGCAGCGGGCGGGTGAGCGGACGGTCCACCCCGGGCGAGGTGACCTCCAGTGTGTACGAGCCTGCGATCAGGTGCTCGTGGCGGTCCAGCTCGGCCGCGGCCGAGCGGGACAGCCGGGCGATGGCGTCGAGCGGGACGGCGGTGGCCTCGGCCTGCTCGGGGACGTCCACGACGACCTTGACCGTGTGCTTGCGACCGGCGGCCCGGACCTCGAGCTCGTCGAGCTCGAACCCGGCGTCGGCGACGACGGGCTCCAGCACGCCGCGCAACGAGCCGGCGAGCTGCTCGGGTACTCCGGGGGGCATGGGTCTCCTTGGGCGAGGGCGTCTCCGGCCGGTGGAGGCCGGACGGCCGTCCAGCCTATCGCGGGCGGCCCGGGGGACGGTCGGACCCGTCGCGCCCGCGGTCACACCCCGTACGGCAGGATGCAGGTCCGTGTCCCCCGCCCGTGTCGCCCCGCAGCTGAGCCGCCGTCGGGCGCTCGTGCTCCTGGGCGCCGCGGTCCCCGTGCTGGCGGCCTGCAGCGGCTCGGCGGCGGACGAGGGCCCGGACCCGCTGATCCCGCTCGCCGAGCGGGCCCGCACGGACGCCGCGCTGGTCACGGCCGCCATCACGGCGGCCCCCGAGCTCACCGCCGTCCTGGACCCGCTGCGCTCCGCGCGCGCCGACCACGCCCAGGCGTTGCAGCAGGAGATCGACCGGCTCGCGGGCGCCACCACCCCCACCGGCCCCACTGCGGCCGCACCGGCCGCGGCTCCGGCGGGGCCCGCCGACATGGCCGCGGTCACCCAGGCCGTCGGCGCGGCGGCCCGGGAGGCGACCGGCCTGGTCGGCACCCTCCCGACGGCGCGGGTCGGCCTGGTCGGGTCCGTCGCGGCCTGTTGCACCGCGTACGCCGCGGTGCTGGGAGGACAGCCGTGAGCGCCACCCAGCTGGACCCGGACACCGTCGCCGCCCTCCAGGCCGCGCTGGGCGCCGAGCACGCGGCCCTGTGGTCCTACACGCTCATCCTGGCGTTCGTCCCGGACGACCAGGCGCGGGTGGCGCGCACGGACATCGTCGCCCACCGCACGCTGCGCAGCCAGATCGAGCAGACCCTGACGGACGTCGGGGCCCGCCCGGTGTCCGCCCAGCCCGCCTACACCACTCCGGTCCCGGTGACCGACGTGCTGTCCGCGGGCAGGCTCGCCGTCACCGCGGAGGCGGACGTCCTGGCGGCCTGGCGGTCGGTGCTGGAGCACACGACCTCCGTGCAGCTGCGCGCCGCGGCCTTCAAGGCGCTGGCCGAGGGCACCTCCCGGGCCGCCCGCTGGCGGTTGGCCACGGGCACCACCCCGGTGATCCCGAGCCTGCCCGGCATCACCCGCTGAGGGCTCGGCACGGCTTCGGCAGGGCTTCGGCAGGGCTGCCGGCACCGCTCAGGTCAGGGCCGCGATCGCTCGGTCCACGTCGTCGTCGGAGCTGTAGAGGGCGAAGGAGAGCCGCGCCCCGCCGCCACGCGCCGTCGCGACGATCCCGGCGTCCGCGAGCCGGGCCGCCGCGTCCGGCACGGTCACGTGCACGATCGCCGAGCCCGCGGGCTCCAGCCCGAGCCCCTCCCGGAACCGGTCCGCCAGCCCCACGCAGTGCGCGTGGACCTCCTCCCGGTCCAGACCCGCGAGCCAGCCCAGCGACTCCGCCGCGCCGACGTGGCAGTACCAGGCCGGGGACGCGTCCAGTCCCCGGGCCTCCGGCGCGAGCCGCGGCGGCAGGCCCGTCGTGCTGTCCCAGGGGTCCGCTGCGGCGTACCAGTTCGCGGCGTGCGGCGTGAGATGGGCTCGCGGGTGCACCGCCAGCCAGGCGGCGCCGCGGGGCGCGAGGAGCCACTTGTAGCAGGCCCCGACGACGGCGTCGGCCCAGTCCAGCCGCAGCGGCATCCACCCCGCGGCCTGGGTCACGTCCAGCAGCACGGTCGTCCCCGACTCGCCACGCAGGCGCAGGGCCTCGAGGTCGGCGACGCGCCCGTCGAGCGACTGCACGGCGCTGACCGCGATCACGTCCGCATCGGCCTCCGCGAGCCGCTCGAGCGGCACCTCGGTCACCGTGATCCCGCGACCCTGCACCGCGAACGGCCAGCTGACGCTGCTGAACTCGCCCCGGGCCACCGCCACCCGCGCACCGTCGGGGGTGGCCGCGGCGACGAGCCCGACCAGCGGCGACACCGAGCCACCGACCGCGACCCGGTCCGCGGACACGCCCACCAGCTCGCCGAACGCGGCCCGGGCACTGGTCACGACGCCGTCGAAGTCCCCGGCCCGACCCACCCCCGTCCGCCACTCCTGCAGGGCCGCGGCGACCGCGTCGGCCGCCTGCCGGGGTGGGACGCCCACGCTCGCGGTGTTGAGATAGCCGTCGCCGACGTCGAACGTCCGTCCGAATGCTGTTCGGGAAACGCCACGCACGCCCGGACCCTACGCTCGCCCCATGCACACCGAGCTGATCGAGATCCGCACCGGCGGCGAGGAGCAGGTCGTCGACCTGAACCGGCGGATCGCGGACTACCTGGCCGCCGCGGGCGCCGAGGAGGGCCTGCTCAACGTCTGGGTCCCCCACGCCACCGCGGGGATCGCCGTGATCGAGACCGGCGCGGGCAGCGACACCGATCTGCTCGAGGCCCTGCGCTCGCTGCTGCCCGCGGACGACCGCTGGTCCCACCGGCACGGCTCCGCGGGCCACGGCCGCGACCACGTGCTGCCCGCCATCGTCGCCCCGTCCATGTCGGTCCCGGTGCTCGACGGCCGGATGGCGCTCGGCACCTGGCAGTCGGTGTGTCTGGTGGACACCAACGTCGACAACGCGGTGCGGACGGTCCGGCTGTCCTTCCTCGCCGGATAGTGATCACGCCGAGACCCGGCCACGCTACTGTCGCCGCGTGCCCGACCCGGACGGATCAGACGCCGACGAGCAGCGGGCCCGTCCGGTCCCCGCAGGCGACCCCACGTCCGTCGGGCTGCCGCACCACCCCGGGCAGCACCACCCGGTCCTGCCGGGACAGCCGACCGAGACGTCCTGGCGGCCCCCTCCCCCGCCGACGCCCCCGGTCCGCCCCGAGCACACGGGTCGCTGGATCGCGGGGCTGTCCACGGTGATCGTGCTGGTCGCGGCCCTGCTGGGGGCCGGGGCCTGGCTGGTCACGCGGGCGCTGGGGCCCTCGGTGCCCGCCGGCTTCCGGGCCGTCGAGACCCCGTACCTGCGCTACGCCGTGCCCGCCGACTGGACCCCGGTCCAGGGCGAGGCCGCCCGCATCCTGGGCATCACGTTCACCGGCGGCGCCGACGCCCCGGCCTACAGCTGCCGCGGCGACGGCTACAAGCGCGGCACCGCCACCAGCACGCTCGTGCGCAGCGACACGGACCCGGCCACCACCGCCGCGCAGTTCGCCGACCAGCTCGGCCGGGCCTTCTACACCGACACCGCCGGGCACGTGCCCCGGGTCGAGCTGGCCGAGCCCCGCTCGACGGCGGCGGGCACGGTCGTCGAGGCCACCGTCACCACGGCCGTCGACGACGGCTGCCTCGCCACCCGCGGCGTCGTCGCGGTGCTGGCGGCCCCGGTCGAGGGCGGCGGCACGGCACTCCTGGTCGCGAACGTCGACACCGCAGGCGGGCCCGCGGACTCGCCGCTGCCGGACCCGGCGGTCGTCACGGAGATCGTGGACAGCGCCGGTTGATCGTCGGGCAGGGTTAACACCCGGGGTCGATCGGCCGACTGCCGAGGAGGGAGGCGGTGTGGAGGGCAGCACGTTCGGCCCGTACACGATCGAGGAGCTGCTCGGTCGCGGCGGGATGGGGGAGGTCTACCGGGCCTTCGACACCGAGACCGACCGCGAGGTCGCGCTCAAGGTGCTGCCCCCGCACCTCGCGGACGACCCGGAGTACACCGAGCGGTTCCGCCGCGAGTGCCGCTCCGCGGCGAAGCTGAGGGACCCGCACGTCGTACCGATCCACCGCTTCGGCGAGATCGACGGCAGGCTCTACCTCGACATGCGGCTGGTCTCCGGGAGCGACCTCGGCACCCGGCTCGCCGACCGCGGCCCGCTCTCCCCCGCCGCGGCCGTGTCCGTCGTGAGCCAGATCGCCTCGGCCCTGGACTCGGCGCACGCCGAGGGGATGGTGCACCGGGACGTCAAGCCGTCGAACATCCTGCTCACCGGGCCGGAGGAGGAGCTCTTCGCCTACCTGTTCGACTTCGGCATCGCCAGCTCCACCGGCATGTCCGCGGGCGACGAGCAGCTCACCCGCAGCGGCACGGTCCCCGGGTCGGTCGCCTACCTGGCGCCGGAGCGCTTCCACGGCGTGCCCGCCGACCCGCGGGTGGACGTCTACGCCCTGGCCTGCGTGCTCTACCAGGCCCTGACCGGCACGGCGCCCTTCGCGGGCGACCTGCCCACCCTCATGCACGCCCACCTGCACCTGCCGGTCCCGCTGATCGAGCGGACCGACGTGCCCGGCGGGCTGGACGACGTCGTCGCACGCGGGATGGCCAAGGACCCCGCCCACCGCTACCCGACGGCGGGGGCGCTGGCCGCCGCCGCCCGCGCGGCCGTGGGCACGGGCCCGGTCCCGACCGCCCCGCCGACGGCGACCGACACCCCCCGCCCCTCGACCTTCGGCGGCGGCGTCTGGACCCCGGGCGGGCAGGGCTCCTCGGACCCGCGGTCCGACCCGAACGCCGACTGGGCGGGGTCGAATCCACAGGGCGGCTGGGCGGGGTCGAACCCACAGAGCGGCTGGGCCGCCTCGAACCAGCAGGGCGGCTGGGCACCCTCCGATCCCCACGGCCGGGGCCCGTCCGATCCGGCCTGGGCAGTGCAGAGCGGGCCCGGCCTGCCGGGCGCGCCGT
>Ga0070665_100004161_pt1 | contig 15222 bp, 15 predicted proteins | sample KBSS13metaG_FD_65862 | JGI IMG/M metagenome (GOLD analysis project Ga0070665, IMG submission 65862) | Switchgrass rhizosphere microbial communities from Kellogg Biological Station, Michigan, USA - KBS S1-3 metaG | ecosystem: Host-associated > Plants > Roots > Rhizosphere > Soil ... | reverse complement strand
CATTTTGCATTTGATATAGGTAAACTCGGCACTACATCCAATAATCTGCTGCAGGATAACTACGTGAAGTTTTCAATTGGTATATCTTTGAATGATAAATGGTTCATACCAACTAAGTATGATTAAGAATATTTTTACAATACAATATAACAAGATAACCCGGAGCGTTTTTCCGGGTATTTTGTTTTTACTGATATGCTCGTCGTCTTGTAAGAATGATCCTAAAACTATATTGTCGCTTACATCTAAGAGCCAGATGCAGGAAGACAGAGCGGAAGACGTAACCATTTTATACAGCAAGCGTGGGAAAGTGGAAGCGCGTCTTTTTGCTCATGAATTTGTGAGAAATGAATTTGCAAAACCTCCTTATACTGACCTGAAGAAAGGATTAAAAGTGGAATTTTTTGATGATAGCGAAAAGATAGAAAGTACGCTTACTGCCAGGTATGCCCGCTATTATGAAAAACAAGGCAATGTGCTGATACGGGATAGCATAGTAGTGGTAAACAAGAAAGGTGAGCAGCTAAATACGGAAGAGCTTGTGTGGAACCAGAATATAGGTAAGTTCTATACAGAGAAATTCGTCCGTATCTCTACGCCCACGCAGGTAACTTATGGCGATGGGTTGGAAGCTAACCAGGATTTTACCTGGTACCAGATAAAAAATCTGAAAGGCATGGTGCAGGTTAATAAGAGTGAAGTGCCTCAATAATATTGCTACATAACAGGCTGCCCATGTGTGCGGTTTAGTAGCCATTTTTCAACCGGCGGAATAGCATGAATGCCGTTCAGGAACATGCTTGTAACAAATGGATTCCCGAAAAAGCCCTGTATTGTGCGTCCCCAGAATAGACGCGTTTTAAAATTTCTGTTCCATTCTTTTTGATAAGTGTCTTCCAGCAATAATCTCTTAGTTGCGTCTATATTTCCATCTAATACTTCTGTTTGTAGCAAAATCTTACTAAGAATACGGGCAGCGTTAATAGCCATAGACATGCCATTGCCACAAAGCGGTGTTATGAGGCCTGCAGTGTCGCCACACATCATTATGTGATTTTCTATTAGGGTTTTTGGCGCGAAACATATCTCATTAATCACTTCTGGCTCAGGAAATAGAAAATCTGACGATGTAAAAATTCTTTTTAGTACAGGATTTTTATATAGAATTTTTTCCTGCAGCTCTTGTATTGTTTTGTAATTCTTTTTTTCAGGACGCTTGTAGAGATAACATAGGTTGTAGGTGTCGTTCTCTACTTTTGAAATGCCGCAATAGCCACCTTCAAAATTATCAAGACCTATTTCATCATCAGGGTAGTCCGTTCTTACGTGATACTTCACACCCATGTAGCCGGTACGTTTTTGTATGAAACTTCGGTTTAGTTTTTTATCAAGTGTTTCCCGTTTACCATAACTACCTATTACCAGTTTGCTTGTAAAGGTTTCTCCTCTATTTGTAGTGACAGTGAAGACATCAGCATTAAATTGTATATCTGCAACGCGTGTGTTTGTAAGCACATCTGCGTCATTCTTTAACGCCAGTTGATATAGGGCATTATCCATAGTATAGCGGCTAATGCCAAAACCACCGAGGTCAAGCTGTGTATGGATATTACGGCCCTGTGGGGTAGAAAGACGCAGCCTAGTAATAGATGCAGCCCCATAGGAAAATGGATTGAAGCCAAGGGATTGCAGGTACTCAAGTACCTCATTACTTATATACTCACCACAAACTTTATGATAAGGATATTCATTTCTTTCAATGAGCAATACCTTTTTACGCACTTTACTAAGTTCTATAGCAGCTACAAGCCCGGCAAGGCCACCGCCAACAATAATTATATCGGCAGTGTACATTTATTGAACAGGCTGTTTATGAATAATTAATTCCCAGCGCCATGCCCATTTCCAGCGAAGCGTATAGTTATTGATGCCTGCAAGGTTTAAAATATGTTGCAGGTCCTTACGCGTAAAAGCTCTTGCTACAGACAGGGGGGCATCATACTTTACCATGTAGGTTTTAGAAAACAATCGGGTCAGTAATTTAATCGCATAATATGCAAACCAGTTGCGATGCAAGTCGTTTATTATAACGGCAATGCCAGCCAATGCATACATGCGTTTTACCAGTTTTATTAACTGTTCTTCTTCAAAATGGTGGCAAAAAAGGCTACAGGTAGTAATGTCTGCCTTAAGGTTCATTAATGCATCATCAAAGACGCTTATCGTTATGTATTCAATATTTGGAAACTTTTGCGACTTCTCAGCTGCAAAGTTTGTCATAACAGGGTTCCAGTCTACACCTATTAACTTTACTTTTTGCTTTCGTTTACTGGCCCACATTGCTATGGCCCGAAGCATATCACCACCACCACAGCCAACATCCATTATGACGATTTGGCCAGGGCGCAGCTTAATATGATTTAAAGCATTAAGCACGGTACTATAGCCGCCCAGACGCTTATTTACTACCTCCAGTTCCCGTAAAGCCTGCCTTGTGTCAGCGGCGGATACACCCTGCTGGTCCATTATTTCTGGCAGTGTGCTACGGACGGAAAATTGGGGCATACGCAATAGTTATATTGTTAAGCTACTTCTGCAATCATTGATTCCATAGTTATGCCCGGGCCAAACGCACAGGCAAGTATCTTTTTACCTTTATCCTCAATCCCAAAGTGCGCGAGATATTCTTTCAGTACAAATAATATGGTAACGGAAGACATGTTGCCATAATTGCGAAGAACGTGATAAGATACATCATTCTGCTGATGTGTGATTTGTAATGCTTCCTCACAGGCTTCAAGAATTTTCATACCACCGGGATGGATGGCATAATAGTCAATGTCTTCTTTTTGAAGGTTTGTTTTAGCAAAGAGCTTTTCAGTTAGGAGTTTTATGTTATTCCTCACTATGTTAGGCACTTCTGTGGTAAGTCGCAGGTCAAAACCTGCATTGCCTATGCGCCATACCATGTCCTCACTGGCCGTCTGTTCAAACTCAGCATAAAAATCTTTTAGAATAAGGTCAGGTTCTGCGCCATTCTTCTTGTAGTCTTTTGAAGTAACAATGGCTGCTGCAGCACCATCAGAAAATAAAGCATTGGCAACTACCTGGTTTTGTTCCTGGCTTTTTTGATAATGGAGCGAGCATAATTCCACACCAGCCAAAAGTACAACTGCCTTGGGCTGAGACCTTGTTATATGAAACGCAACCTTTAACGCATTAATGGCAGCATAGCAACCCATGAAGTTGACACAGGTACGCTCTACACTTCGATTCATACTAAAACGTTCAACTAACTGAATGTCAACACCTGGAGCAAACATACCGGTACAGCTGAAGGTAACAATATGCGTAATATCAGTAGATTTAAGTTCAGGAAGTATGGCAAGGCATTCCTTGATGGCTTTTTCGCACAGGTCAGCAGCGTGCATTTCATATAGCTCCATGCGTTTGCTTACTGTTGTTGCAGGCTCAAGACCGGCAGGGTGGAAAAGTACATTTTCCGGCTGGTCGCTTTTGCCAAATTCATCAAGCACACTATGACGATATTCAATACCACTACGGCTGTATATTTTCCTTAATCGTAGCTTTTCTTCACGGCTCATCCCATTTGCCGACTCTAAAATGGAGTAGTGTTCTTCCTGTGAAATTTTATTCTCCGGAACTGCTGTACCTATTGCTTTTATCAAAGAATTCGTCATAACCTATTCTGCCCTATATTTACGTATAATAAGTTTATTCTGATTTGAATAAAGATAATTTAAATATTGTTTCAATCTTTGACCGGGCCACCATACTACACCTCAGGCTGCCGTTTTCGTTTTTTCTTTTGCCGGTATTCTTCTTCGGTATTAGTCAAGCGCTTAATTTTCATGCCAATAGCATTATTATTGTTTTTATTGCGCTTCATTTCTTTGTTTATCCGGGCAGTAATATCTACAACAGCTACATGGACAAAGATGAAGGAAGCATTGGTGGACTCGAAAAACCACCACCCGTAACAAAGAAGCTTTATTACGCAAGTATCATCGTGGATACTATAGGATTGCTTTTTTGCCTGCTTGCAGGCTGGAAGTTAACACTCATTCTGGCAGGTTATGTGGCTTTTTCCAAGGCGTATAGCTGGTATGGAATACGGTTGAAAAAATATACTTACCTGGGTTGGGTGTCAGTAGCTTTTTTTCAGGGTGGCTATACCTTTTTAATTGGGAACATGGCTGCTGAAAACATGGTGAGCTTGCAATGGTTCACTACAAAGAACTTGTTATGCATGCTCATTGCCACTTTGTTTATTGGGGCCTCTTATCCCTTTACCCAAATATACCAGCATGAGGAAGATAGCGCCCGCGGGGATATAACCATAAGCTATAAGCTGGGTATAATAGGCACTTTTGTGCTGGCAGGAGTATTGTTTTTTCTAGCCGCCATAATAGCCTGGGGATATTTCGTGCAGTATTACAGCATCAACCACTTTTACCTGTTTCTTGTTTGTCTGTCCCCTATAGTGGTATATTACACTTATTGGTTGAGAAAGACGTTGGAAAACAGAAAGTTTGCGGATTACAGGCATACTATGTTTATGAACAAGATATCTTCTATCTGCATGATTGTATGTTTCGGTATTCTTATGATCATTAACTACCAGGGATAAACAAGATTATATGGAGCTTGTTATAAGCAAAGCAACTAAAGCAGATGTGGCAGTGCTATGCAAAATGGGCGCTGAAATATTCTATGAAACATATGCTGTATATAATACCGAGGAGAATATGCAGCAATACATAAAGGAAACTTACAGCGAAAAAGCCATACTAAATGAACTCAATGAAAAAGGCACCAGCCAACTTATAGCCAGGCTGGGTAATGAGCCCGTTGGGTATGTGAAAATAAGCACGAAGAATATATGTGAAGAGCTGGCAGGGAAAAGGTGTTTTGAGATAGAGCGCTTGTATGTATATGGCAAATATCAGGGACGAAAGATTGGGTATGAGCTGATAAATGCCTGTACAGAAATGGCACTAAAAGAAGGGTATAACACTATATGGCTGGGCGTATGGGAACATAACGCTAAAGCAATAGGCTTTTATGAAAAAGTTGGTTTTGTCAAATTTGGCCAGCATGTCTTCAAGTTAGGGGAAGATTTGCAAAACGATTTTTTAATGAAATTGGAAATACAATAGGCTTCTTCTCTAATATATTTCAAAACTTCACCCTTTTGGGGGTTATGGCGTTCGGTAGTATTTGAATACTTTTGTGGCCATAATTCAAAAAACGGATGAAAAAATTTCTATTATCTCTTTTCGCGGTAGCGCTTATGTTGCCCGCGCGTGCAGATGAAGGTATGTGGATACCTATGCTGATAGGTAAAAACTACGATGAGATGCAGCGACTGGGCCTCAAGCTAAGCAAGGACGACCTGTATAGTATTAATCACGCCAGCCTGAAGGATGCTATAGTGCAATTCGCAGGCGGCTGTACCGCCGAGGTGATTTCTGATAATGGCTTGCTGCTTACTAACCACCATTGTGGCTATGATGCCATAGCTGGCTTAAGTACCGTTGAGAAAAATTACCTTGATAATGGGTTTTGGGCACGCAATATGTCTGAGGAATTGCCTGCACCGGGTGTTACGGTTATCTTCCTGCAGAAGATGGAAGATGTAACGGATGAGGTGATGAAGGCAGTAGGCAATGCCAAAGGTGAAGAGTACAATAAGAAGTTTGCCGAAATAAGTAAGAAAATAGAGGATAGAGAAACAGGTAAAGATAAATATACCGTAGCCAGCGTAAAGGAATATTTTAACGGCAACCAGATACTGTTGCTGGTATATAAAAGGTACGTTGATATACGCCTTGTGGGTACACCTCCAAAGTCGCTGGGTAAATTTGGTGGAGATACAGACAACTGGATGTGGCCAAGGCACACATCAGATTTCTCGATGTTCCGTATATACGCAGGAAAAGACAATATGCCTGCACCATACGCAGCTACCAACGTGCCTTACAAACCTAAGAAGTTCTTACCGGTATCTATAAAGGGTGAGCAGGAAGGTGACTATGCTATGATATATGGTTATCCCGGCCGTACTAATCGCTACGAGGTGTCTTATGGTGTGGACTTGTCTATCCGCGATGTCAACCCATCTATAGTAAGCATCCGTGACCTGCGACTGTCTATTATGCGTAAGCACATGGCAGAGGATAAGAATATTTACCTGAAGCTTACTTCGCTATACGCCCGCATAGCTAACTACTGGAAATACTTTATAGGGCAAACAGAACAACTGAAGCGCCTGAATGTAGTGGAAAAGAAAAAGAAACAGGAAGATAAGTTTACGCAATGGGCAAGTGAGAATAACTACGATGCAGGTCTCATGGACCGTTATGAAAAGATATATGCTGAATATACGCCTTACGCAAAGCACGCTATTTATTATAGCGAATGCTTCCGTTCATCTGCCGTAGCGCGCCTGGGTAGCAGTCTGGAGCCACTGCGCAAATGGCTGGAGAAGAAAGATAACAACCAGGACTCTCTAAAAAAATATATAACTGCGCTGAAAGCGGGGCGCAGGGCCATAATGAAAGAATTTGACTACGGAACAGAAAAAGATATGATGGCACAGATGACGAAGATGTATTACAATGAAGTACCTAAACCACAGTTACCTGATATCTATACGAAAGTAATCTTCAAGAAGTTTGGTAAGTACAATTCGGATAAGACTTATGAAGACTACACTGCTTATGTGTTTAATAACACCTTCGTTATCGATAGTGTGAAGTTCAATGCATTTTGTGATGCGCCAAGTGTTGAGAAAATAGATAAAGACGCAGCTGCCGAATATGCGTTGAGTTATGTAGATAATTTCAACAAGAACTATCTGCCTAAAGTCGAGGCCTTTAGTAACCAGAAAAAAGAGCTTAACAAAGAGTACATAAAAGGCCTGATGGAGATGAAAAAGGACAAGCTATTCTATCCCGATGCTAACTCTACTATGCGTATAACTTATGGTAAAGTGCTAAGCTATGATCCACAGGATGCGGTGCACTATAATTACTTCACCACATTGGATGGCCTGATGGCTAAATACAAGCCGGGTAGTGATGAGTTTGATGTGCCACAGCAGCTGATAGACCTATATAAGAAGAAGGACTATGGCCGCTATGCTGACGAGGATGGTACATTGCATACTTGCTTTATTACTAATAACGATATAACCGGCGGCAACTCCGGCAGCCCGGTAATAAATGCAAATGGCGAGCTGATAGGTGCTGCGTTTGATGGTAACTGGGAGGCAATGAGCGGTGATATAGCATTTGACAAGAAGTATAAAAGGACAATAGTTTGTGACGTTCGTTATATTCTATTCCTGATAGATAAGATGGGACATGCTAAGAACCTGATTAAAGAAATGGATATAAGAGAATAATGCTCTTAATGGTATTAAGAAAATGGCCCGCATTTGCGGGCCATTTTCATTTTGTGTTCATGATGTTAGGATAATAATTTTTCCAGCCTTAGGAACATGTCTGATGGGTTCATGTTTTCCCAGAGCACTTTATAGATAAAGGTAGCAATAGGGATATCTATAGAAAATGATTTTGAAATAGACTGCATGCCGCGTGCTGCATAGTAGCCTTCGGCTACCATGTTCATCTCAAGTGTAGCAGCTTGCACCGAGTAGCCCTTGCCCAGCATAGCGCCAAACCGGCGGTTGCGGCTATGGAGCGAGTAGGAGGTAACCAGCAGATCGCCAAGGTATGCACTGGTATGGAAATCAGGTCGCTCATTGGAAGGGTGTACCTGCTCGAAATGGGCCTCGAGGAAACGGTACATTTCCCGGTAGCAATTGGTAGTATATACACTCAGGAAGTTGTCTCCATAATCCAGGGAGTGGGCCATGCCTGCACCTATAGCATAAATATTTTTAAGCACTGCAGCAAACTGTGCGCCCCAGATATCATGGTTGTAAATAGTGTTGATATAAGTATTGCGGAAAGTATCGGCAGCGTTGCTTGCAAAGCCATCATCAAGACCGGAGAAAGTAAGATAGGACAAACGCTCATCCGCTACTTCTTCTGCATGGCAGGGGCCTGTAATGGATACATAATTTTCCAGCGGAAATTTAAAATACTCCGTGAGGTAATCGTTCAGCAGCAACTTTGTATCGGGTAGTATTCCTTTTATGGCTGAGATTATCTTTTTGTTTTTCCAAAGCCCTTTGTCAACGCTTTCTATTGCGCCCTGCGCATAGGCAGAGGGCACGGCTATAATTAAGGTATCGCAGGCATTTAATACTTTCTCAATGCTGTCGGTAGGGTGAATGCTGCCCTCCAGGAACCTTACCGAAGTTAGATAATGAGGATTATGATGCCTTTTTTGCAAATATGCTACAGACTCGGAATTGCGAACCCACCAATGTATTGACTTGTCATTGTCAGTTAAAATCTTAGCAAGGGCAGTACCCCAGCTTCCATTCCCTATAATACCTATTTGTCCTAATGATTCCTTCAATTAGTAATGAATTAATTAATGAAATTAGTCAGTCTTTTTTACTTCAAACAACTTATCCTTTGCTACCACAGTAACAAGTGTTTTGTCTTTCAAAGTGCGGGCGATGGCGCCATAGGGGGCTATTACCACCTGTTCACCATCTTTAAGACCATCGGTTACCTGTATGTATTGATTGTCCTGCAGGCCGGTTTTTACATCGCGCAGATATACAAGTTTGGATTTAGGATTATAAACAAATACCACTTGCCTTATATCATTATTATCAAGGGATTCGTTCTTGTTTTTATTCTTAAGGCTGTCCGGCCAGTCGCGGGTAGTAACTGCGTTTACCGGAACAGATAGAATATTATATTGTCGGTTCGTCTGTATCTCAACAGATGCAGACATGCCAGGTTTAAAAGGAAATTTTCCTTTAGCCAGGTTAGCCACTATATCAGCGTAGCTGGAAGGTAAGATAAGGATGTGTACTGTATAGTTAGTTACCTGGTCTGTGCTGGTAGTGGTAGTTGTCTTGCTGCTGGATACACCAATTTTTGATACGATACCTATAAATTTCCTATTGCGGTATGCATCTGCTTCAATCACTGTTGTGTCGCCAATTTTTACTTTTTCAATATCCGTCTCGCTTACATCTACACGTACTTCTATACGGCTCATATCTGCTATGGTAAGCAATTCTGTACCTGCCATCTGGGCCGTACCTACTACACGTTCGCCTTTCTTTACATTCAACTGAGAGATGATACCCGATGTAGGTGCAAATATGGTAGTCTTACGCAGGTTCTCACGCATCTGTGACAAGTTTGCTTCTGCACCCTTAATGCCAAATACGCCGCCCGTAGAGCTTGCTTTGGCAGCATCAAAAGAAGCTTTAGCGCCTTTGTAAGAAGCTTCGGCCTGTTCAAATTCAAGCTGAGAGATGACTTTGTCCTGGTAAAGTTTTTTATTCCTGTTGTAGGTAGCCAATGCAAGGTCATACTGTGACTGCGCCTGGTCCATCATGTTCTTGCTGTTGGAAGCTGTAGAGCGGGATTGCTGCACAGATGCCTCAGCCTGGTCTACCATAGATGAGTAAACGGCCGGGTTTATCTTCACCAGCAGGTCACCCTTATGCACGCTATCGCCCTCTTCATAATGCAGCTCAGTAATTTCGCCACTTACTTCAGGGGCAATTTTTACTTCGGTTTCAGGGTATATTTTACCGCTGGCAGTTACAGTTTCAGTGATAGTGTGGCTGGCAGCTTTTTCTACTGCCACGTGGGTGCCCTTGTCGCTGGTGCTTTTTACAATAATAATCAGCAGTAACAATACTGTTACCGATATGCCAACTATCCACCAAAGGGTCTTTTTCTTCATATAGAAGTTATGTTAGTTTATAAAAGTAATTATTTCACTTCAGACCCCGGCGCCGTATTTTCCAGCGGGGAAACGAAGATGAGCTTTCCATCGGCATTTTCCGCCATCAGTATCATGCCTTTGCTTTCTATGCCTTTTAGTTTGCGCGAAGCAAGATTGGCCACAACGGTTATTTGTTTGCCTACTATTTCTTCAGGGCTAAAGTGCTGCGCTATGCCTGATACAATAGTCCTTTTTTCAAAGCCAAGGTCCACTTCCAGTTTCAGCAGTTTATCTGCTTTCGCTACTTTTTCAGCAGCGAGGATAGTGCCCACACGCAAATCCATTTTAGCGAAATCGTCATAAACAATTTCTTCCTTCAGGGGTTTATCTGCTTTTGCGCTTTCTTCTGCAGTATGTGTATGTGCAATAGTGCTGCTATCAGTAGGCGTAGGTTTTACACTCTGTTTCAGGTTGTTCTTTAGCTTTTCTACCTGTGCTGCTACTTCATCATCTTCTATCTTCCTGAAAAGCAATTCAGGCGCGCGCAGCGGATAGCCTGTATTCAGCAAGTTCAGCTTGCCTGCGTTTTCCCAGTCCAGCATGCGCTCTACTACCTTCATCATGTAGCACATTTTCTTAGCTGTAAATGGCAGGAATGGGTTGATGAGCACTGCAAGATTAGCTGAAAGCTGCAGGCACAAATGAAGACAGTTGTCTATCAATTTTTGGGCTTCAGGGTTTTCTTCCAGGGACTTTGCCGTTATCCATGGCTGCTTATCCTGCATGTACTTATTGCCTTTGCGTGCAAGGTCTACAACCTTATACAGCCCATCGCGGAATTTATAATTTTCAATATCTGTTTCTATACCCAGCTTTGCACTTTGTATTTCACTGATAATGGCTTTGTCGTAATCGTCCATCAGCTCGGCAGTGAAATGTGGCACTTTACCACCGCATAGCTTGTGCATCAGCACAAAGGCGCGATTTACAAAATTGCCGAATATAGATACCAGCTCATTATTAACCCTATCCTGAAAATCCTTCCAGGTAAAATCATTGTCTTTTGTTTCAGGGGCATTGGCACAAAGCACATAACGCAATATGTCCTGTTGGTCAGGAAAATCCTTTACGTACTCATCTACCCATACAGCCCAGTTGCGGGAAGTAGAAACTTTTTCTCCTTCTATATTTAGGAATTCGTTGGCAGGTACATTGTCCGGCAGTACGTAGCCGCCGTGCGCCTTAAGCATAGCCGGGAATATAATACAGTGGAAAACAATATTATCCTTACCTATAAAGTGCACCAGCTTTGTATCGTCCTTACACCAATAGTCTGACCATTGATTAGTAAGTTCCTTTGTTGCACTTATATACCCGATAGGCGCATCAAACCACACATACAATACTTTCCCTTTAGCATCAGGCAATGGCACCGGCACACCCCACAGGCTATCGCGGGTCATGGCGCGAGGCTGCAGGCCACTATCCAGCCAGCTTTTGCACTGGCCATATACGTTAGGCTTCCATTCGTCTTTTTTACCTTCTACTATCCACTCTTTCAGCCATTCTTCATATTTATTGAGCGGAAAATACCAGTGTTTTGTTTTGCGTTTTACCGGCATTGCATTGCTCAGGGCGCTGCGTGGATTTATCAATTGCTCTGGCGACAGGGAAGAACCACATTTTTCGCATTGGTCGCCATAGGCATTCTCGTTGCCACATACGGGGCAAGTGCCTATTATATAGCGGTCTGCAAGAAATACATCCTTAGCCTCATCATAATACTGTTCCGATTCCCTTTCTTCAAAAAGACCTTCGTTATAAAGCTTCAGGAAAAACGCCTGCGATGTTTCGTGATGCACTTTATTAGAAGTGCGGGAATATATATCGAAAGAGATGCCCATGTCGGCAAAGCTTTCTTTTATTATTGCATTGTATTTATCAACTACCTGTTGCGGAGTTATGTTTTCCCTCATTGCCCTTATGGTAATGGGCACCCCATGTTCATCGCTTCCGCAAACAAACTTTACATCTCTTTTCTGTGCGCGCAGGTAACGTACATATATATCTGCAGGCAAATAACAACCGGCCAGGTGGCCTATATGAACAGGGCCATTGGCGTAAGGGAGCGCTGCAGTAACCAGGTAACGTTTAAAATCCATTCTAAAATATGTGTGTTTGAGGCTGCAAAGATACAATAATGCGCTAATGTCGAAGGTCTTATCAAACCAATAATATTGATAATATTATAATGTATTGTGGTGCGACAATGTAGCCCGAATGTTATGTCATTTTCTGCCTGTATTATATTCTTTTTGGGCCCATCGCCATTGCAGCTATTTAGCACCAACGGCGTTGGCACCGTTCATCGTTCGGAATACTATTATTTCTTCAAAAGGGCTTCCTGGTAAGAAAATTTTGGCCACTAAAGAAATCTTATCAAGATTCAAATGATTTTTACAGCTGGTTCTATTTTAATTTAGGCATTGGTGGCGTATTTCCGTCACATACAGAATATATTTCTCTTTCTTCCCTTTTAATAATTATACCGGTGTTAGCATTGATAATAATTGCTCTTTTTAGTGCAATGCCATTTTTTCGAGTTTTGATCTCTGGTAGTTCAGCGTTCCATGTAAACGAATTTATACTATCTAAATATTGCAATGAGATATTAATCACCTTTCCTTTAAAAACCGTATCTTTTTCAGCAATTGCCTTCGCATTACACACACCTATTATTTTATCAAAATCTTGATTAGAGTTAATTGAAGGTAACATTGGTTGAGAAAGCAGATTTCCTATGCTGTCGTATACCGTCGTGAAATAATACTTCATGCCCTTTTGAATATTAAAATAATATTCAAAAGCGTATTTAACATTTTTGTCGGCTACCGCTAACCACTCTCTATTTTTATGATCTTTATTATCAGAGAAATTTATCACATAGCAGGAAACAAATTTGGCCTTTTGTTTCAAAAAATCACTTCCTGCTCTCATCAATAAATAGTTCTTATTTTTCTCTATTATATCCTTAGGCATTATATTAATATCGCTGTATTCCTTATAAGGAGTATGAAGTACCAACGAGAAATGATTTTTATTGCCATTCTCATATTGCAATTTCTTATGGCCGCAATATGTAAACATATCTTGGCCATAAAGAAAATTATTTACAAAAAGCAAGCAAATTAGCGCTGACTTTTTAAGCATTTTTGGAAAATTAATTCGTTCTTTCATTTAAATTTTTTTGTTCAACTTGATTAGGAACTGCTTCGACATCCTGTTGTTTGTAACCCGGTTGAGGATTTTTATTATTATCTTTGTTTTCTTTGTCAGCCTTTAAGTTAGCCATATCTGTAGCATGGTCTGCCTCATGTGAACCAGTAGTGCCAAATACATCTTCAAATTTATTTCGCCTCCGCATAATAATCTATTTAAAAATCATTTGATATTAATTAATGTTTTTGTTTTTACCCTGTGTTTATTTGTGGTAATTACGTCTTTAATAATACGCATTGATATAGCATTAAATAAACTAACTTGAAAATAACCAGCATAATATTATTGGCTTTTATGTGTATCTCCTGCAGTTATCATTGGACTACTTATACAACTTCAATAGGTAAAAAAATAAAAGTAAAAGAATATAAAACTCCTGAAAAAGAAGACATGTACAAAGCAAGGTCTTTTTTCAAGTACAGATACCATGAGACCTTCTATTCCCAATATGCAGGAAAAATAGTACATAGCCAGACCCCCGATAGTGCCTCATATATTCAATTCGACACAGCAAGAATTTACCTTTCTAAAACTGCAATAAATTATTTACCCCTTTTTATAGAAGGAGTGTTATACACACAACAATTTTATTGCGCTTTAGATACGTCGTGCAAACGAACACCTGATTATTTAGCTACCACAATGTCTGGTGAGCGCATTATCAATCCTATTGAAAATGCAGCTTTAAACATTATATCTTTTGAAGAGCCCCAATACCTTAAAAAGTCGGCTAATAGAAGGCGGTTTAAAGTAGAGATATCTGCTGGATCAGGTTTTGAGGTAGTATTTATTGAATTAGCAAATGATCAGGTAAGCAAGTATGTGAGTATAGAAGAATTTTCAAAAGCTGCGCGCCTCACTTTTATTGGACTAGCATGGGGAGAAATATAAATGGCTGCAGCTGAATTGTGGACCAAAAATGGTGAAGAGTTAGTCAAATATAGAGCCACGCTATAGAATACAGTTTTAAATAGAATAAGTGCAGATGCTGTAAAAAAACGATTATGAAAAAAATCACCTTATTTTTTTTTATTATTCTCATTGCGTTAAAAAGTTTAGCACAAAATAAAGAGAGCTTTTCCTCAGGAAATATTGACTTTATTAATGGTTCGACCTCCAAATATCCAATAGGAGACGTTGGCTTTATTAATAATTCGACTATCAAGTATGATATAGTCTTAGCTGCTTGTGATACTTGCGCACCAATTAGAAATATAGGGTTTCGAGTGATACTGCAATTACATAAAAACCAATATAAAGCAATTCAAAATATTAATGCTAAGGAGTGGCTGCGATTATTAAATCAAAAGTCAACGGATTTCGCGGCTAATATCATTTTATATTCAATTTATGATAAAGATGCAACAGTAATCACGGCATTCGCTACTCCAGAAAAATGGCGAAGAGCTTTAAAAGATGATGATTTGAAATATTGGCAATCAGTATTGATAGCAAAATAAATATACAATGCCGGATCAGACTTGTTTATACTGTGTGCAGCTTATAATCCAATGTTTTTGCCAGCGCCCTCGGTAAAAAATAAACATATTTGGCCTATTTTTAGAATAATTGAATATACTCTATGGGACACAAAGCAGTTTGTTTAGATTGTCAAAAGGCATTTAGCCAAGGAACAGACATTACCAATATAAGGGAAATAAAATGTCCAAATTGCGGAAAAGATGTTATCCTTTTGCCCCATAGATTCCGGCCACCCAAACACACTGACAACCTGAAATGGAAAGTGATAAAATATCTGATTGAAAACGGCTTTTATTTTCAACACATACACGAGCCAGGCAACAATTATAATTCTTCTCCCAACTATGCGCCATATCCGGAGACATTATCCGAGGCTAAAATTTTTGTCGAAAAATACAGCACTCAGGCTAAGAAAAAAACCAGTTAGCCATGTAAAAGCAGATATAACGGCAATCAAAGGTATGACTGTGGACCTGCTCTTCGGGATTTGTAATCTCGAAGCATCCTGCAGGGATTTGCAATCCCCAAATAGATCTGCAAGAGAAACGCTATATTTTGAATTTTACGTTTTTTTTCCGCAGAGTCTTCCGATAGGAGACCCCGCGGCAT
>Ga0070665_100004159_pt1 | contig 15232 bp, 13 predicted proteins | sample KBSS13metaG_FD_65862 | JGI IMG/M metagenome (GOLD analysis project Ga0070665, IMG submission 65862) | Switchgrass rhizosphere microbial communities from Kellogg Biological Station, Michigan, USA - KBS S1-3 metaG | ecosystem: Host-associated > Plants > Roots > Rhizosphere > Soil ... | reverse complement strand
CTTCCCGAAGGGCGCGACGCTCTCGCACCACAACATCCTCAACAACGGCTACTTCGTGGGCCGGATCTGCGGTTACACCGCCGAGGACCGGGTGTGCATCCCGGTGCCCTTCTACCACTGCTTCGGCATGGTGATGGGCAACCTGGCGTGCACCACCCACGGCGCCACGATGGTCATCCCGGGCGAGGGGTTCGACCCGCTCGCGACGCTGACCGCCGTCGCGCAGGAGAGGTGCACCTCGCTCTACGGGGTGCCCACCATGTTCATCGCCGAGCTCAACCACCCGGAGTTCGAGTCCTTCGACCTGTCGTCGCTGCGGACCGGGATCATGGCGGGCTCGCCGTGCCCGGTCGAGGTGATGAAGCAGGTCGTCGCGCGGATGGGGATGGAGGAGGTGACCATCGCCTACGGGATGACGGAGACCTCCCCGGTGTCGACCCAGACCCGCGTCGACGACCCGCTGGAGCTGCGGGTCTCCACCGTCGGCCGGACGATGCCGCACCTCGAGTCGAAGATCATCGACCCGGAGTCCGGGCTGACCGTGCCCCGTGGTGAGCCGGGGGAGCTGTGTACCCGTGGCTACTCGGTGATGCTCGGCTACTGGGGCCAGCCGGAGAAGACCGCGGAGGTGATCGACGCGGCCCGCTGGATGCACACCGGGGACCTCGGTGTCATGGACGCCGACGGCTACGTCAGCATCACCGGCCGGATCAAGGACCTGGTGATCCGGGGCGGGGAGAACGTCTACCCGCGCGAGGTCGAGGAGTTCCTCTACACCCACCCGGACATCGTCGACGCCCAGGTCGTCGGGGTCCCGGACGTCAAGTACGGCGAGGAGCTCTGCGCCTGGGTGATCCTGCGCGACGGGGCCCCCGCCCTGGACGCCGCGGCGGTCCGGGAGTTCGCGACCGGCAAGCTCGCGCACTACAAGATCCCCCGCTACGTCCTCGTCGTCGACGAGTTCCCGATGACGGTGACCGGCAAGGTCCGCAAGGTCGAGATGCGCGAGAAGTCCGTGCAGATGCTCGGGGTGCAGGACTAGGCTGGGAGGTCGCGCGCCCCGGTACCGCCGGGGCGCGTTGTGCGCGATCAAGGAACGGGTGAGCAGGGTGCCTACCGGCAGGGTCAAGTGGTACGACGCCGAGAAGGGCTTCGGGTTCCTCGCCCAGGACGGCGGTGAGGACGTCTACGTCCGCAAGGCCTCGCTGCCGCCGGGCGTGGAGGCGCTGAAGCAGGGACAGCGGGTCGAGTTCGGCATGGCGGACGGGCGGCGGGGGCCGCAGGCACTGTCCGTGCGGCTCGTCGACAGCCAGCACTCCGTGGTCGAGGCGACCCGGCGACCGGCCGAGGAGCTGCACGGCCTGATCGAGGACATGATCAAGCTGCTCGACTCCCGGATCCAGCCGGACCTGCGCCGCGGCCGCTACCCGGACCGCAAGACCGCCAAGCTCGCGGCCGAGGTGGTCCGGGCCGTCGCGCGGGACCTGGACGGCTGAGCCGGAGTCGGCCGAGCAGGCAGGCCGGGCCGGGTCACTGCCGGGCGACGAGGAGCCAGGTGGCTCGGGTGGGGAACTCCAGCTCACCCGAGTCCGGGTTCGCGACCGGTGCGACGCCCAGCAGCTGGACCTGCGCCGTCTGCAGGATGTCCCCCGGCTCCGGCAGCGTGAGGGTGTAGCTCTCCTGCGCCGCGGGTGCGAAGACGGGGCTGCGGCCGGTGGTCTGCGCCCCGTCCGGTCCGACGTAGGCGAACACGACCGACCAGGGCGCCTCGGACACCTCCGACGGCACGCTGATCTCCACGGCGGCGCCCGCGGGGACCGCGAGGTCGGCCTTGGCCTGCTCGTCGTTGGTGCAGTCCCGCAGCTTGATGTCGCAGAACTGGGCCGGGCCGACGGTCGACTCCTGGTCGCCGACGGTCCAGGTCACCTGCGGGTTCCCGCTTCCGCACCCCGCGAGCAGGAACAGCGTGCCGAGCAGGACGAGCAGGGAACGACGCACGCGCTCAGGGTACCGGCGCGGACTGCCGGTCCTGGACGGGCGCACGTCCGGCGAGGCCGGGGATCAGCGTGCGGCCGCGGGCGACCAGCGCGGTCTGGATCCCGACGACGCCCACCACGGACGCGACCACGCAGAACCCGATCCAGAACGTGCTGTGCGGCAGCAGCACGCCGAGCGCGCCGCCCGCCACCCACGCCAGCTGCAGGACCGTCTCGGAGCGGCCGAACGCGGAGGCGCGCGACTCCTCGGGCAGGTCCCGCTGGATGACGCCGTCGAGACAGACCTTGGCGAGCGCACTGCCCGTCGCGCCGACGAGACCGACGATCGCCGCGGTGAGGATCCCCGGGAAGACGGCGGCGACGATCGCGGCCGCGCACGCCGCGGCCACACAGCCCACGATCATGATCTCGGGCTTGTCGAAGCGCAGCCGGGAGCCGACGCCGTTGCCGAGGAACGAGCCCGCCCCCGCCGCGGCACCGACGATCCCGATCAGCAGCAGCTGCCGGGACGCGTCCCCGTCCGCCTGCTCCTTGACGACGAACGCCACGAAGAGCGTGAGGAACCCGGTGAGCACCCGGGCGCCGCCGTTGCCCCACAGCGCGACCAGCACGGACCGCCCGACGGGCTGTCGCCTGGCCCGACGGGTGCTGCGCAGCCGGGCGGGCACCTCGCCGGTGGTGATCTCGACCCACTTCGGGATGCGCAGGCTCAGCACGGCCCCGCCGATCCCGAGTGCCGCGGTGAAGTACAGCGCGCCCGGCGAGCCCCAGAGGTAGGCGACACCGCTGGCGATCCCGCCGAACACCCCGCCCGCGAGCAGGCCGAACGTCGTCAGACGCGAGTTCGTGGTGGCCAGGGTGATGCTCTCGGGCAGGACCCGCGGGGTGATCGCCGCCTTGAGCACGGTGAACGACTTGGACAGCACCATCGCGCCGAGCGCGGCGGGGTAGAGGATCCAGTTCTCGTAGTTCAGCGCCATGACCACGCACAGCGCCGCGCGGCCCACGAACGCCGCGGACAGCGCCACGCGCCTGCCGCGCTGCAGCCGGTCCAGCAGCGGCCCGATCACCGGGGCGACCACCGCGAACGGGGCGACGGTGATGAGCAGGTAGAGCGCGACGTTCGTCTTCGACTCGGCGGTGGCCGCGGCGAAGAACAGCGTGTTGGCCAGCGCGACGGCCACGGCGGCGTCGACCGCGTAGTCCATCATCGAGGCGTAGGTCAGGCTCGTGAGCCCGGAGCGGTCCGCGCCGTCCGCCTGCGCGGCGCGCTTGAAGGTGTTCACCGCGCGGCCGGTGAGCTGCCGGGTCCGCATCCCGGCGACCCTGGTCACGGTGAGCTTCTTGGGCATCCCGGCGGGCGGCGGGGTGCGCTGCTCGCCGGCGGGCTCGGGTTCCGTGGGCGGCTCGACCGGGGGCGGCGGCGCGGGTTCGCGCCGGTACATGGCCGGGTCGTAGTCCGGGTCGTCGTGCCACGGGTACCGGCGGTGGACGGTCGGGACGTACGGCTCGGGCTCCTGTCCGGGGCCCTGTCCGGGGCTCTGTCCGGGCGGCTGCGCACGACGACCTCGGCCCCGGTTCCCGTGGTCGCGTGCCATGGGCCCCATTCTGCCCGGTCGACGGGCCCGGCGGCCCGGTCCGCCCCGGGCGAGCCCGCTCACTCCCGGGTGAGGCGCACCCGGAACGTCGTGGGCCACCACTTGCCGGTGAGCAGGTACTCGTCGCCGGTGACGTGGGCGATGCCGTTGAGCACGTCCGCGTCCGCGCGCTGGTCGGCGGTGAGCAGGCCGGACGCGTCGCGCTCGGCGGTGACCGCGCCGGTCGCGGGGTCGATCCGGACGAGGCGGTCGGTCCGCCAGACGTTGGCCCAGACCTGCCCGTCGACGCACTCCAGCTCGTTGAGGTCGCGCACCGGCGCCCCGTCCTCGGTCACGGCGACCGAGCCGGTCTCGGCGAAGGTCTGCGGATCGTGGAAGCGCAGCCGGTCGGTGCCGTCGGACCGGACGAGCCGGGTGCCGTCGAGGCAGAGGCCCCAGCCCTCGCCCGCCATCGGGACCTGGCGGAGCAGGGTCAGGGTGGCCCGGTCCCACTGCAGGGCGACACCGTCCTGCCAGGTCAGCTGCCAGATCGTGGGGCCGACGACGGTGATCCCCTCGCCGAACAGGCCTGCCGGGACCGGGACGGCGCGGCGGACGGCGCCCGTCGCCGGGTCGAGCTCGCGGAGCTCGGAGGAGCCGACCAGGCCGGTGCCCTCGTAGAGCACCCCGGGGTCGTCGGGGGCGAGCTCGAGGCCCTGGGTGAACGCGCGCGGATCGTGCGGGACGGTGCCGAGGACCTCGACCCGGGCGGTGGGGGCGGAGGCGCCGCACGCCGCGACGACGGCGACCGCCGCCAGGAGGGAGACCAGCATCCGGCGCATCGCCGGTGATGATGCCGGCCGCCGCGGGCCCGGATGGCACAATCGGACCGATCGAGTCGGCGAGGGAGTGTCATGTCCATGAGCACCAGTGCTCTGATCGCTGCTCCGGCCGCGTCGGCGGCCGTGGAGCAGGCCCGGGCCGCCGCGGTCGAGGAGGCCGCGGCCGATCTCGGTGCCGCGGCCGCGGAGGCCGCCGTGGGCGAGCACCTCGGGAGCGTCGTCGAGGACGGGACCGCGGTCACGCACTCGTTCGCCGCGGCCGTCTCGGGCTACCGCGGCTGGCGCTGGTCGGTCACCCTCGCCGGGGGCGCGGACGGGCCGGTCACGGTCAGCGAGGTCGTGCTGCTCCCGGGCGACGAGGCCCTCGTCGCGCCGGCCTGGGTGCCCTGGCACGAGCGGGTCCGCCCCGGTGACCTCGGTCCCGGCGACCTGCTGCCGGTGGAGCCGGACGACACCCGGCTGGTGCCCGCGTACGTCCAGTCGGACGACCCGGCCGTCGAGGAGGTCGCGGTCGAGATCGGGCTCGGGCGCACCCGGGTGCTCAGCCGCGAGGCCCGGCTCGACGCCGCGGCCCGCTGGGAGGACACCCACGGCCCGGGCTCGGAGATGGCGCGCGCGGCCTCCGAGGCCTGCGGGACCTGCGGGTTCTTCATGCCGATCGCCGGATCGCTGCGCGGGAGCTTCGGCGCCTGCGCGAACGCGTACTCGCCCGCCGACGGCACCGTGGTCTCGGTGGAGTTCGGCTGCGGCGGGCACTCCGAGGTCGAGGTGAAGGTCGGGTCGCCGGTGCACGTCGCGGCCCTGGTCTACGACGACGGCGTGGACCTCGAGGACCGTTCCTGAACGACGCCTTCGGCACGGCCGCGCTCCGGGAGGCGCTGCTGGCCGCCTGGGCGGACTCGCCCACCCGGTTCCGTGAGGACGCGAACGCCGAGGAGGACCTCGTCCTCGGCGGGTACGCGGCGACCTGGTTCGTCGAGCTCGCGCAGAACGCCGCGGACGCCGCGCGGGCCGTGGGGGTGCCGGGCCGGGTGTCGGTATCCGCGGACGCCGCCGGTTCGGCGGGCGCCGAGCTGCGGGTCGCCAACACCGGAGCGCCGCTCGACGCGGCGGGGGTCGCGGCGCTGGCCTCCCTGCGGGCCTCCGCCAAACGGGACGACCCGGGCTCGACGGGCCGGTTCGGCGTGGGCTTCGCCGCGGTCCTGCCCCTGTCCGCGGAGCCGCGGCTGGTCACGGGACCCGGGGTCGGTGTGCGGTTCTCCGCCGCGGACACCGTCGCCGCGGTCGGCGCGCTGCCCGGCCCGGCGGCCGAGCTGGCGCGTCGCGACGGCCAGGTGCCGGTGTTGCGGCTGGTCTGGCCCGTGGACCCCGCCGAGCCCGCACCACCCGCGGGTCTCGCGACGGAGGTCCGCCTGCCGCTGCGCGCGGGACTCGCGGCCGATGCGCTGCTGGCCGAGGCCCGCGCGGTCGCCCCCGACCTCCTCCTCGCCCTGGAGGACCTGGAGTCCATCACCGTCGACGGTGTCGAGATCGCGCGGTCCGAGGTGCTCGTGGGGCTGGGGGCCGCGGGTGCGGACCCGGGTGGGGTCGTTCGGGGCTCCGGCCCGGAGGACCCGGCCGTGGTCGACCGGCACGTCGGGCCGGGAGTCGGTGCGGCGTCGAGGGTCGTGGTCGGCGACCGGGTGTACCTGGTGGTGCGGCGTTCGGTGGTCGTGGAGCCCGGGACCGCGGTGGAGGAGCGTGGGCGTCGGCAGCGGGCGGTCTGCTGGGCCCTGCCGCTGGACGCCGACGGCGCGCCCACGCCGTTCGGCCCGGACTCCGGCGAGGTCCTGCACGCGCCGACCGCCGGGGCCGAGCGGCTGGGCATGCCCGCCCGGCTGATCGCCGACCTGCCGCTGGACCCCGACCGCAGGCGCGTGCGGCCCGGCCCGGCCGCCGACACGCTGCTCGCCGCGGCTGCCGAGGCGTACGTGGACCTGGTGCGGTCGGTGCCGCCCGCGGACCGCCCGGCGCTGGTCCCGCCCCTGGACTTCCCGTTGTCCGAGCTCGACGGCCGGATCCGCGGGGCGGCCCTCGAGGCGCTCGCGGTGAGCCCCTGGCTGCCGGCGTGGGCCTCGGCGGGGGAAGGGGGGTTGGTGCCGCGGCGGGCGGAGTGGCTCGACCTGGCCGGGGCGGTCGGGCTCGGGGGCCTGCTGGCGGCGGCGGATCCCGGGTTCGAGCGGCTCGCGGACGTCGATCCGGTGTTCGCGCCCCAGCTCACCGCCCTCGGGGTGCGGCGGGTGGCGGCGGCGGAGCTGACCGACCGGCTGCACGCCGTCGAGCAGGGTCCGCGCTGGTGGCGTGAGCTGTACGCGGCGCTCGAGCCCGCGCTGGAGACCATGCCGGGGCTGGCGGAGGACCTGCGGGCCCTGCCCGTCCCGCTGGTCGACGGGCGGCTGGTCGCCGGGCCACCGACGGTCCTGTTGCCCGCCTCCGGGAACGAGCTCACCGACGCGGAGCAGGCCGTGGCGGCACTCGGTCTGCCGGGGTTGCACGTCGTCCATCCCGAGGCGGCGCATCCGCTGCTGGCCCGCTTGGGCGCGGAGGTGGTCGACGCCGCCGCCCTCCTCGATCATCCCGCGTTGCGGGAGGCCGTCCAGCGGTCGGTGGACGACGCCGAGGCCGGGCTCGACCCGGAGCCGCTGGCCGCCGCGGTGCTCGGGCTGCTCCGCGATCCGGTCCCGGGGCTGGGCGGGTTGGCGCTCCCGGACAGCGACGGCGTCCCGAGCCGGGCGGACGAGCTGATGCTGCCCGACGCCGTCGTGCGGCCGCTGTTCGATCCGGAGGCGCCGATCGGGGTCCTCGACGCGGGGTGGGCGGCGCGGTTCCCGCGTGACGCGCTGGTCGCGGCGGGGGTGCTGGACGGGTTCGCCGTCGTCGTCGACGAGGAGCCCACGGGCCCCGACCACGACCTGCACGACGAGGACCTCTGGTGGGACGACCGCGAACCCGCCCGGGTGGTGGCCGTGCGCGATCTCGACCTGGTCGCCGACGACGCCTGGCCCGCCGCCCTCGCCCTGCTCGCCTCCGCCCCGGACACCCTGGCCGCGCTGCGGGAACCGGGCGGGTACACGGGCTGGTGGCTGGCCCGCCACGCGCTGCTGGGCGGGCGGGAGCCCGGGTACTGGCGGCTGCCCTCCGCCGAGGCGCTCGCAGGCCTCTACGACCCGGTGCCGCTCGCCGTGCCGAGCGGGGCTGTGCCGAGCGGGGCCGGGACGGGCGGGGTCGCCCGGACCGACGCGGGGGTGCTGCCGAGCGATGGCGTGCTCGCGGCGATCGGGGTGCGGGACGAGCTGAGCGTCGCAGACACCGAGGACGCCGCCGAGCTGCTCGACCGGCTCGCCGATCCGGGGCGGAGCGTCGGGGCGGGGCTCGCGGCCCAGGCCCATGCGGTGCTCGCCGAGGCGGTCGCGGCCGGCCGGGTGGACGTCGGGGAGCTCGAGATCCCCGACCACGTCCGCTCGCTCGCGGGCACGGTGGTGCCGGTCGACGACGCCGTCGTCCTCGACGCGCCCTGGACCGCGGCGGTGCTGCCCGCCGCGGAGCTCGTGGTGGGCGGGGACCCGGCGGCGTTGGCGGAGATCCTGGACCTGCCGCTCGCGTCGGAGGTGGTGCGCGGCGAGGTGGTCGGCGCGGGGCGGGCGGTCGCCTGGTCCGATCTGTCCGAGATCGTCGTGGCATGCCGCACAGCCGGGCTCCCGGTTCCCGCCGGTGAGCTGCGGCTGCACGACCGCTTGGAGATCACCCTGAGTCGCCCCGAACAGGGTGTCCGCAGCGTCCCCACCTGGGTCGATGCCGGCGGCACTGTGCACGCCGCCGACCCGGTGCGAGCCCTGCTCCTCCTGCCCGGAGGGTCGGGGTGAGCGGGGGTGGGGTACCTCGGATCGTGCTAGGAAGACGTACGTGACAGAGCGAGCCGCTGGGATCCGTGGCCGCGTCGCCATCCTCTCGGTGCACACCTCCCCGCTCGAGCAGCCGGGCACCGGCGACGCGGGCGGGATGAACGTCTACATCGCCGAGACCGCGACCCGGATGGCACGACGCGGGGTGCCGGTGGAGATCTTCACCCGGGCCACGTCGTCGGACCAGCCGCCGGTCGCGGAGGCTGCGCCCGGGGTGGTGGTCCGGCACATCGCCGCGGGGCCCTTCGAGGGGCTCGGCAAGAACGACCTGCCCGGCCAGCTCTGCGCGTTCACCGCCGGGGTCCTGCGGACCGAGGCGCGCCACGAGCCCGGCTGGTACGGCGTCGTGCACTCGCACTACTGGCTGTCCGGTCAGGTCGGCTGGCTCGCCCGGGACCGCTGGGGCGTGCCGCTGGTGCACACCGCCCACACGCTCGCGCGCGTCAAGAACGCCGCGCTGGCCGAGGGCGACGAGCCCGAGCCGATGGTGCGGGTGATCGGCGAGGACCAGGTCGTCGCGGAGGCGGACCGGCTGGTCGCGAACACCGAGACCGAGGTGCGCCAGCTCGTGGAGCTGTGCGGCGCCGACCCGCTGCGCACGGTCGCGATCCCGCCGGGCGTGGACCTGGAGCGCTTCCGGCCGGGGTCGCAGGCGATCGCGCGGTCGACGCTGGGGATCGCGCGGGACGCCGTCGTGCTCGGGTTCGTGGGCCGGATCCAGCGGCTCAAGGCGCCGGACGTGCTGTTGCGGGCGGCCGCGGAGATGCTGCGTCGCGACCCCGAGCTGCGACGACGGCTGGTCGTGCTGGTCGCGGGCGGCCCGTCCGGGTCCGGGTTGGCCGAGCCGACGTCGTTGCAGGAGCTCGCCGCGCACCTCGGGATCTCCGACGTCGTGCGGTTCCTGCCGCCGCAGGGCGGGGAGTCGTTGGCGACGGTGTACCGGGCTGCGGACGTCGTCGCGGTGCCGAGCCACAACGAGTCCTTCGGGCTGGTGGCGCTGGAGGCCCAGGCCTGCGGGACGCCGGTCGTGGCGGCGGACGTCGGCGGGCTGCCGGTGGCGGTCGCGGACGGCCGGTCCGGGCTGCTGGTGCCGGGGCACGGGGCGGGGCAGTGGGCCCTGGCGTTGGGGTCGGTCGCGCTGGACCCGGACCGTCGCGCGCGGCTGTCGGCGGGCGCGGTCGCCCACGCGCGGGACTTCTCCTGGGACCGGACCACGGACGCCTTGCTCGCCACCTACGCCGACGCGGGCCGCGAGCACGACGCCCGCCTGCGGCGCAGGCTCGTCACGGGCATCATCGAGGCGTGAGCGAGCCTGTGAGCGAACCAGCGGCACCGAACACCGACGCCGTGGTCAAGGCGGCCCTGGACGAGCTGGGGGTCCCCTACACCCGGCGGGAGGAGGGCCAGTACCTCGTCACGCTGGAGGGCACGAACCGGCTCAACACGCCGACCTGGCTGCTGGTGCGTCCGCAGACGGTGTTCGTGCAGGCCTTCGTGTGCAGGCAGCCGGACGAGAACCACGAGGGCGTCTACCGGTTCATGCTCCAGCGCAACGCCCGCCTCTACGGCGTGCACTACGCCCTGGACCGGGTCGGCGACATCCACCTGATCGGCCGCGTCCCCGTCGCCGCGGTGGGTCCGGACGAGCTGGACCGGGTCCTCGGACAGACCCTCGAGGCCGCCGACGGGGACTTCAACACGTTCCTCGAGCTGGGGTTCGCCGAGTCCATCAAGCGCGAGTACGCCTGGCGCAGCGAGCGCGGCGAGTCGCTGGCGAACCTGAAGGCCTTCGAGCACCTCGTCGACTAGCCATGCAACCGGATCCGGGGTCCGTCCCGTCCTGAGGCGAGACGGACTCGGGAGGGTGTCATGCAGCTGGTGGACGAACGACCCAACGCGGCGGACGGTGCGGAGCGGGAGCAACCGGGCGGTGCGGAGCGAAAGCGGCCGGGCGGAGCGCGCCGGTCCTGGTCGACGGGGATGCTTGCGAGCAGGCGGGGCCGATGGGTCGCCGGGATCCTCACCGGCGTGGTGGTGCTGGCCTCGGCGTCGATCGTGACCGGCGTGGCCCTGCAGACCTCGCTGGAGACCCCGCGGGACTCGGGTGGGTCGGCGTCGAGCCTGTCGAGCGCGGTCGGGTCTTCGGCCGGCAGCGCGGAGTCCGGCTCGGCGTCCGGCTCGGGGTCGGGCATGGCGGCGCCCGCCGCGCCCCTGACGGCCGAGTCGGCCCCGGACGCAGGCCTGACGGTCGACCGGTCCGCCCCGGGCGTCACCCCGACCGATCTCGGCTCGGCCGGCCTGGACGTGATCCGCACGGCGCGGCTGTCGCTCGAGGTCCAGGATCCCGTGGTCGCGGCGGACGAGGTCCGCAGGGCCGTCGCCGCGGCGGGCGGGTTCGTGGCCGAGGAGCGGTCGGGGACCTCGTCGGCCGGGTTCACCCTGCGCGTGCCGACCGACCGGCTCGACGCCCTCACCGAGCGCCTCGGCACCCTCGGCACGATCACCGCGCGGGGCAGCGAGGCCCAGGACGTCGGCGGGCAGGTCGCCGACCTCGACGGGCGGATCGCGGCCCAGCAGGCCAGCGTCGCGCGGGTCCGCGGGCTGCTCGACCGGGCCACGACGATCAACGAGATCGTCTCGATCGAGTCCGAGCTGGCCTCGCGCGAGGCCGACCTGGAGTCCCTGCAGCGTCGGGTGACGCTGCTGCGCGGCCAGGTGTCGCTGGCCACGGTCGAGGTCTCGGTGTCGTCCGCGGTGGTCGCGGCACCGCCCGCGGCCGGGGGCTTCCTCGGTGGGCTCGCCGTGGGCCTGCAGGGCCTGCAGGCGATCGGGGCCGCGCTGCTCGCGACCCTGGGGTTCGTGGTCCCGATGCTGCCGATCGTCGCCGTGCTGGTGGGGCTGGCCTGGCTGGTGCGCCGCGCGGTCGTGCGGCGTCGGCGGCCCGAGGCCCCGCCTGCCGCGCAGGCCTGAGTTACCCTCAGGCGACCGCCGAGCGAACCCGGGAGGACGCGATGGCCGCGCGCCCCCTGGTGCGCAAGGGTGCCGACCCGCTCTGGGCCCAGTTGCTCGCCGATCTGCGCGCGCGGCTGGACGCGCACGAGTTCGACGTCACCTTCCCCGGTGAGCTCGCGCTCGTCGCCGAGTACAAGGTCAGCAGGCACACCGTGCGCGAGGCCCTGCGCAGGCTGCGCGAGGAGGGCCTGGTCGTCGCGGGCCGCGGGCGGGCGCCGCGGCTCGCCGGGTCGGTCGAGATCGAGCAGCAGCTCGGGTCGATCTACAGCCTGTTCTCCGCGGTCGAGTCGACCGGGCGCGAGCAGCGCAGCGTCGTCCGCACGCTGGACGTGCGGGCGGACGGCGTCGTCGCGGACCGGCTCGGCCTGGAGGCCTCCACCCCGCTCGTGCACCTGGAGCGGCTGCGGCTCGCGGAGGGCGAGCCGCTGGCCGTCGACCGGGTCTGGCTGCCGGAGGAGATCGCCGCGCCGCTGCTCGACGTCGACTTCACCCACACCGGCGTCTACCCCGAGCTGGAGCGGCTCTGCGGGATCCGGGTCGCGGGCGGCCGGGAGAACATCCGTGCGGTGGTGCCCAGCGCGGAGGAGCGCAGGCTGCTGGAGATCGACGGCGATGTGGCCGCGTTGGCGATCGAGCGGCTCGGCCGGTCCAGCGGCCGGACCGTCGAGTGGCGGCACACCCTGGTGCGAGGCGACCGGTTCACCCTGACCGCGCAGTTCAGCGCGAAGGACGGCTACCTGGTCGGCGCCGGCCCCTAGCTTGAATTCTCAAGTATGCTGGGCGGCATGGAGGAACCCCGCTGGTTGTCGCCCGCCGAGCTGAAGGCCTGGATGACCTTCGTCGCCGCGACGACGTTGCTCGACGGCGCGCTGGACCGCCAGCTCCAGCGGGACTCCGGGATGCCCCACGCCTACTACCTGATCCTCGCCATGCTGTCCGACGCTCCGGACCACACACTCCGGATGAGCGAGCTGGCCTCCGCCACGCAGAGCAGCCAGAGCAGGCTCAGCCACGCCGTCACGCGGCTGGAGCGGCAGGGCTGGGTCTCCCGCAGGCCGTGCCCGGACGATCGGCGCTCCACCTTCGCCACGCTCACCGAGCAGGGTCTCGCGGCGCTGCGCGAGGCGGCACCGGGGCACGTCGAGACGGTGCGGGACAACCTGTTCGACGCGCTGACCCCCGAGCAGGTCGGCCAGCTCGAGGCGATCTGCGGCGCGATGCTGGCGCGGCTGCGACGTGATCCGGACGCCATCCCGATCCCGGGGACCTGCCCTTAGGGGTGTCTGGTGGATCTCCAGCCGGCCTGCGAGGCCCCCCGCAGGCTCGGCATGGATCCACCAGACACCCCTTAGGCTGTCGTCCATGCCGACTCTCGTGTTGCTGCGCCACGGCCAGAGCGACTGGAACGTGAAGAACCTGTTCACCGGATGGGTGGACGTCCCGCTCTCCGAGGTGGGCGAGGGTGAGGCGCGCCGCGGCGGCGAGCTGCTGAAGGAGCAGGGCATCCTGCCGGACGTCGTGCACACCTCCCTACTGCGCCGGGCGATCAACACCGCGAACCTCGCGCTCGACGCCGCCGACCGGCACTGGATCCCGGTGCACCGGGACTGGCGGCTCAACGAGCGGCACTACGGCGCCCTGCAGGGCAAGGACAAGAAGCAGATCCGCGAGGAGTTCGGGGACGACCAGTTCATGGTCTGGCGCCGCTCCTACGACACCCCGCCGCCGCCCATCGAGAAGGGTTCGGAGTGGTCGCAGGACGCCGACGCCCGGTACGCGGGCATCGAGGCGCCGCTGACCGAGTGCCTGGCGGACGTGGTCGTGCGGATGCGGCCCTACTGGGACGAGGCCATCGCCCCGGACCTGCGCGCGGGCGAGGTCGTGCTGGTCGCGGCACACGGCAACTCGCTGCGGGCCCTGGTCAAGGAGCTCGACGGGATCTCCGACGCCGACATCGCAGGCCTCAACATCCCCACCGGCATCCCGCTGCGCTACGAGCTCGACGACGACCTCCGGCCGATCACCAAGGGTGGCGAGTACCTGGACCCCGCTGCGGCCGAGGCGGCCATCGCGGGCGTGGCGAACCAGGGGCGCTAGACGCCCCCCGAGCCTCAGCCCCGGTCGGGGGTGAACTGCCCGTGAACGAGGGCGGAACACTCCCCGACCGGGGAGTCAGGCGGCTCACCTTCGGGCCCGCGGGCTGGCGTCCGGCCTGGTCATCCGGCCTACGATGCGGCCGTGAACACCGTGGCGTCCGCGACCATGGTCGCCGTCGCCCTCGGCTTCGGGCTGTGGGCGGGCTGGCTGATCGGCCGCAGCCGGAGCCTGCGCCCGACCGCCCGTCCGGAGACCCGGCGGGTGCCGACGCTCGCCGAGCTGCTGCAGCGCACCTTCCGCACCACCGGCTCCGGGCTCGCCGTGCTCTCGGGCTCGGGCGAGGTCGTGCTGCACAACCGCCGGGCCGCCGAGCTGGGTGTGGTCCGCGCCGGGCGGCCGGACCCGCGGGCCTGGGCGGCCTGCAGGCGGGTGCTCGACGGCACCGTCGCGCACGACGTCGTCGACCTCGCCCCGCTCGACGCAGGCGGCCCGGGTCGCAGGCCCGCCGCCGTCGTCGCGACGGTGCAGGGGCTGGGGGACGGGTTCACCCTGGTCGAGGCCGCGGACATGTCCGAGTCGGTGCGGCTGGAGGCCACCCGGCGGGACTTCGTGGCGAACGTGAGCCACGAGCTGAAGACGCCGGTCGGCGCGGTCGGGCTGCTGGCCGAGGCGGTGCTGGACTCCGTGGACGACCCGGAGACCGTGCACCGGTTCGCCACCAAGATCCTCCGCGAGTCCACCCGGCTCGGGGCGCTGGTCACCGAGCTGATCGCGCTGTCCCGGCTGACCGGCGCCGAGGCGCTGCCGGACCTGGACACCGTCGAGGTCGACGACGTCGTCACCGAGGCGCTGGCCCGCTCGCGGCTGTCCGCGGAGTCCATGGGCATCGACATCACCGTCGACGACCCGTCCGGGCTCGAGGTGGCGGGTGACCGGACGCTGCTGGTCACGGCCCTGTCGAACCTCGTCGAGAACGCCATCGCCTACTCGCCCCCGGACGCGTCGGTGTCCGTCTCGCGGCGGGTGGAGGGCGGCTGGGTGGAGATCGCGGTGACCGACCGCGGCATCGGGATCGAGCCCGAGCACCAGGTCCGGGTGTTCGAGCGGTTCTTCCGCGTGGACCCCGCCCGCTCCCGGGCCACCGGGGGGACCGGGCTGGGGCTCGCGATCGTCAAACACGTGCTGGCGAACCACGGCGGCGAGGTGCGGCTGTGGAGCCGCCCCGGCACCGGCTCGACGTTCACCATGCGGCTCCCCGCGATCGGCTCCGCCGGAGCCGTCGCAGACCGAGATCCGGCCGGCGCGACCGGTCGAGCAGGAGGCTGAGAGATGACCCGTGTGCTGATCGTCGAGGACGAGGAGTCCTTCGCCGACCCGCTCGCGTTCCTGCTCCGCAAGGAGGGGTTCACGGCGGCCGTGGCCACGACCGGCCAGGAGGCGCTCGAGGAGTTCGACCGCAACGGCGCCGACATCGTGCTGCTCGACCTGATGCTCCCCGGCATGAGCGGCACGGACGTGTGCAAGGCGCTGCGCACCCGCTCGGCCGTCCCGGTGATCATGGTGACGGCGCGGGACAGCGAGATCGACAAGGTCGTCGGGCTGGAGCTGGGCGCGGACGACTACGTGACCAAGCCGTACTCGGCCCGCGAGCTCATTGCCCGGGTCCGGGCGGTGCTGCGCCGCGGCGGGGAGACCGCCGAGGCCGACGGCGCGGGGGTGCTGGAGGCCGGTCCGGTGCGGATGGACGTGGAGCGGCACGTGGTGTC
>Ga0070665_100004158_pt1 | contig 15233 bp, 15 predicted proteins | sample KBSS13metaG_FD_65862 | JGI IMG/M metagenome (GOLD analysis project Ga0070665, IMG submission 65862) | Switchgrass rhizosphere microbial communities from Kellogg Biological Station, Michigan, USA - KBS S1-3 metaG | ecosystem: Host-associated > Plants > Roots > Rhizosphere > Soil ... | reverse complement strand
CCCTCCCGGCACCAGTATTTCGCTCGGCGCAAACGGCCATACCTCCTTCGTGCTTTCCGATCCGCTACAGGGATTCCCGGTTACGGCTCATAAGCGCGGCACGATCGAATTCGATACGCCGTCCGGCGGGCGAATCAGCGTGCTTGGTATCCGCTTCACTCCGCCTAACAACGCGCTCACCACTATTCCGGCAATCGCGAATGTCGGCACCGATGGTGGCAGCTTCGCCCACCTCGCTTCCGGAGGTGACGGCTGGCAAACCACCTTCGTGCTGGTGAACGTGGGAACCAACTCCGCACCCGCGACACTCAATTTCTTTGCGGATGTGACTGGCGCTTCCCTGCCCTTGCCGGTGTCATTCCCGCAAGGGAACCGGCCGCCTACGACGGCTACTGCCGTCACCCAAACGATGGCGGCAGGGTCCATTTTCTTGGTCCAGACTAGCGGTTCGCCGCAACTTCTGACCGGCTCAGCGCAGCTCAGCACCACCGGGAAGGTTAGTGGATTTGTGATCTTCCGGCACAATAACCAGGAGGCTGTCGTGCCGCTTGAGACCCGCAACGCTAACGCTTACGTCCTCGCCTTCGACACTACAGACGGTACGAATAATGGCGTGGCTCTCAATAATGCCTCCTCACAGCCGGCAGATATAGCGGTAAGCATCCGCAGTCTCGACGGCACGCTACTTGAAGCGGATACGATTACACTGCCCGCCCGTGGGCATCAGGCATTCACCCTGGGGGTCGACAAATACTGGTCCACCGGAAATGGCCGCGGCACCATTGAGTTCGCCAAGCCGTCCAACGGCCAGATCGCCGTTCTGGGTATACGAATTCCGGCCACCCAAACTTACACGACTCTCCCGGCGCTCGCGAAGTGATGTAAAGACGCGCCGGCTAGCGCGCTGCTAGGTTCCAGGTGAGGCTAACTCCACGCGTTCGCGTGAAGGGATCGTATACAGGAAGTAGATCGGGGCGCAGCTCACTCAGTTTGGAGGACGGTCGACGGTGAATGGAATGATCGACGTGAGTTTTAAAGACATAGCGTCCCGTAAACCAACCAATCGCACTCCCCACAAAGATGTCCGACGCGAAGTGTTGTTGCCCGCTGAGGCGCGAGAACGTGACCAAGGAAGCGAGACCATAAGCTGTAATCGGGTAGATGATGTTGCCGTTATATTCATGGGCGATTACCGATGCCAGCGCCCAACTCTCCGCCGCATGCCCGGATGGAAACGAGCCTCCGCCGCTAAAAAAGGTGCCGTTGCCGTTCTTCTCGTAAGGCCGGGGCCGTTGAGTGACCGCCTTGAGAATTCCGACAGTGATCAGCGTGTCTATGACGGCTTCCCCGGACAGCACTCCCGTTTCCCGTGCCTTGGCGTTGTGCGCGAGCGCGCCTCCGGCATACATACCTATGGTGATCGGTAGAACTGTGTAGACCGCTCCGATATTCGACACGTCCTTGCTAATTGAAACCTGATCCACGGTATTCGGCAAAGCGCGTGAAGAACGCCGATCGGTAGCGATCAATGCACCCGTTCCAAGCGTTACCAGAATCCACGGAAGGGCGGTTCGTCGCGTCATACGGAATGGACTTGTCCAAATATCTTTTTGGTCCATTACGACATTCACAGCTAGCTTCCGCACCAAGGGTACCGCGCGTTCCGTTTCTTCGGCGTAAAACACACGATCGCGGAGGTCTTGCTTGTTTTCAGCAGCTGGCGTGTCGGACGCACTCGCCTGTGGAGCGGCAATCCCGGGGTCGTCCTTTGCAGCCTGTGACATAGCGGGAGGCAATGGCTGTGACAAGACCCAACCGGACGTACAAAACGCTGCAAACAGGCATAAGCGCATGCGCGCCTCCTTAATAATAAAGAGGCACTTTTGATATCGATTGTTTCGTGACTTTAGGGTTCAAGTGCGCTTAAACATTGGCGGAAATTCAGGCAATCCTAAGCCTGGTAGTTTACAATCGCGCGGATCGACAATTCGATCGCATCTCAGCGGCATTTCCGCTTCTTCTGCGCCACGACCTCACGCGCCCCCCTACACTTCTGATCCTGGGCATGTAGAACATGGTTAAACTCACGGTTCCGACGGCGCGTGAGCCAGAATTAAGCAGGCCGATTTGCAAGTTGCCAGCAGCTCTTGAAACCGGAGCTATGGACTCGATCGTACTAAGTACTGTTAGAACCCCGGTACTTCGAAAATCATACTCGACGTGCGAGACGTCCGGTTATAATCAACGCATACAATTTCGCGCGGAATTCCCGTACGATCGCGAGCCAGGGATTCGCGGAATTGGTGGCATCGGAGGCCGGCTTGCATGTTTGCTCTTTTGCTTTTCGAATCATCCGTCAATAAGGCGGCGTTGAAGGCCGCTGCTTATTCTCTTCACTTGGGATTTTTGTGGGAGGCGCTCCGTCACCTGTGGGAGGCACTCCGCTCCGGCCCGCTAAGCTGGATATTCCTTGCAGGTCTGGCGGGCTGCCTGGGTCTTGAATTCTTCTTCGGTAGAAGCCGGCCAAAGCCGATCGCACGGACCTTCCTTTTCAACTATAGTTTCCTGATCCTTAACACCGTCCTACTGGGCAGCTTGGCGGATTTCTTATATCACTGGATCAACCAGTTTTACCTGATCTGGCTGCCCCTCGCGAATCTCCGGGTGCTTGCGGGCAAGCCGTTTTTGGTCCAAGTCCTGGTCGGTTTTCTGGTGAGCGACTTCGCTATTTTCTTCAGCCACTGGGTCCGGCACAAAATTTCGCCGCTTTGGCACATACACTCCATCCATCATTCTGAAACTGTTATGAATCCTGCCACGATATTCCGCGAACACCCGCTGGACCCGGTGGCCGGCGCGGTAATCGCCTATGTTCCGCTAGCACTGCTGGGGGGAAGCATTTGGGCCGGGACGATGGTGCTCGTTTTCGACGTAGTTTGGGGCATGTACACTCACTCGGATCTCCCCATGACCTGGGGACCGCTCAAGTACGCATTGATAACGCCCGCCTACCACCGCATTCATCACTCCAGCGAACCGCGCCACTGGGATAAGAATTTCGGCCACATGTTGACTTTGTGGGACTGGCTATTTGGAACCGCTTATTTTGATGTGGAGGACTCGTTTGAGCTAGGCCTGCGGGACTTTCCAGTCAAACCTGAATACGGGGATACGGCGTGGGCCATATTTGCCGGTTGGTTGCGGCTTATCTGGTATCCGTTTCAGGCTCTCGGCGGGCTGATCTCACAAGGCCGTCCCTGGCAGCGGTTCGGAGCACCGGGTGGAGATTGAGCGGCCCTGCCTAAACCATCCGCCGCAAACGTAAGGACGCCCACCGGAAGAAAGCCACGCACACCTGCCAATTGTTCTCCACTTGCCAATGGAATTGCAGGAACCGCACGAATTCCCCAACTCTGGCCAGCGGGAATCGCGCCTTGGCGTTGCGCCGGTATCGGCCACACATGGCATAGAAGGTATCCAGAGGACTCTGCAATTGCAACGGATTTTGTAAGCGCTGATAGTCCAGTTTTTCGGAGCGGCTGATCTCCAGTTTCGCGAAACCATCCCAAACAGCGGCCGGCACCTTCGCATCCAGCGAGTCAGCCAGGTACCGTATCCCTTCTTTCACCGGCAACGCCAAGCGCAACTCATGCGTCAGTGAAGTCAGTCGCTGCCAATCGATCTCCGACGAACGCATCACCGCGAATGCATCGGCAGCCCAGCGTATGGTCGGGATGTCTGACCACATTAGTCCGTGCGCGCAAGCGTGAATCAGTTGGTCGGTGGGGCATAAGGCGCGTGTCGGAATTCCTTCGAATTCCATCGGCACCGAGTCCTTCCAGAACGACTCATCCGCACCCCGGAAACAAGCCAGGTAGAGAGCGTGCCAATGCAAATCCATCTCCAGCCCTTCGGTATTGACGAACTGAAGAGAATGGCGGAAACTGAAATCACTTTCCCGCATACGGAAGTTTTCGGTAGTGGTCTGCCGCCAACCGTGATCTTCCAGTAAGCTGATCGTTTCGAGCGTTCGCTCCTCGGGAACCATGACATCCAAATCATTCATGGGCCGCAAACCTATATCCGCATAATGTAGCCGGCCAAGCGCCGAGCCTTTGAGCAATAGCGTGGGGATGCCCGCGCTATGAATCGTCTCCAGCGCCGGAGCGAGCCGCCGGGAAAGAAGACGATTTTCCACCCACGCGCGCCGATGAATGCCTTTCAAGATTCCCATCATCGGATGCTGGACCGCCTGCCGGCGCAGGTTCCAGTAGAGCAAGGGAAGCAAGCGGAAGGAGCCGTGATCCAGCCGCTCCAGACCGTTCTCACCGTACCAATCGAGCCAGGCTTGGAACGCAGGTTCCCCGTCGAGCAACGCCGCACGGAGCAGCAATTCCTGTAGCGGAGTGGGCTGGCAACCACCGCTCGGATCGCTGATTCTTATGCCCTCCAAAGGTCCTCCCTAGCCGCCGCCAGCTGGGGGTGCGACTCCGCGATGCCCTTCTCCAATTCGCAAACTTGGTTGGCATGCGCAAGCATGCGTTGGTCGTGTGTGACAATCAGCAGCGCGGGACGCTGCGGAAGCGCTCGCAGATTTGCGATTAATGCCGTGACCGCGTCGGTATCCAGGTGATTGGCGGGCTCGTCCAGAATCAATACGCGCGGCTCGCCCAAAAGAGCACGGGCAATCGCAATTCTCTGGCGTTGGCCACCCGATAGCAGCATTCCATCCTCGCCCACCGGCGTGTCATAGCCATGCTCGAGTTCCGCGATGAAGGTGTGCGCCGTAGCGCATTTGGCTGCCTCTTGGATTTCCGCAAGCGTGGCGTCGGGCCGGCCGTAGGAGATGTTGTCGCGAATCGTGCCGGGAAAAAGAAACGGCTCCTGCGGCACCAGGCCGAAACTGCGGCGCAAGTGCCGTACATCAAGATCGTCGTAAGGGCGTCCATCGGCCAGCACGCGGCCGGACTTGGGCCGGTAAAAGCCGCACAACAAGGCCACGAGCGAGGTCTTGCCGGAACCGTTGGGACCGATCAAAGCGACCGTAGAGCCAGGTTCGAGTTCCAGCGAGACATTGCGCAACACCCAGCGGTCCTCGCGGTAGGCGAAGCTCACGTTTTCGAGAGAGATTTTGCCGGTCGTAGAAATCTTGCGGCGGCCTTGGTAGGCTAGCCGCTCGGGCGCCGTCAACAGCCGATGGACGGATTCGAGTGACTCGATCCCCAGCACGATCTTCGGCGCGCCACTCAATACCGCGCCACCCTGCGCGTTCAGGATGCGGGCCGTGACATAGAACGAAACCAGCGCACCGATCGTCAAGGTATGCGCCGCTACGCTGGCTCCGCCGACCACCAGAATAATCAGACCCGCCAGTGTAGCCAATCCCGCCTGGGTCAGATTGTAGAGAGTATCGAACCAGGCGACCTTGGTGCTGGTCTCGCGCAATTCGCGGAGAGTCGCGGTCTGCCGTGCCGTCTCGAACTCTTCCGCGCTAAGCATGCGCGTGAGATCCATCGCCTCCAGAACAAATAGAACGCCCCTGCTGAAACCCTCGAAAGAATGCCGGAAGCGGCCTACATGATGTTGCAGGCGGCGCTGCAGTTCGCGGTTCGCGAAATAAAGGAGAGGTGCAATGGCCACCGACGCCAGCAGGAGTTGCCAATTCACGGCGAGCAGGACGATTCCTACGGTAACGCTGACCATGGCCGCTGGAAGCACTTCCGCCACCAGCGCGTTGCTCATCACGTCGACGCGCTCGGTGTCCTGCACGATGATCGAGTGCAGCTCCATGCGTTCATGGCGGCCGAAGTATTCGTTGGGAAACTCGTACAAGCGGGCGATCAGCTTCGCGCGCAAATCGAGAATAACTTTCTTGGTGATGTCCAGGCTGCTGCGCCGGATCCAGAATGCAACGGCGGAGTTCGCAATGCTGGCTGCGAGCATCGCCAGCGCACATAAGAACAGAGTTTGAAAATCGCCGCTTGGCAGAACCGTGTCGAAAATATAGCGGACCAAAAGAATCAGCGGCAGAGAAAGAATCGAAAGAGCTACCGAGGCTCCCAGCGTCGCCGCTAATCGCAGTTTGCTGCCCTTGTAGCAATCCAGATAATAGAGCCACGCCGCGCGGTTGGTGCTCATGCGGTGTTCCCCGCGGATTGCCGTCGCCGGTCCATCGCGGCTTTCAAGACGCGCAGATAATCGCTCCGCGAAGCTCGTTCGCGAACGCCGAGATTGTCTTCATGGATGCGCCTGCGCAACCAGACGGTAGCTTCCATCCGTGTGTTGAGTCCGGCTTCTCGCGCCCGTGCGTACCAGTCAATGAATTCCCCGAGTTTCAGAGTTTCAGTAAGTGGGCCTACGCGATCGAACGCTTCGCGCCGCGCTAGCAGAGTGCCTGGCAGGATGCCAGGTTCCGGCCCACCCAGGTCTGCTCCTCCGTCGTAGAATTGCTGCACTTGTCCGAATACCAAGTCGCAGGCGGGATTCTGTTGCAGGATTTCCACCTGCCGCGCCAGTTTCTCAGGAGGCCACGAATCGTCCGCGTCGAGAAACGCGATGTAGCGTCCGCTGGCCATGGCCACGCCCCGGTTGCGCGCTGCCCCGGCACCTGCGTTGGTTTGAGCTGTGAATCGCACGCGCGGTCCAAAGCGGCGAACGGCCTCAGCCGTCGCATCTGACGAGCCGTCATCTACGACGACGATCTCTATCGGCGCGTACGTTTGCGCCAGCACGCTCTCCAGCGCCTCACCGATATGCCGTTCTGCATTATACGCCGGCATCACCACGCTCACTAGCGGCGGGGCACCGTTCAACCACTCGTCATAGGACAGCCATCCGGCCAGCGACGGGACGGCGCCCTGACTCGTTCGGCGGCGGTCCATGGATCGCTTGAGGACATGAGTCAGGAGCCGGTCCGGCGAATCGCGGTCCCGCGTCATATTTTGGTCATGCAAGCGATAGAGCAAAGTAGTGGTCCGCAGAATCCGCATAGCGAGACCGTTTTCGCGCGCGCGCAGAAACCAGTCCACGTCCTCGCAGAAGCGAATGGATTCGTCAAAGCCGCCAATGCGGTCGAAGGCTCGCTTCCGGTACAGACCACTACCCAGATGCACATGGGTAATGGTGTTCTCCGGACCCTCGAACTGATACGCCGGAAGTTCTCCACCCGGCAGGGCTACATACTGGATGCGGCCGAGCACCAAGTCCAATTGGGGTTCGGCCAGCAGGCGGCCGAGCTGGACGGAAAGCTTGTGCACCGGCCACTTATCGTCGGCGTCCAGGAAAGCGATGAACTCACCATGAGCCAGAGCCAGGCCACGATTTCGAGCCGCTGATGGTCCGCGGTTTTCTTGACGCTCATAACGAACGTCGCTTCCCAGCGACTGGGCTACATGGGCGCAGTTATCACTGGAGCCATCGTCCACAACGATGATCTCGAGCGAGTCATACTCCTGTGCGCGAATACTTTCGATGGCGTGCGGCAGGAAGTGCGCTGCATTGTAGACCGGGATGACGACACTCACCAGCGGGTTCGCCATGTTATTTTTCACCCGACGGATTCAGACGATCCAGCAGGTTGGAGATCGCTACCGGAATCTGCATCAAATCGGTGCCCGCGAGCAGACGATAACTGGGGACTTTCTTCACCAGCCGCATCAACTTCTCCACCGTCTGCCGGCGCGTGCCCAGCAGGTGCTTGGTGGTGGTGGGCGCCAGCGCCAGTAAGGCCACTGCCGGCGAAATAGTCTCAATGCTGGTGTCTCTCTTGCCCGTCACCTTCGGGATCACCAGCGCGCGAATGGGGAATCCGCTAGTCAGCTGCTGCGGATGGTGCTCGTGTAAAAAAATCAGCGCCTTCTCGCGGTCCAGCCGCTCCGGGTTACTAACCAGTGGAACCAGATGCGGCACGCGCTCTAGATTGTCAGCTTCCAGTTTCGCCGTGGAATACAAGCTGTATACAAATGGGGACGGATCCGTGCGGATCAATACGTAATCATCGCCCGCGTATTGCAACTCGCTCCCCAGACACGCCAGCGTGGACGTGGACTTGCCGGTGCCGCTGGGCCCTGTGATCAAAACGCCGCCGGACGAGCGTCCCACCGCCGCGGCGTGCGCCGGCTGAAAGGGCTGATCCTGCAGCCACCAGTTCAGGATGGAGCGTAACGGAAAGCTTTGCTCCCACCATGGAATCAAGCGGAAGGTCGGCGTCCAATACACCGCGAGACCACGCTCGCGGTCCAGGCAATGCAAAATATCGACGCCTGGCGTGTACGTTACGTGTACTTGCCCGTTGTTAAAGCCGTCGATTTCGCCCAGGTTCGTGTACTGCTCCTTGCTCCAGGGCGGGGGCGGCATCGGGGTTCCCGTGGACTCGCTATCGAAAAAGCAAACCGTCAGATCCGGCCTTCGACCCAGCGGCTCTTCCAGGTGAGCCAAAGCCCGCACCATCAACGGCACCAGCCGGTCGCCCGCGAACCGCAGAAGGACGGACTGTTCGCCTAACCGGAAACTGCGCTCGCGAACTCCACCTGCCGCCTTGGCCGCTTGCTCAAAACATAGGCGTGCCGTCTCGACAAACTCCGCTGGAGCGGAGGGCGTGAGCGTCCCAGCTGGCGCCAGGTTGTGGGATGCTGTCGTCACCGGCGTTAGACCACTTGATCGGGCTTACGGGCAGGCCAACCCTGTTCATCAACGTCGTGGATGGGATCGAGCAACAGCAATTCCTTCATGTCCTCGTACACCGACAAAACGGGCGGGTCCCAGGGTCCTAGGCGGTCCGCTATTGCCACGGAGTCGGCGTTCACCCCGTTTGCTGGCGCCTCGGCGATCAGGTCGTGCGTGCGCAATTGAGTCAGGAACTCCGAAACTCCCTCGCCTATCGCTTGCGCATTCCCTTCGTACAAAGATGTCATGCGGCTGGTCAGCATTTCGGTGGAGGCTCCCTTCTCAAGAAGGTTCCAGATTGTCAGCGCCGTATTGCGCAAGCCATAGTAGCTGCCGGTGTCGAAATTGACGGCCACGACCTCGTCCTCAAAAACTTCGCTGATCACTTTGGGACGATTGATTTTGTAATGTGTGCTCATCGTGAGGAGTCTCCATTAACCCGCCCAGGGTTGTTCTTCCGCTGGATGGATTGTCGTAAAAGGGTCAATATCGATTGATTATTCGTCGGCGTAGTGAGCGAAAGATTTGCATCGTGGACGTACTTGTAGAGCAGCACACGCTGGATGCAGGCCGTCGGGATGTTCAGATCGCCAGCGCGAGCGAACCAATCCAAATCTTCCGCCGTCTGGAAGCGCGTGTCGAAAGGGCCGACTTTTTCGAAGACTTCGCGGCGGGCCATCAGCGTCTCCATGGCGCCGGAATGATCCCGTTCCAGCAGGTCCATTCGAAATCCCGCGGGTGCAGTGTGCCCGTCTTCCAGTCGCGATTGCGCCAGCGTCAGAGTGTAGAGCAACTCGGGATTGGCCTCCATGTATTCGGCCTGTACCCGTAGCTTGTCGGGGGTCCATTCGTCGTCGCAGGATAGGAACGCTACCAGATCTCCTGTGCTGGATGCGATCCCGCAGTTATAGGCGTCCGCAATACCCCGGCCGGTCTGCGTAACAACCCGAACTCCGGCAACCGATTCGGCGATTTGCCGGGTTCCGTCGGTGGACGCTCCATCCACCACGACAATCTCCTGAGGCGGTGGATCCTGCGCCTTGACGCTCCGCAGCGCCCGCAACAGGTACTTCTCGCCGTTGCGGACGGCTATGATGACGCTGATTGAGGACGGTTCCATCATTTAAATAATGCGCTTTTATTGATGAGTATCCCTTTTTTAGAAGGGAGAGGGCAATCTGTACCTTGGTACCATTGGTACGCCCCGAAGTACCAGGCCATTCTAAGGGCGAACAAAGCAGTCTTTTAGGGGAGCGTCCGAAGCGATATATTGTGATCGTGTCACGGCGCCCTTTGAGAGTGTGCGGCTTATTGCTAGTTGTCGCTGTCAGTGCGACTGCCGCTGGACGCGGGTGGCTTCGTGGCTCAGTGGGGTTCTTTGACTATACCGGGTTTGTAGATAGTGCGAAGAAATCAAGGCTGGTCATCGCATGTAATGGGCAGAAGGTGCTTGTTCAAGCCGACCTCTCGGGCGATTTTGACATTCAGCTAGGTCGCTGCGAGTACCAGCTGGTGGAAGTCCTCGGTCCATCTGGAGAAGCGCTAACGATCAGTCCCCGGCAGCCGCGCACCTTTACGATCAGCGATGGCGCGAGAACGCGCTTCGACGTAATGATCAAACCCGCAACACCGCCCACGCCCAGCAAGCTTGGAACGGGTGCATTTCATCTGAATGAACCGACGGCTCAAATGACTTCGCGAGAAAGCGGGTTGAGTTCTCCGAGTGTGTCATGGGCACAAATATCGCGAGGCCCCACTGGGAAAGTTGTCTTTTCTGTTGATGGGACTGTGGAACTACCGGCCTTTAAAGCTACCTGTGACCGGCCATGCAAGAACATATTGTCTGAGGCGACCGCCAACTATGAGGCAGTCCCGCTATTTTTTGACAATGAGCCAAATTCCGTGGGCCTAACCCTACGATCTCCTCGTCCGTTTCCCGCTGGCATTCGTGTTCTTTGGATTATCCGTTCTCTCGACGACCGGCCGATTACCATAACCGGTTTCAGGAGCTTGGAGATCGGAGAGGTCCCCGCCGAACTGAGGCACTGACGGGGCAAGTCGGGCTGCACAGGCGCTGCATTCCCAGTTCAATGGAATTCCACGTGCTTAGTACAGCCCCGTGGCTGACGGAATCAATGAGTTTCGAGTGAAAGAAGAAAGGTTTACTTTCCCGATGGGGAAGGTTTTACCATCTGCCTCGAAACGCAGGATACCCAGAGGAAGCGCGTGCAAGCCCGTCACGCCGCAAGGAGAAAAGGAGATCTCTATGAAAACTACGTTTATGACCATGGGCGCGCTCGCGTTGAGCTTGTTGGGGACGGGATGTGTTGCCACTCATAAGTATGTTGCCAAAACGGTGGCTCCGGTAGAGCAGCGCGTAGGCGGCACGGAGGCCAAGAACACCGATCAGGATAAGCAGCTCTCAACGCACACCACGGAGATTGCAGACCTGGATAAGGACGCATCCCAGACGAAAGAGCATTTGCGCGATACCGATGCCAAGGCCAGCCAGGCCGGTGAAGCAGCCAAGGTTGCGGATCAGAAAGCTGGCGCCGCCCAGCAGGCCGCTGATGGCGCGAAGACCGCAGCCGATGGCGCCCGCACTTTTGCCGAGCAAGGTTTGAATAAGCTGGATATGTCGATGCAGGCGATGAATAAGTTCCAGGTCGCCAAGGAAGATTCGGTTTTATTCGCCTTCAACCAGGACAAGCTGACTGCCGATGGCAAAGCGAAGCTGGATGAGATCGCGCAACAGGCGATGGGCATGGATCGCTATGTGATCGAGCTGCAAGGCTTCACGGACAAGACCGGTTCGCCCACCGCCAATGCGGCCTTGAGCGAAGCCCGCGTGCAAGCTGTGGCACGCTACCTGGCCAATGAACATCAGATCCCGGTGCGCAGCATCTCAATGCTGGGCGCGGGTTATGCCCGGCCGGTTGCCGATGACAAAACCCGCGAAGGCCGCAAGATGAACCGTCGCGTGGAAGTCCGGTTGTGGGTTCCGGAAAGCCAGAGCAAGACCGCGGCATCTAGTGGCGCCGGTAGTAAGTAGGCGACCACTCAAAATCAGGGCAGTCGCTTGAGCAGGCCTCGTGATTCCGTCACGTAGACTGGTTGGGTGGCTGCCCTTTTTTATTGAAGTTCTCACGTGGCAAGGACGATTCGCATGATACGATTGCGCCATGATTCGCGAACCACGCACCAGCTTTATTCAATGGGAAGCGGGTTATTTTGATTCTTACGACGTTGCTCTTCTGCGTCGGCTGTGATCAAAAGTCCAAATCTATCGCTCGCGAAAACCTTCGTGATGCGAATTCCAAGTCGTTTGTTTCTTCACGACACTCTCCGTTTGGAGTACGCAGAGAACTCAGGCGCATTTCTGGGCCTTGGCGACTCTCATCCCGTTCATGTTAGTCTTAGCGGTATCCGCAGTTAACAGTTAGCAGAGGGCAATTCTGCATTTGGAGTCGGATTAATGTCAATCCGCGCGACCGCCGATAGCGGAACCATGAGACTTGTTTCGGTCCTGGCATTGAGCTCGTTCTTTGTGGGCGCAACGCCAACGAAGACAAGCGACTACTACAAACTGCCGGCCATCGAGCGGATCGGAAAGAATCTGTACCAGTCTGAGAAAGCGATCGTTGAAACGCGCGCCTGTCTTCACCAGCCCGTTGACGACGAAGATGCGCTGTTGAAATATCTGGGGCCGGAGAAGTATGAAATCGTATGGGAAGACCGCTCGACCTGCGAGGTCCAGAGGGTCACGCTAGGCGATAAACTTCCTATTTAGTCCGTATCTACTCACCCAACCCTCTTCGGCCCTGGGATCTGCGGGAACGTCCCCATGGCCGAATAGAACCGCATCCGGTTCAGCACAGCCGCTAAAGAAAGATACATCTCGTTTATTTACAATTACTTACATTTGGTGCTCCGAGTGCTCCTACCGGGACAGTAAGGAAGGAAGCAAAAATGAAAACGAAACTGATTGCGGTGATGTTAGTGGTTGGCGGATCGGCTTTCGCGCAGGGTCAATTCGATCAGTATCCCAATGGCGGACCCGAATACAATAGCGCGCAGGATAACCAGGGTTACGATGATCCGGCATACAACGGCTCTCCGGGTTATAACCAACCCCAAAACTATGGGGCGGCGCCACAATATTATTCGCAGGCGCCTGCCGGTGCGTATGCGTCGCCACCCCTATGCGCTCCCGGTACCGTTTGGATCGACGGTTACGATGGCGTAAACGGATACTGCGCGGTGCCTCCTTATAGCGGCGCATTTTGGATCGCGCCGCGCTACTTTGGCGGGCGTTTCGTCGCGGGCTACTGGGGCGGACCGCGAGGGTTCATCGGTGGTCGCGGGTTCCGCGGTGGCGTGGGGTTCTCCGGCCGCAATGACTTTCGTGGTGGCGCCTTCGGTGGGCGAGGTTTTGCCGGGAACAATTTTCGCCGCGGCGAACAGAACTTTACTGGCAATAACTATCGCGGCGGAGCACAAGGCGCCCGGCAATTTAGTGGTGGCTCAAACTTCCGCGGCGGAGCGCCGAGCGGAGGACGATCTTCCGGCGGATTCTCTCGCGGCGGCGGCGGGCGGAGTTCAGGTGGCGGGCACTCCGGTGGCGGACACAATAGATAGCTAACCGGGAGCGGCTAAACCGCACGCAGATTGAGGGCGAGGCACCGGCCTCGCCCTCAACTCATTTGGGATGAACTCAGTGTGTGGGGGTTGAAGTACGCTACGCCGGACGTCGCAGTGCATGGTAGAGAGACAAAACCACCACCGCGCCGACAACTGCTACCAAAATACTGTAGAGATTCACTCCAGTAACGCCATGGGCTCCGAAAACGCTGAAGATCCAGCCACCTGCAACGGCGCCCACAATGCCGAGGATGATATCCAGAAAAAAGCCTTCGCCGCGCTTATTCACGATTTTGCTTGCAATGAACCCCGCGATGAGCCCTAAGACAATCCAAGCGAGAAATGACATAGTGTTGCTCCTTTTTACGTTCGACGATTCGACAGATGTGACATGATCAGTGCCAGTGCGCCCGCGCCAAGGCCCTGTACCAACGTTGGATGTTGGGCGTAGAAACTACTGGCGCGGTCAATGATGGACGGGTCTTGTTGCTGTGCATGCTTTGCGAGTTCTTGAACAGCTTCCGGCTGAACTTGCTCAGCCTGCTGTGGAGTGATTGTCTTCGCCGATCCCAAATATTGCGCGAGGCCCCCAAGTAATCCCGAAGACAGAACAGACGGCCCGAGCGACCCAAGAAGCTGATTCAAGATACCGGCTTTCTGGTTACCGTTCGAGGCGCCAAAAAGGCTCGCTACCATGTTTTCAAAGGGTGGTGTTTGCTCTGAGCGAAAGGCGTCATTGAGTCCGCTCGCTAGATGATCGCTTTGCACGCCCTGTGCTACCTGCCTGAAATCGTCTTGGACCGAAGACGGCGCATTATCCGCGGTAACTCCGCTATAACGCTGCAGCAGGTCCATAATGCCGGTCATCTTGTCACCTGCTTGCCGGTTACTGGAATGCGCAACCGCATGCCAGGCTGAATTTTGTTGGGATCGGTGAGTTTGTCGCGGTTAGCCTCAAAAATATTCATGTAGAGGTTGGCTTCACCATAGAACTGATGGCTAATCTTAGACAGCGTATCCCCAGCTTCGACCGTATAAGTTTGCTCGTCGCCTAGATGTGGAGATGGGGGCAAACTCGACGAATGAGTTCCTGCGATGTTGAGGTCAACCGTGATGTCAGCGTTCAGGTCCTTGTAGGCAGCATCCACTTGCTTGATCCTGTCCCAAACCCGGTTCTTCGCCTCATCCGATGGCGCCTTGCCGGCGATCATTAGCTTTCCGTTTTCTTCATGTAGATGTTCGAGTTGAACGCCTTGCTCTTGGATCGTGCTCAATACCGAAGCATATTTTTGTTTTAGCACTTCGAATTTCTGTTGGTTCATTAGTTGATGTCCCCTCGGCCAGGTCGTACTCTCGTTTGATTCCTCCGGCCGGGAACTGTTCCACTAAAATCTTCGCGGACGAATTTAAGAGGCCCCTCTATCGTGCAGAACGCAGTGCTATATTGAAGGCGCCGCTACGCGAGTAAGGATGCTAAGTCCCCCAGAAACTTCTCCCTTCCGCACTTTCTCCGCTCCCGGTCGAATCAATTTGATTGGGGACCATACCGACTACAACGGTGGATTCGCCCTTCCCGCCGCTATCGACATGGCAACATCGGTGACGATAGCGGCTCGCGCTGACCGGCGAATTTCCGCGAGTGCCGAAAAGTTTTCGGAGGTGGTGGAGTTCCCGATCGGTGTTGAGCCTTTGCGACGCGGTGACTGGGGCGACTACGTAGCCGGAGTTGCTTGGATTCTCCAGGGCGCCGGTCTGGTCCTGCAAGGCGGACATTTGCGCATTGAGAGCGATGTGCCGCTGGGCGCGGGACTCAGTTCCTCCGCCGCGCTTGAAGTTGCAGTTGCGCTGGCCCTGCTCGGGATATCCGGTATCGAGATGGACAGACGGAAGCTGGCGTCGCTGTGCCAGCGTGCCGAAAACGATTTTGT
>Ga0070665_100004155_pt1 | contig 15236 bp, 14 predicted proteins | sample KBSS13metaG_FD_65862 | JGI IMG/M metagenome (GOLD analysis project Ga0070665, IMG submission 65862) | Switchgrass rhizosphere microbial communities from Kellogg Biological Station, Michigan, USA - KBS S1-3 metaG | ecosystem: Host-associated > Plants > Roots > Rhizosphere > Soil ... | reverse complement strand
GACAAGCTGCAGCTCGCCACCGGCATCGTCAACATCTGGTCTGCCGCGGCAGGCCCCGTCAGCGAGTCGTACCACCGCATCGACAAGGCGTACCCCGGCCGCTTCCTGCTGGGCATCGGCGTCGGCCACCCCGAGGCGAATCAGGAGTTCCGCAAGCCGATCGATGCTTTGACGGAGTACCTCGACAAGCTCGACGAATACGGTGTGCCGAAGAACCGTCGAGTGGTCGCCGCGCTGGGTCCCAAGGTGTTGAAGCTGTCGGCCGATCGCGCTGCGGGTCCGCATCCGTATCTGACGACGCCCGAACACACCGCCGAGGCGCGCGAACTGCTCGGACTCGACGCGTTCATCGCACCCGAGCACAAGGTGGTGTTGACCACCGACGCCGAGAAGGCCCGCGAGGTCGGCCGCAAGGCGCTGGAGATTTACCTCAACCTGAAGAATTACCTCAACAGCTGGAAACGTCTCGGGTTCAGTGATGAAGAGATCGCAAAACCGGGTAGTGACCGTCTGGTGGACGCCGTCGTCGCCTACGGCACGGTCGACGCCATCGCTGCGCGACTGAAGGAGCACCTCGACGCCGGCGCCGATCACGTGCCCGTGCAGGTGCTGACGTCATCCGACAAATTGGTGCCGGCACTTGCCGAACTCGCCGGGCCGCTCGGCCTGCAGTAGACGAAGGGACGAACATGACTGAACTCAAGCCCGACCTTGGCCGCGTAGGGGTCTGGACCTTCGGGTCGCCGGGGCCCGAAGCAGCCGCCGAAATCGAGAAGCTCGGATACGGCTCGCTGTGGGTCGGCGGATCGCCGGCGGCCGACCTGTCGTTCGTCGAGCCGCTTCTCGAGCAGACGCAGACGCTCGGGGTCGCCACGGGCATCGTCAACATCTGGACGGCCGACGCCAACGAGGTCGCTGAGTCCTATCACCGCATCGAGAAGGCGTTTCCCGGCCGTTTCCTGCTTGGGGTCGGCGTCGGGCATCCCGAGCACACGCAGGAGTACCGCAAGCCGTACGACGCGCTGGTCGAGTACCTCGATGTGCTCGACGCCAAGCAGGTGCCGACCAGCCGGCGGGTGATCGCCGCGCTGGGCAAGAAGGTGCATGAACTGGCAGCGAAGCGCAGCGCGGGGGCACACCCGTATCTGACAACGCCGGAGCACACCGCGCAGGCACGCGAATGGATCGGCTCCTCGGTGTATTTGGCGCCGGAGCACAAGGTGGTGCTGACAACCGACGCCGACGAAGCCCGCGCGATCGGCCGACAGACGGTCGACTTCTACCTGAATCTGAGCAACTACCTGAACAACTGGAAGCGGCTCGGTTTCACCGACGAGGACATCGCGAAACCCGGCAGCGACAAGCTGATCGACGCGGTGGTTGCCCATGGCAGCGCCGACGACATCGCCAAGCGGCTGGGCGAGCACTTGGCCGCGGGCGCCGATTCGGTGTTGATTCAGGTGCTCGGCGGCTCCGACAAGCTGTTGCCGACCCTGACGGAACTGGCGGGGCCACTCGGGCTGAAGGGCTGAATGCCGGACCGTCCGCCGGCTCACACCGACCGGCGTCGGGCTGAGTCGTTCGGAGTAGCTGCCGGACAGTACGACCGACACCGTCCGCGCTATCCACAGCCACTCATTGCCGGTCTCGTCACGTCTGCCGGCATGCGGGCGCTGGACGTCGGCGCCGGAACCGGTATTGCGGCAACGCAATTGGCGCAAGCCGGCGCGGACGTCGTTGCCGTCGAGCCCGACGAGCGGATGGCGCGCGTGGCGGCGGCAAGAGGCATTCCTGTCGAACAGTCGACCTTCGAGGCATGGCAGCCGGCAGGCAGGGATTTCGATCTTGTCGTGTTCGCCCAGTCCTTCCACTGGGTCGACACCCGTCCCGCGCTGCGCAAGGTGGCCACAATCCTGCGTCCCGGCGGACGGCTGGCAATACTCGCGAACCGTATCCTTCCGACCTCCCCGACTCAGCAGGAGCTCGACGAGATCAATGTGGACTACCTCGATGTGACGGCGAGAGCGACAGTCAACAACGAGGAAGAGGTGATCGAGCTGATCGAGGCGTGTGGGTTCTCCGTCGAACGCCGTCGCTGCGAGGAAGCCCTGCATTACGCCACCGAGGACTACCTGAACCTGGTGTTCACCTACTCCAATCACTTGTTGCTCGACGCGGCAGCACAAGATGAGTTGCGATCACGGCTCGCAGAACGGATCGGCGCCGCCGGCGTCGATGCGCAAAACGCCGCGCTGGCCGTGGTTTGCACGCCAACCCGCTAGGGTTTGACCATGCGGTTGCTGGTCACCGGCGGCGCGGGTTTCATCGGCGCCAACTTCGTGCACAGTAGTGTCCGCGAGCACCCCGAGGACACTGTGACGGTGCTCGATGCGCTGACCTATGCGGGCAGCCGCGAGTCGCTGGCGCCGGTTGAGGACGACATCCGGCTGGTGCAGGGCAACATCACCGATGCGGAGTTGGTGGCCAAGCTCGTCGCCGAGGCCGATGCCGTCGTGCACTTCGCAGCGGAAACCCACGTCGACAACGCATTGTTCGACCCCGAGCCGTTCGTGCACACCAACGTCGTCGGCACCTTCACCGTGTTGGAAGCTGTGCGCCGCCAAGGGGTTCGGCTGCATCACGTGTCGACCGACGAGGTGTACGGCGACCTCGAACTGGGCTCCGCGCAACGGTTCACCGAGTCAACGCCGTACAACCCGTCCAGCCCCTATTCGTCGACCAAGGCAGGCGCCGATCTGCTGGTGCGCGCGTGGGTGCGCTCCTACGGCGTTGCCGCGACGATCTCGAACTGCTCCAACAACTATGGCCCCTATCAACACGTGGAGAAGTTCATCCCGCGCCAGATCACGAACGTGTTGTCGGGCCGGCGCCCCAAGCTGTACGGCACCGGCGCGAACGTTCGCGACTGGATTCACGTCGAGGACCACAACAGCGCGGTGTGGCGGATCCTCGCCGACGGTCAGATCGGTCGCACGTATCTCATTGGCGCAGAAGGAGAACGGGACAATCTATCGGTGATGCGCAGCATTCTGCGGCTGATGGATCGCGATCCCGATGACTTCGACCACGTCACCGACCGGGCCGGGCACGACCTGCGCTACGCGATCGACCCGTCAACGCTGTACAACGAACTGGGCTGGGCCCCCAAGCACACCGACTTCGAGGACGGCCTTCGGGACACCATCGACTGGTACCGCAACAACGAATCCTGGTGGCGCCCACTGAAAGACGCGGTCGAGGCCGGCTACGCGGAGCGTGGTCAGTGAAGGCTCGTGAGCTGTCCGTCGCCGGTGCTTGGGAAATCACTCCGCAGGTACACATCGACTCGCGTGGCCTGTTCTTCGAATGGTTCACCGATTCGGCGTTCAGCGAGTTCGCCGGGCACCCGCTCGATCTGCACCAGGCCAACTGCTCCGTGTCCTCAGCGGGTGTGCTGCGCGGGGTGCATTTCGCGCAACTGCCGCCGAGTCAGGCGAAGTATGTGACGTGTCTGCATGGGTCGGTGTTCGACGTGGTCGTCGACATCCGGGTCGGTTCACCGACATTCGGCAAATGGGATGCCGTGGTGCTCGACGCTCAAGACCGCCGCACTATCTACATCTCCGAGGGACTCGGCCACGCCTTCCTGGCGCTCGAGGATGACTCGACGGTCATGTACCTGTGCTCTGCGGGCTACGCCCCGGGCCGCGAGCACACGATCAACGCCCTCGACCCGGCGCTCGACATCGCGTGGCCCTCGGTGGACGGCGAGCCGATCCTTTCCGACCGCGACCGCGAGGCTCCGACACTCGCGCAGGTTCAGGCCTCGGGGCTGCTACCCACCTGGGACGAGACCTGTGCGCTCATCGACGAACTGCGAAGGCGCTGATTCGGTCACGCTCGGCGGCGGCGCGCATCGGTGACGGTCAGCCACACCGCCGAGATCAGGAAGTAGAACGCGCCGAACGCGACGTAGGGGGCGATGGCGGTGATGTGCGGCGGATCTGCCGCATTGGCCTGTACGAGGAAGCTGGCACCCGCCGCTGCCGACTGGATTCCGCTGAGGACCATGGGCCACTGTCCGCCGTAGCTCTTCCAGCGACGCGCCGCGGTGGCGAGTTGGAGCAGACCCGACAGAGCTGCCCACACGCCGAACACGCCAAGCACCAAATTCATGCTCTCGGTCAGGGCAATGGCGACGGCGACGGTCGTCACCGTGCTGACCGCGGCATTGAACGCCTGGGTGGGATTGCCTCGAAGTCCTCCATTGCGCTGCGCGTCAACAAGATTCGCGATCGCGTCCCACGCTGGGTAGATCAGTAGCAGCGCGGCGACGACGACGGTCTTGCTGTTGGCCACGCCGAAGGCGGCGGCCACCCACACGACGGAGAACACCGCTCGGGTGAAGTAATAGCGTTTGAGCCACGTGTCGCTCCCACTGGCGTCGCGCACCTCGCGAATCGTCTCTGTCACGTCGTTCTCCTGTCTTCTCGTCCGAAAGAAGGCGCGAGCGACTAGGGCATGGGACCAGCCCGCGCCCTGCTCGTGCCCCGACCCGCCACGGCGGGAGCTTCTTGTCTACCGATTAGTAGGTAGGGTTCAGGTGCCGTCTTCTGTTGGCGACCGGCGTGATTGAAGCCTGTCGATCGCAGGCCTGGTGATCGCCGCGAAGACGTGGGGATCGCCATAGGCCCGCGCGGACAACATGGCCCCGTGCACGGTTGCCATCAGTGCCTCAGCCTCGGAATGGGCGCTATCGTTCAAGGTGATGTTCCCCTGGCGTGCGCCGCGTTCGAGTACCGACGTGAGCCAGGCCGAAAGGGCCCGGAAGTATGCCCTCAGTTCGAAGACGATCTCGTCGGGAAGCACGGGGATCTGCGTTGCGAGCAATGCGCATAAGCAGTAACTGGTTTCGGGATCGCCGATGCAGGACTCCCAGAAGCGGGTGTATGTACGGAGCTGATCAATCGGATCCTGAACGTCGCGCTCGATGTCGGCGATCCCCGCTTCGGCCTCCTCACGGTAGACCTTCACGAGAGTGCGCACGAGATCGACCTTGGTTGGGAAGTGGTGGTGGATGCTCGCCTTACGGATGCCGACAACCGTGGCGATGTCGGCGTAACTGAAGCCGTGGTAGCCGCCGGCGATGATCGACGAGCGTGCACAGTTCAGGATCGATTCGGCGGTCGAGGCGGTGGCAGCCATGTCGACTACCCTACCTTCTGATAGGTAGGGTGATCAACTTAGCCGCGCGTGAAGGCTCATCCCTGCGCGACGACGGCCGACCCCTTGCCTTCGCCCCTTGCCACACCGAGCGCCGCAATACTAGGATGTCCTAGTATTCAGCCATTCGGGCGAGGGACAGACTCATGACCACACAGATTTCGCATTTCATCGACGGCAAGCGCACGGCGGGACAGTCGACGCGCACGGCCGACGTGATGAATCCCAGCACCGGCGAGGTGCAGGCCAAGGTGCCGATGGCATCACGCGCCGACGTCGACGCGGCTGTCGCCGGCGCTGCTGAGGCGCAGAAGGAGTGGGCGGCCTGGAACCCCCAGCGCCGGGCCCGCGTGATGATGAAGTTCATCGATCTGGTCAACCAGAACATCGAGGAACTCGCCGAAACGCTGTCGCTCGAGCATGGCAAGACCGTCGCCGACTCCAAGGGCGACATCCAGCGCGGCATCGAGGTCATCGAGTTCGCGATCGGCATTCCACACCTGAGCAAGGGTGAGTACACCGAGGGCGCAGGCCCCGGCATCGATGTGTACTCACTGCGTCAGCCGCTCGGCGTCGTCGCGGGTATCACGCCGTTCAACTTCCCCGCGATGATCCCGCTGTGGAAGGCGGGCCCCGCGCTCGCGTGCGGCAACGCGTTCATCCTCAAGCCCAGTGAACGCGACCCGTCGGTGCCCGTCCGGCTGGCCGAACTGTTCCTGCAGGCCGGCCTGCCGCCCGGGGTCTTCCAGGTGGTGCACGGCGACAAGGAAGCCGTCGACGCGATCCTCGAGCATCCGGTCATCCAGGCCGTCGGTTTCGTCGGCAGCTCCGATATTGCGCAGTACATCTACTCCGGCGCGGCGGCACACGGCAAGCGTGCGCAGTGCTTCGGCGGCGCGAAGAACCACATGATCGTGATGCCCGACGCGGACATGGACAACGCAGTCGATGCGTTGATCGGCGCGGGTTACGGCAGCGCAGGCGAGCGCTGCATGGCCATCAGCGTGGCCGTCCCTGTCGGCGAGCAGACCGCAGACCGGCTGCGCGCCAGGCTGATTGAACGCGTCAACAACCTGCGCGTCGGTCACAGCCTCGACCCGAAGGCCGACTACGGCCCGCTGGTCACCGAGGCGGCACTGGCCAGGGTGAAGGACTACATCGGCCAGGGCGTGGCGGCCGGAGCAGAAGCAGTGGTCGACGGTCGCGAACGCACCAGCGACGACCTACAGTTCGGCGACGCCAACCTCGAGGGCGGCTACTTCATCGGCCCCACCCTGTTCGACCACGTCACCCCCGACATGTCGATCTACACCGACGAGATCTTCGGCCCGGTGCTGTGCATCGTGCGCGCCGAGGATTACGAGGAGGCGCTCGCGCTGCCGTCCGAACACGAATACGGCAACGGCGTGGCGATCTTCACCCGTGACGGCGACACCGCGCGCGACTTCGTGTCCCGCGTTCAGGTCGGCATGGTGGGCGTCAATGTGCCGATCCCGGTGCCGGTGGCCTACCACACCTTCGGCGGCTGGAAGCGGTCCGGTTTCGGCGACCTCAACCAGCATGGCCCGTCGTCGATCATGTTCTACACCAAGACCAAGACGGTGACGCAGCGCTGGCCGGCGGGTAGCCATGGCGCCGAGTTCGTCATCCCGACCATGAAGTAAATGGACTACTTCGGGTTGGACGACGACGAACGCGTGATCGCCGAGACGGCGGCCGCGTTCGCCGAAAAGCGCCTTGCGCCATACGCATTGGAGTGGGACGCCAAGCACCACTTCCCCACCGACGTATTACGCGAGGCTGCCGAGCTCGGCATGGCCGCCATCTACTGCCGCGACGATGTGGGCGGCAGCGAGCTGCGCCGGCTCGACGCGGTGCGCATCTTCGAGGAGCTCGCGAAGGCCGACCCGACGATCGCGGCGTTCCTGTCGATCCACAACATGTGCGCGTGGATGGTCGATACGTTCGGCACGGATGCGCAACGCAAGTCGTGGGTGCCGCGGATGGCGTCGATGGAGGCGATCGCCTCCTACTGCCTGACCGAGCCGGGCGCCGGGTCGGACGCAAGTGCGTTGCGCACCAAGGCGGTCCGCGAAGGCGGCGACTACGTGCTCGACGGCGTCAAGCAGTTCATCTCCGGCGCAGGCACCTCCGACGTCTATGTCGTGATGGCCCGCACCGGCTTCGACGAGACGAAGCCGGGCCCTCGTCAGATTTCCGCGTTCGTCGTCGAAAAGGACACGCCTGGGCTGAGTTTCGGCGCCGAGGAGCAGAAGATGGGCTGGAACGCGCAGCCCACCGCGCAGGTTGTCTTCGAGGGTGTCCGCGTGCCCGCCGACGCGATGCTCGGTGGTGCCGAGGGCGAGGGCACCGGGTTCGGTGTCGCGATGAACGGGCTGAACGGCGGCCGGATCAACATCGCCGCCTGCTCGCTGGGCGGCGCGCAGGCCGCCTTCGACAAGGCGTCGAGTTACCTCGCCGACCGCCAGGCGTTCGGCGGCTCGCTGCTCGACGAACCCACCGTGCGGTTCACGCTCGCCGACATGGCCACCGCACTGCAGACGTCGCGAACCTTGTTGTGGCGCGCGGCAACTGCGCTCGACGAGAATCATCCCGACAAGGTCGAGCTGTGCGCGATGGCCAAGCGCTACGTCACCGATGCCTGCTACGACGTGGCCGATCAAGCACTGCAATTGCACGGCGGCTACGGCTATCTGCGCGAGTACGGGCTGGAGAAGATCGTCCGCGATCTGCGGGTGCACCGAATCCTCGAGGGAACCAACGAAATCATGCGCGTGGTCATCGGTCGGGCAGCGGCTGCCCGGGCCCGCGCGTCCGCGTAAGGAGAGCAGATGACCACGATTGCGTTCTTGGGGTTGGGCCACATGGGCGGCCCGATGGCTGCGAACCTCGTCGCGGCCGGGCACACGGTGCGTGCCTTCGATCCCGTTGCCGCGCTCAAGGAAGCCGCCGCTGAAAAGGGCGCACAGGCCTTCGACAGCGGCGCAGAGGCAGTGGCCGAGGCCGACGTGGTGATCACCTCGCTACCCAATGGCACCGTTGTGAAGGCGGTATACGCCGAGGCGCTGCCCGCCGCCCGAGAGGGCGCGCTGTTCATCGACACCTCCACGATCTCGGTCGACGACGCGCGCGAGATCCATGCGCAGGCGGCCGAACGCGCCATCGCCCAACTCGACGCGCCCGTGTCCGGCGGCGTGAAGGGTGCGACCGCGGGGACGCTTGCGTTCATGGTCGGCGGTGAAGACGATGCCGTCGAGCGCGCCAGGCCCGTGCTGGAGCCGTTGGCGGGCAAGATCATTCACTGCGGCGCGCCCGGAACCGGGCAGGCCGCCAAACTCTGCAACAACATGGTGCTGGCTGTCCAGCAGATCGTTGCGGGCGAAGCCTTCGTCCTCGCCGAGAAGTTGGGGCTCTCCGCGCAGGCGCTGTTCGACGTGATCACGGGCGCGACCGGCAACTGCTGGGCCATCCATACGAATTGCCCAGTCCCAGGACCGGTTCCGACATCGCCGGCCAACAACGATTTCGAGCCTGGCTTTGCGACCGCGTTGATGAACAAGGACATCGGCCTAGCGATGGACGCGGTCAACTCGACCGGCTCGTCGGCTCCGCTGGGCAGCCACGCCGCCGAGATCTACGCGAAGTTCGCGGCCGACAACGCCGACAAGGACTTCAGCGCGGTCATCGAGATGATCCGCAACGGCTAGAACGGTGCGGGCGCTTCGTTGCGCGCGCGTTCGGCCTTGATCCAGGCGGCGTATTCGGCGGCACGGGTACGCCGTCGTCTTGGCATCATCAGGCCGCGGTCGCCGGTGTTCGGCACCACGATCGACGGGGGCGGAAGGTCGGCGGTCGTGGTGTCCCATGTCTCGAAGAACAGCCGACTACCAGGTTTGGTGACGTATTTCCTGCCGGTCGGTGAGATCCAAATGACCGTGCCATCCGGCAACTGAATATCGTGCCATCCACCAAACGTCTTCATCAGATGGTTGGTTCGACACAGACACTTGATGTTTGACGCGTGGGTGGGCCCGACCGGATACGGGATAGTGTGGTCGAGGTCGCAACGATCGGCCGGCACGTCGCAGCCGGGCGCGCGGCAGTACAGATCTCGCATCCGCACGAACTCAGCCAACTCTGCCGACGGTCGATAGTGCGGTTCCGGCTCATCGCTCGGCATCGTGATCGGGCGGACCGTGGCGCCGCCGCGGATCAACTGCGCCAGCAACGATGTCGGCACGACGCCCTCTCCGACGATCAGCGCGGGGGGCGGCGACATCGGGGCCGACGCAGGTGTCTGTTGCTGCGATACTGCGTCGACTGACTCAGTTGCAGGGTTGACCGACGCAGTTGCCGCGTCGACCGCAGATTGCTCCGCCAAAACGCGGATCACCACGTTGGAGGAAGTCGGCGCATCGCCTGCTGGGCACGTCTTCGAACCGCACCGGCACGCGAGATGAAAACTGCCGGTGACGATCTCGCCCACCGCGTCCGAGCGGCGCTCGCCCACGGTGCGAGGATCGTCATCGCACACGCCCTGCACCATCTGTGCGACGCGCCGCTTGAGCACCGCCGCGTGGGTGGCCAGCAGCCGGCCCCACACCGAGGTGGTTTCGGAGGGATCATCGAGATCTCCGATCGAGAAGTCCCGACTACGCGTGGATGATTCCGAGCGGCGCACGGCCGCTGGGTCGAATCGCAGGATCCACCCGTCGATCGCCTCATCGAGTCTCTGCTCTGAGAGCGGACCCCACTTAGTCGCTCCCTCGGCGAGCGCGGCGTCGATGAGGGCCAGCGCCTCGGCGTCTTCCACGAGTTGGGTGCGCCAGGTGATCGCGGAGACCACTCGCGAACTGAGCGTGCCCCGCATATATAGCGCCGCGACACGGGGCAGACGGTCACGCAGCGCGGCGGCGATCCGCATCTCTCTGGAGGCCCGTCGCTGTCCCACCGTCATGGCGGCCGCTACCTCGGCGGCGGCCGAAGCCCAGCCGTCGAACGCCCAGTTCGCCCGCTCGTCGTCAGCGACTCGGCGACGGGCGAGCTCAGCGATGGCTGCCAGCCGGCGAGCCCCGGCGGCAGCTTCTGCTCGCGCGCCCTCCTCGATGGCCGCGACGACTGTCGCGTCATCCGCCGTCGAGAACTCCGCGCCGAACATACGTGCGACTATGCCACCGCACACCGACGTTTCGACAAGTTATCCACAGTTGCGGATTCATCCACAGATTCTGGCCCTCAACACATTTGGACTTGACACCAGACGGCACGCCAGGTGGCACGGAATAAATCACGACGAGCATTGCTTGTCGCGAGGGTGACCTTTCCCGTACGCGTTGCCGTTCAGATTCAGCCCGCCGACACTCCCGACTACGCCACCTGGCGGCAGGCCGTCCTGCAAGCCGAGGAGATCGGGGTGGATGTCATCTTCGGCTATGACCACTTCCATGCGCCGTTCATCGAGTCGATCGCGGATGCGAAACCGGTGCTGGCTTCAGCGCAGCCGGATGTGAACAACTTCGAGGGCTGGACCGCGCTGGCGTCCTGGGGCGAGATCACCACCCGCGCCGAACTCGGCCTACTGGTCGCGGGGATCGGCTACCGCAACCCCGATCTGCTCGCGGACATGGCGCGCACCGTCGACCACATCAGCGGCGGCCGGGCCATCCTGGGCGTCGGCGCCGGTTGGTACGAGAAGGATTACACCACTTACGGTTTCGAATTCGGAACGGTCAAATCGCGGGCGGACCTCTTCGACGAGGGGTTGCTGCGCATCGAGCGCCGGTTCGAGCTGTTGCAGCCGCCACCGCTGCGCAAGATCCCGATCCTGATCGGCGGATCCGGTCCCAAGCGCACCTTGCCCGCGGTCGCACGCCATGCCGACATCTGGCATACATTCCTGCCCATCGACTCCTACCGCGAGGCCAGTGCCCGTGTCGCCGAACTGGCGGCCGGATTCGGGCGCGCCGACAGCGATATCGAGCGCTCGACGTTGTGGACCGATCCGCAGTCGGCGGACGCCTACCTGGCCGCCGGAGCCACGTTGTTCCACACCGAGGTCCGCGCGTCGGAGGGCAAGTACGACCTCAGCACAGTGGAGAAGCTGGTCGACTGGCGGGACGCGAAGCGCTGATCAGCGCTGCTCGCGCACCCCGAGCACATCGCGGAACAGCGCATGGCGAAGCGCCAGTTCGCGCGGATCGCTGAACGGGTACAGGCCCATCCGGTTCATCACGTAGGCGAACCCAACCCCGGTGTCCGGGTCGGCGAACGCGAAAGACCCTCCGGCACCGGGGGTTCCGAACGCTGTGCTCGACGACCCGAATACCCACGCGGACGTCGGCTTGTTGAAACCAAGCGAGTACGACGTGTCCGCCTGGCCCACGAAATCCCGCACACCCTTCGTCGGGGCCACGGCAGGCGCCTTCAACGCCTCGAGCACGCTTGCGGTCAAGCCCAGTTCGGCACCTCCGGCCGCCGCGACGCCGTACAGCTTGGCAAGCGATCGCGCGGTCCCGGTTCCGTTGCCCGCCGGTATCTCGAGCGCGCGGATCTCGTCGCTGTTGATGTCGACGTCCTTCTTGCCGTCGGCCAGCGCAATGGCTCGCGCCGACAGGCCGAACGGATTGACCAAAGCGAGCAACTGGCGCAGCGGCATCGAAAACGCTTGTCGCGCCGCCGTGGCCTTCGACGGGGTACGCAGATCGGCAACCCGAGCGCGACCGATGTCGGACGGCAGGCCGATGTAGAAGTCCAACTCGAGTGGCTGCGCGATCTCGTCGTCGAAGAACCTCGCGACCGTGCGGCCACACGCATCGATTTGCCGAATCAGTTCGGACGCATACCAACCCAGCGTCAGCGCATGGTAGCCATGCCGGGTCCCTGGTGACCACAGCGGAGGCTGGGCCGCGAGCTTCGCCGACATCGCTGCGGGATCGGTGAGGTCGGAATACGTCAACGGCGGATCGATGACCACCAGCCCGGCCTGATGCGAAAGCAGTTGCCGCACAGTGATGGCGCCCTTGCCGGCCTGCGCGAACTCCGGCCAGTAGTCGGCGACCTTGGCGTCGTAGTCGATCAGCCCACGCGACACCGCGAGCGCAACCGCCAGCGCCGTAACGCCTTTCGTGGCCGAGAACACCGTGATGAGCGTGTCGCGCTCCCACGGTTCCAGCGTGGCCTCGTTGCGATAGCCGCCCCAGAGGTCGACGACCTTGCGGCCGTCGTGGTAGACCGCGACTGCGGCACCGGCCTCCCGGCCGCTTTCCAGGTTGCGACGAAACGCGTCGGCGACTTTTCCGTAACCCTCTTCGACGTCGCCGCCGACGAGTTCTGGCGAGATCTTCAATTTCGCAGGCATGTCAGCGCGATAGTAATCGCGCTTCCTGCGAGACCGCTTGTCGAGGCGTTAGGCGGCAGACCTCTTGTGCGCGGCCCACCAGCTGCCGTGCAGACGTTGGCAATCCGCGACGGTCAGCGATTCGCCGGTGCAGTAGTCGGAGCGAACCGCCACTGCAGCAGGGATGTCAGGCGTTCCGTCGCCGGTGACGACAACCGTCGCGAGACCCGCGGTGGTCGCCGAGCGCAGCCCCGATGCGGACCCAGTGATCGCCAGCGCGTTCTCAGCAGGTATGCCGAGTTCCCACAGCGCGTTCTGGATGGCTTCTCGATCGGGCATCGGCTTCTTCACGTCGTCATTGGTCACGACCGTTTCGACCAGACCGTCGCCGACGAGTTGGCGAATCAGCGGCTCGGCCCAGCTTCGCGGACCGTTTGCAACCACGCCCACCCAGACGCCCGCCGCGAACGCGTCCATCACGAGGTCGACGAGACCCGGACGCGGCGTCAGGTCCGCGTCGTGAACCAACTCGTCGAACATCACGGTCTTGGTCGAGAAGATCTCGTCGGCAAGCAACTGGGTCAGCACATCGGACTCGGTGGAGATGCCCCGCTTGCGCAACTCGGCCGAGACGCGCTGCCGCTCGTCGGGGAGCGCCAGCAGCTGTCGATAACGGCCGACCGACCACTCGATATCCAGGCCGTGCGCCGCGAACGCCGCGTTGTACGCCACGCGGTGACCGTCGCATTCAATGTCCGTCAGGGCGTCGAGGTCAAAGATCACGGCGCGCAGCGGATAGACAACGCTTTGGGTTGTCGCGGTGGCATCCCACCAGAAGCGACCGGCGCGCCACGATTTCTCCTGCGTTGTAGGCATGCGGATAGGGTGTCCCACATCACAGCCATCGGTCCTCCCCCAATTGGGGGATCAGCGAGGCCAAGTTGCTCTACCTCAGAAAAATCCCAGCTCTAAGGTGGTGCCATGACGTCCAGCGGGGCCCCGGTACGCCTTGTGCTCGTCGACGACCACGAAATGGTCATCGAGGGGCTCAAAGCGATGCTTGCGGCCTTCTCGGACCGCGTCGAGGTGGTCGGTCAGGCCGTCGGCGCTGAGCGCGCGCTCAGCGTAATCCGGGAGCTCGACCCCGACATCGTGCTGTGCGACGTGCGCATGCAGGGGGCCAGCGGCCTGGACCTGTGCCTGGAGCTGCGCGAGAGTGACCCGAAGCGCAAGGTCGTGATGCTGTCGGTCTACGACGACGAGCAGTACCTCTTTCAGGCCTTGCGCGTCGGGGCGTCGGGTTATCTGCTCAAGAGCATCAGCAGCGACGAGCTTGTCCGTCAGCTCGAGTTCGTGCACAAGGGTGAGACAGCCATCGACCCCGGCATGGCCGCGCGCGCCGTCGACACCGCGGCCCGGCTGCAGCGCGACGAGTTCTGGCCGGGCGCGCGCCAAGGCCTGACGCAGCGCGAAAGCGAAATCCTGTCGTTCGTCGTCAACGGGCTGTCCAACCGGGCGATCGCCACCAAGTTGGTGATCGGCGACGAAACCGTGAAGTCGCATCTGCGGTCGATCTATCGCAAGCTCGGCGTCAGCGACCGCACCGGCGCCGTCGCCACCGCGCTGCGGGAGGGGATCTATCAATGAAGCCTCGCCCACCCAACGCCGTCCGCGATCTCGTCGACGCCGACCGCGAACTCGCCCTGCTGCGTGAGCTGATCCAGGCCGCGTCGAAGGGCCCCGGCGTCGAACCGCTGGCTGCGGCCGCGGCCCGGATGATCACCGCCGCGACGGCCAGCGATGTGTGCTTTGTGCACGTGCTCGACGACACCGAGCGGTCGCTGACGCTGGCCGGGGCGACACCGCCGTTCGACGCCGCGGTCGGTGAGGTCAGACTGCCGCTGGGCCAAGGTATCTCCGGCTGGGTCGCCAGCCACCGCGAGCCCGTGGTGATCAGTCACGACAAAGAGGCCGACCCGCGCTACATGCCGTTTGAGTCGTTGCGCGGCAAGGACTTCACGTCGATGGTGTCGGTGCCGATGGAAACCGATCCCGGCGGGTTGGTCGGCGTTTTGAATGTGCACACCGTCGAGCGCCGCGAGTTCACCGAACGCGACGTGGAACTGCTGCTCGTCATCGGCCGGCTGATCGCGGGTGCGTTGCATCAGGCTCGGCTGCATCGACAGTTGGTGGCTCGCGAACGCGCACACGAGAACTTCGTCGAACAGGTCATCGAGGCACAGGAGATCGAACGGCGAAGGCTCGCAGGCGATATCCACGACGGCATCTCCCAGAGGCTCGTCACGCTGTCCTACCGGCTCGACGCGGCGACGCGGGCCGTCGGCGATCCGGTGATGATGAGCGAGCAGCTGAGCAAGGCGCGCGAGCTCGTCGACCTGACGCTGCAGGAGGCCCGCGCGGCGATCAGCGGGCTGCGGCCACCGGTGCTCGACGACCTTGGGCTGTCGGGCGGGCTGGCCAGCCTGGCCCGGTCGATCCCGCAGATCATCATGGAGATCGACCTCGACGACACCCGACTGCCCGACCACATCGAGCTTGCGCTCTATCGCATCGCCCAGGAGTGTCTGCAGAACGTCGTCAAGCACGCCAAGGCCAGCCGGGCACGCCTGACGTTCTTCGTCACCAGTGACACCGC
>Ga0070665_100004150_pt1 | contig 15243 bp, 13 predicted proteins | sample KBSS13metaG_FD_65862 | JGI IMG/M metagenome (GOLD analysis project Ga0070665, IMG submission 65862) | Switchgrass rhizosphere microbial communities from Kellogg Biological Station, Michigan, USA - KBS S1-3 metaG | ecosystem: Host-associated > Plants > Roots > Rhizosphere > Soil ... | reverse complement strand
CACAATATCTCGCCTCCAGCTACGGCCACTGGGTGTACTCGATCCGCGCGGGCGACGGCGCCGCGCCGTATCCCAATCCCGACCACGTCGAGCCACTGACCGATGACCAGCTGGCGCTCGTAAAAGACCGCACTGCAACCCAATTCGTGGGGGACCCCGACGAGGTCGCCGACAAGCTCGAGACCCTGCAGCGAGTCACAGCCGCAGACGAGCTCGTCGTCACCTCCGTCACGCACCGCCACGCTGACCGGCTGCGCTCACACGAACTGATCGCCAAGCGCTGGGGAATCTGAACCATGGCAATTCGAGAAGGCAAAGACCGCAAGCAAATTCACTTGGCTGCACATTTCCCTGGTGTCAACAACACCACGGTGTGGTCGGACCCTGACTCGGGCAGCCAGATCGAATTCGACTCGTTCGTCCATATGGCGCAGACCGCTGAGCGGGGACTGTTCGACTTCTTCTTCCTCGCCGAGGGGCTGCGGCTACGCGAGCACCGCGGCCGGATCCACGATTTGGACGTCGTCGGCCGGCCCGACACGTTCACGGTGCTCGCGGCGCTCGCCGCCGTCACCGACTACCTCGGGCTGACGGGGACCATCAACACGACCTTCAACGAACCCTTCGAGGTGGCACGGCAATTCGCGACTCTGGACCATCTCTCCGACGGTCGCGCGGGTTGGAACGTGGTCACCTCGTCGGACGCTTTCACCGGCGAGAACTTCCGGCGCGGCGGATTCCTCGACCACTCCGAGCGCTACAAGCGGGCCGAGGAGTTCGTCACCGTCGCCCGCGAGTTCTGGGACAGCTGGGCACCCGATGCTGTCCTGGCCGACCGGGAAAACGGTGTCTATGTCGAGCCAAGCCGGATTCGCGTCGTCGAACACCGCGGGCCGCAGTTCGATGTCCGTGGCGTCAGCGCGCTGCCGCGGGCTCCGCAAGGCCATCCCGTGCTGCTGCAGGCCGGTGACAGCGGCGATGGCCGGGCGTTCCTGGCCAAATACGCCGACGCGGCGTTCACGCTGCATTCGTCGCTCGAATCCGGCCAGCAATACTATGCCGACGTCAAGTCCCGCGCCGCCTCGTATGGTCGAGATCCGAACCAGCTCAAGGTCTTTCCGGCGGCGACATTCGTCCTCGGCGACACCGCGGATGAGGCCGCCGAGAAGGCGCGCCATATCCGCCGCCAGCAGGTGAGCCCGCAGACTGCGATCGCGATGATCGAGCAGGTTTGGCAGCGGGACCTGTCGGCGTACGACCCGGACGGCCCATTACCGGATGTCGAACCGGCCGACGACCCGACCGTTACACAGGGCAGGGTCCGCCACGGCGACCCGAAGGCCATCGCCGCGGCATGGCGGGAACGCGCCGAGGCCGACAATCTGTCCATCCGCGAACTGGTTATTGCCGTCACCAGCAGACAGCAGTTCGTCGGCACGCCGGGCCAGGTGGCCGACGAGATCGATCTGCATGTGCAGTCCGACGCGTGCGACGGCTTCATCCTGGTGCCCCACCTGACGCCGCACGGACTCGACGACTTCGTCGACCGCGTCGTGCCCCTGCTGCAGGAGCGCGGCAGTTTCCGAACCGAATACAGCGGGCATACCCTGCGGGATCACCTGGGCCTATAGGCTGGCCCGTGGTGTCGGTGGACACCGGGGGTGCATGTGTCGATTTCACAGACGACGGTGGGGTGGCTGCTTCTTGGCGCCGCCGCACTGACGTTTGTGTTCGGCTTCGCGTCGCGCACGTTCATCGGCCGCAGACGCAACACCAAAGCCGTGCGCGGTCTGGTGCACACCTTCCGCAGGACCGGGGTGGCGCGGGTGCTGTTCGGGCGCTTTGAGGGCGATGTGCTCGACGATGATGAACTCGACAGCATGATTCTGATGCCGACGATCGTCATCGGCTGCGGGCTGTGCCTAACCGCGATTTTCCTGCTCGGCTACGAGGTGCTCACCTAAGCGCCATCAAACGATCCCGCGCGCCTGGCCGCGTCGAGGATCGACCCTCGCCATATCGGGCCGTGCCCTGGCAGCAGCACGTCGGTGTCGAGCATGCCCAGCGCGCCAAGGCTGCGCACGCAACGGTCCTGGTCGTGGTTGAACATTTTCGGCAGCAGTTGCGGTCCAATGTCCGTCAGCAGCGGATGGCCGGTGACCAGCGCGTCCCCGGCGACGAGCACACCGTCGACGACAAACGAGCAATGCCCGCCGGTGTGGCCGGGGGTGGGAATGGCCATCGGTTTACCCGGCAGCCCCGCCGCGACGTCCTCCGTCAACGCCTGGGTGCTCGGAATCCCGTCGCGCACCAGGCCGCCCTTGCGTGAAATCGCCAGCGTCCACTTCAGGAACCGTGGTTGCCACAGGTGCGGGACGATGTCGGCGGGCCCGGCCTGTTCGAGGTACTCCCGCTTGGAGTGTCCGACCTCGGTTGCATGGCAGAACACCGGTGTGCCATGGGTTTTCGCGAACCAGATGGCGGTGCCGAAGTGGTCGATGTGCGCGTGGGTCAACAGGATCGCGCGCAGGTCCTCGACACCGAAGCCGAGTTGTCGCAGGGAATCGAGCACGTCGTCGCGGTGGCCGGGGAACCCGGCGTCGATCAGCATGACGCCGTTGTCGTCGGCCACCAGCGTCCAATTGACGAGGTCCGTCTCAGCGAAGTGCACGTGGTCGGTGATGGCCGTCAGGGCTGCTGCCATGCCGCGAGTCTAGGCAGGAGAGTAGAAATGGACCCGTGGCTGAACTGAAACTCGGATACAAGGCGTCGGCGGAGCAGTTCGCCCCGCGCGAACTCGTCGAGCTGGCCGTTGCGGCCGAAGAGCATGGCATGGACAGCGCGACCGTCAGCGATCACTTCCAACCGTGGCGCCACGAGGGCGGGCACGCGCCGTTCTCGCTGGCCTGGATGACGGCCGTCGGCGAGCGCACCAAGCGGCTGATCCTCGGCACGTCGGTGCTGACCCCCACCTTCCGCTACAACCCCGCTGTCATCGCGCAGGCATTCGCCACCATGGGCTGCCTGTACCCGGACCGCATCTTCCTCGGCGTCGGCACCGGCGAGGCGCTCAACGAGATCGCCACCGGCTACGAAGGCGAGTGGCCGGAGTTCAAGGAGCGCTACGCACGGCTGCGCGAATCGGTGAAGCTGATGCGCGAACTGTGGTTGGGCGACCGCGTCGACTTCGACGGCGAGTACTACAAGACCAAGGGCGCCTCGATCTACGACGTGCCCGAGGGCGGCATCCCGATCTACATCGCCGCGGGCGGCCCGCAGGTGGCCAAGTACGCAGGCAGGGCCGGCGACGGGTTCATCTGCACGTCGGGCAAGGGCGAGGAGCTGTACAAGGACAAGCTCATCCCCGCCATGCGCGAGGGCGCAGAGGCGGCCGGCAAGAACCCCGACGACGTCGACCGGATGATCGAGATCAAGATCTCCTACGACACCGATCCTGAACTGGCGCTGGAGAACACCCGGTTCTGGGCGCCGCTGTCGCTCACCGCTGAGCAGAAGCACTCCATCGACGACCCGATCGAGATGGAGAAGGCCGCCGACGCGCTGCCCATCGAGCAGGTCGCCAAGCGCTGGATCGTCGCCTCCGATCCCGACGAAGCCGTTGCGAAGGTCAAGGACTACGTCGACTGGGGGCTGAACCACCTGGTGTTCCACGCGCCCGGCCACGATCAGCGCCGGTTCCTCGAACTCTTTCAGAAGGATTTGGAGCCGCGGCTGCGCCGACTCGGTTGATCCAGCTCCGTAAGGTCCACGAGCACAGCACGATTCGACTGCTGGCGACCGTCACAGGCGCGTTGGCGCTCGCGGTGGCCGCGGTGGGGTTGGTAGCGCGGCAGCTGCCGATCATCAACGAGGTCGTGTTGGTGCTCGCTGCTGTCTCGCCATACCTGACGGTCGCGGGTGTGCTGTCGATGGTGCTGTTCGCGATTGTCAGGCGGTGGATGCTGACAATCGTGGCCGCCTTGCTGTGCGTGGTGATGCTGCTCTTGTTGCTGCCACGGTACCTAGGTCCCGAGAAGAACACTGTGCCCTCCGTGCCGGTGCGGGTGCTGACGGCCAATCTCGGCCTCGGACAAGCCGATCCGAAGGCGGTCATCGCACTGGCCCGCGACACCGCCGACGTGCTGGTCTTGCAGGAGATGACTCCTGGAGCGGCCGTGGCCCTCGCGGCCGCCGGACTGGACGCCGTCATGCCGTACCGGTCCATTGACCCTCGGAAGAACGCGGAAGGAATCGGAATCTGGAGTCGATACCCGATCGCCGATTCCCTTGCGGTGAGCGGATACCAGCTAGCGATGCGAATCACACGAATCCAGGTCCCCGGGGTCGCGATCTCGCCGACCGTGCTGGCCGTGCATCTGGCCGCGCCCTGGGTGCAACCGCTGAAGTACTTTCGCAACGACATCGCGCGGTTCCCCACCACACTGCAGGCAGCGGCACGCGACGCGGGTTCCGGCGCGGTGATCGTTGCGGGCGACCTGAACTCCACCTACGACATGAGGCCGTTTCGCCGCCTGCTTGACGAGGGTTACCGCGACGCCGCCGAACAGGCGGGTGCCGGTTTGACGCCCAGTTTCCCGGCCAGAGCCTGGCTCGGCATCGACCATGTGCTGGTTCGCAACGCCACGGCGACGGCCGCGCAGACGGTCCCGGTACCAGGCTCCGACCACCGCGGCCTGTCCACCGTCGTCGAGATCCCGGTGGATCCGACCGCCAGCTGAGGGTTGCCCTAGGCTGGCAGCCGTGCCCACCGGGTCATGGTCTTCGCGCGAGCGTCCCCTGCCCTTCGGGCGTGGGCCCACATCCGCGATCTACGTCGCTTCGCCTGAAGGGGATACCGGCAAGTCGACGATCGCGCTGGGCATCGTGCACCGGCTCGCTGCGACCGTCGCGAGGGTCGGCGTGTTCCGTCCGATCACGCGGCTGGGCGAAGACCGCGACTACATCCTGGAACTCCTGCTGGCGCACACCACCGCGGCGTTGCCGTACGACGAGTGCGTCGGCGTCAGCTATCAACAGCTACACGAGGATCCGGATGCGGCGCTTGCCGACATCGTGGATCGCTATCACCACGTCGCCGACCAGTGCGACGCCGTCCTGATCGTCGGCAGCGACTACACCGACGTCGCCACCCCGAGCGAGCTGTCGATGAACGCGCGCATCGCGGCCAATCTCGGCGCACCCGTGGTGTTGGCGGTGAAAGCCACCGGCCGCACGCCGGAGCAGGTCGCACAGGTCGTGGACGTATGCCTCGACGAGATCACCGCACAGCACGCCCACACCGCGGCAGTGGTGGCCAACCGCTGTGACCCCTCGCAGATGTCCGCGGTCGCCGATGCGCTGAAGCGCTTCGGCCCCAAGACCTATGTGCTGCCAGAGGAGCCGCTTCTGGTTGCCCCTTCGGTGGCGGAGCTTGGGCAAGCTGTCGAGGGGTCACTGCTGCGTGGGGATCCGGCACTGCTCACCCGCGAGGCCATGGATGTACTGGTCGCGGGGATGACGGCCGAGCATGTGGTGGAGCGGCTGACCGAGGGAGTCGCCGTCATCACCCCGGGCGATCGCTCGGATGTTGTTCTTGCCGTGCTGAGTGCCCATGCGGCCGAGGGTTTTCCATCGTTGTCGTGCGTGATCCTCAACGGCGGCCTCGAGCTGCATCCTTCGATCGCGGCGCTGGTTGCGGGGCTCGGGCTGCGGCTGCCGATCATCACGACCAGGTACGGCACGTTCGAAACCGCCAGCAAGGTGGCATCGGCGCGGGGCAGGGTGACGGTTGGCTCGCAACGCAAGATAGACACCGCGATCGCGTTGATGGACAGCCACGTCGACACCGCGGAGTTGTTGGCGCAGTTGTCGATTCCGATTCCCTCGGTAGTCACGCCGCAGATGTTCACCTATCAGCTGCAAGACCGCGCGCGGTCGGACCGCAAACGAATAGCGTTGCCTGAAGGCGAGGACGATCGCATCCTCAAGGCAGCCGGGCGACTCCTTCAGCGTGGCGTTGCCGACCTGACGATCCTCGGCGAGGAGCAGCAGATCCGCGCTCGTGCCGCAGAACTCGGTGTTGACCTGTCGCCGGCCGTGGTGCTCAATCCGCGCACCAGCGAACTGTGCGACAAATTCGCCGAGCAGTATGCCAAGCTGCGCAAGCACAAGGGCGTCACCGTCGAGCAGGCCCACGAAATCATCCACGACGTCTCGTATTTCGGCACCATGCTGGTGCACAACAACATGGTCGACGGCATGGTGTCGGGCGCCACCCACACCACGGCGCACACCGTGCGGCCTGCGTTCGAGATCATCAAGACGCTGCCCGACGTGTCGACGGTGTCGAGCATCTTCCTGATGTGCCTGGCCGACCGGGTGCTGGCCTACGGCGACTGTGCGATCGTGCCCGACCCGACGTCCGAACAATTGGCGGACATCGCGATCTCCTCAGCGCGCACCGCCGCGCAGTTCGGCATCGACCCGCGAGTCGCGATGCTGTCCTATTCGACAGGCACCAGCGGAACGGGCGCCGACGTCGACAAGGTCAGGACCGCAACGGAACTGGTGCGCAAACGTGAACCCGATCTGCTTGTCGAGGGGCCGATCCAGTACGACGCCGCGGTGGAACCCTCGGTGGCCAAGACAAAGATGCCCGACTCGAAGGTGGCGGGCCGGGCGACGGTGCTGATCTTCCCCGACCTCAATACGGGCAACAACACCTACAAGGCGGTGCAGCGCAGCGCGGGCGCGATCGCGATCGGCCCTGTGCTGCAAGGGCTGAACAAACCCGTCAACGACCTCTCCCGCGGCGCGCTGGTCGAGGACATCGTCAACACCGTCGCGATCACTGCGATCCAGGCGCAGAGCAACTGATGTCGCGACGCGCCCTGGTGCTCAACTCGGGCTCATCGTCGCTGAAATATGCGGTGGTCGATGCGGATTCGACCGCAGAGATCGCCGAAGGAATCGTCGAGCGCATCGGTGATTCGGACGTTGCCGACCACTCGGCGGCGATGCGGATCGTGTTCGACGAGTTGGCCCACCATTTGGACGGACTGGTCGCGGTGGGTCATCGGGTGGTGCACGGCGGCCCGGACCTGTACCGGCCGACGGTCGTCGACGATGCGTTGATCGGCAAGCTGGAGAAGCTGTCTTCGCTTGCGCCGCTGCACAATCCGCCCGCGGTCCTCGGCATTCAGGTGGCTCGCAAGGCGCTACCGGACCTGCCGCACGTCGCGGTGTTCGATACCGCGTTCTTCCACGACCTACCGCCCGCCGCGGCGACGTATGCCATCGATCGGGACATCGCCGAGCGGTGGCATATCCGGCGCTACGGCTTTCACGGCACGTCGCACCAATACGTCAGCGAGCAGGCGGCGGCGTTTCTCGAGGTACCACTGGCAGAGTTGAACCAGATCGTGTTGCACCTAGGCAACGGCGCGTCGGCGTCGGCAATCGTCGGCGGCCGACCCGTGGACACCTCGATGGGCCTGACACCGATGGAGGGGTTGGTGATGGGCACCAGGTCCGGAGACATCGACCCCGGCGTGATCATGTACCTGTGGCGCGCGGCGGGCATGAGCGTCGACGACATCGAGACGATGCTCAACAAGCAGTCAGGAGTGCGTGGCCTCGGCGGCGAGATCGACTTCCGAGTTTTGCATCAGCGCATCGAATCCGACGACACCGCAGCACAATTGGCGTACGACGTCTACATCCACCGGCTGCGCAAGTACATCGGCGCTTATCTGGCACTGCTCGGCACCACGCACGCGATCACGTTCACCGCGGGGGTGGGAGAGAACGACGCGGCAGTCCGGCGCGATGCGCTTTCGGGCTTGGCGGGGCTGGGCATCGAGCTCGATGAAGAACTCAATGCCAGCCCCGGCAAGACTGCCCGCCGCATCTCGGCCGACACCTCGCGCACGACCGTGCTGGTCGTCCCGACGAACGAAGAGCTTGCGATCGCCCGCGCGTGCCTGCAGGTGATCAACGAGGCCTAGGGCGAAACACTCGTTCCACCGTCGCCGCGGCTAGTGCGGGACTGAATCCGCCAGCGGCAGGATGTCGTCGGGATCGCAGATCTTCAGGAAACGTCGCAGTTCTGGTGCCACGACCAGCACCCACGAGGCGCGGTACTGGGCGCAGATCACGTTGACGTGATGCAGCGTCGCGAACCCGGCGGTGCCGAAGAAGCCGATGCCCGACAGGTCAAGCACCAACCGCGGGGACCCCGCGATTTGGCGCTCGACGTAGTCGGAAAGGGCGCGGCTGTTGGCCGCGTCGACTTCACCGCTGACCGTCACGACGACCGTCTGGTCGGACTGTCGTGACGCGGTGAAGGTCGCTCGGTGGTGCTCTTCGGGGCGGTCCACGGACTGCGGGTCTGGGCGGAGCACACGACAGGTACCTATTGCAGGCAAGGAGGCCTCCCTCAGTCGAAAATCGATATTCGTACTGGGGTGCCGTCAGGAATTGGGCCCTACGTCTTAAAGCCGTCGCACTTGGGATCAGCCCTATGTGCCTATGACGCCACCAGTGGGCTGTTAACTCAACCTGAACAAAGCGTACTACGAAATCCGCAGCTTGATCATTAAAATTTCTAGAAAGTGCTGGTCGGCCGCACACTATTTGCCAGGTCCACCAGCGCATAGCGGTGCGCCTGCGTCGGCGCGACCCGGGCCAGGCTGCGTAGTGACGCCTCCACCCCCAACTGCAGCCCGTGTTCAGTGAACGGGAAGCCAAGGATGTGGTTGGTGCTTGCGGTGTTGTCGGCCAGCCAGTCCATCGCGGTGCCCAGCACCAGCGCGCGGATCTGCAGCACTCGAGGCTCGGTGTCGGGCAACGCTTCCACGCGGCGCGCCGCGTCCCGGATGTGTTGTTCTGTCACCTCATTCATCGATCTGCCCGACAGCAGCGTCACCGCACTGGTCAACCGCGCAGTCGTGAAATGCCTTGAGGTTGCGGGCACTTCGTCCAGAGTCCGCACTGCCGCGTCGCGGTCGCCTTCCGCGGACTGAGCACGGGCCAGGCCGAAGCCCGCCGAGATCACACCGTTGTCAGTGCTCCACACCGTGTTGTAGAACTTGCGCTCGGGGGCTTCTTCGAGGGCGCCGCCCGCCAGCTCGGCCGTCGCCGCCAGCGCCAGCTTGGGCGCCAGCTCGCCGGGCAGGGTGTCCAGCACCTCGGTGAAGTGCTTGGTGGCCGATTCGTAATCGGCCGACAGCATCTCGGCGACCGCGCGGAACCACACGAGCCGCCACCGCCAGCCGACCCGGCCCGCGAGGTCGTCGAGTTTGCGGGTGGCCTTTGCGACGTCGCCGAGATCGAGCAGCGCACGGACCTCCATCAGTGGCAGCTCCACCGACTCGGACAGGTCGATGCCCTCGGAGTCGAGCGACCCGTGCCTTGCCGCGCGGAGTTGGTCCAGCGTCTGCACCGGCTGGCTCAACACGCTGGCCGACAGCACGGGCGCGCCCACGTCCGCGGGGTCGACCAATGGCACCGGAAACGCTTTCACGATCTCCTGCGCGGTCAGTTTCTCGGAGTGCACCTGCCCGTCGAGGTACACGTCGGTGTGCGACACCAGCAGATCGACCCCGAATGTCGACCTCGTCGGTGAGAACACCGTCGACAAGCCAGGCCGCGGCACCCCGGTGTCTTGTGCCACCACTTCGCGCAGCACACCGAGCAACTGTCCGGACATCTCCTCGGCACTGGCAAATCTGCGGCGCGGGTCCGGGTCGATGGCGCGACGCAGCAGTCGGCCGAACGAGTCGTACTCGCGCAGCACCGGGTCGTCCTCGGGCAGGCCGTCGACGTAGCGGCCCTTGCGGGTACGCAGGTTCAGCGTAAGGGCTGCCAGCGTGCGGCCCACGGTGTAGATGTCGGTCTGCACGGTAGGGCCGGTGCGGACGATCTCCGGCGCCTGGAAACCCGGTGTGCCGTACAGGTATCCGAACGAGTTGATCGTCGACACCGCGCCGAGGTCGATCAGCTTCAGCTGATCCTCGGTCACCATGATGTTCTCCGGCTTGAGGTCGTTGTAGACCAGCCCGATGGAATGCAGATAACCAAGTGCGGGAAGGATTTCCATCATGAACCCGATCGCTTCGGCTACCGGCAGCCGGTCGCCCTTGGCTTGTTTGAGCGATGTTCCGCCGACATACTCCATCACGATGTAGCCGACCGGGTTGCCGTGCTTGTCGTCGTGCTCGACGAAGTTGTAGATCTTGACGATGCCGGGATGCGTTACCTCGGCGAGGAATTGGCGCTCGGCCATCGCGATCGTCTGCGCTTCGGCGTCACCGGCGTGTACCAGGCCCTTGAGCACGACGGGGCGATCGTTGACGTTCTTGTCATAGGCGAGATACACCCAGCCCAGTCCACCGTGCGCGATGCAGCCCTTGATCACATACTGATCGGCCACCTCGTCGCCTGGGCTCAACTGCGGCAGGAACGAATACGCGCTGCCGCAGTGCGGGCACCAGCCCTCCGACAGCGCGCGGCCGTCGGGCGTCGACCGGCCAACCGGGCGGCCACAGTTCCAGCAGAACCGCTTCGACTCGGCCACAACGGGATTCGTCATCAGTGCTTCGAGCGGATCTTTGGCGGGTACGCGCGGGATTTCCACCAGGCCGCCGCCAAGACGGCGCGTCGGTGATATCGCACGGGTCATCATCGTCAGGTGATCGTGCGGTTCAGTATCTTCCGTGCCGACCGACGTGCTGTCGAGATCGTCGTCGAGGTGTGGACGGAAGATGGCCTGGGTGGCCATCGGGCGAATCGTCGAACCGGAATCCATGCCGAGGTCATCGAACGTGGCCGGCTGCGTCCCGACTGTCAGATCGCCCGACGGTGTGCCCTGACGTTCTTCGTAATCCTTCGCCTCGGCCATCAGTCCGAATACCTCGCGACTGGCGGCGCCGGTGCGGGACCGAGGACCGTTAACCACTTGCGGTACAACGTGTACCAGGTGCCGTCGCGGCGGATCCGCTCCAGCGTGCCGTTGACGAACCGCACCAGCCCGGGGTTCTGCAGGTTCACGCCGATGCCGTAGGGCTGTTCGTTCAGGCTGGGGCCGACGATGTGCAGGTATGGATCCTGTGACACCAGGCCGGCCAGGATCGAGTCGTCGGTGCTGACCGCGTCGACCTGCCGCTGCTGCAGCGCCACCAGGCAGTCGGCCCAAGTCACCACGCCGACGATGATCGGCGGCGGGCTGATCTGCTGTATGCGGTCCAAAGACGTGGTGCCCTTCGCGACACAAACCCGCTTGCCAGACAGGTCTGACGGTTGCGAAATCGACGAATCCCGCGCGGCCAGAATCCGTTGGTTGGCATTCAAATACACCGTCGAGAAACCGACCTGTTTCTTGCGCTCACACGTGATGGTCATCGTCTTGACGACCACGTCGACCTGATTGTTCTGCAGCGCGGCGATGCGGTCGGCCGACGACAGGATGCGGTACTCGACCTGCGAGGGGCTGCCGAAGATGTCGCGCGCGATCTCGCCGGCGATGTCGACGTCGAAACCCGTGATCTCGCCGGTGATCGGGTCGCGGAAGGAGAACAGGTTGCTGCCGATGTCGAGGCCGACGATGAGTCTGCCGCGGTTGCGGATGGTGGCCACGGCCGCGTCGGCCTCGGGTTTGGTGTTGAACGGGCGCAGGCTGGCCGTCCGGTTGCAGTCGCCTTCGGCGGCCGGTGCCTTCGCCGCGACCGGCGGCAGCTCCTGCAGTCCGGCAGGTGTGGGCGGTGCGAGCGTGACACCTGGCGTCGGCATCACCGCGGCCCCCTGTGCGCAACCGCTGAGCACCGCTGCGGCTGCGAGGACAACCCCCAGACGTCGGGCGCGAACGTTCCGTACCGCTCGAAAATGCGGCGGATTTTCGAGCGGTACGGAACGTTCGTCGCGCAAGATGCCCATCACCGGTACTCGCTTAGCCTCGGCCACAACCCCAGCGCCACCGCCAACGCCGCGGCGACCGACAGTGCTGCCGCGCCGACCGTCGCTCCCGACAGCACCCTGCGGGCGTTGAGAATGTCGTTGCGCAACTGGTTGCGGCTTTCCTCGATGCCCTTGGTGAGCGCGGTGTCGAGTTTGTCGAACGCGGGCGTCGAGTCGTCCTCGCCGGTGCCGAGCGCCACCTGTGTCGCGGCCTGGTAGTTACCCACGGCGATGTAGGCGTTGATCCTGTCGTCGGCAGCCCGCCACCGCTTGAGCAGTTGTTCGGCGTCGGCCAGATCGGTCTTGTCGATGGCGTCGTCGCGGGACAGGTAGTCGGACAGCTCCTGCTGCATCGAGTCGATCCGTTGGTAGTAGGACTGCTTGCGCACGTCTTCGTCCCCGCGTCGGATCAACGACAGCGTCTCGTCGGCTCGTGCCTGCTGCGCAGTGATCGCGAGACTGGTGACGGTCTTCAGGGATTCGGCCGCAGTATCTTTCGCGCTGCGGCTGTCCGACGTCGAGATGACGAGGGCGGTGCCGACCCATATCAACATGATCAGCACGGCAAGCCCGCCCGCGACGAATCCGATGTTCACGCGGCGACGCGTTCGTCGTGCGAGCCACCGATTCGAGAATGCGCCGAACAGCAGCGTCGCGAGCACCACGAGAATGACCGGCCCGGGAATCTTTGTCGACGCGGTCGTTTCGGCATCCACCCGCGCCGAGGTCTCCTCGTAGAGGCGTTGCGCGTCGGGCAGCATTTGCGTCTGCATCAACGACGACGCCTCGGACAGATACGACGAACCGACCGGATTGCCGGCGCGGTTGTTGGTCCGCGCGGTTTCGACCAGCCCGGTGTACACCGACAGTTGGGCGTTGACGCGACCGAGCAGTTGCACCATCGGCTCGTCGGTCAGCCCGCTGGAGGCCCGCGCCACCGCCACCGACGCATCGGTGATGGCCTGCTCGTAGCGCTGGCGGACATCGCGCGGCTCGGAGCCGGCAATGAACGCGGTCGCCGCTGCGGCGTCGGCCACCGACAACGTGGTGTAGAGCTGGCCGGCCGCGAACGACAGTGGCTCGGTGTGATTGAGAACGGTGGTGAGCGCCTGTTGGCGGTCGTTGATCGTGGTCGACGTGGCAAACGCGCTGGCGATGACGAGCGCCGAGAGGACGACGCCGATGGTCAGGATGCGACCCGGTGTGGTCCACAGGAACCACCAACGCGGATGCGCCGGGGTGGTCGGCGACCGCGACGCCAGTGGTTCGGTCGAAGGGTGCGCCAACTCCACAGTCACGTGCGCGCGGACCTCATCTTTTCGCTGCTCTCCGGCTATCGTCCCGACCGTTTCACCACACTATAAAAGAATTCTAAGAGTTGTTGTGGTGACGTGTGGGCATTCGAGGGGCACGTCTTTCTTCTGTGTTCCCTAAGCTGAACGAGTGCGTGGCGACGGTGACGGCTGGGTCGTATCCGACACCGGCGCGGCGTTCTGGGGCAAGCACGGCGCGGCCGGTCTGCTGTTGCGAGCGCCGGGCGCCGACGGCTCGCCTGCGGTGCTGTTGCAACACCGGGCGCCGTGGAGTCATCAGGGCGGCACCTGGGGTCTGCCGGGCGGCGCGCGCGACAGCCACGAAACGCCGGAGCAGGCCGCGGTACGCGAAGCCCATGAAGAAGCCGGCCTGCCCGCTGACCTGCTGACCGTGCGCACGACCGTCGTCACCGCTGAGATTTCGGGGGCGACCGGCAGCCATTGGACCTACACCACCGTGATCGCCGACGCCGCCGAGCAGCTCGAGACGGTGCCCAACCGCGAGAGCTCCGAATTGCGTTGGGTCTCGGTGGATGAGGTCGCGGAGCTGCCGTTGCATCCCGGATTCGCCGCCAGCTGGGAGCGGCTACGCCAAGTGGCGGCGACTATCCCGCTGTTGCCAGCCGAGCTTTGAACCGTTGCGCCGCGGCCTTCGGGTCGTCGGCGCCGGTGATCGCCCGCACCACGACGATGCGCGTTGCGCCCGCCTCGAGCACCTCGGGCAGCCGCTGCTCGTCGATTCCGCCTATCGCGAACCATGGCTTGTGCGTTGCCAATTCAGCGGTCGCCCGGACGAGGTCGAGGCCAGGCGATGGGCGGCCAGGTTTCGTCGGGGTTGGCCAGCACGGCCCGACGCAGAAGTAGTCCACATCTTCGTTGACGGCCGCTGTCGCCTGCTCGCGGTCGTGCGTGGAGCGGCCGACGACAGGGCGCGGCCCGATGATGCCGCGCGCGACCGGCAGCGGTAAGTCGTCCTGGCCGAGGTGCAGCACGTCGGCACCCGAGGCCAGCGCAATGTCGGCGCGATCGTTGACCGCCAGCAGCGCATCGTGACGGCGTGCCGCGTCGGCGAGCACCTCGAGGGCCGCCAACTGCTGGCGTGCTTCGAGCGGCCCGAACTGTTGCTCGCCTGCTGAGCCCTTGTCGCGCAGCTGAATGATGTCGACGCCGCCTGCCAGCGCGGCCTCGGCGAATTCGGCCAGGTCACCATGCTCACGCCGGGCGTCGGTGCAGAGATACAGCTGCGCAGCAGCGAGACGTGAGCGCAGCCGCTCAGCGGGAGATTGCACACGGCGACCCTAGCGGTCGAATTCGAGTATCCGCCTACGCTATGCGGCTCTCACCGGCCGCGACATGGTGTTTGCATGGCAAAACTGGGGGAACATGCCGTCGTACTGGGGGCGAGCATGGGCGGCTTGGTGGCCGCGCGCGTACTGGCCGATTTCTACGAACACGTCACCGTGGTGGAGCGCGACGTGCTGCCGCCCGACGCCGCCAACCGTCGAGGAGTGCCGCAGGGTCGACACGTCCACGCCCTGCTGGGTCGCGGCTCCCAAGCACTTGCCGAGCTGTTCCCCGGTCTCACCGACGAAGTCATCGGTGCCGGCGCACCGACCATGGACTACCAGGACCTGTCAGAAACGTACTTCTGCGTCGCAGGCCACGAGCCGATGCGCAGCGGAGCGTTTCAGAACGTCCCGCCGATCCTCATTCCGAGCCGGCCACTACTGGAAAGCGTTGTCCGGCAGCGGTTGCGCGCCATCACCAACGTCACGTTGCTCGAGGGGTACGACGTGGCCGATCTGATGTCGACCGCAGGCGGCAATCGGGTCACCGGCGCATTGATCCGCGCCCACAACGGGCGCGGTGAACAAGTGCTCGACGCCGATCTGGTCACCGACGCCACCGGCAAGGGTTCCCGAACGCCGGTGTTCCTGGAGGCCTTGGGTTACGGCAGGCCGACAGAGGACAGCGTGCG
>Ga0070665_100004148_pt1 | contig 15245 bp, 10 predicted proteins | sample KBSS13metaG_FD_65862 | JGI IMG/M metagenome (GOLD analysis project Ga0070665, IMG submission 65862) | Switchgrass rhizosphere microbial communities from Kellogg Biological Station, Michigan, USA - KBS S1-3 metaG | ecosystem: Host-associated > Plants > Roots > Rhizosphere > Soil ... | reverse complement strand
CACCACGTAATCGAACGGGAAGCGCGGCATGAGCGGGTCGTCGGTGGGCAGCGGCGGCCCGCCGTTCACCCACTCGCGCTGCAGGCGCAGCAGCGGCAGGCCCTTCTTCCAGGTGGTTTCGCCCTTTTTCCGGTATGTCAGATCGACCTGCGCGTTGCGGTTGTCATCGCCGGTGATCTTCCAGTCGAAGCCCAGGGAGAGCAGCGTCGGCGGCTCGACCGAGAAGTCCCCGGCCGTCGTGATCGTTTGAGCGCCGAGGGGCGCCCCGGCGAGCACGGCCACGAAAAACATCACCGGCAGCCGGGAATATGCGCGCATGAAGGCTCCTGACCGGGGATTATAGGCCGGGCAACCCGAGCTCATCCCTAACAGCGGGGCTCGTACTTCCCGGCTCTGGTGCGTAGAATATGGCGGTGACAACAGCCGGGCTCCCCGACCAGCGGGCAGGGTACGAGACGTTCTTCGGCTTGAACGAGTCGCCGTTCAACCTGGTCCCCGACCCCCGATTCCTCTTCGCCAGCTCGACGCATTCGGCGGCGCTCGCCCAGGTGGCCTACGCCCTCGAACGCCGCGACCCGCTCGTCGTGATCACGGGCGACATCGGCACGGGCAAGACCCTGCTGTGCCGGACCGTCCTGCAGCGGCTGCCGTTCAAGACGTTCCTGTCGGTCATCAACGATCCGCTGCTCGAGGCCGACGACCTGATCAAGGAGCTGCTCAGGGACTTCGGCGTCATCGCCAAGGATCCCGCGAGGTTCCGCGGTGCGACCCGCCACGAGCTGGTGCAGACGCTGCACGCGTTCCTCAGCTCGCTCGCCCCGATCCAGGCCCACGCCGTCGTCATGATCGACGAGGCGCAGCATCTGCGCCCCGATGTGCTCGAGCAGATTCGGCTCTTGTCGAACATCGACGATTCGCGCGGGACGATCCTGCAAATCATCCTCGTCGGCCAGATGGATCTCGAGCCGCTGCTGTCCAGACCCGAGCTGCGCCAGCTGCAGCAGCGCGTGTCGAGGCGCTTCGCCCTCGATCCGTTGAACCAGGAGGAGGTGCAGCACTACGTCGAGCATCGCCTTGCCCTGGCGCGCCAGGGCGAGCCGGCGCCAACGAACGCCGGCGTGATTTTCAAGCCCGACGCGATCCAGGCGGTGGCGGAAATCTCGGCCGGCGTGCCGCGAGTCATCAACCTGCTCTGCGATCGCTCGCTCGAGCTGGCCTTCGACGCGCAGGTGCACACGATCGACGGCGCGCGTGTCCACGCGGCCGCGCGCGGGCTGGGCATCGAGAAAGACGCGGCGCCGCCCGTTCCCCGACCGACGGCACCTCCTGCCCAGGTCATCGCTCCACCAAAGGTGGCGGCGCCAGTACCGGCGGCACAGCCCGTGCCTGCGGTGGTCACGCCAGCCGTCGTCGCGCCAGCCGTGGCCGCGCCAGCCGTGGTCGCACCGGAGGCATTCGGGACGTTCGAACCTGTCGACGCCATGGCTGCCGAACTGCTCCCGGCCGAGCCCGCAGCGACGCCGCGCACGACAAAGCTCCTCCTCCTCGTACTCCTCGCGGTTGTCCTGGGTGCGGCCGGCGTATTCGGGTACTTGCGGATGCAGAGTCCGGCGCCGGAGGCGCCTCCGCCAGCCGCGACTGCACCTCGCACGCCGGCGCCCGGGCCAGCGCCCGCGACTTCGGCACCCGCGACGCAGTCCACGCCGCAGCCCGCGAACGCCGGTGCTCCCCCGGCCGCGGCGGCTACGGAACCACCGGCCACGGCCGACCGCTTCGACATCATCGTGGCCTCGTTCCGCACCGACGCGCGTGCGACCTTGGTGGCCGAGCAGGTCTCGGCTCTTGGCGTCGCCGTCCGGCGGCGCGAGTCAGACGGCTGGCAGCAGGTGATCGCCGGCCCGTTCGGGTCGCGGGCGGCGGCGGAAGAAGCCCAGCAGCGCATTCATGCCGCGGGTCTCACCGGCACCCAGATCGCGCCGGCCACGCGATAGCCGAAACGTCATAGGAGTGCCATAAATGATTCATAAGTAAGCACATCTGGCAGTATTGCCATTGCATCGCCCGCCTCCCGGGCTAACAATGGATCGTTGTCCATCCACCAGATTTCAACACGGCCGTGGTTGCTCGCGCTGCGCGCGGCCCTGCTGCTCATCATCGTCGCGTGTGGCTCGGCCCGCCTCGGCGCCCAGGACACGGCCACTCGGACCGGAATAATCGAGGGGACCATCTCGACGCAGAACGGATCGGTGCGCCTGCCCGGCGTGGTCGTGGTGGTGCACGGCGAGACCGATCTCGAGCTCCCGCAGCCCGTATCCGACGGCGACGGCAAGTTCGTGATTCCGGACCTACCTCCGGGCCGGTACACCTTGAGCGCCGCGCTCGACGGGTTTCAGGCGGTCGAAGTGTCCGCCACCGTCGCAGCCGGCGCGGCCGTCACGCTGACGCTCGATCTGCCGATCGCCTTGTCCGAGCACGTCGATGTCGTCGCGCGGACGGTCGTGTCCGCGTCGGACTCGCTGGCGACGACCGAAACGGTTGACAGCAAGGAAACCCAGCTGCTCGCGCCGGGCGAAGGCATCCAGACAGCCGTTCGCCTGACGCCGGGTGTCATCGAGCTCAGCGGGGGGAACAGCATCGACGGTGCGCGGCCGAACCAGACCAGCCAGCAGATCGGCGCCGCGACGCTCGTCGATCCGGCGACCAACCTGTCGCGCGTCACGCTGCCGGCCGACGGCATCGACTCGGTGTCGGTCATGTCGAACCCGTACGAAGTGGAGTTCGGCAGGTTTTCGTCCGGCCTCGTGATGATCCAGACGCGCCGCGCCGGCGACGACTGGAAGGTCCGCGTCAACAACCTCGAGCCGAACCTGCGGGTGAAGCGGTACACGGTCTTCGACGTGAACGGCGTCGTCGCATGGAAGCCGAGCGTCGAATTCGGGGGCCCGATTGTCAAAGATCGCGTCTTCATGGAGCAGACCGCGCAGTACTACTACCAGACCACCGACATCAACAGCCGCCCCGAAAACGAACTGCGCACGACGGACTGGGTCAGCTCGCTCACCCGCATCGACGCCAACATCTCGGAGCGTCACGCGCTGATGATCAGCGCGGGGTTCGTGCCCGGCAGCGTGTCGAACGCCACGCTCGGCACCTTCACCCCGCCCGCCGCGACGGCCGACATCGACAACCACTTCAGCCACGCAATGGCGACGGAACGGGCCCAGATTGCCGGCGGGACGTTCCTCGAGAGCATGCTGGAGTTCCACACGTACGACACGTCGGTCCTGGGCAAGGGGCCGGCGGAGATGCAGCTCCTTCCGGGCACCACGATCGGAAACTTCTTCAATCGTCAGGATCGGAGCACGACGTCGTTCCAGTGGGTCGAGACGGCGTCGACATCGTTCAAAGGCCCCCTGGGCGTGCACGCGCTGAAAGCCGGGCTCGACCTGCTGCACACCGGCTACGAAGGGACGAGCGCGAGCCGGCCGGTTCTGATCAGGCGCGCGGACGGCACGCTGGCCCGGCAGCTGGTGTTCGACAGTCAGACGACGCAGCAATCCGTTCACGGGACGGATTTCGCGGCGTTCGCGCAGGACCGCATCCAGCCCCGCCCGCGCTGGTGGATCGAGCTCGGCGGGCGCCTCGATTACGACGCGGTCACCGGACGCACCGACGCCACGCCTCGCGTGGGAGCCGCCATTCTCCTGGACGACACCGGCAACACCGTGCTCCGCGGCGGTATCGGGGTGTTCTACGAGAGAACTCCGCTCGTGGCGGCCGCGTTCGACGAATTCGAGAACGCGATCGACACCCGGTACGACACCGACGGCATCACGCCGCTCGGCCCGGCCGTGCTCTACATGCACGTGACGGAGCCGAACCTCGAGGTCGCGCGCAGCACGGCGTGGGACGTGGCCTACGACAAGCGCCTGAACCGCAACCTCGCGCTGCGCCTGAGCGTCCTCGGCCGGCAAGGCAGCCACGAGCTGATCGTTGATCCTGTCCGGACGGAAACCGGCGGCGCGCTGGTCCTGAGCAGCACCGGCGAGTCCAGCTACCTGCAGGAAGAGGTCAACCTCCACGTCACGCGGGGGTCCGTCCTCGACATCAGCACGTCCTACGTCCATTCGTCCGCGCGCCAGGATCTGAACAACCTGATCGAGTTCTACGACGCGGTGCTCGAGCCGATCATCGGGTCGAACGCGTACGCGCCGGCGGCCGCTGACGCGCCGAACCGGTTGTTCGTCCACGGCCGCGCGATGCCGCGCGGGCGCTGGCTGGTGCTCGGGACGTTCGAGTGGCGCAGCGGGCTGCCCTATTCGGTCGTCAACGACACGCTGGACTTCGTCGGGCCGCGAAACGACCAGCGCTTTCCGACGTATCTGCGCCTCGACGCCGGCGTCGAACGACGCCTGACCGTGAAGAAGATGCATCCCTGGGTGGGGCTCCGCGTCGCCAACTCGCTGAACTCGTTCCTGCCGGTTGACGTCCAGGCGAACCTGGGCGCGCCCGATTTCGGCAACTTCTACAACTCGCCGTTCCGCGAATACCGCATCCACGTCAGGTTCGAGAAGTAAGACCCACGATACGTTGAACGCGGAGCACGCAGAGCACGCGGAGGATTCGACGCGGCTGGGCCTGCGGAGCAGGCCCAGGGCGGGGGCCGTGAAGACGCGGCTCGAACCTTGCGGGGCATCAATAACCGGTTCGGGCCGCGTTTTCCCGGCCCACTGCCGCCGCTTCGCGGCGCCGCGTCGAATCAGGCTTCTTCGCGATCTCTGCGGAGACTCTGCGATCTCTGCGACCCTACTTGACCAGGCGCTAGGACCGGCCGCTGCGCTGCGGGGTTCTCGAACGCGACACCAGCCTGACGAACCACACGACGGCGCCGGCGGCCAGGGCGGCCATCATCCATCGCATCGCGCTCGCGAGAAACGCCGGCGTCAGCTCCGGCCAGGCAAACGGGACCTGCATCAGCCGCTCGCCACGTTCGATCATCCAGTGCCACGCGGTGTGGGCCACCAGGGCGGACAGGATGATCGTGCCCATCCGCTCCGCCACGACGAACCGGAACAGCAGATCGAGGGCCGGGACGAGCAACGCGAGCACCAGCAGCTGTCCAAGCTCGACGCCGACGTTGAACGACAAGAGCGACGTCAGCAGGTGCGAACCGGCGAACTGCAGCGATTCGCGCAGCGCAAACGAGAACCCGAACCCGTGCACGAGGCCGAACGCGAACGTGATCAGCCAGCGGCGCGTGAGCGCGGGCGACACGATGTTCTCGAGCGCCATGTAGACGATGGACGTGGCGATGAGCGTCTCGATGAGCAGCGGAAACCAGAGCGCCCCGGGCGCGAGATCGTAGGCCGACGCGATGAGCGTCACCGAGTGTGCCAGCGTGAAGGACGTCACGACGAGCACCAGCGCGCGGAGCCGCCGGAAGGGAATGACCAGGCACACCAGAAACAGCAGGTGGTCGGTCCCGCCGAGGATGTGCCAGAAGCCGAGTTGAACGAACCGCAGGGCGGCCTGATACCACCGGGGATCCAGGCGGACCAGGCCCGCGTCCCCCGGATACTCGAACGCGCGCACGGCGCCGCCCGGCGGCAGGAATCGCAGCACCGTCACGGTCCGCTGGCCGAGCCGCGCGAACCGCGGGTTGATCGAAAACTCCGATCGATCGGACTGGATCGGGTACTCGATCAACACGTCGATCAGCCCCTGGCTCCAGAACAGCTCCGTGTCGGCCGGCAGGGGCGCGCCGGTGACGTGTGCGAGCGCCGCGTCGAATGAGCCGAACGACTTGTCGGCCGGCAGCGAGGCGCGAACGGCGGCGATGCGCGCGCCGCCGAGCGCGGTGTCGCCCTCGTAGAGGTCGATGTTGTTCGCCAGCCAGACGGTGGCGGCGTCGTGCAGGATGGTGTCTGCGCGGCCGACGTCGAGCCGGTCGGCGCCGCGCATGGGATATTCGACGTCGCGCATGGCCTTGAGAGGCGCCCGGACCAGCAACTGGACGCGCTGGCCGTCCGGCTTCACGAGCACCTGGACGGTCACGTCGTTCGGGATGTCGTGCGCCGAGAGCCCGGCGGCCGGCCAGACGGCACAGGCGATGACGGCCAGGGCCAGAATCCGGTCTTTCATCACGCCCGCTACTGTATACTGCGCCGCATGATCCGCATGCGAAACGTTGTCATCGGCACGGCCTTTCTCGCAGGCATCGCGGCGCTCGGCATCGGCCAGAACCGGCTCGAGCAGCGCGCGGCCGCGCAGGCGAAGGCCAGCGCATCGGCGCCGCGGTTCGAGGTGGATCCGTTCTGGCCCAAGCCGCTGCCGAATCACTGGATTCTCGGTTCGACGATCGGCGTCGGCGTGGACTTCCAGGATCACGTCTGGATCATCCACCGCGGCGCGGCCACGCTCGACCCGAAGGAACTCTGGGGCTCCGGGAGCACGCCCGCCAGCGACTGCTGCGCCGCGGCGCCGCCCGTGCTCGAGTTCGATCAGGCCGGAAACCTCCTCAACCACTGGGGCGGTCCGGGCCAGGGCTACGAGTGGCCCGAGAGCAATCACGGCATCACCGTCGACAGCAAGGGCGTCGTCTGGATCGGCGGCAACGGCGCGTCGGACGGCCACATTCTGAAGTTCACGCGCGACGGAAAGTTCGTGAAGCAGTTCGGCTTCCAGTACGCGAGCGCCGGCAGCAACGACATGTGGGCGTTCGGCCGCGTCGCGAAGGTCTTCCTCGACGAGAAGAGCAACGAGGCGTACGTGGCGGACGGCTACGGCAACAAGCGCGTCGCCGTCATCGACATGGACAGCGGGAAGATCAAGCGGTACTGGGGCGCGTACGGCAACAAGCCGAGCGATGCCAACCTGGGGCCGTACAATCCCACCGCGCCGCCGGCGCAGCAGTTCCGCAATCCGGTGCACTGCGCCGAGCTGTCAAACGACGGGTTCGTGTACGCGTGCGATCGCGCCAACGATCGCGTGCAGGTGTTCCGGAAGGACGGGACGTTCGTGAAGGAAGTGTTCGTCCAGAAGAACACCCGCGGCGACGGCTCGGCGTGGGACATCGCCTTCTCGAAGGACGCGCAGCAGAAGTACTTCTTCCTGGCCGACGGCGCCAACGACAAGATCCACGTGTTCGACCGCGAATCGCTCACCGAGCTCACGGCCTTCGGCGACGGCGGGCGCCAGCCCGGCCAGTTCTACGCGGTCCACAGCATCGCGGCCGACTCGAAGGGCAACCTCTACACGACGGAAACCTACGAGGGCAAGCGCGTGCAGCGCTTCCTGAACAAAGGCGTCGCGCCGGTGACGACGGCGAACCAGGGCACGCCCTGGCCAAAGCCGGCCAAATAGAAAGTTTGAAGTTCAAAGTTGAAAGTGGAGAAGTAAACGAGACTTCTCCACTTTGAACTTTCTACTTTGAACTTTCTGTCATCCCTTCCGTCAGCTCGATGGACGTGCCCCAGGGATCGGTGAGCATCGCCCGCGCGACGCCGGACGAGTCCTTCGCGTAAGGCGCGTCGAACTTCACGCCCGAGGCCTCGAGCTTCCTGCAGAACGCGGAGAGATCCTTCACCTCGAAGCCGATGTGATCGAGCATCCGCCCGCGCGTCGGCGCGAACGGCTGCTTCTGGTCCTTCTGATCCGAGAAGTTCAGGTTGATGCCGGGCAGGTCCGCGGCCGTGTAACGCCACCGCAGGCCGGGTGCGGCGCCAAACGTCTTCACGTACCAGTCTCTTGCCTTCGCCTCGTTGCCCTCCGCCAGGTAGAGGTGAATGTGGTACGCGACGATCGGAGCCGTGACCGGATGATTGTGGCGGTCGGCGCCGGCGTCGGTCTGGCCTGCGTCGAGCGTGAACGTCGTGTTCGTCGCGGTGTTGTCGAACAGCTCGATGCGTTCGCCTTCGGGGCTCGTGACCGAGCCCACGCCGGGAAACTGCGCGAGCAGCTGGACCTTCAGTCCCGCGGCCTCGACGGCCGCGAACGACCGCACGCGGAACGCGACGTGGTTCACGACGGACCCCGCCGTGCCGCCGGACGACTCCCCCTTCGTGAGCACCACGAACACATCGGGAAACCGGATCGCGTCGGTCTTGCCAATCGTGACGGGCGTGCCGCCGAGCGCGACCCAGAAGCGTTTGTTCGCCTCCACGTCGCGGACGTGGTAGTGCAGGTGTCCCATCGCGACGCCTGCGGCGTTCGGCTTCGAGAGCTGGGCCCACGCCGGCGCAGCCCACAGGATCAGCATGAGTCCGACCCGACCCACCAGACCTACCCGGCCCACCAGACCTACCCGGCCCACCTGGCCCACCTGACCCACCCAGTCCGACCTCACCGTTCACCCTCGTCGGTTCCGCCCGTGCGCGCGCGGACGATGCCCTTCTTCGCGTCTTCCGCGACCGCCTTGTCTTCCGCCCGCTGCGCCTCGAGCAGGTGGAACATCGCGTAATTGCCCTCGTGGCACGCGTACTCGAAAGGCCGCTGGCTGTCGTCCTTCCTCGAGAGGGTCATCGCAAAAGTCCACGGCGTCGCCCACGTGTGGGCGTCGTCAAAGGTGGACGACCATTCGACGCTGTCGGGCCCGGTCCGCGTGAAGCGTTCCGTGAGCTTCAGGTGCTCGCTCGATCCGCGGTACGCGATCTTGTCCGTGAAGTTCGTGGTTTCGACGACGAGCGTGTTGCCCTCCCAGTGGCCTTTCGCGTCGCCCATGTACATCCGGATGCGCTCACCGGGGTGCGGGGCGGACGTCAGCGGAATCACGCGCGCCTCGTGAACCATCTCGTACGTGATCGCGACGTAGCCCGGTCCCTGGACGATTTCGTAGGCGTTGCCGTAGATGGCCGGCATCATCGAGCCGGGGATGCCGCGCGAGATGCAGCGGTCGTACAGGCTGCGATCCTCGTACGAGTCGGCCGGGCCGCGGGCGGCCCGTTCGCGGGCACGCGCGCCGTTGCGCTGCTGCGCCTCCGGCGTCAGCGCCGGGACCTTGCCGTCGGGAGGATCGGACACGAGCCAGGCGCGGCTGTTGTTCGGGAAGAGGTTTTCGAACCAATGCAGCGGGCTCCGGAGCTCGGCGCGATTGCGATCGGCCTCGGCTCGCTGCGCGTCTCGCTCGTCGATGAGCTTCTCGAGCTCGGCCCGGGTGACGTCCTCGATCTTCCGGCCGGCGAACTCGGCCGGGCGCTCGAACGGGATCAGGCTCTCGTCGTTGTTCGTGTAGACGCCGCTCAGGTCGGGATCGCCCCATCCGGTCTTCGGCGCCGTCCAGGCTTTCGCGGGTGCTTTCTTTGCGGCCGCTGCCGCCGGGGCGGAGGTCTGCGCCCGGGCCGCCGCTGACATCAGACACATGGCGGCCATGACGATGACGCCGCCGATCGCAACCTTACGCATAGGATTCTCCCTCGCCACGCTCTGCTAGAATCTGCCGTACGACATCATCGGAGGACACGGAATGAACGCTCGTCTCACCGCCACGGCCCTCGTCACGCTTTCCCTGACGTTCTCGTTGTCGGGCTCGCGCCCGGTGAGCGCCGCCGAACAGAGCTGGAACGGCGCGATCAGCGACAGCATGTGCGGCGCGTCGCACGCGGCCATGTCCACGGGCGGCGCCAAGGTCAGCGACCGGGACTGCACGCTCGCGTGCGTCAGCTACCAGACGGCCGACGCCCCGAAGTTCGTGTTCGTCAGCGACGGCAAGGTCTATCCGATTGCGAACCAGCGGTTCGGCGGGCTCGCGCGGTACGCCGGTCAGCCGATCGCGCTCACGGGCGAGCTCGCCAACGGCGCGATCACCGTCTCGAAGATCGAGAAACGGTGACGTCCGGCTGAAGCCGCGCGACGTCCGGCTGAAGCCGCGCGACGTCCGGCTGAAGCCGGACGCTACTGGATGAGCAGCTGGCCGATCGTCCACGGGTGCTCCTTGCACGTGTACTCGTACGAACCGGCCTTCCCGATGGTCACCGACGCCGATTCGCCCGGTTTGATCGAACCGGTGCTCCATGAACCGTCGCGTGCCGAAATCGTGTGGGCCACCCTGGACGTGTTCGTCCACGTGACCGCCGCACCGGCCTTCGCCCGCACGCGCGGCGGGCTCACCCCGTAGTCGTTCGCCCACTCTTCCTTCCGGCCCGCGCTCGCAATCGTGAACGTGCTGACCGTTCCCAGCTGAATCGCGGCCGTGTCTTCGACGCGTCCTTCCCATTCGAGGGTCGTCGGCGGCGGAGCGATCGCCGGCCGCGGCGTGAGGGTTCCGCCGCGCTTGAACGCCCAGACCACGTGGTTCATCGTGAGCGCGACGTACTGCTCGCCGCCGCTCTCGTACGTCACCGCCGGCCCGCCGCCTGGGCCCGCGCCGCCGCCGAACCCGACGTCTCCTGTCTGGAACTGCCAGACGACGTCGCCGGTTTTCGCGGAGTAGGCCTGGAAGTTGCCGTCGGGCTCGACGTGGAACACGAGGCCGCCGGCCGTGGCGGTGGCGCCGCCGCCGCCCTCGCATCCGGCGTACGCGACGCGCTTGTTCCAGACCGTCTTGCCGGTGCGCGCGTCGATCGCCGTCATGAACCCGTGCTGCTGCTGGCCCGGCAGCCGCGTCGGCCGCACGAACGCCCACGGCGTCTCCGCCCGGCGGATCCACGCAGGGTTGACGCAGACCGATGCGTACAGATACCCGGTCGCGGGGCTGTAGGCCATCGGCGTCTGCCGCATGTTCATGTGCGGCATGTAGTGGTTCGGCATGTCCACGCGAATCGGATCGAAGTAGCAGCCGGCTTCAAACCCTGGCGGAATCATGCTCTTGTCGACGCACGCGGGTCCGACCCGATCGGCGCCGGCCGTAAACGGCTGCGTCGGCGACGTCTTGAGAAACGCGTCCTGCTTGACCGGGCGCTCTTCGACCGGCAGCACCGGCTTCCCCGTTTCGCGGTCCAGGAAGAACGGCACGCCGTCGGTGCGCATCGCCAGCAGCACCTTGCGCGGCCGGCCGCCGATCGTGGCGTCGTAGAGCACGAGCGGCGTGCCCACGTCGTGCTCCCAGATGTCGTGGTGGACGAGCTGATAGTGCCACCGCACCTTGCCCGACTTCAGTTCCAGCGCCACAACCGAGTTGTTGTACAGGTTGTCGCCCGGCCGCAGCTCGCCGCCCCACTGCGGCACCGAGTTGCCGGTCTCGAGATACACCAGCCCGAGATCGGCGTCCACCGACGGCGACGTCCAGATGGCGCCGCCGCCGTACTTCCAGATGTCGCTGTCCTGCGGCCAGGTGTCGTGGCCCGGTTCGCCGGGGCCCGGCACGACCTCGAAGTTCCAGAGGTACGCACCGGTTTTCGCGTCGAGCCCGAACGCGCGGCCGCGGGCGAAGTTGTCGCCGCCGGATACGACCGCCACCACCACGCCGTTGCCGTACGCAGGCGCGGTGCTGATGCCCTGCGCCGGAATCCCTGCCTCGCGGGCGTGCCGCCACACGACCTCGCCCGTCTGCTGGCTGACGGCGATCACCGTCGAGTCGCGCAGCCCCGCAAACAGCAGCCCCTCGCCGATCCCGATGCCGCGGCTGCCGCCGAACGGCGTTTCCGGCTTGAACGTCCAGAGCGATTTCCCGGTCGCCGGGTCGAGCGCCAGGATCTGCCCGGCGGTCGTCGTCACGAACATGCGGCCGTCCTTGACGAGCAGCGGCGCCTTCGACGTCTGCCGCTCGGGCAGGTCGGCGACCCACGCGCCGCCGAGGGTCTTGACGTTCGCGGCATCGATCTGCGCCAGGGTCGAGTAGCGGGTGGCCGCCCAGTCGCCGCCCGGCGCCGCCCACTCTTTCCCTGAATACGCCGTCTCGTTTCCGGCCGAGCGAAGCACCACGGCCAGGGCGCCCGCGGCGATCAGCGCATATGTCAGACGACGCATCAACACTCCTTCAAGGACAGGCTCATCGATGCAGGCCTGAAGGCCTGCACTACTTCTGCGAATTCATCCGCTTCTTCAAGATCGCTGCGGCGCTCTCGCGCGCGGTCTGCTGCCCGCGTCCGCCGCCACCGAGCGCGAGGTCGAGAGGCTGCCGGCCCTGTTTGTCCTTCACGTCCAGCCGGGCGCCGCTGTCGGCCAGGAATTCGATGAACGCGTCGCCGCGCTGAAGGGCGGCGTTGTGCATCGCGGTCTGTCCGGCCTCGTCCACTGCGTTGATGTTCGCGCCGTGCGACAGGCACAGCTTCGCGCCTTCGATGAACTCCGCGTCGGTGGCCTTCTTCACGTCGTAGACGCCGAACCGGCCGAGGCCGCCGCGGCCCGACACGAACATCAGCACCGTGGCGCCGTTCTTCATCGTGACGTTGACGTCGGCGCCGTGGTCGACCAGGACCCGCATCGCCTCGATGTCGCCCTTCTTGGCGGCACGCATCAGCGGCGTCGCGCCGGCGCCGAGCGCGCCGTCGCCGTTGTTGTGCACGCGTTCGATGAGCGGGGCCGCCAGCTGCGCGTTGGGGTTCGCGCCGCGATCGAGAAGGATCTTCATCAGGCCGAGCGCGCTCAGCGTGTCGGTGGACTTCGGCGCAGGCCGGCCCGGCGTCTCGTCGAGCGTGTTCATGTCGACGGCCGCGTACAGCGCCGCCATGCCGCTCGAATCGCCAAGGTTCGGGTTCGCACCCTTGTCGATGAGCATCGCGGCGAGATCGTAGTGCGCGTTGATGATCGCCACCACCAGCGCGCTCGTGCCGTCCGGATCCGCCAGGTTCAGGTTCGCGCCGGTCTCGGCCAGCGCGCGCGCGGCCGCCGTCGCGCCCTGGCGAGCCGCGTACATGAGCGGCGTCCAGCCGCCGCGGGGCAGCACGGTGAAGCGGGCGGACTTGCCGTCCCCGTACTTCGCGAGCGGGAACGTCAGGACGTTCGACCGGGCGTTGACGTCGGCGCCGTTCTTCGCGAGCAGCGTGATCGCGTCCGCGTGATTCTCGGACGCGGCCCAGATGAGCGCCGTCTCGCCCAGAACCTGCTCGCGCGCGTTGACATCCACGTGGCGGGTCAGCAGGACGTTCATCGCGTCCGGGTTCCCGCTCCGCGCCGCGATCATCAGCATCGTCTGGCCGTTCGACACGGTCGCGGCTGGATCGGCGCCCGCCTTGATGAGCGCGTCCATCACGGCCGCGTTCCCGTTAAGAGCGGCGAGGGACAACGGGGTGACGCCGTACCGGTTGGCCTGGTCCGCGCGCGCGCCGGCGCCGAGCAGCAGACGCGTGGTGTCGAGGTCGTTCGCCCGAGCCGACCAGTGCAGCGCCGTTGTGCCGTCGATCTCGGGCGCGTTGACGTCGGCCGACTTCAACAGCGTCCGCACCGCGTCGTGGTTGCCGGCCTTCACGGCGTCGATGAGCCGGGGAGAGACACCTCCGCCCTCGTCAGCGGCCGCCCACGCAGCCGCAGGGGCGGCGACCAGGAACAGAACGATGAGGCGGGCGGCGAGAGTCAAAGGTTCACGGTTCAAGGTTCAAGGTTCACGGTTCACGGTTCACGGTTCAAGGTTCACGGTTCTACGTGAACAGGTCCACGCGTCCGTTGCTCTCGCCGAGGGTGTCGATCGGGCTGCCGTAGTGGTTCGCCACCGACACCCACAGGTTGCCAATCGGCGTCCGCGGGGCGAGCTTGATGTGCCGGTTGCCCTTCCCGAGGCCGCCCCCGACAGCCAGCAGCGGCAACGGATCGCTGGCGTGCTGGTTGGGATTGCCCATGCCACCGCCGTAGACGATGAGCGAGTGATCCAGCAGCGAGCCGTCGCCGTCCGGCGTGGCCCGCAGCTTGTCCAGGAACTTCGAGAACAACGTCGCGTGGTACGTGTTGATCTTGATCACTTTCGCGATGTTGTCGGGATCGTTTCCGTGATGCGACACGGTATGGTGCTGCTCGTTCACGCCGATCTGCGGATACGTCCGCTGGCTCAGCTCCCGATCGCTCATGAACGTGAACACGCGCGTCAGGTCGGCCTGATACGCGACGGTCAGCAGGTCGTACATCAGCGCCAGGTGCTCCTCGAACGACTCCGGCACACCGGCCGGCAGCTCGAACGACGCCACCTCGGGGCTCGTGTGGCCTTCTGCCCGCTCGATGCGCCGTTCGATCTCGCGGATGTTGTCGAGATATTCGCTGAGCCGGGCCCGGTCGCGCGTTCCCAGGCCGCGCTGCAGGTCGGCGGCCTGCTGCGTGACCAGATCCAGGATGCTCAGGTTGCGCTGCATGCGCGCCGCGCGCTGAGCCGGCGTGCCCGGCCGTCCGAACAGCCGCTCGAACACGACCCGCGGGTTGATCTCCATCGGCAGCGGCGTGGTCGGCGAGCTCCACGAGATCGTGTTCGTGTACACGCAGCTGTAGCCGCTCGTGCACGCGCCGACGTAGCCGGTGAAATCCGCCGTTGCCAGCTCGAGCGACGGGAACGGCGTGTCCTGCCCGATTCGGCCGGCGACAATCTGATCGATCGTCAGCCCGCCCTGGACGTCCTCCGCCTGCGTCCGCTTCGCCAGCACGCCGCTCAGCCAGCCGGCGGCGCTGATGGCGTGGTCCCCTTCGACGACGCCGGGATGCGCGCGCGTCAGGTTGGAGACGACGACCAGCTGGTCGCGGAACCGTTCGAGCGGCTGCAGAATCGGCGGGAACGCGAAGTTCGCGCCCACGGCCGACGGGCTCCACTGATCGACGATCGCGCCGTTCGGGACGAACACGGCGCCGAACCGCGTCTTCGGGCTCGCCGGTGTCTGCGCCAGCGCGGTCATCGCCGGCACCATCGCCTCGAGCACCGGCAGCCCGACAGCGGCCCCGATGCCGCGCAGGAACGTTCGCCTCGCCAGAGAAGTCTTGGTAATGAACATGGTTGTCAGCTCAGTCGTGGTGCAGGGCTTCAGCCCTGCCCTTCGCAGGCACGGCAGGCCTGAAGGCCTGCACTACTTCTGAAATCGGCTTTGCCCGCATCTGGAACGGCGTGCTCGTGACGATGCCGGACACGATCGATGAGAAGCGATAGCGATCGCGCGAGGCCGACGCCACGATCGACCGGACCGCCGGCATGTCCGGGGCGTCGAGACCGCGCCCGAGCGCGTAGGTCAGCAGCTTCTCGGTCAGCGTGCCGACGAACACGTCGGGACGGCTCACGAGCGCCTGGCGCAGCGCCACCACGCCGTCGACCTTGCTGCCGTCGGCCAGTTCGCCCGACGCGTCGATGGGCGCGCCGGCGTCGTGCGAGCGCCACGCGCCCACCGCGTCGAAGTTCTCCATCG
>Ga0070665_100004147_pt1 | contig 15245 bp, 18 predicted proteins | sample KBSS13metaG_FD_65862 | JGI IMG/M metagenome (GOLD analysis project Ga0070665, IMG submission 65862) | Switchgrass rhizosphere microbial communities from Kellogg Biological Station, Michigan, USA - KBS S1-3 metaG | ecosystem: Host-associated > Plants > Roots > Rhizosphere > Soil ... | reverse complement strand
CTCCGCAAGACCACCGTGGACTATACGATCGAGTTCGCGCGGGTTCTCCGCCTCAGCAGTCCCGGCGCGGCGTTCTCATTCTTAAGCGGGGGTGGCGCAGACCCGACGGGACGAAGTCGCATTTCATACGCTCGATACAAGGGTGAGGCCGAAAAGGCGCTTATTGCAGCAGGTTTCCCCAGCGTTTACATCTTCCGACCGGCGTACATCTACCCCGTGGAGCCACGGAAGGAACCGAATTTCAGCTACCGGCTTATGCGCGCGATCTACCCCGTGTTTCGGGCGCTCTTCCCGAACCAGGTGATTCGGGCCGACGACTTGGCCCGAGCGATGGTTGATGTTGTCGTGCGGAGAAATGGTGAGCCTGGGGACTTGGTTTTTGAGAACCGTGATATCCGGGCGATGGTTGAGTCGCAGCTGTCAGGGCGGAGCCGCGGGTTCGAGAGCGTTGTATGTCGTGACACCCGCGCACAGGAGAGGAGCGGCTTCTGCTGATGTGAGCTCATCCGGAACAGAAGAGAGGGCGCGTGCTTCAGCGATCATCACTTCCGCATATCCTCCATCCGCAGTTACTCCCGATGCGACCGGGTTCTGACAATTCACAGGGTCACCACGTCGGCACGGCTCGCACACCCCATCTTCGCCGGCTATTAGGCCGACACCAACGCGTTGGCCGATTTTCCATCTGGATACTCCGCTGCCCAAAGCTTCGACGCGACCCACTACTTCATGCCAAGGCACGCGCGGCAGCTTCAAACCCGGATAAGTGCCAGCGACGGTGGCTGCATCGGTGTGACAGATTCCGCATGCTTCCACCCGAATCGAACCTGTCCCGCTCCAGGCTCAGAAACTTGCCGTTCCACTACTCGAAGCGCGCCCGGTGCAGAGACTTCCACTGCTTTGTATGTGCCTGTCATTTGAATCCTCTTTTCTTTTTGAACATTCTGTACTTCTGCGACAAGAGATTTGTTCTCGTTCTTGCTGCCGCTTCGATCCTGGCCCTCGACTTAGTTTCGTTGTTGCGGTTTCTGGTCACTTTGAAATCATCGCTACATCAGCAGCCTCAAAACTTGAACAGGACCTTGCCGCTGCGATTCGGTTGCAAGGATTGCTTGAACGCTTCCTTGAACTGGTCGAGCGGGTACACATGCTCCACTGCGGCGGAGAGCGATCCATCAGCAACGAGGTCTCCCAACTTCTGGTAAATCTCCTTGATCTCTGTCCCGGACGCGTTGCGTATCCAATTGATGAGCCAGAATCCGTGGAGGTTCAGACCTCGGTAGATGAGGTCTCCGGGCGAGATGGCCGGGAACTGCCCACTTTGAAGTGCGTAGACGACAATCGAGCCGCCAGGTTTAAGCGATTTGGCTAATTCGCCTACGGGTGTTCCGCCCACCATATCGAGGACGAGGCTGAGTTTCTTGCCGGAGAGAGCCTCCTCGATATCCTTGTGTAGGTTGTCGCCTTGAAGGACCACGCGGTCACCTCCCCATTCCCGCACCTGTTCGGCAGCTTCTTCCCGCCGGACGACATTCAGCGTCTTGACTCCTGCGAGCTTCGCGAGCCCAATGATGTACTGCCCCATGGCCGCGTTGGCTGCGGTTTGACCGATCCAGTCGCCGGGCATCAGGGAAACGTATCGGTTCAGCAAGAGATAGGCGGTTGCGGGGTTAATCCCTATCATCGACAGTTGCAGGGGATCCGCTTCGTCGCTCATCGGGACGAGGTTGCGCACCGAGACGACAACCTCATTCGCCCAGGTGCCCTGCTCGTAGGTGGGAAGAATCAGGACTCGTTTGCCCCGCAAGGTGGGATCAACCTTCGATCCGATCTTGGCGACTCGGCCAACACCCTCCGCCCCTACCGAGGATGGGAAGGCGGGCCGGACACCGTATATGCCACGAATGAACAAGAAGTCCGACGGGTTCATCGGCGCCGCTTCCATCGAGACGAGAACGTCCTCCTGACCAAGAGTCGGTTCGGACGCCGTGTTGAGTTCGACGACATCTGAAGGTTCACCGTGAGCTACGAGCCGCAACTGCCGCATGACAAAACTCCTTTCGCTCAAAACAGTTTGCTGTTTGACCGCGCCGCTGAAAGCCTACGGTCGAGGTCGCGGATGTACCTATCCGGGAAATGAACTGCCGAACATCGGATTCCCGCTCTTGGATTGTGCACGTGTTGCTTCGTCTTGAATGACATCCCAGTGCTCGACCAAGATCCCTTCCTCAATCACGAGGATGTCGGCGGCTACCCAACTGGCTGGAGCGCCGAAACGGGAAAAGCGTCCGTGCACGATCACGAAATTGTCTTCGGCCACGATCATGTCGTGCTCGTATTTCAGTGTGTCCGGCAGACTCTTAACGAGTTCGAAAAGTCCGTTGCGTCCCGGAGCAATGTGGGCACTGTGCTGAATGTAATTCGGTGACCAGAACTTCTCCGCCGCCGCGTAATCCCGCTTATTGAACAAGGTCTCGAACGCTTCCAGAACGATGGCCTTATTTTTTGCGGCTGTCGATTCGCTCATTTTGCCCTCTCTTCTGTGGTGTATGTCAGCATTCCGCTTTCGGATTCATCAAACGTTTCCTGATATTGGCCGCGGATGAACGATCTGGATTACTGTTATAATCCATATACAGGATTAGATTCGTAATCCTGAATTGGTTGCAGTTTATTTTGGTGAGGAGCACATGGGCTATTCCAAGGCGCAAAAAACGAGAACTCATAAGCGCATCGTTAGCATTGCGTCAAAGAGATTCCGCGAAAAAGGACTTGCCGGGTGCGGAATTGCTGAGTTAATGAAGGAGGCCGGCCTGACGGTGGGGGGATTCTATAAGCACTTTGGCTCTCGCGAGGACTTAGTGGCCGAAGCGGTCAACTCTGCATTCGCCGGGTGGCAGCGTAGACTGGACGCTGCCAAATCTGGCGGACCCTCGATGTCCCTTGCCACGTTGATCGACGGCTATCTGAGCGAAGCGCATCGAGATAATCCAGGCACGGGTTGCGCTTTCAGTGCGTTGGCACCGGAGATCGCGCGCAGCGACAAGCGGACCCGTTCGCTTGCCTCCGAACGGGTCCGAAACGACGTTCAGTTGATCGCCACATTCCTTTCAGACAGAGACAAGCGGGCGGCAAGATCGAGAGCAATCTTAATTTTTAGTGCGCTCGTGGGGGCTATGTCCTTGGCACGGGCTGTGTCGGATGAGGCGCTTTCGAGCGAAATGCTAAAGACCGTTGCCGGACTTTTAAAGAATTCTCGCCTCGAAGAGCAGGGATAACAAGGGTGCCAGAGAGTTGCGCCCTTTGCGACTAGCGCAACTTTGCTGAAATTTGTGAACGCAGGTCGAATCGTTCGAGAGGCATTCCCCAAATCGTCTGGAGGCGCTTTCTCGATCGAGTCCGCACAAGGAATAGCGGGTACGAATCGCGGCGATCGACACCGGATCACGCACTTCGCGGCAAGGCGACATCGTGCCTGTTATGCTGCGAAGCAATTCATGGCTGGGCCGCAGGCTTCGCGCTGAAGATGCCCTTAAAGCTTTCGCGGAACTGAAGGAAGACCAGTACCCACAGGACAGAGGCCACCAGAGCCGGAGCAATGCTCGCCGGTGCCATCGTCAGGTGAAACGCAAGGATGTTGTAGAGCTCCGCAGCAACCAGTGTCAGCGCAAGTGGCACGAAAAAGCCGAAAAGCAGCAGCACACCACCAAGCACCTGCAGCGCGAAAAAGAACGCGGCAAAGTGCGATGCGATGATGGCGCCAAAAAACTGCAACGCCAGCGGGTTCGTGGGCGGTGGCTGGTGGATAAAGTTGAGAAATCCATTCAGCCCAAAGACCGTAAACATAAGGCCCAGTAGATAGCGAGCAACAATTGAGGTAGTTTTCATGAGTGTCCTCTCTAGAAGGTCTGCGCGTGCGTCTGCACGGCCTGAAGATGCGGCGCAAGAAACGCGTTCCGGTCCTGCCCTTGGTTCAGCACGCTGGTCCCGCCCGCGGTGAGGAAGGTCGCGTCCGTCACGCCAAGAAAACCAAATACGGACCGCAGATACGGCTCCACGAAATTGAACGAGGCCATCTGCGTCTGCGCGTCGTAGATCCCGCCCGTTGCGATGATGAAGGTCGCCTTCTTGCCGACAATCAGGCCCTTCGGTCCTTTCTCCCCGTAGGAAAAGGTCCTGCCCACACGCGCAATCTGGTCGATCCATAGCTTGAGCACTGAGGGCACACCAAAGTTATGCATCGGCACTCCGATCACATACTCATCGGCCTGCTCCAATTCGGTGAGCAGAGAGTCGGAGAGCGAAAGTAATTCCTTCTGCTGCGGAGAGCGGGCCTCTTCCGACGTGTAAGCGGCACCTACCCATTCCGCACTGATCGGCGGTATCGCTGTCGCGTTGAGATCGCGATCAATGACCCTTCCATCCGGATGCGAAGCCATCCATTGGCTGACGTATGCCGCGGTGAGCTCGCGAGAGACTGACCGGCCATAGAGCGGGCTGGAATCGATATGAAGCAGCGTCGACATTGAGAGTTCCTCCTACACGACAATTGATTATTAATAGACAAATGTCGATTCAGAAAATAAACAAGTGTCGTTTAGGCTCCAAAGTCGTATCCTTAATCGTAGGAATTGGCCCAGCTTCTCCAACCCGAGTCCGGAACGACGGATCCGCGCATTCTGCGTAGTCGCCGCATGCTCATGGACGCACTAGCCAGCTTGTTGATGAAAAAGGAGTTCGAAGATATTTCTGTGCAGGAGATCGCTGACGAGGCCACGTTGAACCGGGCCACCTTTTACCTGCACTACCCGGACAAGAATGCATTGCTGCAGGCCATGACAGGGGTGAGGTTCCGCGATCTGATTGAGCGCCGCGCCATCACTTTTACTGACTGCGGTGGAGCACTACGCGCCATTGCACTCGGCGTCTGCGACTATCTCGCTGAAACCACAAGCTGCCCAGGTCAGTTGGCTCAGATCGCGCTCGAAGGCTCCATCGTCCCGGTCGTCGAGGGTATGTTCAAGGAAGGCCTTGACCTCCATGGGATTGCAGCAGGTGTCGATGGGGCGCTGCGAGCGACCACCGCGGCCTGGGCCGTTTTTGGTGCCGCGCGCCACTGGTTTCAGAGCTCGAACCGCATCCCCGCTGAGGAGATGGCAGCCACGATTGAAACCATGGTGAGTCCGGTCCTTTTCGGCGGGCCTCAATAGCTGAAGAGGGGCAACACCACCTGACGAAACACAATTCAGGCACGGAAACTCGAAGCGGAGTATTCAAAGACAGATCTAAATGACGATTAAGCGGCACCGCTCAAGTCGGAGGTAGCGCCGCTACGGGTCTTACCACCGCACGAGCGATCAACTCGTCCACCTTCGAAAGCAAAAGCTTAAGAATCGGAGACTGGTTCGACTTTCTGTAACCGAGGACCAGATCGACAGTGGGCGTAGCGCCCTCCAGAGGGCGACTCGTTACCGACGGAGGGAGAAAATTCTGTGCGTAAGCAGGTAACAACCCTACGCCTCTTGTCGACGCTATTAACGACATTCCCATGGATAGATGGTCAGCCTCGTGAGCTGGCGTGATCTTCATCCCGGATCGCTTCAGAAAGTTGTCGATGACGGCGCGCAGTACAGGAGCCGTGTTGGACACGGTCACGAAGGGCTCACCGACTAGATCCTTCGGACCGATGGATTTGAGCGCAGCAAGACGGTGATCATTCGGCAAGATCACCATCAAAGGCTCTTTGACGAGAAGACGGAACGCCAACCCTGACACCCCTTTTTCCCGCCGAAGAAAAGCTGCATCGATTTTTCCTTTCGAAAGGCCCTCCGCAAGTAGCGGGGAATATTGACTCGATATCATCACGTCGATATTAGGCAGTTCGTCGCGCAAGATCCGCAACGCTTCAGGCATCCAGGTCAATTCGTGTCCGGTCAAAAAGCCTATTGTGAAGCATGGTCTGCTTGGGTGAGCGACCCGGCGAACAGCTTCGCTTGCCGCTTCAGCCTGCGATAGAAGTGCTCGCGCGTGATCGAGGAAGGTTCGACCGGCCGGTGTAAGTTCAACGCCGCGAGCCCGGCGTGTCAACAGTGGCGTGCCTAACTCGCCCTCAAGATCCCGAATCTGCCGACTCAAAGACGGTTGTGACGTGTGCAGTCTTCGCGTTGCCGCTACCGTTAGACTTCCCGCCTCGGCGACCGCAACGAAGTAGCGAAGGTGTCGTAATTCCATTCCCACTCCCATGCATGGGAAGCATCGCTGGCAGCTTAACAAAGTATGCTTCATTCCCGCGACTAATAGCGGAGATCGCGATCTAATAATGTGATCTGAGCACTTCCGAATGCAGCCTGGCGGACCTTAGTCATGCCTCACCTGCATGGGTTTCAGATCAAGGAGGCAGTCAATATGAGTTCACCAGTTGTTCTAATCACCGGCGCACTAACCGGAATCGGTCGCGCCACGTCCTTGGCCTTCGCGCATGATGGAGCGCGCGTCATTGTTTCCGGTCGACACGACGATGAAGGTCAGAAGCTAGCCCAGGAACTGCGCAACCTTGGCACCGAAGCCGAATTTGTACGTACCGACGTGCGGCACGAAGAGGACGTCAAGAATCTTGTCGACAAGGCCATCGCTCGTTTCGGTCGCGTCGACATCGCCGTCAATAACGCTGGCACCGTCGGCACCCCCGGCTCGGCTGCCGACGTGACCCCTGAGAGCTATCAGGCCATTTTCGACACGAATGTGCTTGGTGTGCTTCTGTGCATGAAGTACGAAATTAAGGCCATGCTTCGGCAAGGGAAAGGCAGCATCGTCAACATCTCGTCTTCGTACGGCAAGGTCGGCGGCCCGACCGCAGCCGTGTATGTCGGCAGCAAGCACGCCGTGGAAGGCATCACCAAGTCTGCGGCCCTCGAACTCGCCGGCACAGGCGTTCGTGTCAACATTGTTGGTCCTGGGCCAACGGAAACTGGAATGTTCACTCGCTTTGCGCAAACGCCGGAAAACAAGGCAAATTTCCTCGAGACACACATCCCTACCAAGCGCATGGGAATGCCCGAAGAGATTGCAAATGCCATCGTGTTCATTGGCTCTGACAAGGCTTCCTACATCGTCGGCGCATCCTTGGCAGTGGACGGAGGAATGCTCGCGGGGTGATGCACTAGAAAATGACCGGAGTAGTGGTTCGACACTCGGGGCTCATGACGCCTGCTGGCGAGCGGAAGCCGTTTCGAGTTGTTGTCTCAGTGAAAATAGATTTGCGACGCCTAGTGCTCGATAATCTGGCCATCGCGCACTCTCATTACATCTACCGTCTCAAAGTTGATTTTTGCCTCCGTTGGGGCAAAACTCATAAATTCGCCACGGTGGGTGCCGTGATATGTCTTAAACGTTGTGACGCGGTCTCCATCGGAGATCTGCCAATGGATCTCGGCACGAAAGTCGGGAAATGCCGCGCGCAGGTTTTGTAGAGAGCACGAGCGCCGTTTCGATCGGCGGAAAAAACTCCTGGTTGCGGGGTGTGATCGACGAAATCAGCAGCGAAGAGTTCTTCAAAGACTTCAAAGTTTCCTTTCCCCTGAACCTCTTCAGTGTTGCGGCGAACCACCGCGATGGCTTCTTCTGCAGACATAAATTCTCCTTCGTAAATATGCCGAGGTACGTCAGTTAAAGCTCGCCGTTGGGCCAACGATGATCTCGTTCACGTCAACATTGTCAGGCTGCTCAACGCGAAGGCGATGGAACTGGAAACCGCCTCTGCCGGAAGGGGAATGCGACGAAATTCCTGCATCGCCTCCCGCGTGCCCGCGTCCGATATGCTGTTGGCAAGCTCCGATTCGGTAACGCCGGGTGAGACTACCGTTACCCGAATGTTGTTGTTCTCCTGACGTAAACCCTCTGAAATCGCGATCACCGCGAATTTTGTGGCGCTGTACACCGCGGAGGTGGGATACAGAGTGTCCTCCGATCGATCGAGCGGATCGCAGCGCACACCGGTATCCCCAAAACCACAATCTACCGGCGTTGGACGAATGTTGGTGCTATCGTCATGGACGCATTCCTGGCGGACGTCACGCGCCTGGCTCCGATACAACACGAGCAACTGCTCGCGAAAGCTTTACGGCGTCGATGCGGCTTTTGGGGAAAGCATACCGTGGTCGGTTGGGTAAAATCCTCAGACCGTTACTCGGCAGGGCGCAAACCCAACGAAAATTTGCACGAGGCAGTCCGCGCCCGCTGGGTTGAGCCCCATCGGCAAGTTGCCCCTGAGATCGTTCGGCGCGCCATGCAGAGTGGGGAACTCCGCTCTTGCCTGGATCCCGATGTTGTCTTGGATGCCCTCTACGGCCCTTCTACCACCGCTTGTTAGTGCCATACCAAAATGGGGTGATATCTGACGCGTTCATCGACGCGTTGGTCGATACAGTCTTCAGTGGACTAGAGCAAATTGGAGATAAGCATAGATCGAAGTCGAATGTCGGGCCAGCGTAGCGGGCCGCCGGGTGACAGGCAAACCGGAAATTGTCCGTTCGCCCTTCGGGTTAGTAAAACTGACCGCCGAGGCCATTCCCAAGCGACATGGTTGGCGCTACCTCGCAACCTACGACGGCGTCCGGGGCTGCGCTAGAACCTCACAGAGATCGACAAATGATAGTTTCCGCGTAGGCAACCGACCGGGACTAGTCCGTTGGTGGACACAACGACGTTTATCGATTCTAGTCGGAACGACGAGCCGAGACTGAGTCCGTTTTCAGTGCAGGAAAACCTCCGGAGCATTCTTGGGAACAACGAACGGGGTCGCGGACTTTGGGTCCGGGTTGAACTTTCCAAACACCTCCGAGTTCTTGTGAAAGTGCTTCTCTAACGTCTGAACTCGATTTTGGTCATCGGGGTGATCCGATAAAAGCTGCGGTATCTGGCCAATCTGCGCATTCTTAAAATCCTGGAACAGCCATGCGAGTCCCCACGGGTTGTAGCCCGTAGCGGCGCACACGTCGGAGCCCGTAAGGTCAGCGCGCGATTCTACGTCTCGCGAGTAGCCCAGCGAATGAAGCTTGCCGAGCAGAAGTATGGCGAGCACGTGCGCACGAGTCGGGCCAAGAAGAACGGCGGCTCCGACTTCCCGCTTTTCCAGTTGTTGTTGCTTCTCCATCAACGTGACGGTGTCGTGATGGATGGTGTGCGAGACCTCGTGACACAAAGTTCCAGCAAGCTCCTCTGTGTTCTTCACGAAGTAAAGAAGCGAATCGACAACATACACGTTTCCGCCGGGAGTTGCGAAGGCGTTCGGTTGCGTTTCGTGAACCAGATAAAACTTGAAAGGGTGGTTGTAGCGGGGTTGCGCAGCCTTCGCAATGGCGTCGGCAATGGGTTTCAGCTGGTCGTACAGGGGCGACGATTCGATGATTTCGCCCTTCGCCTTCAGTTCGTTGAAGACCTCCTGGCCCATCTGCGCTTCTTCGTCCTGGGCCGGGCTTGGCTGTTTGTCCGAAGTCGCTCGTCCTCCGCTTCCGCCTACGCAGGACGCCAGACCCGTCAGGGCCGCGAGGGAAAGTACCCATACGCGAATTAGTTTGAATACATTCATGGTCCCTCTCTTCTTACGATATTGGACCCGAGCTCGCCTCCACCGCACAGAAGAGGAGAGGGTCCAAGCCCAACGCCTTCACACTACGCGGCTTGCCGAGCTAGCGTGTGCCCGGCCGCAAAGATTGCTGCTACGCGGCTCGAGAAAGTCGTTCTATGGTCGCGGCGCCATTCCGTATTTTGGTTGCAATCATGATCCTGGAAATTCCGCTCATTAGCACTGACACGCCAACCATCGTCCCAATTGCCCAAATCGCGCTGGAGGGCCACTTGGCGAAAATCAGAACGCTCAGCAGCAAGCTGGTTGCGGCATCCGCCAGGAACCAACCCCAACCTTCCAGTGGTTTCAGTTGGAACGCAATGGCAGTAAGCGTTCCTGCTTGAATCAGCAATAGGGTTCCGAGCGTCAGGGTCAAGGCTGCGACGCCTGCGACCGGAAAGAACGCCAACGCGATACCACAGATTCCATAGAGCAGGCTCAAGAGAATCTTCAGGAAGAAGTTCCCAACCGTTTGCGATTTAAGCGCGAAAACAAACAGGGCGATGCCCACGAAGATCAAGACCGAACCCAGCAGATCAGCCGTGATCGTCGCAGTTGCCAACGGATAACAGATGAGGAACACTCCAAGGGCTGCGGTGAGAGCGCCCATAAGAATGCTCCAGCCGGAACGCTTCTTCACTTCCTCAGTTAGGTCTTGTGTAGGCATTTGATCCTCCTTAGTTGCGTATTGTTCTAAAAACGGAGAGGCCGGGTTGCGACCTCCCCCTCCGCAGAGCCTCAATTGGCGAGCTAGAGACGCTCGTGTTACGACGCTTTGCTTTTTGCTGCTGCTGCTCTTGCTTCGAGCACTCTTACTTTGGCCTGGGCCTGACGCTCCGCAGCATCACGCCCGTCCTTGCCCTTTTGCAACTGCGCTTGAATCCTGGAATCGAGCTGGTTGATCTTTTCCTGGAGCTTCGCCTTGCGGTCCGCGTGGGCCTTGGCGTGTTCTGCTTTCATTTGAGCGAGGTCGGCCCTCATGGCGGCGATGTTCTCTTCGTGGATTGTGCGTTTTACATCCGAAAGAGCGCGCCGGAAAACCGAACCCCCGATCGCTTCCATGCGCGTATCGACGGGCGTCGTCCAGTCCTCTTCTATTTCGGCGACCAAGGCCACTTTATTGGGCAACAGGAACTTGGTGACGTCTTCGATGAAGTCGTCGCCGATGCGGGCATTCTCCAAGTCAGCAGCCCCACCGGCCGCCAGCCCGGCCGCAGCCCCGATCGCTATCCCCGCCGGCCCACCCAGCAAACCAATGAGGCTTCCGAATGAGGTGCCGACCAGCGAACCGATCGGCCCGGAGTCATCTTCTTGCTTTACGGTTGCGGTGCCATCTGCGTGCTTCGCCATCACGGCGTAGGCGTAAACCGTGATGCTTCCCTCGCCGTCCAGTTGGAGAAGAGCCTTTCTTCCCTCGTACGCTTTAGTTTCGTTGTCAAAGACCACTACCAGCATGCGATCCATAATCATCTCCTGTTTTTAGGGTTGAATTTGCCTCCGAGCCGACCCTCATTCGAGCTCACGAATCCGCGGCTTTTCGGAAACAATCCATTCCCGCACGTACCGCGGACAATGCCGAAGTTTGATTCCCTTCGTTTCACAAACTGCGAGGAAGTGCACCGCATCGAGATCCACGAGTCGTACGTGCTCGAGGTCCAGCACGAGCCCGCGTGTTCTTCCGTCAATCTGTGTTTTCAAGTCCTGCACATCTTCAGATTCAATCCGCCCACTGAGCCTGAGAACCGTGTTCGACCCATCCGACACGCTCTCGACCCTCAGAACCATTTGCAGATCTCACTGGCAAGAAGTGCAACTGCTGGGCCACACGTATGCTGATGACACGACACGGCTTTCGCTGGCGTATTCCGTGGTTTATTTCGGCAATTGGCGAGATCGAGCAATGACAGAACGCAACGCACTCACGAGGGAGCGCTGAGACGTTCCTTTCAACACGAGAGCAGCCTAAGAGAATTTCCTCGAGTCGCCAGCCGACGAACGCGGCTCAGATTTATAGTGGTTCTTGTTGATTCGCAGGATTCTGATCCTGGATTCCAGCGTTGAGCGCGGAATGCCGAGCTTTGCGGCTGCGCCCAGCGGACCAGACACACGCCCCTGACACTCTCTTAGTGCGCAATCGATGATTTCCTTTTCCTGATTTTCGCTAGGTCTGCCTAATCCTCGAATGGCGACTGCTGGCTTGGGGGACTCGCGCTGCAACCACGCTTCATCCACTTCCAAGGTACCTCCGTCGCACAGGATGACGGCCCTTTCCACCACATTCTGTAATTCGCGAATATTCCCGGGCCAGTCGTACGCTTGAAACAACTCCATCGTCTTCTTTTTGACACTCCCGATCCGTTTCCCAGCCTTGCTGCCATAGCGCTGAGTCAGGTACTCGAGCAGCAGAGGAATATCATCAACCCGCTCGCGTAACGGTGGTACATGGATGGGAAAGACGTTGAGTCTGTAAAACAGATCTTGCCGAAACTTTCCCGCCTCGACTGCGGCGCGCAGGTCGCGGTTCGTGGCTGCGACGACTCTTACGTTCACGGTAATCGGATGACTGCCTCCCACCCGCTCGAATGTTCGCTCCTGGAGTACTCGCAGCAGCGTGATTTGTGTCTCGAGCGGGAGTTCGCCGACTTCATCCAGAAAAAGCGTTCCACCGTCCGCCAACTCGAAGCGACCCAACCGCCGATGGGTCGCGCCAGTGAACGCGCCCTTCTCGTAGCCAAACAGCTCGGCGGCAACCAGCGACAGTGGAATCGCGGCGCAATTCAAGGACACAAATGCGCATGCCGCTCGCGCAGATCGCTTGTGAATGGCACGGGCGACCAGTTCCTTGCCGGTCCCAGTCTCGCCTGTGATCAACACCGTCGAATCAGTCGGCGCCACCTTGGCCACCAACACCAACACCCGGCGCAACTTCTCCGACGACCCGACGATCTCCTCGAACATCGAGGTCTGGTCGATCTCCTGCTTAAGTGCAAGGTTCTCTTTGTAAAGCTGATCCTTTAACGCTTTGATTTCGTCGTAGCTCTTGCGCAGGGCGTCGTCCGCGCGCTTTCGATCGTCAATGTCAGTGCTCGAGCCAAACCATTTCACGATGTTTCCAGCCTGGTCGCGCAGCGGCACCTTCCGATGGAGTTGCCAGCAGAACTTTCCATCCGCCCGCCGCACGCGTGCTTCACTCTCAAAAGGCTCCCCGGTATCCAGGGACCACCGCCACTTGCTCACGATTTGCTCAACATCCTCAGGATGAATGAAGTTAGTCCAGCCCCAGCCGCAAAGTTCTTCCAGCGGTGCACCGAGATAATCCAGCATTCTCTGGTTGAAGAAATCTATGTCGCCGTCGGGAAGCGCGCTGTGCAGTAGCGCGGGCGTCGTGTCGATCACCAGCCGAAGCCGATCTTCGGCTCCCTTGAGTTGATCGATGTCGTGCCCAGTTCCATACCACTGCACGATCTTGCCTTGCTCATCCCGCAGGGGCACGTTCCGAATCAGAAACCAGCGATACTCCCCGTCCAGGCGTCGCACGCGCGCCTCGCTTTCAAATGGCTCCCCGGCAGCCAACCCCGCGTGCCAGATGCTCAGGGCTTTTTCGATATCCTCAGGATGAAGAGTGCTGCGCCAGCCTTGGCCCTTCAACTCATCCATCTTGAGTCCAGTGAATTCCAGCCACTGCTGATTGATGAAATCGAAAGCGCCGTCTGAGGTAGCGCGCAGGATCAGGCAGGGAATCGTATTGATGACCAACCGGAGAAGGTCTTCCACCGATATCGCTGGCAGCACAATCTCATTGTTGGGTAGTGCGCCCATAAATGGCCCGCCCGGGCGGTCATGCGTTGGGGGCGGTTAGGCAATTGTACTCGTGATGACTCGCGACCCGAACACCGCCCTTGTAGGACAGGCCCCTACGGGAGTGCGTAAGCAGATGAACATGGAGTTGAAGAAGTTTTCATTCTGACAAATCTCTGCAGTTGGCTTCGGGCTGTTTCACGAATGTAATCGCCTCATGTCGAATCGGCGTCGTCGGTAAGAGTTTAGGTGTCAGGGAGAATGTCAGACGAACTGGCGGCAGATATGAAAGCGAGTCTCTTCACTACTGACTCTCCGCCTTTACCATTTTTTACGATCCAGTAGTGAGGCCTGACATCTAACTGCTTAGGAAGGATGTTATGAAGAAGTTGATGATGCTATGTATAACGGCGGCAGTTATGATGGCGCCTCTGGCGGCCCACGCACGTCCGGTTCGCGTCTTGGTCACACCGCGTTTTGGTTGGGGATGGTACTCACCCTACTGGGGATCCTATCCGTATGTATACGGATATTACTCTCCTCACACTGGCGCGCTGAAGCTCGATACCAACGTTAAGGACGCAGAGGTATATGTCGATGGCGCTTACGCCGGCACAGTCGGGAAACTCAAAACCATGACTCTTCGACCTGGTAGCTATGACATAGAGGTGCGCGCACCGGGACGCACGCAGTTTGACAAGAAAGTGTATGTTGCTGCTGGCAAGACCTTACACTTGAATCCAGACCTGCGCGTCCAAGCGCAACCGCAAGCACAGCCGTAATCTCGTTCTCTTCGAAGGCGAGGTTAGGGAGCGCGGGATGCGCGAGTGTCCCGCGCTTTCCAAATGCCAGAAATTGATCCTAAGGGCAGGTTTGCAGTTCGGCAGCTCATCCGCGTGAAAGCCGCACCATGACTGGCTCCCAACCTTCCTGGCGTTGCGTTTCGACAACTGCAAAATCGTTTTCATGGAACAGCGTGTGCCGGGAACCATGCGCATACGCGACCGAGCCGTTTGTGGCACTGCGCGTGCCTAAGGTCTATAACCTGTGAACCGACCTGTTAGAGCGGGCAGACGTAACGTCCAATACCTACCATCACTGGTTCATCCATCATGACTGCATCTGTTTGGCGGCTACAAGAATCGTGACACCGTTCCTGAGACCTCTAAGGAGTTTCAGCCACTACAGAAGGCCGCGTCGTTCACAATTGACCAGGCACTGGAGAAAATGACCGCTGCCGCAAGCGGTGGTGGTACAGCTAAGAGCGCCTAGCTTGAATAAGGTGCCTCGGTCTCGGCCCGTCTTATCGGAGCCACGGTCAATCTTGACAGGCGACAACGTGTTGCTTCGTGGGAAAAGTTACGACCTTCACTTTTGTTTGGAGGGTCCGTCTTGGCCGGCGGCCCACCCTATCGCATTCGGTCAACACCGTGCTCATCAGCTGCGATAACCACGCGCGACTCGAGGAGAACGTGCAGGTCGCACGGGAATTTACGCAGCTCTCTCCCAAACGCAGATGGCTGCAGTCAGCGAAGTCGCCGTGCTGGTCGTATGTAGGCGACCCATGCAAAGTTGCACATGCCTGGATGGTGTGCTCGAATGCTTGAGCATGGATCGCGGGAACGGTAACGCCGAGCGAAAAAGTTGAGTCAGAATCATGCTGATCCGTCCACATCGTTTGTTCCCTGCTGAACCCAGCACTCGAAAGATCGCCAAGACCCTCTATGAGCAGGTGAGAACCCTTCCCATTGTCAGTCCTCACGGGCATACGAGAGCGGAATGGTTTGCAGGGAACCTTCCTTTCCCGGATCCGGCAACGCTC
>Ga0070665_100004143_pt1 | contig 15251 bp, 13 predicted proteins | sample KBSS13metaG_FD_65862 | JGI IMG/M metagenome (GOLD analysis project Ga0070665, IMG submission 65862) | Switchgrass rhizosphere microbial communities from Kellogg Biological Station, Michigan, USA - KBS S1-3 metaG | ecosystem: Host-associated > Plants > Roots > Rhizosphere > Soil ... | reverse complement strand
TCGTCGCGGACCATACGCTGTACGTCCTTGTAAGCCCCAAAGAGCACGTCGCGCGTGCCGGCGCCTTCGCCTTTCATCACGTATTGCAGGTTGATGCCTTCGCAGATCGGGGGGATGTCGATCTTCGCCATGCCGCACAGGGTGGGGAATAGGTCGAACAGGTACACGAGCGCGTCGGAAGAATCGTGCGGCACACCGGGGCCGGCGATGATCAGCGGGGATTTGAACTCTTCGTACAAGTTTTGCTTGCCCATCAAGCCGTGGCGGCCGCCGACGGCGAGGCCCTGGTCGCTGGTGTAGATGACGATGGTGCTTTCAAGCTGGCCTCGCTGTTTCAGGTCGTCGAGCACGCGGCCGACCTGGTCATCGAGCCAGCTGATGCTCGCGTAGTAGTCGGCGATGTGCCGCTTCATTTCGTCCGGATCGCGGGGCAGCCTGGCGAGCTGCTCGTCGCGTACGTTCATGTCGCCGTTGTCGAACGGGTGCTGCGGCATGAAGTTGGGCGGGAGCGAGATCTTCGCGGGGTCGTACAGGTCGTTGAATTTCTTCGGGGCCACGCGCGGGTCGTGCGGGTAGTGCGGCGCAAGGAAGACGAATGTGGGTTTGTCCCCGTGGTCGGCCTGCAGGAACTCGATCGCCGCGTCGGCCATCAGCTTCGGCTGTTGGGCGGCGATGGAATTTTCATCGGGCTTTTCGGTCTCGATCAGCTTGTCATCGGTGTAAACGCACTTGGCGAACGCTTCGTTGCCCGTGAGGAATGAGTTGGATTTCTTTCCGGCGTACAGCGTGGCGTATCCCGCGCGCGTAAACTCGCCGCCCAGCGTGGGACCGGTGAATTTGCGGTCGTCCCACTCGGGCGTGTGGAAGATCGACAGCCCGGTCATCAGCATCGACCGGCTCGGCGCGCAGATGGCCGCCACCATGCCGCCCTGGCAGTAGGCGTTTTTGAACACGAACCCGCGCTCGACCAGCTTGTCGAGGTTCGGCGTCTGAATTTCCGCATTGCCCAGCGCGTGGATGGTGTCGAACCGCTGATCGTCCGACAGGATAAACAGCACGTTCGGCCGTGGCGGGGCTGCGTGGGACATCGCTGCACACGCGAGTGCGGCAGCGGCGGCGAGGATTCGGGTGCGGAACGGCGTCATCGCAGCGGCATGGTAACGCACGAGGGATTCCGGTTCATGTCCCAGGCCGTCCGAGGAAAAATAAAAGTCGCCGGCGAGCAGCTCGTCATCCTAGCGTACTCGCGAAGGATCAGCGCCCCATGACGATTGAGCCAGATCCTTCGCGAGTACGCTCAGGATGACGACGCGAACGGGGGATTCTAGATCACCCTCAGGACGACTATTCGCGTCCCCCATCAAAAAGGCCACCGATGGAAATCGGTGGCCTTCGTGCAAAATCTCGTGCAGATCGACTTACTTCTTCTTTTCCTTCTCGTCTTTGTCCGTCTTCTTATCGATCTTCTCAGCCACCATGTGGTAGTGGATCGTCACCTTTTCGCCGACGGCCAGCTTGCCGTCGATCTTGGTGTCGTCGTTGATGTCGATTTCCCACTTCTCGTCGCCTTTTTCGACGGTGACGACATTCTTTTCGACCGCAAGGATTTTCCCGGTGACCTGGTAGTCCTTCGCACCGGCAGCACGGGCCGTCATCGGCAGAGCGAGTCCTGCAGCGAGCGCCATCACGCACATCGATTTACGAAAATTCATTCGGCACCTCGAGAGTTAAATTCCTTCCGCCGCCGATCGCGCGATCGGCCTGCGTGGAATGATAGCACGGCCCGAGTGAAGGGAAATCAATTTTCGGCCGCGGCTACTCCGCCCGTTCCATCACGAGCAGCATGTAGCGCTTGTGGGCGCTGAACTTGGCCGGGTCGATGATGCCGATGTTATCGTCGATCACTTCGTGCAGATCGTGCAGAACCGTTTCCAGCATGTGATGCACGCCCGGCTGCTTGCGGCGGAGTCGCAGCTCGGCGAAATCGAGCAGCGGCAGGCCGAATCGGGTCGCCCACATGTGAATGTACCTCAGCGTTGGCAGCACGTGGGGCGTGATGTTTCGCTCGCTGCGGATCCGCCAGCCGTGCTGATCAAGTTTCGCGACGAATTCATCCCACACGTGGCAGGTCTTGTCGGTCGAGGTGCCTGAGTGGAAGAAATCGCACGCCACCCAGCGGCCGCCGGGCTTGAGCACCTTGGTGAGGATCGGCAACGCCTTGTCGAGCTTGAGGTACTGCAGCGATTCGGCGGTAAACACCGTGCCGAACTGCGTTGCGTAGTCGCCGGCCTTCATGTCTTCGAGCTTGGCGCGGATCACCGGCACGTCGGGCATCGTCTTGTGGATGTGCGACACCTGCAGCCGATCAGGCGTGAGCGCGATCGGCGCGTACCCGCGGTCGCGCAGCATGCGCGAGAGCCCGCCCATGCCGCAGCCGACGTCGAGCGCTCCCTCCACCGGCGGGCCCGCCAGGTCCATCAGCACGTCGGCGTACCGGTGCTGCGACTGCAGCACCTCGGCCAGGCTCATGTCCTCGGGCATGCGGTCAACGTCGTCGAAGTACCCGAAGTGCAGAAACCCCGTTGGCAGGATCTTCGCGTAAAACGCCAGTTGCGCGTCGTCGTACGTGTGGCGGTGCGACTTGCGGTTCCGCTGCAGCGTAAACGCTTGCCACAGCCGCTTCGGATTGACCGAGCGCGTGATCAGCCGTCCGGCGATGCGCTTGCCGGTGATTTTACGAGGCTTGGTTGCGGTTAAGGGTGAGGGAGGCGACGGAAATGCAACAGTAGAGTCGGCAGCGATGCTCGACATTTAAACCTCGGTCGGACAATCGGTCAGCGAAAGAGGGTATCTCAATTCCGGCTGAAAGATACGAAAATCACCCAGTCTTTGCAGAACATTCACAAAGTGGCGGGGAGATGGCAGAAATTCAATGGGAATCGATTTTGAGCACGAAAACAATCGCGTTCTCGATCATTTTGTTCGACCGATAGGCGTCTTCGATGGCTTTAGGGGCCGACGCATCGCTCATCCCGGCAAGTTGGATCGGCTCGATCAGCGGTAGAGCTACGGTGCCATCCCGCGCAATACGGGTCTGGACCGTGACCACGTCGCCTGGCGAGTACACGTCGTGAATGCTGATCTGCAGCACGTCGGCTGGCTGATAATGCGAAAAAATCGCGGGCCGCGTTGCATGTCCAACGATTGCCACGGTTGCGACATAGTCGGGCGAAGTCAGACAATTCGGAAAAATCGCCGGTACCTTAGCCGCCACCTGCCGGGTTGTAAGGCCAGCGGCGTTGAACGAACCATTCCACGGCATGTAAACGTCGCCGCGATCATTGACGCGAACGCGATGGGAGACGACGCGGTATGCGTCGTCGCTGGTCCAGGTGACTTCGATCACATCGCCACACGCCACGGTTCCGGCCGGATTGACGGGCGTGCCGCAACCGGCGCACGCCAAGACGGCAATCAGGATCAGCGGAGCTATCTCGACTGCACGCATCACATCTCGCATTGTAGCCATGACGACACGCGTGCGTATCTTCCGGTGTGTGGGCGCGCCGCCGAGTGCCATCCAGGAATCGATCAAAGTTGCCGCGCAAAATGAAAACGGGTCGGGAAGAATGGCTTCTTCCCGACCCGTTGAGTTAACACTTCAAAGCGGGCGAAAACGAGGAGCGTTATCGTCGATCGCGACCGCCGCCTCGGCCGCCGCGATCGCCGCCGCGACCGCCTCGGTCGCCGCCACGATCACCGCCGCGGTCGAAACCGCCGCCTTGGGGGGCGCCGGTGTTCACGGGTTCGGGGTCGCTTTCGCCGAGTTCGAGCATCGCGGCTTTACGCGAGAGCTTGATGCGGTTCTGGTCGTCGATCAGCAGGACCTTGACCTTGATCTCCTGGCCCAGCTCAACGATGTCTTCAACGCGGCCGACGTACTTGTCGGACAGCTCGGAGACGTGGCAGAGGCCGTCGGTTTCCGGGGCGATCTCGACGAACGCGCCGAATTCCTTGATCGACACAACCTTGCCGTTGTAGATCTTGCCGACCTTCACCTCGGCGGTCATCGCCTCGATGATGTCGCGGCAACGCTCGGCCGACGAAGAGTCGACCGACGAGATGTACACCGTGCCGTCGTCTTCGATGTCGATGTTGGCACCGGTGTCGGCCTGCAGGGCTTTGATGTTCTTGCCGCCCGGGCCGATGATCTTGCCGATCTTTTCCGGATCGATCTTGATCGTGAGCAGCCGTGGGGCGTACTTGCTGATTTCCGGACGCGGCTCGGGGAGCACAGCGGCCATCTTGTCGAGGATCACCAGGCGGGCTTCCTTCGCGCGGTGCAGCGTGTCGCGGATGATCTTGTGCGTCAGGCCTTCCGTCTTGATATCGAGCTGAATGGCGGTGATGCCGTCGGTGGTGCCACACACCTTGAAGTCCATGTCGCCGAAGTGATCTTCCTCGCCGATGATGTCGGTGAGCAGGGCGAGGCGGTCGCCTTCCTGCACGAGGCCGACGCTGATGCCGGCGACCATCTTGGTGATCGGCACGCCGGCGTCCATGAGAGCGAGGCAACCGCCGCAGCTCGAAGCCATCGACGAAGAGCCGTTGGATTCGAGGATGTCGCTGATGATCTTGACGGTGTACGGGAACACGTCGACCGTCGGCAGGACGGCAATGAGGCTGCGTTCAGCCAAAGCACCGTGGCCGATTTCGCGACGACCCGGGCCGCGGATCGGGCGAACTTCGCCGACTGAGTAGCTCGGGAAGTTGTAATGCAGCATGAACTTCTGGCTGTACTCTTCGATCAGGCCATCCACCATCTGCTCGTCGGATGACGTGCCGAGGGTGACGGTGCACATCGACTGCGTCTCGCCGCGGCTGAACACGGCAGAGCCGTGCACGCGGGGGAGAATGCCGACGCTGATGTTGATCGGGCGGATGGTCGTGAAATCACGGCCGTCGGGACGAACGCCGTCGAGGATCGCGAGGCGAGTCGCGTGCTCTTCGACTTCGGCGAACACGGTCTTGATCTGCTTGGCCTTGTCCTTCTGGGCGACGATGGCGGCGTAGCTGCCGGTCGCGTCGGCGGGGGCGAGTTCGGCGATCAGATCCTGCTGGATCTTCTTGACCGCTTCATTGCGGTCGGCCTTGCCGGGCATGCCTTTGACTTCGCGGATCTTGCTCGCGACTTTGCTCTTGATCTGTTCGACGAGGGCCGCGTCCGGCTGCTTCACGTCGCCGACCTTCGGCTTGCCGACCTTGCCGGCGAGTTCTTCGATCATGCCGCAGATCTCGACGACCACCTTGTGGCCGAACTCGATTGCGTCGGCGACGTCGTCTTCCTTCACCTGGTTGCCGCCCAGCTCGATCATGTTCACGTAGTGCTTAGTGCCGGCGACGACGAGGTCGAAGTCGCAGTACTCGAGCTGTTCCTGCGTCGGGTTGATGATCAGCTCACCGTTGATCCGGCCGACGCGGACGTGCGCGGTGGGCGTGGTGAACGGGATGTCGCTGATCGCGATACAGGCCGACGCGGCGATGCCGGCGAGCATGTCCGGGTCGTTCTGCTGATCGGCGGCCAGCACGTTCAGGTGAATCTGCACTTCGTCGATGAATCCCTTGGGGAACAGCGGGCGAAGCGGGCGGTCGATGAGACGGGCGGTGAGGATTTCCTTGGTGGTCGGGCGGCCTTCACGCTTCATGAACCCGCCGGGGAATTTTCCCGCGGCGGCGCGGCGCTCGCGGTAGTCGACCTGCAGCGGGAAGAAGTCGATGCCTTCGCGCGGGTTGGCGCGAACGACGGCGCCGAAGACCACGGTCTCAGCGAGTTGTACGGTGACAGAACCGTCGGCCAGCTTGGCCAGGGTTCCGGTTTCGATGGAAAGGGTGCGACCGCCGATTTGGCGCTCAACGCGAGTCGATTGCATGTGAAAATCCTCTGCCCTGAGCCGTTAAATAAGCCAAGGCGAGCGGCAGGGAGGAAATCGGATTGGGGATCGAAGGTTCTTATTATGTAGGGCAGGCTATTGCCTGCCGAGCGGTCACGGCAGGCAATAGCCTGCCCTACAAGAAGAACTCACGATCCTAAATCCGACCAGTTCCCCGGCATCGCTCCGCCGGCTAACTCTCGCGTCCATCGCACAGGGCCGGCGACATCGCGAGTAAACAAATACGATCCGTCAAACAGAACAGGGCACGAAAAATTCGTGCCCTGTCGGTTTGAGTTATTACTTACGCAAGCCGAGCTTGCCGATGATCGCCTGGTAGCGGGTGCGATCCTGCCGGGTGAGATACTTCAACAGGCTGTTACGCTTGCTGACGATCTTGAGCAGGCCGCGGCGCGACGAGTGATCTTTTTTGTGCGTCTTAAAGTGCTCGGTCAGTTCGGTGATGCGTGCAGTCAGAAGCGCGATCTGCACTTCCGGCGAGCCGGTATCTTTTTCGTGAATCTTGTGGTCGGAAACGATCTTGTTCTTAACGTCGGCAGTAACAGACATCGCCATCTCCTAGACACCAGGCATTCAGGTAGGGAGCTAAAGGCTCCTGAGCCGAATCGCCGGTCATAATAGGTTCCGTCGCCCCGCGCGGGGTGAAATCGGTCGGGCAAGAATACGGGAGAGGGGTGACATTGGCAAGCGGAAGGGATTTTGGCGTGACGCAAGAATGCTCTTCTGCAAAATTTCTCATCTTTTTTCAGTCGCATCCCGGTTCCTCCCTAGAAGGCCGGAATAAAATGCGGTAACGTTCCGGTTGAGTCGATACAAATACAGACGTTCAAGACATTTAGCTGTCTTGTCTCGGGCTGGACGAAGGCGGTTCGGGGGCATGTCGGTCGGCCAGTGTTGTTATCCGGGCTGAGTGTAACGCGTGAAACGGTGGACTAAGCAAGTCATCCTGGCGGTAGCGGCAGGCGCGACGGTGGTCGGGCTCGCTTTCCCTGCGCGGCTTTTTGCCCAGACTGCCACGCCAGCTCCCACTCTCGAAGAATCCAAGGCCGCCGATCTGCAGCAGCTCGTGGCCGTTCTCAATGATTTTTCCGCCGACACCAAAGCTCGCGACGAAGCGGCCAAGCGGTTGGTCTCGCGGCGATCGCCTGAGGCGCAGCAGATCCTGTCCAGCGTGCTGGTAAACGCCGGCAACCCGCGCGGGCAGTTGGCCGTGGCGCGGGCACTGGCCGACAACGGCAACATCGACCCGGGGCTGATCGATCCGCTCTTCGCGCTCATCGGCGCTGATCGCGCGCTCACCGACGCCGCCTGCGAAGCGCTCACGCACTACAAGAACAATCCCGCCGTCCTCAATCGCCTCATCGAGGCCGCACAGAACACGCGTGACAACCGCGAGACCGCCCGCGCATCGGCCGCCCGTGCCGTTGGCGCGTTTGCCGACAAGCGCGGCACGAAGCTGCTGATCGACCTGCTGCAAAGCCCGACCGAGCCGCTCGTCGTTCGCAACGCCGCTGCGGATGGACTCATCGACATGACCGGCCTGACCGAGAACGGCCGCGATATGTCGCTGTGGGTTCGCTGGTGGGTCGGGCAATCTGCCAAGAGCGACGCGGCATTTCGCGATGACATGCTGCTCCTCCGCAGCGCCCAGGCTGATTCGCTCCGCCAGCAGCAGGACACGATTGTGACTGAGTTGGAGTCGCTGCTGAAGGATCAGCACCAGGCCGTGTCGGACGCGGCGAAGGACGCGCAGCTCCTTAAGTGGTTCAACTCGCCCGAGCCGCAGGTGCGGCGCATCGCGGCGGCGCTCGTCGTCGAAGATTTTCAGTTTCAACGTCCGTTCGGTCCGGCGATTAACGAGCAGCTCCGCAAAATGGTTGGCGACAGCTCGCCGGCCGTGCGGCTGCAGGTGGCGGTAACGCTGAAGAAGATCAACGACAAGCAGGCCGTCGACGCGCTGCTCACGCAACTGGCGCAGGAGCCGGTGGCGGAAAATCGCGCGGCCCTGGCATTGGCGCTGGCGCAAAGCCGCGATCTGCGGGCCGTCCCTGAACTGGAGAAATTGCTGGGCGCAGATCAGCCCATCTTTGTCGCTGAAGCCGGCGCCACGGCGCTCGCAAGCCTGGGCCCCGTGCTGTACGAAAAGGATCCCGCATCCGCCAAACGAGTGGCCGGCAAGCTTCGCGAGGTGCTGACTACGCGCACCGATCAACCCGGCACCGAGCGACTCCGCGAGGCTGTGGTCGAGGCCCTCGTGCCGCTGCGCGATCCGGACATGCTCACGACTTATTTCAAGCTGCTGAACCTGCGTGAGACCGATCGTGTGCGCGGTGCGAGCTTGCGTGGTCTCGCCGCCTTGGGGGACAACAAGGCCTCTGACATCATCGTCAGTTGGTTGAAGAAAGAACCCGTTCCTGCTGTGCGACTGGAAGCGGTGAAGGCCATCGGCGCCACCGGCGGCATCGAGCAGTTTGAAACGCTCTACGAACGCATGCAGCCACTGAACGAAGCCAACCCGGACGTCCGCACCGCGGCGTGGAACGTTTTTGCCTCATTGCTCCCGCAGGCAAGCACAGAGCAGATCAACCGCTGGCCGGGCCGGTTCCAGTTCGATGCAGAAAAGCGCGTGGTTGTGCTCAAGGCGCTGGCAGACAAGTTTCAGCAGGACAAGAAATTGCAGGATCTCGCCCAGACGCAGCAGAGCATCGGCGAGGCGATCATGAAGATCAGCTCGCCCACGACGGCCGACGAAGCGAAGGACGCGGCGACGTATTTCCGGCTCTCGCTCGATTTCTTCCAGCAGAACAATTTTCAGCCGATGGTGATCGAAGGAAACATCACGCAACTGCTGCAGGCGTTGCTGCAAAGCAAGCAGTATGTCGAAGCATGCACGTTTGCGGCCAACCTGATCTCGCAAAACGCGGGCAACCAGCAGACGGTTGGCCCGAAATTCAAGATCGAGGCCGAACGGCTTTTTCTGGCCGGCGATCTGCAGAGCGCCCAGAAGCTGATCAATGAAATCCGCACTATGAAGCCGGGGCTTGACACGAACTACATGAAGCAGCTCACCGACATCGAGCGCGACATCCAGCAGAGATTAGCCACGCCGGACAAGAACGGAGGCACGATGGTGCCGTTAAACCGCAATACGCGCGTCGGTTGAATCAATTCTGGTTTACTTCTTCACGCCGCGCAGCGGATCCGGCTTGGCCGCCTGTTGAAACGCCATCTCTCTCGCCCGGCATCCGCGGCAGGCCCAGCACGGCTCGCTGCCTTCTTCGATGCAACTCCAGGTTTTTTCGAACGGGGCGTGGACGTTGAATCCCACGTCGACCACCTGCCACGGCTCCAGCTCCAGCAGCGGCGAGTCGATCTCAAGCTCCGTCTGCCCGCACGGGAGTTGCAGCAACTCGTTCCAGATCTGGCCGTACTCGGTTGCCTTGGCCAGCTCGTCGCCCGTGGGGCCGACGCGGAAGCCGGTGTAGATTCGTGCGGCATTGTAGTGGGTGGCGAATCGCACCGCGCCGGCCAGCAGTGGGATCAGGTCGATCATCTGCGCGACGGGGACGGAAGGGTGCCGCGGGTCGCCGGGCATCGGCTGCGGCGCCTGATCGTGCGACGCGAACGCCGCCAGGTACGGCAGCGAAATCGAGTGCTCGCGGTACGGCTTGTAATGCGCCACCTGCTGGTCGTACGTGACGCGCGACCGCGGCGACGACACGCCGGCCCCCTCCGCGTGAAGCAGAATGAGTCGATACTTCTGCGCCGCGATCGCGGTCGCAACGGCCGAGTTCAATCCGCCGGAGTTGAGGACGATTGCGAGGTCTTTGGCCATGTGAGTTGCCGAATGTAGGGTCCGCCTTGGCGGACCGCAACGGAAGGTGGTCCGCCAAAGCGGACCCTACTCCATCGTTAAGATCACTTTTAGCACACCCTTACGTCCCGCGAGGTTCATCGCTTCCACGCCTTGCTCGAGTTTCATGCGGCGGTGGATGAGCGAGGTCACGTCGATTTCTTTTGCCGCGAGCGCCGTGATCGCCTGGCGGAACGGGCCGCAGCGGCTGCCGATGACGTTGATTTCGTCGACGACCAGCGGTGCCAAGTTCAGCGGCTTGCCCTGCGCCACCGTGCTTTTCAGCACGATCGTGCCGCGCGGGCGGACCATGGCCATCGCCAGTTCAAAGCCGCTCGTGCTGCCGGTGCAGTCGACGACGACGTCCTGGTCGTGCCGGGCCATGATATCGTCGACCGGTCGCGAGCGGATCGACCATTTTTCGCACAGCGCGAGTTTGTCGGCATGCTTGCCGATGACGCGCACCTGCGTTCCGGCGTTGCGGAGCACCTGGGCCATCAGCAGCCCGAGCCGCCCGTCGCCAAGCACGGTCACCCACTTGCGGCCGCGGTTGGCGTCGCCGCCGTCGAAGTTCACTTGCTTCAGCACTTGGAACGCAGCTGCGAGCGGTTCGACGAAGACGGCCGCGTCGTCGTCGATGGTCTTGGGCAGCACGTGGAGGTTGATCGCGGGCAATCGCAAGAATTCCGCGAACGCGCCGTCGTGATTGAGAATGCCCAACACTGAGCGATTGCGACAGTGATTGGAAAGCCCCGACAGGCACAGATCGCACCGTCCGCAGACGACGTTGATTTCGCCCGACACGCGCTGGCCGACCAGATCCTTGTCGGGCGAGCTGACGACGTCACCTACGAACTCGTGCCCGAGCACCCCGCGAAAGTTCATGTAGCCGCGGACGATTTCCAGATCGGTGGAGCAGATGCCGGCTTGGCGGACTTTAATGAGCGTGTCGCCGCCGGCGGGCGCAGGTTCAGCGCGCTTGGCGTCGAAGGCGAGCGATTTGTCAAAGACGAGTGCACGCATCTGTTATCCGTAACGAACGATGAATGATGAATGCAGAATGATGAATGAAGAGAAGCATTTCATTCATCATTCTGCATTCATCATTCGACCTTTGATGTTTACCCCAGCGGCTTCGTCGGCCCGGTGATGAAATTCAGCCACGCCGCTTCGTCGTAGTTCAGGTCTTTCCCCGTCAGCCGCTTGAGCGTGCGGCGGCACTGCCAGGCGATGCCGAAATCTCGCTGGTTGAGCTGGGCAATCAGCGTGCGGGCCACGTCGAGCCGTCGGTAGTGCTGCAGCGCCTCGGCCGCGGCGATTCGAACGTCTTTGGTTTCTTCGTTGGCCGACACCATCACCCGCAATTGCTCGGTCGCGGCGGGATCAGGCAAGCGATACAGCGCCTTGGCGGCCTCAAGCCGTACCAGCGGGCTGGCGTCCTTCAATGCGTTGATAAACACCGGCGTGGCCGTCTTGTCGCGTGAGCGATTGAGCGACCGGATGGCCGTCGCGCGGACGATCGGGTCGGAATCGCCTTTGGCGATCTGTGCGTAGCGGGTCGTGTAAGGCGCCTTGGTGCCGTAGGGGTGGTCGACGAGAAAAATCATCCCGTCCCGGCGGTCGTCCGGGTTGTTGAGATTCTCCATCTTGAGCGCGTTCGCTTCCGCCGTGTTGCCCGTCATCATCTCGCCGAGGCCGCGCATCGCGCCGCAGCCGGGGAGGAAAAGCAAAGTCAGAATGATGAATGCAGAATGCAGAATAGGACTGCCTTCATTCTGCATTCTGCATTCATCATTCTGACTTTGATTGGTCGCGCTAGGTTTCGATTTCATCGATCGTTCCAGTCGGTTCATACAACTCGTCGGCCGGTACCCAGTGCGGTTGCTTGACGGGGACGCCCAAAAAGCGGGTCGCAAGCTTGGCGAATTTGCCCGGGTCGTCGGTGACGAAGCACTTCATCTCGCCGGAGCCTTCTTCTTCGCCGCGGACCATATTCGCCTCGGCCAAACGTCGGGCGACATCATCGGCGCACTGTTCGGCCGAGTCAATCACCGCCACGGCCGGGCCGACGAGTTCGATGATCTGGTCTTTTAAAATCGGGTAGTGCGTGCAGCCGAGGACGAGCACGTCGAGGCCGCGCTTCATCAGCGGCTCGATGTACTGCCGCAGCGCCAGTTGCACGAGCGGGTCTTGCGGGCGGCGGCCTTCCTCGATGATCGGGACGAGCAGCGGGGCGGGCCGCATGATCAGCCGTGCGTGCCGGCGGCGCGAGTGGATGGCGCGCTCGTACGCCTGCGACTTCACGGTTGCTTCCGTCGCGATCACGCCGATGACGGGCGTGACCTTTCGACCGGCAGCGATAACGGCGGCCTTCGAGCCCGGGTCGATCACGCCGCTGATCGGCAGATCGGGAAACCGCTCCCGCAACACGGGCAGCGAAAGCGCGGTGGCGGTGTTGCAGGCGATCACCACGTGCTTGGGATCGAATCGACGCAAGTATTCGATGATCTGCGAAACGAACCGCGAAACGGTCCCGGCCGTCTTAGTTCCGTAGGGCAGACGTGCCGTGTCGCCGAAGTAAATGATCGACTCGGCCGGCAGGGCCATGCGAATCGCGCGGGCGACGGTCAGCCCGCCTAACCCGCTGTCGATGATGGCGATAGGGGAAGATGAAGTCATAAAACAAGCGTTGTCGGCTAAACCCTGATTCGACGTGGCGCACTCACCGCCTCAACAGTTATCGGACTTTCCCAGTTCTGGCTTGACAATTTAGGCAGCCAGTCTGACGATTGATGGGCCTTCCACCGGAGATCACACCATGAGCCAAGCCCTTGAGGGTAAACGTGTTCTGTTAGTTGACGACGATCACGACATCCTGACGAGCATGCAGGCCGCGTTTGAAACCACGGGTGCGGTGATCGACACCGCCAGCAACGGCAACAAGGCAGTGGAACTAGCAGAAAAGAACCTGCCGGACCTGGTCATTCTGGACATGATGCTGCCGGGCCGGTCGGGGTTTCTCGTACTGGAAAAGATCAAAGCCAAAAAACCGCGGGGAAGTAAGCCGCACGTGATCATGATCACAGGCAACCAAGGGGCGCGTCATAAGATGTACGCGGAAAGCCTGGGCGTGAGCGAGTACTTCAATAAGCCGGTGAAACTCGACAAGCTGATCGCCAGCGCCGAACGGCTGCTAGCCGCCCCGGCCGCGCCAGCCGCGGGGTGAGCCAACCGTGAGCACGCATGGGGAATGCTGACGCGACCGAGCCTGCAGACGTGCCATCGACTCTCAAGCTAGCGATGCGTGTTCCGCACTACCGTTCGTTAACCCCTTTCAACCTTACGACCGCGTTGGCCGCGACGACAATGCTGATCGGCGTGGCAGGGGCCGCCATCTGGCTCATCACTTTCTACGATGGATATGACGGCGAGATGCGTTGGGGGCAGGCAATCAACAATCCCTATGTTCATGTTCGCGAGATGCAAAAGGATTGGGCATTCGGATCGTCCCTCGTGCTTTTTATCTGCTGCATGTTGGAAGCGATCGGCGGTTTGCTTTTCTTTCTACATCTGCCGGTCGGTAGTCGGCTGATCATCTTGCAAGCCAAAGCTGCCGTAACCATCAACGCGGCATTCGCGGTAATGGTCGCGGCGTTCATCGTGATCTGGCTTCGCCAGGCGGGCCGAACCGCTCAACTGCCGCTGACCTTCACGCTGCGGTGCATATCACTGCTGGTGGATTTTTCGCTCTGGATATTGCTCACCCGTTCGTGGGTATGCGAGATGTTGGAAGTGAAGGCCGGCCACAACGCGCGGGGATTTGAAGTGGTCGTCAGCGAAAAATATCAGGAGGGGGCATGAGCTCATCAAATCCACTGTCATACCGCGTTGTCGCTGTCGTTCCGCCGGAGCATCGGATCGGGCGGTGGATTGTGAAGTGGCTGGCCGTCGCGTGCTCGGTTCAGGCCATTACGTTGGCTATTGCCATGTTCAGCGCCGATGAGGGGCGTTATACGTTTAACAGGCGGAGTTATTTTTCGGACGACGGCTGGACAGGTAAAGTCGCAGGCGTCGTGCAATTTGCAATTTATCCCAGCGTGTTTCTGGTCATTCTTAGCTGTCTTGGGATGGCCATGCGCGGGCGATTCTTTCGGCGCTTCGCCGTCGGTTCGCTGATCTGTTTCGCACTCGTGCGGATCACGATGGACCTGCTTCCATTTCTAGGACAATGGACCCGGTTGTTCGCGGTGGGCATAGGGTTCGTTGACTTCAACACCCTCTTGGAACTGGCGGCCGGGACTCTCGCGACGTTAGAACCATTCCTACTGCCGGGGTTCGCAGTGGTGGTGTTTACGCGGAAGTGGGTGCGGGAGTCGCTGCAGGCGGCCGAGCCTGAAGCCAGCGGTTTTGGCGTTAGACTGGCGGCGGTTGCGTCGGTGATTTCAGGGCTCGGTGGCGTCATTATCTCAAGCCTCTTTCTTCTTATTCCTGCCGCGCCTGGGACTGAATTAGCCAACTACGTGCGGCCAGACGGATTCAACGATGTGTGGACCGGCTGTTCTATGGTTGTACTGGGTTTTTGCTCCGTGACGGCCCTGACAGGGGGCATTTTTCTCCTGCGCCCGACACTGCTGGGTCTGCGGATGGTGCTGCATCAGGCGCGAGTGTCGGTCATCGTTAATTCAGTCAACCTGTTTTTCTTCATCACAATCTTTACCTACTACTCCGGCATTTGGTACGTCGAGCGCAGCCGCACGGCGATCGCAGTTCGGCTGGTCACGCTTTCTGTCGACGTACTCCTCTGGCTGTACGTCGGCAGCCGATCGGTCGAGCGGGTGATCAGCGAAATGACCACGGCGAAGAGGAGGGGTTTCCCATTGTCAACCGAGCCGATCGTGCCAATCGCAACTCTCGCCGACGCGAAAATTGACGCGTAGAATTGAGCGAAAGCCGAAATGGATTTCTTCCTTGCCATCCACGCTTCGCCGATTACATTAGTCAGCGTCGCAAGGATGGACTGCGGGACGCTAGCCCACGAGTCGTATGAACGATTGGGATGACGCAGAACGACGGGTCGAGAAAGCTCAGGAGCTGTTCGAGCAGCGGCGCTGGCAAGAGGCGCTTGAAGAGCTGCGGGCGGCTATCTCCATCAATCCCTACAACGGCGGCTGGTTCTTCAATGTCGGGCTTACGCTCGATGAACTGGAACGCTACGACGAAGCCATTCAGGCATACCACGACGCACTCGATATCGACGCCAACGACATTCAGGCCATGAACCACCTCGGCGTGGATCTGCACCGCGTCGGCCGGCTGAGCGACGCGCTCAAAATGTACGAGCAGATCGAAAAGATCGACGCCGAGTTTGAGCCCAGCTACTGCAACCGAATCATCACCTACTGCGAACTCGGCGACCACGACAAGGCCGAGGAGATGTTCTACCTCGC
>Ga0070665_100004141_pt1 | contig 15255 bp, 9 predicted proteins | sample KBSS13metaG_FD_65862 | JGI IMG/M metagenome (GOLD analysis project Ga0070665, IMG submission 65862) | Switchgrass rhizosphere microbial communities from Kellogg Biological Station, Michigan, USA - KBS S1-3 metaG | ecosystem: Host-associated > Plants > Roots > Rhizosphere > Soil ... | reverse complement strand
TATCAGGCCGCTAGAAGCCCGACGCGGCGAAGGTGTGACCGTCTGGGTCGAGGTCGCGAAGGTCCCGGCCGCGGGTCTCCTTCCCGAACCAGGCGAGCAGCAAGAGCGCTGCAACAGTCGGCACCATGATACCGATCGATACGGCCGACAGCGGCGGGACCAGGGTGAACATCGCCAGCAGCTGCGCGACCATTCCGCCGGCCTTGGTGCAGGCCGCGACGGTGCCGGTCGTACGGCCGCGAATCCGCAGCGGGAAACTCTCGGCGGTATAAGGCAGAAGCATCGCGATAAGCGCGTTGGTGCCAATGATCAGCAGGGCAATCGGGAAAACCGGGCTTACGTCGCCGCCGACCTCGAGCCAGAGCACGCCGACTAGCCCGGCCAGCGTGACTGCCAATGAGCCGATCAGCGACCATTTGGTGCTCCAGCCGCTGTACAAATAAGCAACGATGAACACGGTCGGAAATGCGATCAACGCGGACTCGGCGAGCAGCTTGCTCGACACGCCGACGCTGTAGCCCTTGGCGACCAGGTCGGCTGGAAGCCACAGCAGCAGTCCGAAGTTGATCAGGCTGAAGCAGATTGCGGCAAGGCTGAGCGAAAATAGCTTGCCGACGAAGGCCTGGCCGGTGAGCGGCACCGCATGGCCTTGCTCTAGCGCCACATGTTCGGCGGCGCTGGTCCGGCGCGCCTTGGAGCCGAACCGTTCCATCACGCGCCGCGCTTCCTCGCGCCGCCCGCGCGAGAGCAGGAACTTGGCGGATTCCGGGATGAAGGCGCCGAGCAGCACCAACGACAGGCCGGTGGGAAGGTTAAGAACCCACAGAATCCGCCAGCCGAAAAATGGCTGGAGGACCGCCGAGAAAATGCTTGCTGCGAAATAGCCGCCTGCCGCGCCGAGGCCGCCAACCAGCACCAGCGCCCAGCCGCGGTGCTTGCTTGGCATCATCTCGGCGAGAAGCGCATAAGTGACGGGCAGCATCCCGCCCGCGGCGACGCCCATCATGAAGCACATGCCGATGTTCCAGGCGAGCGAGGGCATCGCGCCGCAGATCGACGTGCCGACGAACATCACCGCCGACAGCAGGATGGTTGCCTTGCGGCCGTAAATGTCGGCCAGCCAGCCCCAGATGATCGACCCGAGGACCGTCCCTGATAGCGCCGAGAAGGGGAAGGCCGACACCGTCGCCTTTGTTACATGATATTCGTTCATCATGCCCGGCAGGGTGAAGCCGAGGGTGGCGGGCTTCATGATGTCAATGATGAGGGCAATCACGAGGATGCTCATCAGGCCCCAGTGAGCCGGGCTGAGCGGGGCATCCTCGGGTGGCGAGACGACGATGTCGTGGCTCGCCGCGAGTTGCTTCGAGATGTTCCTGGGGAGCAGGCCATAAGCCGCGATTCCGCAGCCACCGACGATCGCCACCATGCCAAGGACCATGTCCCAGCCGATCGCCATGCCGGCGAGGACGAAATGATTATTCCGACCCATCAGGAACATTGGCGCGTGCAACAGCACTCCGCCGGTGACGAGAAGGACGCCGAGAATGAAGGCCCACAGTCCGCGACGGTCGGACAGTGTCGAGTTGCTAAGCAATTGTTGCGGTCTCCTAGTCCGGCTTCACACGCAACATCGCCAGCGCCGCGATAGCCATGACGATCGCCGCCGCCAACATGGTCCAGATCGGCTGGTCAGGAAAAAAGGCCTTCATGATCGAGCCCATCACCGTCGCCACAAGCAGCTGGGGCACGACGATGAAGATGTTGAACAGGCCCATGTAGATGCCGAGCTTGCGCTGCGGCAGGCTGCTCGCGAGGATCGCATAGGGCATGGCCAGGATCGACGCCCACGCGATGCCGATCCCAATCTCCGATACGATCAGCAGCTTCGGGTCCTTGATCACGAAGAAGCTGGCGTAGCCGGCCGCGCCGCAAAGCAGGCAGATCATGTGCGTGCGCGCCTTGCCGACGGACTTCGCCATCCACGGCAGCAGCGCGAGGGCAGCGACAGCAGCGACGCCGTTGTAAACCGCGAAGAGCACACCCACCCAATTGCCGGCGTTCTGGAAGCCGGCGCTCGCCGGGTCGGGCGAATGATAGAAATTGTCGGCGACGACCGGGGTGGTGTTGATCCACATGATGAACAAAGCCGACCAGCTGAAGAACTGCGCGAGCGCGAGCCGCTTCATCACGGTCGGCATGCCCGAGAAATCGCCGACGATATGGGCGAGCATGTTTGAGGTGCTGCCGCGGCGCGCAAGCTGAATCGCGATGATGCTGGCAAGCCCGTAGGCGATGAGCAACCCGCCGAGCACGTACATTTCCTTCTCGAGCGCAAATTCGAGGACGGCGAGGACGACGAGCACGCCAGCGCCGATCCACGCAAGGCTCGATCCCAACGTGCGCGCAGCGAGGGCGCGGATCGTGTCGTCGCCGTCGGGATGCTCGGCGGACTCACCGAACGCGGCCATTTCGATCGGGGAATATTCCTTGGTCGTCAGCACGGTCCACAACACCGCGAGGAACAGGGCCGCTCCGCCGACCCAAAAGCTGATGCGCACGGTCTCCGGAATCCCGCTCGCTCCCGCCACGTTCGACACACCCCACCGGTCAAGCGCGTAAGGAAAGATCGATCCGAGCACTGCGCCCGCGCCGATGAAGGCGGTCTGCACTGCATAGCCGGCGGTATGCTGGTCCTTCCTCAGCATGTCGCCGACGAAGGCTCGGAACGGCTCCATCGTGATGTTGAGGCTGGCGTCGAGCGCCCACAGCAGCACCGCCGCCATCAGCAGGCTCGACGACAGCGGCATCAGCACGAGCGACAGCGCGGCAAGGATCGCCCCACCGACGAAATAGGGACGTCGACGGCCAAGCCGGCCGAGCCAGGTGCGGTCCGAGAGATGGCCGACGATCGGCTGGACCAGCAGTCCGGTCAGCGGCGCCGCTATCCACAGCGCGGGAAGGTCGTCGAGGCTTGAGCCGAGCGACTGGAAGATGCGGCTCATGTTCGCCGTCTGGAGCGCGAACCCAATCTGTATCCCGAAGAAGCCGAACGAGATGTTCCACAAGGCCGAGGGCGATTTCCACGGCTTCTCGCTGACTGCTGTCGCGCTCATCCCGCTCCCCGAACATTGACCCGCTGACTTGCCGGCCCTCCCGTTCTATCGTGGCATCCATGGCTACGATAGTGGAACGCTCGCGGCTGGCCGAAGAGCTAGACGATAAAGGCTTCATCCAGGCGCGCGAGTTGCTGGATCGCGCTTTCATGGATTCGCTGCTGCTGAAGGCCCACGCGACCCTGTTCCGTGAAACGGCTGAATCCCGCGAGGCGGTAAAGTCGAACGGCTCGCTGATTCACCTCGCAGACAATCCCGAATATGCCGACATCATCGCCCACCCGGCGCTCTTGTCGCTGCTGCGCGAATGCGGCGCAACCGACCCTCGGTTCACCGGCGGGTTCCTGATCTCAAAGCCTGGAAAAGGGCCTCCATTGTTCTGGCATCAGGACTGGTGGGGCTGGGATGATGACAGCGCATATAAATCGCGCGGCCAGCAGCTGTTCGCAATGATCTATCTGACGAATACTCGGGTTGAGAACGGCTGCCTCCGAGTCATCCCCGGGTCGCACCGGCGCGATCATGCGCTCCATCACCTCGACACCGCCCACTCCCAGGGGATGCAGGGATACAGCGACCCCGCGAACCCAGCCTACGCCGATCATCCCGACCAGCTCGCCGTCCCGGTCCAGGCCGGCGACGTGCTGATCGGCGACGCGCGGCTCATCCACGGCGCCTTCGCCAACCGCACCGACGAAGAACGGCCGCTGCTGACCCTGTGGTTCATGCCGCACTGGCGGGCGATGCCGCCCGAAATGCGCGCGCTGGCTTACAAGGGCTTCCTGCGCGGCGACGACATCCCTTCGAGCATCGCCGGGCCGCGCACCTTTCTCGATTGGCCCGAACCGCTGAAGCGGCGCATCGGCCATCTGCTCCCGCCCGACGATGGCGGGGTTCCGCCAATGCGCTGGAATCGGATCCCGGATTTCGCCAGGCTCGCCGCTTGAGGCGGTCGCTGCTGGCGCTGGTGGCGTTTGTTGGGCTGGCCGCTCCGACCATATTGCCAGCGGCCCCTCGCCGGCTCGACGACGAGGTTTTCTACCACATCTTCACCCGGTCGATGCGCGACAGCAACGGCGACCGCCAGGGGGACCTCAGGGGCATCGAGCAGAGCTTGCCCTATCTCCAGCGGCTAGGGATCACCTCGATCCTGCTGACGCCGCTTTATCCCTCACCTTTCTACCACAATTATTTCGCGAGCAGCTTCGATGGCGTCGATCGCGAGTTCGGGACAATGGGCGATTACAAAAACCTGGTCCGAGCGATTCACGCGCGAGGAATGAAGCTCTACCTCGACCAGGAATTTCAATATGTCGCCTACGATCATCCGTGGTTCAAATCAGCACTGGGCAATCCCGCGTCACCCTATTCGGACTTCTTCATCTTCCACGGACCGAACAACACAAAGCCCGAATCGGCGGTGTTCGGAATCACGGTCGCGAAGCGTTTCCCGGGCGCCGAAACCGGGATCACAACGGTCAACCTGAACTCTCCGAAAGTGAAGGCCTGGGCGCGCGACTATCTGCTCAGCTGGGTCGACCCAAACCGCGACGGCGACTTCTCGGACGGCGTCGACGGGTTCCGGATCGACCATATGATGGACGACCTCGACAACAAGCATCTCCTGACGGGCCTGTTCGACACTTTCTGGAATCCACTGTTCGCGCGGCTGCGCGAGGCCAATCCGAAGCTGCACATTATCGCCGAGCAATATGATTGGGGCGATGGCGCCGATTTCCTCAGGCGCGGCGGGGTCGATGCCGCCTTCGCCTTCCCGCTGACCGCGGCGATCCGAAGCTTCGACAAGGCGAAGATCGTTAAAGCGATCGGCCAGCTCGATCGGGCTATCCCGCCCGACAAGCATGAACTGGTCTTTGTTGAAAACCACGACATGTCGCGCATCGCCTCCGACCCGGGCATTACGCCTGAAAAGCTGCGCACTGCAGCGACCCTCATGATCCTGCTGAAGGGGACACCCTCGATCTACTACGGGCAGGAGCTCGGCATGCGCGGGACGACCCGCGACGAGTACAAAACGGACGAACGCGAGATCGGCCCCCGTGAAGCGTTCAAATGGAGTGCGAAAGACGAGGCTCCTGGCCAGGCCAATTGGTATAAGGGGCCAAGGAATTATTGGACACAGCGCTTCGCGCGCGATCAAGATGGCGTGTCAGTAGCGGAGGAAGACCGCAATCCGGCTTCCCTACTCAACCACTACCGCAAGCTCCTCAAGCTGCGGTCCGAGCACCCGGCATTTCGTTCAGGCACCCAGCGTGTGATTCCAGGCGGCAACGCGATTTTAGTCGTCGAGCGAACGAGCGGACGTCGAAAGTTCCTGATCGTCGCCAACCTGTCGAACCGGCCGGCCGAATATCGGATTTCCGGACGCGATCTGCTCGCGGGCTCGCGCGTCCACCGGCTAAAATTGAAGCCGTTTCAAACCGCGGTCATCGAGCCTTAGCTTAGGGCCTCAGGGCCGAACTCGCCGTCAGCCGCCGCTCGATCCGCGGACTGTCAGCCGAACGGGAAGTACCCTGTCGGCCGTCGTCCCGGTCTCGATCGCTTCGATCAGGGCATCGACCAGGGCCTCTGCGGCGGCGCGCGCATCTTGCGTGACGGTGGTCAGTGGCGGGCTTGCGAGGCAGGCGGCCGGAATATCGTCGAAGCCGACGACGACCACACTCTCAGGCACCGCGCGGCCGGCCTGCTGCAGCGCGTGCATCGCGCCGATCGCCGCCACATCGCTGGCCGCGAAGATCGCGTCAAACTCAACGCCCCTGTCGAGCAGTCTCGCCGCGGCGGCGCGGCCGTCCGCCTCGTCGGGCGCGGCATCGACCTGGAGGTTGCGGTCCGGCTCGATGCCCGCGGCGTGGAGCGCGCGGCTATAACCCCGGAATCGTTCCTGGACTTCCGGGAAGCCCGCGCCCGCAGTGCCGATGAAGGCGATACGGCGGCGCCCCTGCTGCAGCAAATGGGTCGCAGCCTCGAACCCGCCGCGCTCATTGTCCGATGAAATGGTGGTTCCGAGCTGCCCGTCGCCGCCCGTTCCCCAGCGCACGAAATGGGCGCCGCGGTCGACCAGCTGCTCGAGCTTCGGTCGATATTCGAGATAGTCGCCATAGCCGAGCAAGATGATCCCGTCGGCCTTGCGGCTGTCCTCATAATCGACGTGCCAGTCCGACGAGAGCTGCTGCATGGATATCAACAGGTCGTAGCCGTGGGCCGCGCAGCGGCGCACCATCGGACCCACCAGTGATAGATAGAAGGGGTTGAGGACCGCGGTCTCCGGCCCCTCCTCGAACATCAACAGGGCGAGCGTCTTGGCGCGCTGGCGGCGCAGACCCGATGCATTCTTGTCGACGGTGTAATGAAGCTGCTCGGCGGCCTCGAGGACGCGCCGGCGCGTTTCCTCGCTCACTGCCGGATTGCCCGACAGCGCGCGCGAGACCGTCGGCTGCGAAACCCCCGCCAGCGCCGCGATGTCGAATGAGGTCGGCCGCCTCTGCGTCATCAGTGTGACTGTTTAGCTACTTGAATACGTATGTATAGCTGTTCGGCCCGGTTCCGCTTTGGACGGTCTCTGATATCCCTAGGCTCGGGAGAGGGTTTGCGCCCTCACGATTTTTGACGCCCGGACCGCGCTCGGTTCCGGATCGAGGGGGATACATATGACCAAGACGTCTTCATGCTGGCGTTTCGCGGCGGCGGTGAGCCCGCTTGCGCTGGTGATGGCCGCCAACCCGGCGATCGCCGCCGACAAAAATGCGGCGGTGACCGGGACTGAGACCGCGGCAGCCGCCGAGCAGCCCGCTCCTCCGTCAGACACCGCGGCAAACGCGCAGGACAGCAGCGCCAGCTCGAACACGATCGTCATCACCGGCTTCCGCGCCTCGCTGCGAAGCTCGACGGCCAAGAAGAAGAATGCGGAAACGGTCGTCGAATCGGTCAATGCCGAGGACATCGGCAAGCTCCCCGACAACAGCATCGCGGAATCGATCGGCCGCCTTCCCGGCGTCGCCGCGCAACGTAACAACGGCCGCGCGCAGATCATCTCGATCCGCGGCTTCGGCCCGGACTTCTCGACGACCACCCTCAATGGCCGCCAGCAGACCACGACCAACGACAGCCGCGCGGTCGAGTTCGACCAATATCCCTCCGAAGTCCTCGCCGGCGTCGACATCTACAAGACAGGCGAGGCGGATCATACTGCCGGTGGCCTCGTCGGCAGCATCGACATGCGCACCATCCGTCCGCTCGACTATGGCAAGCGCGTCATCGCGGTCGGCATTCGCGGCGTTTACGTCGATCAGAAGCTGCTGCCCGACTCGAAGGATAAGGGCTATCGCGCATTCGCTACCTTCGTCGATCAGTTCGCGGACAATCGCGTTGGTGTCGCACTGTCGGCGGCCTATACCAGCGATCCCTACCAGACGCGTGACTGGAACGCCTGGGGCTATTCCGACTTCCCCGGCGGCGCGCAGGGCATGTACGGTGTCAAAACCTGGTTCGAGACCGACCAGCTAAAGCGCTTCGGCACGACCGCGACGATTCAGGGCCGTCTCAGCGACAACCTGACGATGACGCTCGACGGCTTCTATTCTCACTTCAAGGACGACATCGATCAGAAGGGCTTTGAAATGCCCTTCAAGTTCAGCCCGTTCAATACGCAGACCAATATCACGACGAATAACGGCATCGTCACCGGGGCGACGATCACCGGGCTGCCGCTGATCGAGAATTATTCGAACGACAAGAGCGCTGACCAATATTCGATCGGCTGGAACACTTTGTGGGACGGCCACAACGGCTGGAAAGCGCTGGCCGACCTCAGCTGGTCGCGGACGGACCGGACAGAGCACCGCATCGAGACGACTGCGGGCATCATGTATGGCCGCAACCAGGGCGCCACCTGCCTCCTGGCGAATGGCTGTGCCACGGTGTCCTTTACGAACACCGACCATGGCCCCGAATATGTCAGCAACTATAACGGCGCGAACCCGGCGCTCGTCCTGACCGATGTCGAAGGCTGGTCGGGCGGCAGCTTCGTCCAGGCGGGCTATGATAAGGTCCGCTCGACCAAGGACGACCTTAAGGAAGCTCGCGGCGAGATCGAGCGAGAGATTGGAAGCTTTATCAAGTCAATCAAGCTCGGCGTAGATTACACCGACCACGACAAGACGCTGGGACAGATCGAAGGCTTCCTCGCTCCGCCGGTCGGGCAAACGCAAGCGGCCATTCCGAGCAGCGTCCTGCAGCAGACATTCACGCTGGACCGCGGATTCGGACCGATCCTGTCGTGGGATCCGCGAGCAGTCCGCGACCAGGGTATCCTTCGCTATATCGACAACACGCAGCCGAACAGCGGCTACCATGTCGAGGAAAAGGTCTGGGTGCCGTACATCATGGCGCCGTTGGACGCGCAGCTCGGCTCAGCGACTCTCACCGGCAACATTGGCCTGCAGGCCGTGCACACCGACCTGGTCTCGACCAGCCTCGCCTTCCCGCGAGCGCACGACCATTATTGGATGTGGCTGCCGAGCCTGAACCTCAATGTGCGCTGGCCGAATGGCTGGGTGGTGCGCGCCGCCGCGTCCAAGGAATATATGCGGGCGCGGCTGACCGACCTGAACAACGCCATCACCTTCCACTACGATTCGACACTCAACATCTACAACGGCGGCGGCGGCAATCCCTTCCTCCGCCCGTTCCAGGCGAAGGCGCTCGACCTCAATCTCGAAAAGTATTTCGGGAACAAGGGCTACGTCGCCCTGCAGACGTTCTACAAGCATATTGACACGTACATCGCCGGGGGCGTCGACGAGAATTTCGACTATAGTCAGTTCCCGCCGCCACCCAACGAACCGGTTCCGCCGACGCCCATCGGCCGCTTCGGCGGCAACGTGAACACTCATGGCGGCTACATGTATGGTGCCGAGCTCGCCGGAACGCTTCCGTTCGACGTGTTCTCGCCGTCGCTCGACGGCTTCGGGATCACCGGCGGCGTCGGCTACACGAAGACCAAGATCCGCGACTTCAACGGCAATGTCTCGGTCATTCCGGGCTATTCGAAGTGGGTCGCCAACCTGACTGCATTCTACGAGAAGAACGGCTTCAACATCCGCGGCAGCATGCGTTACCGCTCCGACTTCCAGGGCGACTTCGTGCTGTTCAGCGGCGGCCTCGACCGTCAATTCGTGCTCAGCGAGACGATCTTCGACGCGCAGATCGGTTATGACTTCCAGCCGACCTCATCGCTCGCAGGATTGTCGCTCTATCTCCAGGCCCAGAACCTGACGGATGAGCGCCAGGCGACGCTCGCCTTGCAGGGCAATCGGGACACCTGGCTGAAGTACCAGACCTACGGCCGGCGCTTCCTCCTTGGCGCGACCTACAAGTTCGGTCAGCATGCGGCTCCACCGCCGCCGCCACCGCCGCCGCCGCCACCACCGCCTCCGCCTGCCACGCAGACCTGCCCGGACGGATCGGTGATCGACGCGACGGCAACCTGCCCGGCGCCGCCTCCGCCTCCGCCGCCGCCGCCGCCGGCGCCAGAGCGCGGCTTCTGATCTAGGCGGGCTCCGCCGGCACCACGCCAGCGGGGCCCGCACGCCTAAGTTTTCATGACCCGATCCTCGCCTCTCAATATTGTCATTGCTGGCGGCGGGACGGCAGGATGGGTCGCCGCCGCAACCTTCGCGCGTTTCCTCGGCAACCATGCATCGATCACGCTCGTCGAGTCCGACGAGATCGGCACGGTCGGCGTCGGCGAAGCCACGATCCCGCAGATCCACAACCTCATCAACGGCCTCGGCCTCGACCAGGCCGAGTTCCTCCGCGCGACCAACGGCACGTTCAAGCTCGGCATCGAGTTCGACGGCTGGAACGGCGAGGGCAGCAACTACATCCACAGCTTCGGCTACACGGGCCGCGGCGTCGGGCTGATCCCGTTCCGACAGCTGTGGCTGCGCGGCCGCGGGCTCGGCGTAGCCGGGGACTTCGACGACTACAGCTTCAACATCGCTGCTGCCCGGCTCGGGCGGATGGCGACCAACGCGGGCTCGGGCACCGTCCCCGACCTCGCCTACGCTTACCATTTCGATGCCTCGCTCTTCGCGAAGATGCTGCGCGGCTATGCCGAGGAGCTAGGCGTCAAACGCGTCGAGGGCATGATCCTCGACATCGAGCGCGATGGCGAGAGCGGCGACGTTGCCGCACTGCTGCTCAACGGTGAGCGCCGCGTGCCTGGCAATCTGTACATGGACTGCACTGGCTTCCGCAGCATCCTGCTCGGCAAGACCTTGGGCGTCGGGTACCTCGACTGGAGCCAGTGGCTGCCGTGCGATTCCGCGCTCGCCGTGCCCTGCCAGTCGAGCGACGCCTTCCGCCCGTACACGCAAGCGATGTCGCGCAAGGCCGGCTGGCAATGGCGCATCCCGCTGCAGCACCGCACGGGCAACGGCCACGTCTATTGCAGCAAGTTCATCTCCGATGATGAGGCGGCGGCGATCCTCCTTGCCACCCTCGACGGCGAGCCGCTCGCCGACCCGCGCCCGATCCGCTTCACCAGCGGTCGCCGCGAGACCTTCTGGGCGCAGAACGTCGTCGCGCTCGGACTGGCCGCCGGTTTCATGGAGCCGCTGGAATCGACCAGCATCCACCTCGTCCAGTCAGCGGTCGCGCGGCTGCTCAACGTGCTGCCCGGTGACCTTGGCGACAGCAACAAAGCGCGCGACAATTTCAACCGGCTGTCGGAGATCGAATGGGAGCGTGTGCGCGACTTCATCGCGCTCCATTATTTTGCGAACGAGCGCGGGGAGCCATTCTGGGAGGCGTGCCGCAACATGGAGCCGCCCGACACTTTGCTCGGTAAGATCGAGCTGTTCCGCGAGGCGGGGCTGTTCATGCGCGAGGAGGACGAGCTGTTCCTCGATGACAGCTGGGGCCAAGTGATGATCGGCCAGGGGATCATGCCGAAGAGCTGGTCGCCGCTCGCCGACAATGTGCCGGGCGAGGATATCGGGCCGTTCCTCGATACGCTCGCGAAGAGCTACCAATTGAAAGCGGAAGCGCTACCAGCGCACCGCCAGTTCGTCGCGTCGATGGTCGCGGGCGGAGTCAAGGAACGCCAGTCATGAATCGAACAATTGCGGCCGCCGCCGGAGCCCTGCTTGCGATTTCGTCCTCTGGACACGCGTCCCCCACGGCCGACTATCGCGCACGGCTGCCGGAAGATGAGGTCATCTATTTCCTGCTGCCCGACCGGTTCGAGAATGGCGACACATCGAATGATCGCGGCCGGTTGACTGGGGATCGCCTGAAGACTGGCTTCGACCCAACGAGCAAGGGTTTCTACAACGGCGGCGACCTCAAGGGGCTGATGAACCGGCTCGATTATATCCAGGGCCTCGGCGCGACCGCTGTGTGGCTGGCGCCGGTGTTCAAGAACAAGCCGGTGCAGGGACCCAAAGGGAATGAAAGCGCCGGCTACCACGGCTATTGGATCACCGATTTCACCTCTGTCGATCCGCACTTCGGCACCAATGCCGAGTTCAAGGCGCTGGTCGATGCGGTCCACGCCCGCGGCATGAAATTCTACATGGACATCGTCGTCAATCACACCGCCGACGTGATCTATTTCGACGAGTGCACCGGCAAAGGGCGCTGTCCATACCGGAGCATTGCCGACTATCCTTACCAGCGCCGCGGCGGCGTGAGCGGTTCAGCCATCAACTCCGGATTCACTGGCGAGCGCGATGAGAGCGCAGCCAATTTCGCCAAGCTCAAAGACCCGAATTACGCTTATACGGTGCGCGTCCCAACCGCGGAGAAGGACATCAAGCGGCCAGCCTGGCTCAACGACCCGATCTATTATCACAATCGCGGCGATAGCACCTTCCGCGGCGAATCCAGCACCATGGGCGACTTCGTCGGCCTCGACGACGTGTTCACGGAGAACCCTGTCGTCGTGCAGGGCATGATCGACATCTTCTGCGGCTGGATAGACAGGTTCGGAGTCGACGGCTTCCGCATCGACACCGCCCAGCACGTCAATCCCGAGCTGTGGCAGAAGTTCGTTCCCGCGATGCTCGCCTGCGCCCGCGCCAAGGGCATTCCGAACTTTCACATCTTCGGCGAAGTCGCGATGGACGATGCGGACCCCGCCCACACCGCCGAGAACACGCGCGTCGACAAGCTTCCGAGCGTGCTCGATTTCGGATTCCTGTGGGCCGTTCGCGACGTGGTTGCGAAGGACGCACCAACCGACAAACTGGCGAAGCTGTTCCGCGCGGACGCACTGTACGAGGGCGGCGTGGAAGCGGCGCTTCGGCTGCCGACCTTCGTTAGCAACCATGACTCGCCGGGGCATATCGGCTGGGGCATCCGCCATGCGCGGCCGAACGCGAGCGACGACGAAGTGCTGAAACGCGACATGCTCGCGAACGCGATGCTAATGACGCTTCGGGGCGTCCCGACCATATATTATGGCGACGAACAGGGCTTCGTCGGACGCGGCGGCGACCAGGATTCCCGGCAGGACATGTTTGCGAGCAAGGTTACGGTCTACAACGAAGACAGACTGCTCGGCACGAGCTCGACGACCGCCCAGGCCAACTTCAATCCGCAGCATCCGCTTTATCGCGAGATCGCGACGCTCGCGCGCATCCGCACCAGCCACGCGGCGCTGACTCGCGGGCTGCAGCTGATGCGTTTCTCCGACGACAAGCCGGGTCTGTTCGCGGTGTCGCGGTTCGAGCCGGTCACAGGCCGCGAGATGCTGCTGCTGTTCAACACGTCGACAGCGCCTGTACGCCAGAACGTTAGCGTCGAGACGCGCTCGGCCTCGTTCGAAGCCTTGGCCGGCACTTGCGCCCCGACCGCTTCGGCGCCCGGAAGCGTCGCGGTCGACCTGCCTCCGCTCGGCTTTGCGGTCTGCAATGCTCGTTGAGGAAGTGAACGCCCGCTCGACCGCGGGCACCTCCACGCCCTGGTGGCGCGGCGCAGCGATCTACCAGATCTATCCGCGTAGCTTCGCCGACACCAATGGCGACGGCATTGGCGACCTTAAGGGCATTACAGCCAAGCTCGACTATGTCGCCAACCTCGGCGTCGATGCGATCTGGCTGTCGCCCTTCTTCACCTCGCCGATGCGCGACTTCGGCTATGACGTCGCCGATTATTGCGCGGTTGATCCCGTGTTCGGGTCGCTCAAGGATTTCGATGCGCTGGTCGGCCGTGCGCACGAGCTGGGCCTCAAGCTCATCATCGACCAGGTCTATTCGCACAGCTCCGACCAGCATGCGTGGTTCAAGGAAAGCCGCTCGAGCCACACGAATTCCAAGTCCGACTGGTACGTCTGGGCCGACGCCAAGCCCGACGGATCGCCACCCAGCAACTGGCAGTCGGTATTCGGCGGGCCGGCATGGACTTGGGACGCACGCCGCGGCCAATATTATCTCCACAATTTCCTGCCCGAGCAGCCCGACCTCAACCTCCACAATCCTGCGGTGCAAGATGCACTTCTCGACGCGGCGCGCTTCTGGCTCGACCGCGGTGTCGACGGCTTCCGCATCGACGCGATCAACTTCGCGATGCACGATCCCGAACTGCGCGATAATCCGCCAGCTCATTCCGGCGGCAAGCGCACGCGGCCGTTCGATTTCCAGCTTCACGTCCACAACCAATCGCATCCGGACATTGTAAAATTCCTCGAGCGGTTGCGTGCGGTCACCGATGCGTACCAGGACCGCTTTACGCTGGCGGAAGTCGGCGGCGATCATGCGCTGGGCGAGATGCATGCCTTCACCGAGGGCGAGACAAGGTTGAACAGTGCCTATGGCTTCGACTTCCTCTACGCGGAGAAGCTGACCCCCGAAATCGTCGCGCAGGCAATGAAGGATTGGCCCGAAGGAGCGGGTTGGCCGGCCTGGGCGTTCGAGAATCATGACGCGCCGCGCGCCGTGTCGCGTTGGGTCGACGAACCGCACCGCGACTCCCTTGCGCATATGAAGATGCTGCTGCTGTGCGCATTGCGCGGGTCGATCATCATCTACCAGGGCGAGGAGTTGGGGCTGCCGCAGGTCGACGTGCCGTTCGACCAGCTGAAGGATCCGGAGGCAATCGCCAACTGGCCGCACACCTTGAGCCGCGACGGCGCGCGCACACCGATGCCGTGGAACGCGGACGCCGCGAACCTCGGCTTCTCCACCGGCACGCCGTGGCTTCCACTCGGCAAGGAACATGGCGCGCTGACGGTCGACCGGCAGGAGCAGGATCGCGGTTCAACCCTGGCCTTCAGCCGGCAATGCATTGCGCTTCGCAAATCATGTCCGGCGCTTCGCAGCGGGCGTATCGACGTGGTCGAGGCAGGCCCCCAACGGCTGGTCTTCGATCGGACCGGTGGCGGGCAGACGCTACGCTGCACGTTCAACCTGTCGGGTTCGGCAGCACCTCACCAACCCTCCGGCAAGCGCTTGTTGGCGACCGGCGACTGTACCAATGAACAGCTCGGAGCCTATGCGGCGCTGATCGAGGAGTTGCCATGATGTTGCGTACCTTGCTTGCCGCGACGCTGATGCTGGCGGCGGCGCCGATCTCCGGGCAAGTGCCGAGAGCACTGCCGAACGGGGTCGAAGCCGCAAACGGCACCGCAACGCTTCGTGTGACGGCAATCACCGATAGCATTTTGCGCGTCCGAATCGCGCGCGGCGGTGCGTTCGCCGAGGATGCGAGCTGGGCCGTTCCGCGCAATGTCCGGATGAAGAGCGCGCCCGTCCGCGCGACTGCCGATGGTTTCACTACCGGCGCGCTTGTGGTGCACATCGATTCGGCAAGCCTTAGCCTTACAGTCACGGATTCCGGCGGCAAGACGATCGTCGCTGACGCACCCGGTTCGCTCCGTCTCGACGGGCGCGGATTCACGCTGCGGAAGGCACTTCCGATCGACCAGCATATTTTCGCGCTCGGCGACAAGACCGGTCCACTCGACCGGCGCGGCGGGACCTTCGTCGACTGGAACACCGATGCCTTCGGTTTCGCTCCGTCGAGCGACCCGATCTACAAGTCCATCCCCTTCTACATCGGCAGCGACAGTGCCGGACGCAGCTACGGGCTGTTCCTCGACAACAGCTGGCGAAGCACG
>Ga0070665_100004140_pt1 | contig 15256 bp, 13 predicted proteins | sample KBSS13metaG_FD_65862 | JGI IMG/M metagenome (GOLD analysis project Ga0070665, IMG submission 65862) | Switchgrass rhizosphere microbial communities from Kellogg Biological Station, Michigan, USA - KBS S1-3 metaG | ecosystem: Host-associated > Plants > Roots > Rhizosphere > Soil ... | reverse complement strand
GCGGCCCTGAAAAGGCCGGCGTCGGCGGTTCGATCCCGTCTCTGGCCACCATTTAGAATCAACGACTTATAAGCGATTAATCATGAACCTTCCATTGGAAGGTTTTTCTGTGTTTTTGGGCTAAGTAACTTTTTATGAGTAACATGACCCTTTTCAGGGCGGGTCGCGTATTGGTCGTGCGCTGCCCTTGCCGCGTGGAGACTAAGCTCCAAATATCTTGGAATGTGCACAATGCGGAGATCTCAGAACGAGCGACGCCAGCCTTTTCAAATGGCTTTCGATCGTTGGCGGCGAGGGATACCTGCTCTTCTATGACTCAGCACAAGAAGTCTTTCAAAAGCGCGGGTTCGCCAAATCGGGATCGAAGCAAGTCAGCCTGGGGTGACAAGGCTCTTCTCTCTCGACTTCAATGAGTGACTTACGCCACCTGGACAATCCTGACAGCTATTCAATCGTCGAAAGACTGGAGAGATACGACCTGGCCGAGAGCAGCTTCAGCTACGCGATCCTCGACGCACCTTTTCCTGTCGTTGACTATCTGGCAACGATCACCGTCTCCCCCAAAAATGACGGCAAGGGATCGCACGTCGAATGGTCCGGAACGTTTACGCCAAAAGGAATTAGCGAGGAAGAAGCGCACAATCTGTTCCAGGGCATCTTTTCGAATGGTCTGCGGGCGTTGGCGGATCGATATGCAAGCAGAAAATAACGTATGACGCATCTCTAAATGCCCTCGTTTCGGCATCGCTGGACAAGGGGTGTTGTGCAGACGCTTTGCTGGTTGATCTTCCCGATGGATCTCTGCTAGGTGTGCTTCCTTTGCGAATTGATCCCCTTCGCTCCAGCAATTTGCTATGACGATCTTTCCCAACCGATAGGCATGATGCTCTTTGCACTCGTAATTCCTGCTTGACGGCCCATGTTGGCTCCGCGCGTAGGTTGCGGTTCCGGTGGTGGCCCACGTTATCTCTGAGCAAGATCTGTATGACCGTTGACCGTATAAGTTTCTTGTGTGACCTGCCGCGCCTTCTCTGCCTCCCGTTGCCCTGCAAGATAGCGGTGAACGTCAGAGATGACGACCGAACCTTCACCGACCGCAGAAGCAACGCGTTTTACAGAATGAGCCCTCACATCCCCAACGGCGTAGATACCAGGGGCACTGGTGGCATACGGTGTCCTCTCGAAACCGTCGTTGCCTCCCGTGAGGATGAATCCTTTGTTATCGAGGCACACGCTGCCAAACAGCCAGCCGCTGTTGGGGTTTGCTCCAATCATGACGAAGACGCTACTGATCTGTCGCTGCATGCGATCGCCGGTCTTGCGATTCATCCAGGTCACCGACTGCAGCGCCGGCTCTCCATCAAGCGAGATAATCTCACAGTCGGTACAGAGCGTGATGCGGGAAGAACTTTCGATCCTGGAAATCAGATAACGCGACATGGATACATCCAGCGAGGGGCTGCGAACAATGTGGTAAATATGCCGTGCGAATCCTGAAAGAAAGATCGAAGCTTGTCCGGCGGAGTTCCCGCCGCCGATCACGATAATGTCTTTGTCACGGCAAAGTTGCGATTCCATGGGGGTGGCTGCATAAAACAATCCGCAATTCTCGTAACGTTCGTGATTACGGACTTCGAGTTTGCGATACTGTGCACCGCTGGCCACAACGATAGCGCGCGATGACACCTGCGTGCCTCCTACAAGCGTCAGCCGGTGTAGCCCTTCAATTGCCTTGACGGTGGCCGCATCGCGAGAAATGGCGAAATGCACTCCAAACTTCAGAGCTTGAAATTGCGCGCGGCTTGCGAGTTCCTGACCGCCGACACCGGTAGGAAAGCCGAGATAGTTTTCGATCTTGGAACTGGTGCCGGCCTGTCCCCCCGGAGCCAGGCCTTCAATGACGATAGTGCAGAGTCCCTCAGACGCGGCGTAAACCGCTGCAGCCAGCCCGGCAGGTCCGGCACCTACAACCGCAACGTCATAAACGATTTCGGGATTTGGCAGCTCCGTGATCCCTAGCTCGTCCGCCAGCTCGGGTATGGTGGGCCGCGTCAAAATACGGCCATCGGAAAGGGATACCGAAGGCAGGTCGCCATCCTCCGGCGATGTAAGTTTGGATACTTCTTCCAGGTGATATGGATAACTGTTCCGAACAAAGAAGCGCCGGAGGCGGTTTGTCTGTGCATCGTCGGCATGACCCCGAAGAGTAACACCGCTTGAAGTCTCGTTCAGAATTGCAATGCGACGCAAGATCGCCGCTTGAACAATCAGGTTTGCAATGTCGCCTTCCGCGCTCATCAGACGCTGCAGGTCTTTCTTCACGATGTAAAGCAGGGTGCTTGGACAGATGGTCTCTGCTTGGACGACGGCACGCTGCGAGTTCAACAGGTTGAACTCCCCCGTGAAGTTAAACTTGCGATGGCGTCCGGTGATCTTTGATCTTCCATTTGCGAGCGGCAACGTAACATCGATTCCGCCTTCCAGAACGACGAACGTGCCGATATCAATGTCCCCACAACGATAGAGAATTTCTCCCGCGCGAAGAACCAGCTCACGGCCGTAGGGCCGGATTCTCGCAACCATTTCTTCTGTCAGGCAGGGAAAGGCAAGTTCTGACCGCCAATCGTCTCCCGCCGTACTAGCCTGTAGTTGCTCCTGAAATGTGCCGGTCAAATCCAGTCCAGCTGTTGCCTGTATGTCTTCCATCGTCACACCCCTGCCGCAAGATTTGTTGTGGCACGGCTATGCGGTCCATTCTAAGGAGAAGCACGTTGACGTTGCTCCCTATCGAACGCATTCGCGAACCGTTTCATCGTTTTTTGGCCATGGATGGCTAGCGTCGGAATCGATACCGTTGCGTGCAATGGTTTCACCTGGAGCACGGATGCCGCACTGTCGAACGTCTTGCCTCATAGGTCTATGCGGAGCCGTGAGTGGCTTTAGACTGACGATTCAACCTCACTCTTGAACTGATCCTTCTCACGGAGAGAATTCACCATGAATCGCAGAAGATTTTTGACGACGCTCGGCGCAGCTTCACTGATGAAGATGCCATCTCTCGCACGGGCGGAGGCAGACCACGAAGCTGCTTCCGATCAGTCCGATGAAATTCCTCTACGTGTGGCTGGCATACGCATGGTCCCGGTGCGCAGCGGAAAATATAAGGTGTGGACCAAAAAGGTCGGACGAGGCCGTGTCAAGGTGCTTTTGCTCCATGGCGGCCCGGGCATGAGTCATGAGTATCTGGAGGCTTTTGAATCATTCCTTCCGGAGGCGGGCATTGAATACTTCTACTACGACCAGCTCGGCTGCAATAACTCAGATCAGCCCAGCGATCCGGGGCTGTGGACGCTCGAAGGATACTTGCAGGAGGTTGAGGAGGTCAGACAGGCGCTCGGGCTTGACTCCTTCGTCCTTTATGGCCACTCGTGGGGAGGAATTCTCGCGATCGAGTATGCGCTGCGTTATCCGCAGCGTCTACGCGCCCTTGTAATCTCGAATATGGCCGCAGGCATGAAGTCATACCTCGCGCGCCTTAATTGGTGGAGGAAACAGCTCCCCACCGATGTTCAGACCAGTTTGGATGCATTCGACAAGACTGCCGACTATAGTTCGCCGGCATACGCCGAACTGATGATGAAACAGGTATATCCCCGGGCAATCTGCCGCCTCGATCCATGGCCAGAGCCCGTCATGAGGACCTTCCGCCATGCCAACGAACAGATCTATGTGCAGATGCAAGGCCCCAGCGAATTCCTCATGACCGGCAATCTCGAGGACTGGGATCGCTGGGCGGACCTTTCCAGGATCACGGTAAAGACTCTGACGGTGGGATCGTGCTATGACGAGATGGACCCCTCGGACATGGAGAAGATGGCCAAGCTGATTCCCCATGGCACGTATGCCTATTGTCCGAACGGAAGTCATTTGTGCATGTGGGACGACCAAGCAAATTACTTCCGCCATCTCCTGGCATTCTTGAGGACAGTATAGTCTCACCAGGCAGGGGCCTTGAGTCTGTGCTGTCTCGCGGCGTTCTTTGTGGCTGGGAGCAAGATATCCTTGTCCGGACTCAGTGGTCGCGGTGGTTTACTGCCTGCGGTGAAGCACTGTCGGGGTGAGGGGTTTTCTCTCCGGATGGATGGCCCTCAAAGGGGAGGAGATGCGGGTATCAAGAACATGCGCAAGCATTGTCGACCTGACAAGTGAGATATATTCACGAGAATTTTAGGACGGAAGAAGAAGCGAGTGTGACCGCTCCATCGCTTGGCAAGCACGGCTCGGCGCACCCTCATGCGTTCTCGTCATCCTGCTTCCATAGGTCGAAGACATGAGGCAAATCGCACGGTTCGCCGCTGTACTCACCCGCTTGGTCGAAAGCATTGTTGCGCAAAACAGAAGTAGCACTATCTTCAACGTACGAATCGCGCTCGATGAGCGATGAACGTGCGGTTCGGGAGTACAAGCTGGGAGAGCGGTGATCACCTCCGGTATCTAGGGTGTCGATCGCTGGTCTCCAAAGATTTCACCGATCAAGCCCTGCCTTTCCCATAAACCGAAGCCTGGGGCAATGCCCGAGGCCGATAAGGAGAAGAACATGGATGCATCAAGCTTTGCAACGATAAACCCGGCCACGGGAGAGCAGATCGAGACATTCTCGTTCTTCGACGCAGCGCGAATTGAGAATACCCTTGCAAGAGCGGAGAAGAGCTTCCTCGCATTTCGGAACATTTCTGTGCACAAGCGCTCTGAACTGCTCTCGAACCTCGCAACGATGCTAAGGAAGCATAAGGGGCCGCTTGCAAGGGTGATCACCACTGAGATGGGAAAAATCTTGGCGGAAGCGGAGGCTGAGATCGAAAAATGTGCGTGGGAGGCCGACTGGTATGCCGAACACGGACCGCAGTTCATGGCCGACGCCCCCTCGGCAACCGGAGCGGTGAGTTCGTACGTCTCGTATCTGCCGCTTGGCCCCATCCTGGCGGTCATGCCCTGGAACTTTCCGATATGGCAGCTCACCCGCATGGCCATACCGACTCTTCTGGCCGGCAATGTGGTCCTGGTGAAGCACTCAAGGAACACACAGCGCAGTTCGCTGGAATTCCAGCGGCTGATGCTTGAGGCTGGATTTGAAGAAGGGGTATTTCAAAATCTGGTCATACGTCGGGAGGACGTCGCCAAAGTCATCAAGGATCCTCGTGTTCAGGGTGCGTCGGTTACCGGAAGCGTTCGGTCAGGATCCGCGGTGGCTTCTGAGGCGGGAAAGGCCATCAAGAAAACCGTAATGGAGCTGGGCGGTTCAGACGCCTTTATCGTCTGTGAAGATGCGGACATTCCAGCTGCGGTGCAGGCTGGCATTACGGCTCGATTCCACAATGCCGGGCAGGTCTGTCTTGCGGCAAAACGGTTCATTCTCATCGGGAAGGCCGCGGATGAGTTCGAAGAACGCTTTGTGGCCGCCACACAGAAGCTCGCTGTCGGCAATCCGTTAGATCCAGGTGTGCAGATGGGGCCAATGGCCCGGGCTGACCTGAGGGACGGCTTGCATAAACAGGTAGAAGCTAGCGTTGCAAAAGGAGCACGTGCTCTTTGTGGTGGCATGCCATTAGAAGGAAAAGGGGCGTTCTACGCTCCGACCGTATTAACCGGTGTCGGACCTGGAATGGCCGCATTTGACGAAGAGACATTCGGCCCCGTTGCAGCGGTGACTCGCGTTGGCAATATCGACGAAGCTGTGGTGGCCGCAAATGCAAGCGAGTTTGGCCTCAGCGGCAACATTTGGACCCGCGATGTAGAAATGGCGAGAAGAGTGGCCCGGGATTGGTACACTGGTGGCGTTTTCATCAATGGATTCTCGGCATCGGATCCTCGAGTTCCGGTAGGTGGGGTAAAGAGCAGCGGGTACGGCCGCGAACTTTCTCATTTTGGGGCCCACGCCTTCGTAAACGTACAGACGGTCTGGATTGAAAATTCCTGATGGAACCTCCGGGGGACGTCTCACTTCTGGGGAACGCCGTGGAAAATTCTGTAGACGCTACCTCCTGAATCACTTGAAAATACCTATTTCTAGGGTTTCGTAATGAACACGTAATTGTGACCCTTTCAAATAGGGGGATCGCTGTGCTGCGATATATCCGGGATGATTTCATGCAAGACTCCGCGTTCTCCCGCTGGATTTGTAAGCGACTGGCACGGCGTTTTCGTACGTTCTTTTTCGCAGCAGCGCTGGGCTTGGTAGGAGGGTGCCATTCCTCCCATGAAGCCCCTAGGCCTTCCATTCGCTTCACACATGTGCCCCCGGCGGGTGGAGGCCCGAATGAGATGGAGCGCATCGCCGGTCAAGTCATCAACGGCAAGCCGGGGACGAGTATCGTTATTTATGCTCACCATAAAGGCACATGGTATGTGCAGCCATTACGGGGCCACCCGATTACGGAGATTGCAAGCAATGGGACATGGGATACAGCCAGCCATCTAGGTTCGGAATACGGTGCGATCCTCGTGACGGAAGGCTATCGAGCGACTCCAAAACTCCGCGAGCTGCCGCCGGTGGATGGTACGGTCCTTGCGGTAGCTAGGACAAATGCCTCTGCGGAGCATCTATCCGACGCAAAGGTTCTTCACTTTAGCGGATACGATTGGCAAATACGCTCATTTCCTAACGATCGCGGTGGTGGGGAAATCTGCGATTACGAGGCGTCGAATGTTTGGGTCGATGAGAAGGGGTACCTGCATTTGCTGATGGGACAGGTTGGTGATACGTGGCACTGCGCGGGTGTCAGGCTTACCAGGAGTCTCGGTTATGGTACCTATCGGATTGTCGTTTCCAATAGCACTCATCTCCCTCCATCCGCCATACTTGCCATCTACACACAGGACGCCGACGGTGGTGAGATGGATATCGAGATGGGGCGATGGGGAAAGATCAAGAACCGGAATGGCGACTACGTTATTCAGCCTTATTACATCCCGGAGAATACAGTGCACTTCGAAATTCCTCCAGGTCCCATGACTCATCTGCTGCGGTGGGAACCGGGAAGTGCGTCATTTAGCTCGTTCTCTGGGAATGTAAAAACTTCCAGCTCGCTCGTGATGGAACATGTGTTCAAATCTGGCGTACCGGTCCCATCCCGAGAAATTCTTCACCTAGACTTCTATGATTTCCATCACTCCCAGAGTGGCTTGCAGCATCCAGTTGAGATTGTGGTCCAGAAATTTGAATACCTTCCATAGACGTGTTCGAGCGCTGTGCTTCGTCATTGCAATGGTATTTGCTTGTTTTCTGCCATATCCAAGGGAAATGCGGGGTTTAACCCCCAACCGGTCAATCGCACAATATGTCCATAGCGGCTGGGGTGGAGAGGAAGGATACGGTGGAGGCGCAGTATATGGTATCGCGCAGTCTCCGGACGGGTATCTTTGGTTAGCTGCAGAACATGGCCTTTGGCGATTTGACGGCGTTGAATTCACGCAAGTCGAGCTAGGTATGTTCGATCGTGCGGCGGGCGGCGCCGTCAGAGCGGTGATTCAAGATAGCGAAGGGAACCTGTGGATTCGATTGGATGGGCCGCGTCTGATTCGCTATCGAGATGGCGTATTCGAAGACGCGGTTTCGAAGTTTGGCATCTCTGAAGCCTTCTTCACCGCCACGTCACGCAGTGACGCCGGCAATCTTTTGATATGGGGTCCTCAGAACCGGTGTCTCCGATTTAGCGGTGGATACTTCCAGCCAATCCCTGAAAGAGAGAGGACGGAAGGGATTGTCATCACATTGCTGGAAACCGCCGGGGGAGTGATGTGGCTTGGAACCCGCGACGCCGGTCTATACCGTATCGATCATGGCATTGGTGCCGAGGTGGTATCCGAGACAAGATTACACAGTGTAAACGCGCTTGCTACCTCCGAAGACGGCGGCGTCTGGATCGGATCAGAAAATGGACTTCATCTTTGGGAAGGAGGCGAGGTCACCGACGTGAGCATTTCATCGCGTCACCATAAAACCCAAGTCTTCGCCCTCGTGCGAGATCATCATCACAATCTCTGGGTCGGAACGGATGATGGCCTTTTCCGGATCGATCCCAGAAGAAAAATCGTGACCGGCGCCTACCGGGATAAGGAGGATCCGACTGTCTCTTCCATCTATGAGGACGCCGAAGGAAGCATTTGGTTCGCCGGTTCGCGACGCGTCGAACGGCTGCGAGATGGAATGTTTACGTCTTTTTCAGAATCGAATACCTTTCTGAAGGAGATTGGCGGGCCGCTCTATGTCGATGATTCCGGCAGGACGTGGTTTGCCCCAATTTCGGGCGGTCTATTCACGCTTGAAGATGGAGTCGTGACCCGTATCGTGCTGCCGGAACTAGGTAATGATGTAATTTACTCGATCTCGGGAAGTAAAGATGAAATCTGGCTAGGGCGGCAGCAGGGCGGCCTTACAAGACTTCAATCTAACGACGGTCATTGGATCACTCGTACTTACACGACAAGGGAGGGGCTGGCCCAAAATAGCGTCTACACTGTCACGCGAACTCGTGATGGGACTGTGTGGGCTGGCACGGTGAGCGGTGGGGTCAGCGTCTTTCGAAAGGGGCAGATCAGCACCTACACGGTGGCCGATGGCCTCCCGTCGAATGCTATCTTTTCTTCTCTCGAAGATGCTGACGGACGGATGTGGTTTGCCTCGCCTGCCGGGCTCGTATTGTTCGACAGCGGCCATTGGACTACGTTCTTGCCTGCGGAGTCGGATCCTCCTCTCAACGTTCGCACCGTCTTCGAAGACCGCAGTCACGAGTTGTGGATTGGCACCTCCCACGGCCTTGCTTTCCTGGATCACGGACGAATCGCGATGCCGAGGAGCTTCCCCCGGATCTTGAAGGAGGAGGTGCTTGGCATTGCTCAAGATGCTTTGGGATTCTTGTGGATCGCAACGGCTGAACACGTTATACAGATCAATCGAGCCAAACTGCTAGACCGAAGCCTCACCGAGAGAGATGTCCTCGTCTATGGGCTTGACGATGGCCTCGTTGAAATGAGGGGGATAAGGCGAGACCGCTCCGTCGTTGCCGACGGCACAGGACGCATCTGGTTCTCGCTATGGCATAGCGTTGCCTTTGCCGATCCGCAGGAGGCGGAGGGATACCGTCGTCCGGTCGGCGTTAGGATCGAACCAGCTTGGCATGAAGGGTCCTCCACCACGCCAGACGATAACATGGGATTCCCTGCGGACACGAGGAGCGTCACGTTCCAGTTTGCCGGAACCAGCATGGTGATGCTCCCGCGAACGCAATTCCGGTATCGCCTCGATGGCTCCGATGATCCAAATTGGAGTTACGGAAGTTCATCGCGCCGGGTGGTGTTTACACACTTACCTCCGGGAAACTATCGATTCCGGATCATGGCTTCAAATGCTCTAGGTATGTGGAACGGTCCCGAGAATCAAAGCGCGTTCTACATCCGGCCCGCGTACTGGCAGACCTGGTATTTCCGAGTGTCGGTAGCCGTCCTCGTTATCGGCATTACAATTGCTCTCTATCGCGTCCGTATGGTGAAGCTGAAAAGTATTCTCAATCGACGATTCCAAGACCGTCTAGCGGAACGTACGCGTATCGCTCAAGAACTTCATGACACCCTCCTTCAAGGAGTTATCAGTGCGTCCATGCAACTTGATGTTGCGCAGGATCACCTGCCGGAAGAATCTCCCGCAAGGCCGCTAATGGCTCGCGTACTCGAGCAAATGCGCCAGGTAACCGCGGAAGGAAGGCAGTCTCTACGCGGACTACGAACCATAGATACGTCACTCGGCATAGAGATTGCTCTCAAGACGGTAACGACCGAAGCACCTGCACCAAATGCTGAAGCTGCGGTTCATGTTCATGGAAGCCAACGGCAACTCAAAGCTGCCGTCTTTGACGAGGTATACCGCATAGGCCGGGAAGCATACATTAACGCCATCGCTCACGCCGAAGCACGCAACATCAATATAGTGATTGAATATGGAATTCGTAACTTTCACCTCCGTGTCGTGGACGATGGTCGTGGTATCGATGCCGACACCTTGGAGCGGGGGCGAGAAGGCCATTGGGGAATTTCCGGGATGAGAGAGCGTGCCCGATCCATCGGCTCAGTCCTCACGATCTCCACCCGCACCCCTGGGGGAACAGATATAGACCTTAAGGTACCGGCTACGATTGCGTATGCGACTCGAAAACGCGAAGGCTTTTCGTGGCTTTCTCGTTTTCGAAAGTAATCCCTCGCCTTTCGAAAGGAACGCGGCGCCCAGAATGACGTCATGCCCCACACCAATTCGGATACTTTGTGTTGATGACCACCCCCTCATGCGGGAAGGTATCGGCGCTTACATTCGCAGTACGCCGGATATGCAGCTTGTCTCGGAAGCCGTCACCGGCATGGAAGCGATTGATCACTTTCGGCGGTTTCGTCCGGATATTACCCTGATGGACCTGCGCCTTCCTGATATCAGTGGTGTGGAGGCTTTGGCGACGATCCGCAAGGAATTTAGTCAGGCAAGAATCATCGTGCTCACAACGTTTGAAGGGGACGCTGATATCCGGCGAGCTCTCGAAGCGGGTGCTCAAGCTTATCTCCTGAAGACCATGCCGCGTTCTGAACTGCTGGAGGCTGTCCGCAAGGTACACGCCGGTAAGCGATATGTTCCGCCGGAGGTCGCCACTCTGCTCGCCCAACATCTGGGGAGTGATCTTTTGAGTAAGCGGGAAATTGAAGTGCTTGAAAAGATCGCCGAAGGTAACCGAAACGTCGACATCGCGCTGATGCTTTTCATCAGCGAGGAGACGGTGAAGGGGCATGTTAAGCACATCATGGAAAAGCTGGGAGCTTCCGATCGCACGGAAGCCGTTTCGATTGCCCACCGCCGTGGCATTATTCGGCTTTGAATCTTCGGGGAATCACCCCCCTTTCGAGTCATTCCCAAAACCCTCAATGCTGTCGTTCGTAAAAGCTGATTTATCGGTATCGCGGTGAGTGCCGTGAACAGGGCATATTCATTCTGTCGACTGCGTACCGCCCAAATTCGCTTAGATCCTTTTGATCCTTGCGCGACGGCTCTACAGCGATGCGGAGCCGGAGGTCGGCCTACTCCACCCATGTGAAGAGAGAGAACGACAATGAGCATTCGCTTCATGCTGATCGACAACGACAGGATTAGCAGGAACAGTGTTCGAACTCACTTGGCTGATTCCCGCGATTTCGAGGCGATCGGCGAAGCCACCACCGCCGAACAAGCAACTGCAGGGATCAAGCTACGGCAACCGGACGTTATTTTTGCGGATTTTGGCTTGCTACAGGAGGCGGGAAGCTTTCTGGCGTCTGGCTATTCGGATCGCCACAGGCCAATCGTTGTGTTTCTCGCGACGCATCAGCATCTTGCTCTGCAGGCGTTCGATCTGGGAGCGGCAGACTTTCTTTTGAGACCGATTCGTCAGGATCGTTTTGAGGTCTGCCTCGCTCGCATCCGAAGTCACCTGGAAAGCCGACGAACAGTGGAAAAACTCGGTTCGGAGAATCTGTCGCCCAAAAGCATGTCTCTCACCTACGGCGAGTCTCAAGTGCGTATCACCATAACAAATAGACGGCGGACCCACGTCATTGATACGGATGAGATCGACTGGATTGCGGCGGCGGGAGATTACTCTGAAATTCACGTTGCGAGGACAACGCATCTGTTGCGAGAGCCGCTTTCGGTCTTGCTCAACCGTTTGCCCGCAACTACGTTTTGCCGCATCCATCGATCGTTCGCGGTAAATCTCAACCGCGTCTCAGGATTCAAGGCGCTCCGAAACCATGATTTCCTGGTGCGAATGAAGGATAGGTCTATCTTACGCGCGAGCCGAACTTTCAGCGATGACTTCAGGACCGCAATCGCTTTGCAAGGGCCTCGTAGACATGCTGCTTTGGGATTGCTTCCCAGGTTGAATGACAACGGAGTTTCTCATGCCTTATACGCTTGAATCCATCTCTCTGGAAGATGCCAGAAAAATGCTGGTCGCGGGCGAAGCCATGGCCACGAGCATGGGTATTGCCTACAACATCGCCGTCGTCGACGCTGGCGGTCACCTTGTAGCCTTCATTCGTCAAGATGGTGCGCTTCTCGGAAGCGTCGATCTCGCCATCGATAAAGCAATGACTTCCCGGCTGTTCGACAAGTCCACCGCGGAGATTGCGGAACTCGCCCAGTCTGGAAGACCTCTGTTTGGTATCCAGGAGAGCAATGCTGGAAAAGTTGTCATCTTCGGCGGCGGTATCCCTGTGAGGATCGCGGGAAGGGTCGTCGGTGCTGTTGGGGCCAGTGCAGGAACAGTTGCCCAAGATATCGCCGTCGCAGAAGCCGCAATCGCCGGTTTCACACAGGTATTTTCTCAGATCTGAGAAATAGGTTTTCCTTCGAGCTATTACAGAAAGATGGAATAGCCCGAAGCGTATCGAAAAATCTGCGGCGGCTGCCGCAATTTCAACAAAGGCACAATCCTAGGAGAAAAGCGATGAAAGCAGCACGGATACTAGAGTATAAGAAGCCACTCGTTCTTGAGGACATATCGGTTCCGGATATCCAGCCCGATGAGGTGTTGGTCAAGGTTGCCGCCTGTGGCATGTGTCGGTCTGACGTCCTGCTGATCGACGGATTCTTCCAGAGCTACGCCAATATTCCCCCGCCGGTTATTCCTGGACACGAAATTACGGGCACGATCGAGAAAATCGGCGGTGTCGTGCCCAAGGTCGCCGGCCTGCAAGAAGGCGATCATATCGTGGTCTCTCCAGGCTGGGGTGATGGCGTCTGCAAATATTGCCAAGTCGGTGATACACATATCTGCCCTAATGTTCGTTGGCCCGGTTTTGGCCCATATGGCGGTTTCGCGGAATATATCCCGGTACCGGCCCGCTATGTAATCAGAGTGCCGAAGCATCTGAAGTTCGAACAGCTTGCGCCGCTAACGGACGCAGGGTTGACTCCTTACCGGGGCCTCAAAAAAATTCGTAATGCCGGCGGACTTGGTCCGGATCGAGTAATCGGTGTGTTTGGTATCGGCGGGCTCGGCGCCTATGCCGTCCAGTATGCCAAGCTCCTCGGAGCCGGTGGTCCAGTCGTCGCTGTGGCTCGCAATGAAGAGAAACTGCAGGTCGCGAAAAAGTACGGCGCGGATCACATCATCGCGATCGAAGGGAAATCCTCCGAGGATGTCGGAAAGGAACTCAAGAAGGCAACCGGCCAGGACAAGTTCGATGCCATCATTGACTGCGCCGGTGCTACCGAAATGATGCAGTTGGCCTTTTCCCGGCTTGCAATCAGCGGCCACTACGCCGATGTCGGGTTCGTCGGTGATCGGATAGATATCCCCCTCTTCCCGCGTGTGTCGGGCGAGCAAACTTTCCACGGTTCGTTCTGGGGGAACAATGCAGATCTCACCGAGGTGATGGCACTCGCCGCTGAAGGGAAGATACAGCACACGATCAAGACCATTTCATTCGGCGACATCAACAAGTATATCGACCTCATGCGCGACAACAAAATTGTTGGGCGAGCGGTCGTGACGTTTTGATCGCACGAACGCTAGCGAGACCGGATTACTTTGTCGTGATTCGACGCACGAAGCGGGCCTGAATCCTAAAGACATCCCACTGCACTCAAGGAAAAGATTATGACCCAGCATGTCCTGTTTATCGTCACCAATGCGGCCGTGATCGGCCCACACAATCGCAAGACCGGGTTCTTCTTCGCCGAGATCGCTCACCCTTTCGACGTACTCGATAAGGCGGGGATTGCGATAGAGTTTGCGTCACCCACTGGCGGGTGGACACCCTATGACGCGTACGATGAGAAAGACCCAGCTCAAAAGGAGTTTCTCGAAAGTAAGGCCTTTCGTCGGCTGAATCACAGTCGCAAGTTGTCCGAAGTGGACGCAGCGGATTATGACGCAATTCTCGTACCAGGTGGACTGGGGCCTATGGTCGACATCCAGCGCAATACAGATGTCCAGAGGGCTATCGTGCGTGCCTGGACCACGGGAAAGTTCGTGACTGCGGTTTGTCACGGACCCTGCGCGTTGCTCGGCGTAAATCTCGGGGATGGAACGCCATTTGTTCACGGCAGAAAACTCACTTCGTTTTCTAAAAAAGAAGAATATGACTACGCACGCGAGGACGTGCCTTATGAGCTTGAAGATGCTTTGAGGACAGAGGGTGCCGAGTACTCATCTACATCTAACTGGGAACCTCACGTCGTCGTTGATGGTCGCCTAATCACCGGCCAGAATCCCGCGTCGGCGGGACCGCTCGGACAAGAACTGGTGGCCGCCCTCAAGCGATCTGCAGTTCCGGCGTGAATTCACTGAGACGCTCGCGGAAAGATCAGGGCGTGCCCATTTATGATCTCTCCGTCTTTACTTTCTTGTCTCTCATACTTAGGCGATTGATTTGCAGAATTGTATCCGGAGTATTTACGCGATGACTCAACCGCTGGCCAAGATTACTGCCATTCTCACTGCTCGCCCTGGCAAAGCCGACGAACTGCGATCACTGCTTGTGGGCATGGCCCCGCATTGCCGGGCGGAGCCCGGCAACCTGCACTGGGAGGTCTGGCGCGATCAAACGACTCCTGAGCGCTATGTTCTCGATGAACTTTATCGCAACGGCGACGCGGTCGAGGCACATCGCGCCACGCCGCACTACCAGGACTATCTGGCGCGTATTCCCTCGTTAGCTAACCGCTCGGCCTTTGTACTCGAGGCGGTTGCGGTTTCATAGGGTAATCGAGTCACGGAGAATTTCAAGATCGATGTCGATGGACAGCAAGAAGCACGAGCGCGCGACGAAGTAGGGCTATAGGGTTCTTGAGTCCGAATTTAATATGCGTCTCGTCCGCTATGGTTCTGGATTGACGAAAATCGCCAATGCACTCATCGAGCGCCAAGCAAAAATGAAGTGCAATGCTAGCTGGCTGCTCAGGTCCACTTTTCCGGGTCTCCGACGCACGACCAATACACGACCATCGTACGGTCGAAACCATCCCAAATGGTCCTAAGCCATCCTAAATGGAGGAGGCCACAACACTAATGATCTCAATGATATCCGCTGATTCCAGACCACTTAGTTAGCTTGCTAGGCGGCCCTGAAAAGGCCGGCGTCGGCGGTTCGATCCCGTCTCTGGCCACCATTTAGAATCAATGACTTACGTAGAATAGATATTAGCCTCCCTAACAAGAGGTTTTTCCTTATTTTTAGA
>Ga0070665_100004139_pt1 | contig 15258 bp, 12 predicted proteins | sample KBSS13metaG_FD_65862 | JGI IMG/M metagenome (GOLD analysis project Ga0070665, IMG submission 65862) | Switchgrass rhizosphere microbial communities from Kellogg Biological Station, Michigan, USA - KBS S1-3 metaG | ecosystem: Host-associated > Plants > Roots > Rhizosphere > Soil ... | reverse complement strand
GTCCGATGGAGTGACCGTTTGCCGACGGCACCATAAGCTCGGGCGACGGATGCTTCCGGCCATCCAGATAGATGTGTCTGGGGAAGGTGTGAACTTCGGACGCTTGCATTATCTCGGTCTGCGTCTGGAAAAGATCCCAGGCTGCGGAGTGCTGCATGAAAAAGGGATAGCTAAAACTCAGACACCACTTTGACCCGAAAGCCACAACATCGCCCTGGGCTTGCCGAGCCGCCGTTTCCCGGTTGGCTTTGACGACCTCAGGAGTCAGAGAGGCTTTGGGAACAATCTTCTCGAGGATGCCTCCGAAGTTGCCTCCGCCGACGTCGTCGCGGCGCTCCCAGAAGCCGGAAAAATCCGGGACCTTGGCAGGCGCCGCGCTCTGCGCCAGGAGTGCGCTCCCGGAGGCTGCCAGTGCCAGGGCAAACAGGATTGCTCCTGCCGAACGCTTCACAAGTGTAGTCGGAAACTGTTGATTCATGGAGTAAATCGTCCCACCTATAAATACATCACCCCGGCGCCCCGCGCAACAGATGTGCCGTATAGAAAATAGCCCACCCACTGACAGATTACAAGGTGAGTACGGTTGCGATACGTGGCGATGCGCCTATAAAGGCGAACAGCTTACCAGAAATAGGTGGCGAGGACGTGCGGTGGGCCCGCGCTGCGGCCCACGGTATCGGTTCCAATGACGATCTGCATGTTCCTGTGGTCCCAATCGCTGGGAGCCCCTTTGGCCATCTCATCCAGGGCGGAGCGGCTGGTAAGAAATTCTCCTGCCGCTTCGGTCCCAAACTTGGCCAGACCAGAAGCTGTCACCACCACTCGGCCCGTGGTCGAGTCGACCACACGCGAAACGATCGCGTAATCCTGCTTAAGATTCTGATACGGGGCATTCATATCGTCAGACCACTTAGAATTTTGCGGATCGTTGTGGTCTTGAATCCGGTTCACCATCGTCTCAGGATTTCGCAGGAAGCTGAAGCGCAGAGGACCGGTGAGGCGAAGCGTGAAACTATTGTTAAAAGCTCCGATCAGGACCGCAGGACCGTCGCGTAAGTCCTCTATCTTGGAGGACATCTGGAAGCGTATGCGATATGGCCGGTTGTGCGACACCAGCAGCGAAGTGACCCGGGCCAAGGCTGTAGCGTCGGCGAAAGCCACTTTTTCTGAGTTCTGGAGGTCGATGGTGTTCACTAGCGGAGTTTCCGAGGCGTAGCCGCCGATGTAAATCGACACCGGATCGGGTGAACTCAGGACCGGCGCCCAGAAGCGATCCAGCGCAGACTGCGATTCCCAGGGCCGTGCAATCCACAGAACCAATCCGATCGCTACCGCCGCGAGTGCAATGGAAACGCCGACGCGCGCGACTGGCTTGGCGACCGGCGCGGGGGAAGGCTCAGCAAGCACCGCCGGTTTTTCCGGCATGCGGAATTCTGGCAGATACGAGCCTGCAGGGAAATCGATCCGGATCTCGTTCTGGTGTCCCTCTTCGTGGTAATACTGGGCGATTCGCTTCCGAATTTCCACGGCGGTGGTGCGGACCACAGGATCGAGGTTAGTGTCGTAATCCGGCGCGCGCCCAAAAACCTCGATGCCTAGAGTTCGTTCCTTAAGAGGCTCGGAATGACCGTGCAGTGAGCGCTCGACAACAAAACGCAGTAGATTCGGGAAGCGCTTGCTCTTTCGGAACAGAGGGCTAGATAGAATGCGCTCCAGTTGTTCCCGTATGGCATTGCGCTCGGCTTCAGATTCCGGCGTCCAGGGAGCGGCGGAATGACCTTGCGGATCGATGGACGGCCCGGTCTGCGTAGAACACCCCCGGCGTCAATTTTATAACATCGACGGTAAGGGCCGTTGCACGGGCTACAACTTCTGGGCGCGAAAGCCGCCACGGGAGCGGTCGTAGAACCAGATAGCGCCGAACACGAGCAGTAAAATCGCCGGCAGCGCCGCGACGTCCCGGAAGGAAGTCTGCGCGGCGATACCCAGTATTCGATCCAGCTCCGGTCCCGGAGGCAATGCATTAAATGCGTCCGTTCCGCCCGCTAGCTCCACTTTCTTGTGATCGAAGATCGATCCCATGATCGGCAGGACGAACTGAATGGACAGCGTCCCGGCGGTTCCCATCAAACCCATCAGCAGGGCGCCGCCACGCGGAAAGCGCTCTGAGGCGGTCGCCAGCATGGTGGGCCACATGTAACAGACGCCGGTGCCCCAGAGCGTCGCGGCCAGCAACGCGGTGACGGGAGAATTGGCCACGCTGAGCGCGTAGAGGCCCAGGGCTGCCCCTAGGCACGACAGCCACAAGACGCCGATTGCGGAGAACTTATGTACCAGCGGAGTAGCAAAATTTCGCATCAGGAACATGAGGCCGCTTACGTAAACCAGCAGCAGGATGCCGGGCATGTGGACCGTCCGGCTCAATGCCAAATCCACCCATTGGCCAGGCGCGAGCTCCGAGGCGGCGGTCAGGAACATTGCGGCAAATAAAACCAGAAAAAGCGGATTCGCTAGCTCGCGGAACATTTCTTTCGTCGTGACGCCCGCGGCAGCACGCTCGGTTGGAGGAAATTTCATACCGGCGCAGAGCGCAATTAAAGCGACAGCAGGCACGAACACGATCCCCAGCTTCAGCTGCCATCCCAGCCCGAGATGCGACATGCCGACGCCCAGCAATCCGCCGATCACCAAGCCCCCAGGCCACCAGGCGTGCACCGCGTTGAGCCGTCCGGTCTTATTATCCGGATAAAGCGACGCAATCAAGGGATTCACAACCGTCTCGACTAAGCCCCAGCCGATACCAGCCACCAGCGCACCCACCCACAGAACGGTGTATACGCCGCCGCCGGATGCCAAGTCGCCGGCGAAGATCATCATCAGCATTCCAAGCGAAAGAAACACCCCGGAAAGCGGCAGCAGCAAGCCCATCCCGATGTAATCCAACAGCGGACTGCCGATGGCGATGGTTACGGCGAACCCCAGAAACGGCAGACCCAGAATGCTGGCGATCATCTCGGCCGAATGGGCTTTATCGATGGGATCGAGAAACACGCGTTGCAAGTCGGACGCGGTGTTCGCCCGCAGAGCGGCGTTGATCCCTGCCATGGTGAGCGCGAGCGCGCTCGCAACGAACAGGCGAGCGGCTTTATATTGACCGGCGACGTTGCCGGCGGCGCGGGGGAAGGGCGCTGACACACTCATATGGATACGCTCATGGCCACGACTAGTTTACTCCGCACAATGGCTTCGGCGTCAACGGGGCTACCGTAGCGTTACTGTAGAGCAGCTTGAAATAGAAGCGCTTCGATGTTAGGTTTAGGGACACTCATGCATACAAGAAGAGACTTCGGGAAGATCGCGTTTTCCACGGTGGCCGCTGCCGCTCCCTTGGCGAGCCTGCGCGGCGCGGCGCGAATTAATTCGACGGTGGGCGGTGTCAAGCTGGGCGCCATCACGTACTGCTTCCGCGCCATACCGCGGCCGGCGGGCGCCGACTATATCGACACCATCGTGAACGCCTGCGTCGAATGCGGCATCGGCTACGTGGAACTGAACAATCCCATGGTTGAGCCCGTGAATACTCTCCCCGGCGGCGGCCGCGTCCCCCCCGATACGCCGGAGTTCAAGAAAATGCGCGCGGACCTGCGGCAGTGGCGTCTCACTACCCCGCTAAGCCGGTTCAAGGAAATCCGCAAGAAGTTCGATGACGCTGGAATCGACGTCTTTGGCTATGTCATGACCTTCGCCGAAGACTTCCCGGATGAAGAAATTGATGTGGTTTTCAAGCAGGCCCAGGCGCTGGGCGTAAACATCATCGGGACCAATCAAACCACCGTCGGAATGGCTCCCAAACTGGTGCCCTACGCTGAAAAATACAAGATGACGCTCTCGTTCCACAATCACGCCAAGTCGGGCGACCCCAACGAAGTCGCGTCGCCCGAAAGCTACGAGAAATTATTCGGCATGTCCAAATATTTCAAGGCGAATCTGGACATTGGCCACTTCACCGCCGGCAACAACGACGGAATCGCGTTCATCGAGAAGCATCATGACCGCATCACGCACATGCACCTGAAAGATCGCAAGCGCAACGACGGGCCGAATATGCCGTGGGGCGAGGGCGAGACTCCGCTGAAGCAGGCGCTGCAGCTGATCAAAACTAAACACTATCCCATCTACTGCGTCATCGAGTACGAATACAAAGGCACGGGGACGCCCATCGAAGAAACCAAGAAGTGCATGGCGTATATGCGCGCGGCCTTGGCTTAAAGCGTCAGACTGACGGCACGTCCACCCAGGCCCGGCGCTGGCTGCTGGCGAGTTCCGCTTCGAGAATCGTTAACTGCCGCAAGCCGTCTATGAACTGCGGATACTCCGGCTCAGCACCTGGATCCTCGATGCTGTGATAGAAGCGCCGGAAGACCTGCTTGAAGGTGTCGTCGTAGCCTTCGCTGTGTCCTCCCGGCAGGTCCGCGTACGAACGCGCTGCGGGCAACATAAGCGACGGATCCTTAATCTGGATCTGGTTAGGGCCATCGCGGTGTCCGATCCACAATTCATCGGGACGCTCCCCGTCCCACGTCAGACTCGCTTTCGAACCGTAAATTTCAAAGCGAAAATTATTCTTGCGGCCCGCGCTCACCTGGCTGGCGGTGAAACTTCCGCGAGTACGCTCGCCCATGCGGAACATCACGGCGCCGAAATCTTCAGTATTGATCGGCACGTCTTCGGTTTCTCCGGCCGCCGCCGTCCCGAACGAAGCCACCGCTTTCTTCGGGCGTTTACGAGTCTTGTAGAACGTCTGCAAGTCGGCACACACTGACGATATACGCAGGCCCGTCACATGTTCCACGCCGTCGCACCAATGCGAGCCAATATCCGCCAGGCAGCGCGAAGCGCCATTCTCCGCCGAAACCAGTCGCCAATTCCAGTCGGTCTCATACAGAAGCCAATCCTGCGAATAAGTGCCTTGCACGATCAGGATGTCGCCCAGCTCCCCGGCCTCGCACATCCGGCGCGCTTGCTGCACCATCGGGTAATAGCGTAGGTTGTGGAACGTGCAGTTCCGCAGCTTGGTCGTGCGCGCAAGCTGGACCATCTCACGCGCCTCTGCCGTCGACATCGCCAGCGGCTTCTCGCACAGCACGTGTTTACCCGCTTCGAGCGCCGCCTTCGCGATGGGAAAGTGCAGAGCGTTGGGAGTGCACACGTGCACCGCGTCGATAGCCGGGTCCGCTAGCAGCGCGCGGTAATCCTGACTGACCTTATCCACATGCAGTTCGGCTCCAAGGCGCGCCGCGTCATCCTCCGGGCCTACGCCAATCGCGTAGACTTCGACGTTCCCCAACCGGCGGATGCCCTCGACGTGGACACGCCCTACAAACCCAGTTCCAAATACCGCTGCTTTTAGTTTTTTCATCCCGTTCCTAACTTGATTTTCCCGTAGGGGCTTGCCCACGGCGCGTTTCAGTGACGTCGCCGATGGCCAGCAGGATCATGCGCTCGCCATCGCTCTGCCGGATCTCGCGCGCATGCAGTAGCATGGTCCGCAGCCCGATCCCCGGATACGTCTGCTCCAGCTCGAAATCCATCATCACGGTTTGCTTCGGCAGAATATTTTCCAGTAACTCGCGCAATTTGGGAATGTCCCAGCGGCGGTTGCCGAGTTCGTATATCTGGTGGCCCACGACGTCTTTGCTTTCCATTTGAAACAACCCATAGAACGCCTGATTCGCCGTACGCACCCGCAAACCCGCGTCCAATACCAGTAGCGGCTCGCGCACGGTGGCCACCACGGCCTCCGCAAAATCGCGCGCGCGCTTGAGGTCGTCGATATCCACCAGCGTGGCGATGGCGCCGTCGATGGTGTTATCCGGTCCGCGGTAAGGCAAGATACGCAGCGAGAGCCAGCGGCCTGACGCACTTTCCATTTCGATGTTCTGGTTCTGTTCACCTGCGAGCGCCGCGAGTAGTAGTTCCCGGAAATTGGGAATCGCCGCGGAATGAAGATCCGTGATCGGGCGCCCTTGATCGGTTGGCAGCAAATTCAAGAGCGGCTCCATGGCGGGCGTGAACCAACGAATATGCAGATTCTTACCCACCATCACCAGCGGCACGTTGATGCTTTCAAGCAGCTTACGTAGATCGCTATTGAGCGCTCCCTGTTCCAGATTGCGCGCGCGCAATTCATCATTGACCGTGTTCAGTTCTTCATTGGAAGCCTGCAATTCCTCTTTGGCGGTATCCAGCTCTTCATTAGTAGCCTGCGCCTCCTCGTTCGCGGAGCGCAGCTCTTCGGTGGCCGCTTCCTGGGACTCGACAATCGACTGCAAATAATCCCGCGTGGCCCGAAGTTCCTGTTCCAGGTGCAGGATGGTATCGTGGTCCCGGTTCGATTTGGGCACAATCGCCAGCTTCGCTTTGCCGCGCGCGGCGCCTCTCCCGCGGGGACTCTCCTCGAACAAAATCAGCCAGCACTGGTCGTTCCCGTTAGGGTCGCGAACCGGCAACACTCGCAGATCCACATCGCGCGTGTGCCCGTTGTCCCTTACGCGGAGCCCGCTCTCAATCACCGCAATCTTTTCGTGCCTGGCTTTGCGAATCGCGGCCTTCAACGGCGCCAGCAGGCCCGGCTTCACCAGCCTGGTCAAGTCCGTAGTGGGATCTCCGGGGGGCAATTGCAAGTAAGAGCCGGTGTCGCCGCGCACCTGAATCACATGCAGCGCATCGTCCACGATGACTCCCGGCGGCGAGTACTCGGCAAGCAGCATGCGGTCCACATACTTCTGAACGTTCTTCACTGCGCCGGCGCTTTCCACGGCAGCGTTCTCCTCAGCTCGCGTGGCAAGCCCGGGGCGGCCTCCTCCCAGGTCCAAGCTCAGGGAACCAGAGCTGGCTTTCTTCGAATAGATCCTTTGCTTGCGATCTACGGTCTGGAACGAATCGGCGTAAGAGCCGATCGATTCCGAGCTGCCCAGCACCAGAAATCCACCCGGCTTCAGTGCGTAATGGAACAAGGAAATCGCGCGCTTCTGCAACAGCGGTCCAAGGTAGATTAAGAGATTACAGCAACTGACCAGATCGATTTTTGAAAATGGCGGGTCCTTTGTAAGATCTTGTTTGGCGAAGACGCAGGCGCCCCGGATGGACTGGTTGATCTGGTAGACGCGATCCCGGCTAATGAAAAAGCGCCGCAAACGCTCTGCGGAGACGCCGCTGACTGCATTTTCGGGATACACGCCCGACCGAGCCCGTTCGATCACTGAGTCGCTGAGGTCTGTGGCAAAGATTTGGATATCGCAGGATGCGCCATGCTCTTCCAAAAATTCCGTAAGGACGATGGCGATCGAATACGCCTCCTCGCCGGTGGAGCAGCCCGGAATCCACACCCGGATCGGGTCTTCGTTTGACCGGTGCTCGAGCAAGGCCGGGAAAACCGTGTCCTTCAAAGTCTTATAAGTTTCCGGCTCGCGAAAAAACGCCGTCACATTGATCAAGAATTCCTGCGCGAGAATCTTCGCCTCGGCGGCGTCATGCCGGAGCTTGCGCGAGTAATCCTTAAAGCTCTCGATTCCGTGAAGCGCCATGCGGCGTTCGATGCGCCGCAGAATCGTGTTGTGTTTGTAGTAGGTAAAATCGATTCCGGTGGCAGCTCGCAATACTGTGAAAATCGGCGTGAGATCGCTGTCCCGCAGGGGAGCGATCTCTTCGTGAGACTCAACTGCGTGCCGGTGGTTCAAGTAAGGGTGATTCGCGAGTGACACCAATTTCTTGGCGATGTCTTCGGGCGTAAGCACAAAATCCACCGAGCCCCCGGCGATCGCGTTGCTGGGCATGCCGTCGAATTTCGCCGAACTTGGCTCCTGCGCCAGGGTGATCCCGCCTTCCGCCTTGATGGCCTTTAAGCCGAGGGTGCCGTCCGAAGCCGTTCCGGAAAGAATGATACCGAACGCCAGGTGGCCGCGCTCCTTTGCAAGGGACTCCAGGAAGCCATCGATCGCCATGTTCGGAAAGCCGGCTGCGACGGGGCGGGCCACGGTGAGCAAGACGCCTTTTTCGATCCTTAGATTATTGCTAGCCGGCGCGATGTATACGCGATCGGGCTCGACGATGGTATCGCCCTGCACCTCGCGCACTGGCATGCCCGATTTCCGTGCAAGGATTTCCGGTAGTTGGCTGGGGTGCGTCGGATCCAGGTGCTGAACCAGTACGAAGGCCATCCCAGTGGTGGACGGCAGATGCTCCAGCAGTTGCGAAAACGCTTCCAGGCCGCCCGCCGACGCCCCCACACCGACGATGGGAAAGGTCGTCATCGGTCGCCCAAAAGCGTGAGCGGTCTTCGCGATGGAAGGCGCGGATGCCGGCTTACTGGCGGTCTTGCGTGGTGTCTTGTGGGGTGCCTGGCCCTCACCTTTTTTCGCCATACCCGATCCTCCATGCGGAGCTCCGGCTGCTCACCCGAAGCAGGACATTTCCGCACGGCATAGGGCTAGCCCTGCGAAGATACTATCAGATCATAATTTGCGGGCGCGGGCCAAAAATATATTCTTATTCGGCGTCTTCCGGCCTCTTGAAATCTTCCGGAAGCACACCGCTGCGCAAAAAATCGTCGAGCCGCGAATGCGCCTGCATCATGTCCTTTCGTGCATTGGACAGGATATGAGCGGCCTGGTGTATTCGCTGCGTTCCGTCCGGGTGAGGTATGCCGGTCGGGATAGAACCTATGATTCCCTTAAAATCGGCCGCAGCCGTCTCGGCCCGGGCACTGGTCTCGGCCACTTCCAGCTGTAAAACCCTGCGCACATAATCGTTGTGCAGCGGCGCCGGCTTTGGCTGCCTGGTATCTGTCGCTCCAACACATTCGGCGCAGAGCGGTATTTTACTCTGGTACAAGGATGTATCGGACCCGCAATAGATGCAATTTGCCATCGGACGCCGGAGTTTTGCCGCGATGTTTTGGAAATTTACTCCCTTTGCGCCTCTCAGGTCAACCCTGGGTTGCGCTACGGACCCCGAGCCATCACATCCAGGCCATTAGATTGCTCTTGGGAACGGTGTAATGATTCGCGCCTCTCTTGCCGCTACGGGCCGATTTTTGCTGTATCTCTACAATCAGTGGGATTCCCTCAATATCCCCAAAATGGCGGCCAGTTTGACATATTATGCGATCGTTGCACTAGCGCCGATCATGGTAATCTTTGTGGCGGCCGCGCAGTTAACATTCGGCTCGGTGACGGCCCGCGATCATCTGGTAGCAGCGGTGCGTCTGGCGATTGGAGATGCGGGGGCCGGAGTCATCCTGGCTCTGATCGCGCACGCCTCGGTCCCTAAATTGGGATTTCTGGCTACATTACTGGGAGCCGCGGCACTGTTCTTAGGCGCTACCGGCGTATTCATCGAACTGAAGGAGTCGCTCAACGTAATTTGGAATGTACGCCCGGCTCCACCTGCGAGTCTGCTGGGAATGCTCGAGGAGCGGGTTCTTTCCTTCGTAATGGTTTTGATCACCGGTATCGTGCTGGTGCTCTCCATGTTCGTCAACATTACTTTGTCGGCGATTCATAAATACGCGGGTGGGTGGGTGCCTGTGAATGGCGTTCGAATCGCCGAGTTCCTCCTTTCATTCGCCATCGCTACGGTGGTATTTGCGATGATTTACCGGGTGGTGCCGCCGGAACATATGCCCTGGCGTGACGTTATGTTTGGCGCGGCGATTACGGCGGTGTTATTCGCTATCGGCAAAGCCGTGATCGCAACTTATCTGGGCAGCGCCGCAGTGGATTCTGCCTATGGAGCGGCCGGATCGCTATTTGCGTTCCTCTTGTGGCTGTACTATTCGTCACAAGTCTTCTTTATCGGCGCCGTCATCACCAGATCGCGATACCGCGCGGAAGCAACGCCGGGTGGTTCATTCTTCACAACTCTTGAGTCTGTGCGGCGGACGCCCTAGCGAGGCTTAGTCAATAGCACTGGCTGGTTCAGCGATGCGATCCGCAGTTTGTGGCGGCCCGCCAAAGAAGCCAGATCTGCGGGATCCAGCGTTTGCGAGTCGTCCAGATCGAACCCATACATGAGCGACTTGATATTCGTACTGTGCCGCAACCCCAGCATGTGGCCGATCTCATGCACCGATATCCGGTAAGATTCCATTCGGCTGAGAGCGACGGTAGGATTGAACGCGATCCATCCTTCGAAGTCGCGGCGGTCTGGGAACTGCGACCGCGCCGCCATGTTGTCAGGCTCGGGTTCAAACAACCAGCGCTCTCCGTCGACTACCTCGACGGAACAATTCTCGGTGTTTTCTTCGTGCCACTCGAAGTCTAGGATTTTGGTCCAGAAATCCAGTGCGGCCCGAAATTCCTCTGCCAGAACCGGGTTGGCGGTCGCCACTCGAACGCCCAGACTCATGGGGCCACGCTTCAGCAGTTCGGAATGTTGGTTGCAAGGCGGGAAATCGGCGCGCCAGTTGCCGAGGGTTTCCGCTCCTGCCCACGCAGCGAAGAGGAGACCGAGGCACACGAAACGTCTCAGCGGACGCCCGGGAATTCCGACCACGTTCCACCCTAACTTGCGGGTGCGGTAATTACAAGAATTTTATTTTGCGTGAGTACCAGGACTGCATGCCTTAAAAAGTATGGCGGAGAGAGAGGGATTCGAACCCTCGTTAGAGTTTCCCCTAAACACGCTTTCCAAGCGTGCGCCTTCAACCACTCGGCCATCTCTCCGTTCGGGGGTGAATAATAAGTCTACCGCGTCCGCAGCAAAAGGTCGCGTATGCGTAGATAAAATTCGGGATCGGCGGGGGCGGGCGCGCCGCAACCACCCATGGCCTGCTTTAGATTTTCGCGCATAGCAGGGGAACTTCGGGTCGCCTGCGCCACGTCCTGTTGCGAGTTGCGGTACCTGAAGTCAGCCCCAATCGCGGAGCCTGCGCGCGCCTGACGCGGTACACCGCCGCACAAGAACGCGCGCATCATTTCGAACGGCTCGGCAATGCCCCGCGCCGCAGCCGGATGCTCGGGCACGACGGCTTCTGTCACGCGAACCTCCATCGGATAGGTCACCCAATCGCCGTCGATTCCGATTTGCGGCTCGATTTTAACGCGCCGCACCGGAGCGTTGCCGTCCATCCACAGATCCATCCACAAAACTTGCGACGAGACACCTTCGTAGGGCACCACAATAGGCACGAGCTTGCCGCTTTCGCGGCGGTAGAGAGTGACCTTCGCTGCGTTATCGGGATTCTGGCCGATGTAGATCAGGAATTTGACGCCGCGTGGAACCTGGATCGCGAGTTGAAACGAACTGAAGGCGTTGCGCGGAACCGCGGGCGAGAGAATTTCGCGTGGATTTTCAGGAGCCAACACCTCGCCGGCGTCATTGAGCTGCGCGAATTCCGAATACACTTGAACGGTTTGCGCGGAGAGGGAGACGGCAGCCCAGCCTAGCAACAGCGTCCTTTTCATCGGATTTCAGCCCCTCTTGAAGTGTTTGCTAAGCGCAAGCCGCTGCGACGCGTAAGACGATCCGATTTCCGTGCCGTACAATTTGGCGGGCTGCGCGAGGAGTTGCTCATATACCAAGCGGCAAACGATCTGCTCGTCTTCGAGCAAAGACGGCACGTCGTGGGAACGGACTTCGAGAACCGCGTGCGTTCCACGCTTCTCAGGCGCGCCCCATCCGAAGCCCGGATCGAAGAATCCCGCATAGTGGATGCGAAATTCCCCTACCGAAGGATCGTAAGGAATCATCTCGGCCGCATAATCCGGCGGGACGCTTACTTTTTGCTTCGAGGCTAGAATATAAAATTCGCCCGCCGCCAGGACAATCGTTTTCTTGGCATTTCGGCGAATGGGTTCCCAAAATAATTTCGGATCGTAATGGTTTATCTTTGCCAGATCGATTGGCGGAGTGTCGTGCAGCGCGCGGTAGCCAACAACGTCGGTACCCTCGGCACCTTCCAGATCGATCGACAGTTGCAGGCCCTCCGCGATCATCGGTTCGAGCGGCGAGGCATCCGGAGAATAGACGATGGCTTCCTTTTGGCGCATTTCACGCAGCATGGTGTCCGAAGAACGGGGCGAGCCCCGGCTGAGCCTAAGTTGATTCAGTCTCGAACCCTCACGCACGATCACGTCGAACGTCAGCGGAGCAATCTCAGCGTAAAGTTTGCCTTTGTACCCCGCTCTGACGTCCTCGAACTTGGCCGCATAATCCGTGATCAGGCGCGTGAAGATGTCTAGGCGCCCGGTGCTGCTCTTTGGATTTGCCCTGCCAGAAATGAATTCAGGAAGAAACAATTCTTCCTGAAGCAAAACGATATAGACGGACCCCTTCTTGAGCACCGCTGCATTGGAAAGATCCACCTCTTCCACGATCAGATCCTGCAGCTTTTGTTCGACGGTCGCGTACTGCGTGGGTAAGAAACTCGCCGAAACGCGATAGGCCTTCTTGCCCAAACGCAGATCGATGCTCGAGGGCTGGATTTGATCCGTTCCGATTGGCGAACTCGCGCGAATATTTCCGTTCGCTACCAGTTCCTCCAGGCGCTGTACCGGCAAGATGCCCCTGGTGACCGACTCGGTACTCTCCAACAAGAGTTCCGGGAAAAGAGCCAGTGCGTCGCCGTTCATTCTAGTAATTCTACCGTCCCGAGCTTCCGAATCCACCGGCTCCGCGCCGCGATTCGCCGAGTTCGCTGCTCTCTTCCCACTCCACCGGCTCATACCGCGCCACAATCAACTGCGCGACGCGGTCGCCCTTCTCGATCACATAGTCGCTCGCGCCTAGGTTGAACATCACGACGCGGATCTCGCCGCGATAGCCCGGATCGATGGTCCCGAAATTCGCAATGATGGAATGCTTCAGCGCCATGCCGCTGCGCGGCCGCACCTGCCCTTCATAACCGGAAGGAAGTTCGATCGCGATACCGGTCGGAACCCCTTGCGCTACTCCCGGCGACAGCACTAAACGTTCGACAGCGCACAAATCCATGCCGGCATCTTCTTCGGGGCCATGTGCGTAGTTCGGCAACCTCGCGTCAACGTGCAATTTTTTTACAACGATTCGCATGAACCGTTATGATAACCCTTTAGCCTTTCTCGGAAACTGTTTAGCCCTCATGAAGCCTCCACGCGTCCTGGCCGTAGCGCCCATGCCCCCGGAAAAGATCGCTTATGCGCTGGCGCGATACTCGCGGTCCGCGGACTCCATTCGCGATTCCGTCGAGTGGGTGCGCACGCACGATTCCACCAAGTTCCTCGAAAGTTTTTACTTCCAATACGGTCACGCGTCCATCGCGGATCTCGGCCACATCGTCATGTGTTTTGAAGGCGTCTCCGAGCTCGCCGCCACCGAGATTGAAGACGAACAGTTGTGGGACGGCCAGGCGCGCTCGTCGCGCTATCAGGATTTCTCACGATCAGGTTTCGTGACGCCGCCCGATCTTACTGGTAAAGCGGCCGCGACATACGCCGCATCCGGGCAGAAGCTTATCGACGCCTACCTTCAGATTCACGGCACGGTTTTGCAGCACTTGACCGAGAAACTCCCGCGCCCCGACGACATGAAGCCCGACGCCTATCAGCGGAATCTCGCGGCACGTGCTTTCGATGTCGCGCGCTACACGTTGTTTTTCGGCATCCCTACCGGCGTCGGCCAAGTCACCAGCATTCGTACGCTGGAGCGCCAGATCCGTCGCTTGAAGTCGTCGCAGTACGCCGAGGTCCGCGATCTCGCCGGAGAAATCGCAGCCGCCTGCGCGCAGCCACCCGCGTGCGCATGGGACGAAAAAACCGCGGCCGAGCCGGTCGCCCCGACGCTTGCGCGCCATGTTGAAATCGACCAGCATGCGCTGCAATCCGCCGAGGATCTGAAAGCATGGGCGCGCGCGAACTTATCGATCCAGCCCTCGACCGTCGATTCAGTAGACTTGCTGCGTCCCACAAACATGCTCGCCGAGATCGCCGCAACTTTGCTTTATCCGGTCACCGAGCTGCCGTTCCGCGATCTCTATGAACTCGCCTGCTCATGGTCTGCCGCCCAGCGCAACGAAGTGATCGACGTGGCGCTCCGTTCCCGCACGCGGCGTGACGAATTGCTGCGCGGCTTTCGCGGCGGCCTCTATGTGTACGACATCGTCATGGATATCGGAGCGTATCGCGATATGCACCGCCATCGCCGGTGCCAGCAATATCGTCAAGCGTACGCGGGACGCCTTGGCTTCGACACGCCACAAGCGTTGAACGATGCCGGTATTGCGGAAAGCTATAAAATCGCAATGTCCGCTGCGCTCGACACCATGCAGCAGCTTCCCGAGCCCGCCGCGCATTACCTGCTTCCTTTCGGCGCGCGCTCGCGCTTCCTCTTCAAAATGGATTTCGCCGAGGCCGAATATATCGCGCGGCTCCGCAGCGGAGTGAAAGGCCACTTCAGCTATCGCCAAGTGGCTTGGGAGATGAAGCAGAAGATGGAGCAACTGGAACCCGAACTCGGCCGTCTGATGGAAGCGACCCCGCCCTGGGTCGAAGACCCACTCAAACGATAGACGTCGTGTCCAGTCACCGTCAGCCCAGCCTCTGGGCAGCAATCAAAGACGCGATTCTCGGCGATCCGCATCGCGATTTCACCGAAGGCTCCATCCCGCGCGCGATCACTCTGCTCGCCATCCCCATGGTGCTGGAGATGATGATGGAATCGCTGTTCGCCGTGGTCGATGTCTTCTGGGTAGCGCACCTGGGCTCCGACGCGGTAGCCACCATCGGCTTCACCGAATCGCTGCTCACGCTGCTCTATGCGGTGGCGATGGGCTTGAGCATGTCCGCCGCTGCCACCGCGGCCCGCCGCATCGGTGAAAAGAATCCTGACGCCGCCGCCGACGTTGCGGTCCAAGCGATTTTACTAGCAGTGGCCGTGGCGGTGGTCCTTGGTCTCGCGGGCGGGATCTTCGCCCCTCATCTGCTTCGCGCGATGGGCGCGTCACCCACGGTGATCGCGACAGGCACGAACTACGCGCGCGCGATTTACGGCGGCAGCGGCACCGTGCTGCTGCTCTTCCTGATCAACGCCGTGTTCCGCGGCGCAGGCGACGCTTCGCTCGCCATGCGGGTCCTCTGGACCGCGAACATCATCAACATGCTATTGAATCCGTGCCTGATATTCGGACTCGGCCCTTTCCCCAAACTGGGCGTCGCCGGCTCCGGCATCGGGACAACGATCGGCCGAGGCTGCGGGGTACTGATGCAACTTTGGTTCTTATTC
>Ga0070665_100004136_pt1 | contig 15261 bp, 16 predicted proteins | sample KBSS13metaG_FD_65862 | JGI IMG/M metagenome (GOLD analysis project Ga0070665, IMG submission 65862) | Switchgrass rhizosphere microbial communities from Kellogg Biological Station, Michigan, USA - KBS S1-3 metaG | ecosystem: Host-associated > Plants > Roots > Rhizosphere > Soil ... | reverse complement strand
CACTCGTCGCTGGCGTGGGCCGAGGTCGCCGAGGACGACCTGCTGACGCTCCCGGGCTTCGTCCACGTCGTCGAGCCCTCGCTCGACGCCTTCCGCATCACCCCGGGTGAACGCCGCGACGGCTCGCGCACCCTATGCGTGGAGCTGCGCCACGACCTGCCCGAGAGCCACGTGCCCGGCGCGGTGCGCCGCGGTCTGGAGGCGGTCGGCATCGTCCGCGAGGGCGCGGCGATCGAGCCGATCGCCGCCTTCGCGGGGCCCACGTTCACCGCTCCCACCGCCGAGAGCGTCCGCCTGTTCGAGGCCGCGCAGGCGCGGTTCGCCGAGCTGGATCTCGACGCCGTCGTCATCGGGGGGGCCAACGTGTTCGGCGCCGACACGCTCAACGAGCACGTCGTGCAGGGGCTGGCTACGGCACGGGCGCTCGCGTAGCGACCCGGTGCACCCACTGGGCCTCCGCGGCCCACGCGCGGCCCTCGGGCGCCACGGCCATCCAGCCGGGCTTGAGCAGGGTCGCGGGCTCCGCGCACGGCACGAGATCGACGTCCACGTCGGTCCCACTCGAGAGCGCCGCCTCGATGAGCGGAACGGCGGCGTCGACGTCGACGGGTGCGACCGCGATCACGAGCCTGTCCGCGGGCACCTCACGCAGCGCCTGGATCGTGTCGGCGATCTCCCCCGCATCCAGCGCGGGGGCCGCGACCGCGCCCGGCGCGCGCCAGGGCAGCGTGTCGAGCTCGACGGCCAGCGCCCGGCGCACCTCGGCGCCATGGGCGCGCTCGACGAGCGTGCGCGTCCCGTCCGGCCGGGAGACGGCGCCGCCGAGCTCGAGCAGCCGCGCGGTGACGAGGTAGAGCGTCTCGAGCACGGCGGGGGAGTGCGGGTTCGTGACGAGCGCGTCGCGCTGGGTGCCGATGTTGCGGACGACCGCGGCGAGCGCGCGCCGCTCCTGATCGGGGCGCACGAGCAGGCCGGCGCCGGTCGCCCAGTCGATGAGGGCCGGCCAGTCGCGCAGGCCGTATGCCCGGATGCGCGTGTTCATGGAGCGCTGCTCGCGGTGGCGGCGGAAGTGGCTCAGCGCCCGGGGCGTGTAGAACGCGCGGGGCCCCTGCGCGAGGAGCGAGAGCCACAGGGCGAAGTCGCCGTTGGCCGCCAGCCGGTAGCCGTTGACGTGCCACAGCGAACGAGGATCGGGGACGTCGGCCCGGCGGAAGAGCACCGCGGTCAGCTCGCCGATGAGGTTGACGCCCAGCTCCAGGTTCCGGTCGGCGAACTCGATGGCGTCGAACGTCCCCGGAGCGTCCGAGAGGGCGGTGAGGTGGGGCTCCTCCGGGAGCCCGCGGCCCCGGTCGTCGATCTGGGTGCGACGCGAGAACGCCAGCCGCGCGCCCGGATCGGCCTCCATCGCCGACACGAGCGTGGCGATGCACTCCGGCTCCAGGAGGTCGTCGTGCAGCAGGTACTTCACGTAGGTGCCACGAGCCCGCTCGAGCAGGATGATCGGGTTGTCGAACGCGCCGACGTTCTCCGCGTGGCGGATCACCCGGATGCGCGGATCGGCGGCCGCGGCGCGCTCGAGGATCGCGGGGGTGTCGTCGGTCGAGGCGTCGTCGCCGACGAGGATCTCGAGCTCGGTGTGCGTCTGGATCCGGGCGGACTCGAGCGTCTCCGCGAGGAAGGCCGCGCCGTTGTAGGTCGGGATGAGGACGCTGACGAGCGGAGCGCTCATGGCCGGAAGGACCGCACGGCGTCGATGACGACGTCCTGCTGGGCGACGGTGAGATGCGGGCCCATCGGGAGGCTCAGCACCTCGCAGGCGAGGAGGTCGGCCACGGGGAGATCGCACCGGGCGGCCGGCGTGCCCGCGAACGCGTCCTGGCGGTGCGGGGGGATGGGGTAGTGCACGAGCGTGTGGACGCCGTGGGCCTGCAGGTGCGAGCGCAGCGCGTCGCGGCGCGGCGTGCGGACGACGTACAGGTGCCAGACCGGATCGGTCCCGGCCATCGCCTCGGGCAGGGCGAGGTCGCAACCGGCCAGGCCGTCGGCGTAGCGCGCCGCCACCGCCGCGCGCCGCTCGTTCCAGGCGTCGAGATGGGCGAGCTTGACGGAGAGCATCGCTGCCTGGATCTCGTCCAGGCGGCTGTTGACGCCGGGCTCGTCGTGCACGTACTTCAGCGTCGAGCCGTAGTTGCGCAGGGAGCGCACGCGGCGTGCGACCTCCGGGTCGTTCGTGGTCACCGCGCCCGCATCGCCCAGGGCGCCGAGGTTCTTGCCGGGGTAGAAGCTCCACGCGGTCGCGTGCGCCAGCGCGCCGAGGCGCCGTCCGTCCAGGCGGGCGCCGTGGGCCTGCGCGGCGTCGTCGAGCACGGCGAGCCCGTGGCGGCGCGCGACGTCGATCACCGCGTCCAGCTCGGCCGGCAGGCCGTAGAGATGGACCGGGACGATGGCGGCGGTGCGTGGCGTGACCGCCGCCTCGGCCGCCGCGGGGTCGATGTTGCCGGTCTCCGGCCGGACCTCCGCCGGGACCGGGACGGCGCCCGCAGCGGTGACGGCGAGCCAGGTGGCGATGAAGGTGTGCGACGGGACGATGACCTCGTCGCCCGTCGTCACGCCGAGCGCGCGCAGGCCCAGCGTGAGGGCGTCGAGGCCGTTGCCCACGCCGATCGCGTGGTCGGCGCCGACGTAGGTCGCGAAGCCCGCCTCGAACGCCGCCACCGAGGGCCCGAGCAGCACGCGCTCGGCGGCGATGACCTTCGCGGCCGCCGCCGTGAGCTCCTCGCGCAGCTCGGCGTTCGCCGCGGCGAGGTCCAGGAAGGGGACGGCCGGCGCGCTCACCGTCGCACTCATAGGACAACCTCCGCGCTGTCGTTGTGTCGCCCTGCGACACAACGACGACCGAAGACGAAGTCTTCGGCGCTCACGCGGCTCTCCCGTCGCGCTCGGCGTCGGCGGCGGTGGCGAACTCGTCGTAGTCGCGGTAGTAGTCGGCCTCGTCGTAGGGGTCCGATGCCACCACGAGGCAGACGCTCCCGGAGGAGAAGTCGTCCAGCTCGCGCCACACCATGCGCGGGATGTACAGCCCGTAGTAGGAGCGGTTCAGGAAGAAGCGCTCGCGGTTGGTCCCGTCGTCGACGATCACGTCGAAGCTGCCCGAGGCCGCGATGACCAGCTGCTCGAGCTGGCGATGGGCGTGGCCGCCGCGCGACTCGCCGCCGGGGACGTCGTAGAGGTAGTAGACGCGGTCGAAGCTGAACGGGACCTGGGCGCCGGCCTCGATGAACGTCAGGTTCCCGCGCGGGTCCGTGACGCGCGGGAGCTCCATGATCCGGCAGCCCGTGACGCCCTCGCGCAGATGCGATCGGACGTCGGTGGACCGGCGCCCGTGCGGGGCGTGCAGGCGGCGCTCGCGCGGCGGGACGAGGTAGGGCTCGATGGGCCGGTCCATGCCCGGCTCATCGGCAATCCGTCCACCGCGCTTGAGTGTGCTTAAGGCGCGATGTCGACCGACAGCAACAGGGGCTCGCGCCGCTGCGCCAGGGTCGGGATCACGTCGTCGAGGACGCGCAGGAGCTCGTCGTGGTCGGAGATGCGCTGCGCGGGGCAGCCGAAGCCGCGCGCGATCGCCGCGACGTCGACTTCCTCGAACGCGGGCCAGGGGCCGCGGGCGCCCTCCATCTCGGCGAGGCGGTCCATGATCGCGTAGCGGCCGTTGGCCATGATGATCCAGAGGACTCCGATGCCCTCGCGGGCCGCGGTCCAGGCGGCCTGGATGGCGTACAGCGAGGCACCGTCGCCCAGGATCGCGACGACCGGCCGGTCCGGCACGCCCATGCGCAGACCCGCAGCGGCGGGCAGCCCGAAGCCCAGGCCGCCCATGGCTGCGCTGACGAAGCCCATCGACTCGCGGGCGTGCAGCCGCGTCTGCAGCTCGGGCCGGTTCGAGGGCGACTCCTCGAGCACGACCGCGTCGGCGGGCAGGCGGTCGGCCAGGGCCGCGAGGACGTGACCGGCGATCATCGGCTCGCCCGGCGCGGGCGGGGCGGGCGCCGGCGGGACGACCTGCGAGGCGGGCGGCTGCGCGTCGCGCGCGGAGACGCGCTCGGCGAGCAGGCGGCACGCGGAGGCGGGCGGGGCGAGCAGCGCGACGTCCGCGGGGCTGCGGTGCGCCTCGTCGGCGTCGTCGGTGATGAGGCCGATGGTCGCGCCGTCGGGCAGCAGCGGGCCGGGGACGTACGCGTACTGACGGAAGACGGGCGCGCCGACGCTCAGGATCACGTCGTGGCCGGCGAGCTGCGAGCGCAGGCCGTCGCGCGCGTGGGAGAGGAACCCGGCGAACAGGGGGTGGTCCTGCGGGAAGCCGGCGCGCGCGGTGAACGCCTCCTGCCACACCGGCGCCACGAGCTTCTCGGCGAGCGCGACGAGCGCGGCCCACGTGTCCGGGTCGTCCGCGCCGGAGCCGACGACGAGCGCCGGGCTCTCGGCGTCCTCGAGCAGCGCGACGAGCTCCTCGACCGCGGCGGGGTCGGCCTGCGTCGCGTAGCGCAGCCGCTTGGGCGCGGCGACCTGCAGGTCGTCGTCGGCGATCGCGATCCAGTCGTCCATCGGGACGATCACGAGCGCCGGCCCGCGATGCGTGCGGGCGGCGTGGTAGGCGCGGGAGATGGCGCCCGGCACGTCCTGGGCGCGGACAGGCTGCTCCGCGGACACGGGGTAGTCGCCGGCGAGGCCCTCGAGTCGCCCGGCGAGGAACGGCTGCGTCGCGAGGTGGCGGCGGTCCTGCTGCCCGACGATGACGACGAGCGGCGCGCGGTTCACGCGTGCGGTCGCGAGCGCCGCGACCGCGTTGCCCAGCCCCGCCGTCGTGTGCAGGATCGCGAGCGCCGGCTCGTTCGTCGCGAGCGCGAGCCCGGTCGCCAGTCCGACGACCGAGGCCTCGTGGAGCGCCAGCACGAAGCGCAGGTCAGCGGGCAGCCCGGAGAGCAGCTGGATCTCCGTCGATCCCGGGTTGGCGAAGATGGTGGTGAGGCCGCGCTCGCGCAGGACGTCGAACGTCGCGTCGCGGACCGTGGTGGTGGTGATGGTTGCCATGGCGCTATGCGTCCTTCGTCAGCGGGGCGATGAGCTCGGGCTCGGCGTGCAGCAGCTCGCGGAGGGTCCAGGGCCGGCGGCCGGTCAGGAGCTCCACGGAGTGGCTCGTGACGCCCATCTCGCCGGTGGCGATGCCGACGTACGTCCCGACCCACCCGTCGATCTCCCAGTCCTCAGCGTACGACCGCGAGGCCCTTGCCTGCTCGACGGTCTCCTCCTCGTAGCGGACGGGACGCCCGCTGACCTCGGCGAGGACCTCGGCCGTCTCGGCGAGCGTGATCGCCTCCGGCCCGGTCAGGTCGTAGATCTGTCCCTCGTGGCCGTCGGTCGTCAGGACGGTCGCCGCGACGCGGGCGATGTCCTCCCGGGCGACCCAGGCGACGCGTCCGTCCGCGGCGGGTCCGCGGATGACGCCGTCCTCGACGAGCAGCGGCGCGTACTCGCCGTACATGCCGTCGCGCAGGGCGGTGAGCTGCAGTCCGGCCTCGCGGATCGCGCGCTCGGTGAGCGCGTGGTCGCGGGCGAAGGAGAACGACGCCTGGGGCGCCGCGCCGAGGAACGAGGTGTAGACGACGCGCTCGACGCCGGCCTCGGCGATGGTCGCCACGACGCTGCGATGGACGTCCATCCGGTCGGCCGCCTCGTGCGCTGAGACGAGGAACACCGTCCGGACGCCGTCGAGCGCCGCGCGGAGCATGTCCGGGTGCTCGTAGTCGGCTTGGACGACCTCGGCGCCTGCGATCTCCGGCGCGCGGGCGGGATCGCGGACGAGCAGGCGCATGGGCGCACCGAGGTCGGCGAGATGCCGGACGACGAGCCGGCCGAGCTGCCCGGTCGCGCCGGTGACGGCGATGAGATCGCTCAAGGTGTTGCGCTTCCCGATGTGAGGGCGTCGAGCGCGGCGGTCGTCATGGCTTGGACACCGGCCTCGAGGGTGGGGTGGATGACAGGGGCGAATCTGGCGTTGTGGTTGGTCGGGATGTCTTGGGCGACGCGTCCTGCCTGCTCAGCCATGCGGTATTCGTCGGGGTCCGCGCCGCCGACATACCAGAAGACCGATGGGACGCCCCATTGGGTCCCGAATGACCCGAAGTCCTCGCTGGCCGAGACCGGCGCGGAGAGCTCGTGGACGCGGTCGTCGCCGAACTGCGCGCGAAGCGCCGCGGCGACGCGCGCGGTTCGGTCTGGGTCGTTGACCGTGAGTGGGTAGTGCTCGGTCATCGTGATCTCCGGCGCTCTGGGTGCGCCGGATGCCGCGGCCTCGGCGTTGGCGATCCGGGTGATCGCGTCGAGCACGTGGCTGCGGACGTCCTCGTCGAAGGTGCGGATGTTGAGCTTGAGCAGCGCCTCATCGGGGATGACGTTGTCCTTCGTGCCGGCCTGGAGCGCGCCGACAGTGACGACTGCGGCCTCGCGGGCAGCGATCTCGCGCGAGACGATCGTCTGCAGGCGCAGGACGGTCGCGGCGGCCATGACGACCGGATCGACGCTGGATTCGGGCATCGATCCGTGGGCGCCGCGGCCGAACAGGCGCACCTCGAGGCTGTCGGCGGCCGCCTGCGTGGTCCCGGCCCGGTAGCCGATGTCGCCGGCGGGCGCGGGCATGACGTGCTGGCCGAGGATGACCTCCGGCTTCGGGAAGTGCTCGAAGAGCCCGTCGTCGATCATCGCCTGGGCGCCCTGGGCGGTCTCCTCAGCGGGTTGGAAGACGGCCAGCAGCGTGCCGCGCCACGTGTCGCGTGCGGCGGCGAGCAACGCCGTGACGCCGGCCAGCCACGTGACGTGCATGTCGTGGCCACACGCGTGCATGACCGGTACCTCGTTGCCCGCGGGGTCGGTCGCGGTCGCGGTGCTGGCGTAGGGAAGCCCGGTGGCCTCCTTGACCGGGAGGGCGTCCATGTCCGCGCGCAGCATGACGGTCGGGCCGTCGCCGTTGGCGAGCAGCCCGACGACCCCGGTGCCGCCGATGCCGGTCGTGACCGCGTAGCCGGCGGCGCGTAGGCACTGTGCGGCCTTGGCGGCGGTGCGGTGCTCCTGCATCGAGAGCTCCGGGTGCTCGTGGACATCACGGTAGAGGTCCTCGAGGTCGGACGTGATCGCGTCCAGACCGGCGAGCGCCGGAGTACCGAGGGACGACTCGTTCATGTTCGCGTTCCTCTTCACGGTGGCGGCCTGGGCGTGACTGCCGTGCCACGGTCGGCACGTGGACTCGGCCATGCTGTCGCGCGATGGACGTCCCACGCGGTTTCGACCCGACGCTGATCCTCGTCCTGAACCTGGCTGGCACGTTCGTCTTCGGTCTCAGCGGCGGGCTCGCCGCCGTACGTGCCAGGCTCGACCTGTTCGGCGTCATCGCGCTCGCCGCGGTCGTGGGACTCGCCGGGGGTATCACCCGCGACCTGCTGATCGGCACGCCGCCGGCGACCTTCCGCGACTGGCGCTACCTGGCGGCCGCTGGGGCCGCCGGGTTGCTCGCGTACTTCGCGACACCGCTGCTCGAGCGCATCCGGCGCAGCGTGCTCGTCTTCGACGCCATCGGGCTCGGCCTGTTCTGCGTCACCGGCGCGAGCAAGGCCCTCGACTTCGGCGTGGGGCCCGTGCCCGCGATCCTGCTCGGGGCGATCACCGGTGTCGGCGGCGGCATGCTCCGCGACGTCCTCCTGGGCGAGGTCCCGACGGTCCTGCGCCACGAGCTCTACGCCATACCGGCGCTGCTCGGCGCCGGAATCCTCGTGGTCGCGCAGGAGAGCGGTAGTGCGAGCCCGCTGTTTCCGGTGCTGGGCGCCGCCGTCTGTGTCGCCGTGCGGCTCGTCGGCCTGAAATACCGCGTGAACGTCCCGATAGCGCCCAGCGAACGTCACGAGGACCACCCACGCGAATGACCGTCGCCCGTCTCCGTCATCAGCTCGTGAGGGTGGGCGCTGTCGCCGCCCGTCGCGGCAAACGGCGTGCCGCTCACCATCCGGGCGGCATCGGAGGCAAGGAGGACGACGAGCGGCGCGACGTCCTCGGGCTCGCTCCAGGGAACGCCGAGCGGTGTCTTGGCCCGCAGCACCGCGATCGCTTCCTGCTCGTCGTGCTCGGCGTCACCGGTGGGGTCCCTACCCGCCTCCTGCAGCGCTTGCGCGTACCGATCCTCGTGACGGGTGAGGACGGTGTCGATCAGGCCCGGGACGACCGCGTTGACGGTGACGCCGTGAGCACCGAGCTCGAGCGCAGCGGACTTCATGAGTCCGAGGAGTCCCCACTTGGAGGCCGAATGGGCCGACCCGTTCCTCGTCCCGTGCTGTCCCCGCGTGGACGAGGTGATGATGATCCGGCCGCCGCCGCGGTTCACCAGCAGCCGGGCGAACGCGCGCAGGACGTTTGCCGTGCCGCTGAGGTTGACGTCGATCTGGTCGTGCCAGTCGGCGTCTTGCATCTCCAGCAGCGGCTTGAAGGCCTGGATGCCGGCATTGGCGAACAGGATGTCGACGCCGCCCCACGCGTCCTGGACGTCGATCGCCACCGCGCGGAGCGCGTCGATGTTGCGCTGATCGGCGATCTTCGACAGCCGGCGAGCGCCGGCCAGCTCCACCCGGCGACCGGTTTCCGCGAGGTCCTCAGGCGAGGCAGCTGCGAAGTCGAGGATCGGGCTGACGGCACCGGCGATGTCCACCCCCACGACGTCGGCGCCCGCGTCGGCCAGCGCAACGGCGCTCGCCCGACCGATACCGCGAGCCGCGCCGGTGACCACTGCGACGCGACCCTTCAGCTGAGGCGCCCCCTGCACTAGGCGAGCACCTTGACAGCGCTCGCGAAGCTCGTGCCGAGCGGTTCTTGAAGCGCCATGTGCAGGTAGCCGAGCGCTTCCAGCTCGTGCGCGCGTGCCAGCGGGCCGGCATCGACCGGGCGCAGGCCGCCGTCGGTCACGAGCTGGGTGACGGTCTGCTTGGCCTGCTCGTCGTCGGAGGCAAGGAAGACGTCCAGCGGCTGGTCGGCGACACGGCCCGTGACCAGCGTGCCGGCGAAGGTGGTGTTGAAGGCCTTGACGACCCGGGCGCTGCTTGCCTTCTGGGCGATCTCCTGCGCGGCGGAGCCCGCCTTCACGGTGACCGGCGTGAACGACGAGAAATCCACGGGGTTGGTGATGTCGACGACGATCGTGCCGTCGAGCCGGCCCCGATAGCGGCCCAGGACGTCGTCGACGGCCGGATACGGGATAGCCAGCACGACGACGTCGCCGGCCGGCCCGTCGCCGACCTCGCCGGTCCCCAGCTGGCCGGAGAGCTCACCGGCCAGAGCATCCGCCTTGCGGGCTTCGGTCCCGAGCAGCGTGACCGCGTGGCCGCCGGCGAGCGCTCGTGTGGCGATCCCACGCGCCATGTTGCCGGTGCCGATGATCGTGATCTCCACGGTGATCTTCCTCCTGCCGCGCGCGAGCGCCGGCCGCGCCGGCGTCGCATCCTGGTATTCCCTCTCGGGCGCCGCGTCAGACCGTTCGGATGAGAGGATGCGCGTCCTCGCATCGGAACCGGAGGAGGAGCAGGTGGAGCAGCTGGAGGGGAAGGTCGCGGTCGTCACGGGCGCGGCCAGCGGCATGGGCCGCGCGTTCGCGGAGCGCTTCGTGCAGGAGGGGATGAAGGTCGTCCTCGCCGACGTCGAGCCCGGTGCCCTGGAGACCGCGGTCTCCGAGCTCCAGGAGGCCGGCGGCGACGTCGTCGGGGTGCGGACCGATGTGTCGCGGCTCGAGGAGGTCGAGGCGCTGGCCGCCCGCACGATCGACGCGTTCGGGGCGGTGCACGTGGTGTGCAACAACGCCGGCGTCGAGAGCGGCGCGACGTTCGCCGACATCCCCGCCGAGACGTGGGACTGGGTGCTCGGCGTCGACCTGCTCGGGACGATCTACGGCATCAAGACGTTCCTGCCGCTGCTGCGCGAGCACGCGCCGGACGGCCACATCGTCAACACGTCGTCGATCGCGGGCCTGGACTCCTACTTCCTCACCGCGGCGCCCTACGTCGCGGCGAAGCACGCGGTCGTCGGCATCAGCGAGGAGCTCTTCCACGAGCTCGCCGCCGGCAACGAGCGGATCGGCGTCTCCGTGCTGTGCCCCGGGATGATCGCGACCCAGATGCCGTGGTCGGAGCGCAACCGCCCCGACCACGTCCCGTCGTCGCTGGACCACCCGTCGCGCGCGCAGCTCATCGAGCTCACGACGATGGGTGCGAAGAACGGCATGCCGCCCGCCGACGTCGCCGAGCTCGTCGTGCAGGCGATCCGCGAGCGCCGCTTCTACGTACTCACCCATCCGGAGGCGGCGGAGCAGGCCGCAAAGGGCAGACTGCGTTGGATCACCGAGAACATCCCGCCGGAGGCCCCGACCTTCACATGACAGCCACGCATCCCGAGACCGGCATCACCCCGCAGACCCTCATCGACCGCGCGATCGCGCTGCGCCCGAAGCTCATCGCCGAGCAGGCGGCGACCGAGGAGCGCACGTACTACTCGCCCGAGATGCACGAGGAGTTCCGGCGCGCGGGGTTCTACCGCCTGTACATCCCGCGACGCTACGGCGGCTACGAGTTCGACGTCCCCGCGATGATGCGGCTCACGGTGGAGATGGCGCGCGGCTGCCCCTCCACCGCCTGGTGCATGGGCCTGGCGTCCGGCCACGCGCTGCAGCTCGGCTCGTGGTGGCCCGAGCAGGCGCAGAGCGAGATCTTCGGCGACGGCGACTTCCGTGCGGCCTCGGTCGCCGCGCCGATCGGGTTCGCCGAGCGGACGGCGGACGGCTGGTCGCTGACCGGCAAGGTCTCCTACTGCTCGGGGATCCCGTACTCGACGCACTACATGGGGCAGGCGCTGACTCCCGGCGAGCAGCCGGGCGGGCCGCCCGGTCCGCTGCTGCTCTTCTACGCGCCCAGGGGCGTCTGGGAGATGGAGAACGACTGGGGCCACACGATCGGGCTGAAGGGCTCGGGGTCGCACAGCATCACGTTCGACGGCGGCACGATCCCGGCGCACTGGGCGATCGAGGGCGCGTTCATGGTGGACATGCCCAGCGACGACGGCACCGAGGGCTACCGGCTCCACGGCAACCCCATGTACCTCGGACGCTCGATGGGTCCGTTCACGATGTCGCTCGGCGCGGCGATCATCGGCGCGGGCCTCAATGCGCTGGACCAGCTCGAGGACGAGCTGCGCGCGAAGCAGACGCCGCTGCCGCCGTTCATGCCGCGGTTCCACGACCCGGACTTCCAGCGCTACTTCGGCGCCGCGAAGGTGAAGCTCGCGATGGCGCAGGCGGCCCTGTACCGCGCCGCCGACATGCACATGGAGCTCTGCGAGCGGGCCGCCGACAAGGGCGTGCCGTTCAGCTACGCCGACGACTGGCTCGTCGGCGGGATCGCTCGCGAGGCGTACATCTTCGCGTGGGAGGCGATGGAGCAGAACATCTGGCGGACCGCCGGCTCGAGCTCGACCCGCGACGGCGAGCGGATGCAGCGGATGTTCCGCGACATGGCGATGATCGCCGGACACCGCAACACGCAGCTGCGCGACTTCGCCTACCGCGAGCTGGCGGCGGAGACGTTCGGCATCCCGCGCGACCCGGGGACCGGCAACCGCCAGCAGGTCCTCAGGGGGAACTAGCTGCCCCGCGCCGGTTGCGGACATCTCGCGGCTTCGGCTACGCTCGCGGTGGCGGTAGCGGGAGCGCGCCAACGTCCGAGGGAGGACAGGCCATGGCACAGCTCCAGCGCAGGTCGCTCGCCCAGCCGGATGAGACTCGGCCGGTCGACAAGGGAGTCGTCGAGGTGATCCGGCTCGACGCGGCGACGATGATGCGCACGACGTTCCAGCCCGGGTGGCGGTGGTCGGAGTGCGTGAAGCCGATCGTGGGCGGTGAGAGCTGCCAGGTCAATCACGTCGGCTACTGCGTGTCCGGCCGGCTTCACGTGCGCATGGACGACGGCGACGAGATGGACATCGGGATGGGCGACGCGAGCCACATCCCGCCGGGACACGACGCCTGGGTCATCGGTGACGAGCCCTACGTCGCCATCGACTTCTCCGGCGCCGAGGAGTACGCGAAGCGGAGCTAGGCGGGCGCCCCGCCGAGCGCCGCGCGCACGTCGTCGATGGCCCCTTGCTCGGCGGGGCTCACCTGGACGCCGTCCTCCTTGTGCCGCTTTGCCACGCGCTCGGCCAGGGTGAGGATGAACGCGCGGTAGTCCGCGACCTCCTCCGGCGTCGCCTTCGCGTCGAGGAGCTCGATGATCTCGCCGAGCAGCCGGACGCTGTTCTGCTTGAGCTCCTCGTACGAGTGGGCCTTGGTGTGGTCACGCTCGGGCTTGGCCGCGACGAGCTCGTCGAGCAGCTCGCTGTCGCCGTGTTGCCCACGCGCGTCGGCGTACACCTTCGCCATCTCGAACGTCTCGCGGATCATCCCGCCGTGGCTGGCGGCGATGACCATCATCCCGGCGGCAGGGGGACCGGAACGGACCAGATCCCATTCGTCCGTCGTAAAGGCAGCCTTGGTCGTCATGGCGCGGACCCTAGCGGCCGCAGGACGCCCGAGATCATGAGCCCGAGGGCGACGAGCCCCGCGGTGACGGTCAGCGCCTGCAGCGTGCCGGTGTGCTGGCCGAGGAACCCGATCAGCGGCGGGCCCGCGAGGAAGGCGATGTAGCCGATCGTGGCCACCACGCTGACCCTCGCCGGGGCGTGCGCGGGGTCGTCGCCCGCCGCGCTCATCCCGACGGGGAAGCCGAGTGCCGTGCCGAGCCCCCACAGCGCGGCGCCCGCCATGGCCACCGGGAGCGCCGAGCCCCAGACCACCAGCGCGAGACCCGCGAGCGCGAGCGCGGCGAAGATGCGCACCGTCAGCACGCGGCCGTGGCGGTCGATCAGGCCCGGGCCGAACCAGCGGCCGAGCGTCATCGCCGAGAGGAAGAGGGCGAACGTGAGCGCGCCCAGCGCGGCAGCCGCGCCGTACCCGTCGATCATCGCCACGCCGAGCCAGTCGTTGCCCGTCCCCTCGGTGAAGGCGGCGGCGAACACGAACACACCGATGAGCACCGTGCGCGGCTCTGTCCACGCCGTGAGCGGGTTGCGGCGCTCGCCATCCTCGGCGGGCGCCGGATCGTCGGGCAGGAAGTCACGCACGGCCACCGGCACGGCGACCGCCACGATCCCCGCGACGGCCACGAGGTGGACGGTCGCGGAGACGCCGAGCGCCACCATGGCCGCGCCGATCAGCGCGCCGGTCACCGTGCCGACGCTGAACCCCGCGTGGAAGCGGGGCATGATCGCCCTCCCCAGCTCCTGCTCGACGGCCGAGCCCTCGACGTTCATGGCGACGTCCCAGGTGCCGTTGCCGACGCCCAGCGCGAACAGCCCCACGAGCACGACCGCGACGCCCACCGGATAGCCGAGCCCCGCGGTTGCGAGCCCGGCCGCCGCGACCAGCGCCATGACGGCGACCGTGCGGGCCGTGCCGAGCCGTCCGACGACCACGCCGGCCAGCGGCATCGAGAGGACCGATCCGAGCGCGATCGCGAGGAGCACGAGGCCGAGCGAGCGCGGGGAGAGGTCGAGCGCGTCGCGGATCGACGGGATGCGCGAGGCCCAGCTGGCGAACGCGAAGCCGCTGAGGATGAAGACGGCGTACACCGCGCGTGTGGCGCGGTGCACGATGCGTGAGGCGGGGGCGGGCGGCACGGGGGAGACGGCAGGGTCGCGCAGAACGCGACGGGGCGCGTCGCCAGGCTCAGCCGAAGGTGAAGACGTATGCCCGGACACCCGGGCCGTCGAACGCGATCTCGAAGGTCCCCGGGTGGACGGGCCCTCGCCGGCGGACGAGCTGGTACAGCCGCGGCTCGGACACCGTGCCCTCGCCGTGCTCGTCGACGTCGAGGCCGTGGGCGGCGCCGGGCGGCTCGCCGTCCAGGCGCACGGAGCAGCGGACCGGCTCCCCGGAGTCGGGTGGTGCGAGCACCAGGTTCACGTCGCGCGCCTCGAAGCGGCAGGAGATCGAGCCCGTGGCTGCGTCGAGCACGGCGGCCTCCTCCTCCAGGGACCACTCGCCGGCGAGGGCCCACGCGCCGTCACGCTCGCCGCGTGCGGAGCCCAGGTATGTCTCGGGGGACCGCAGCGCGGCCCAGTCGGCCGCCTCGGCGAGACCTCCGGCGTCGACGTCGACGAGCCCCTGGGTCACGCCGAGGAGCTGCTGGATCGCCCGTTCGGTCTCCTCGTAGGCCTCCTCGCCGAAGTGCTGGAACCGGATGCGACCCTCTCCGTCGAAGAGGTGGGCCGCAGGCCAGTAGTGGTTGTCGAGCGACCGCCAGATCGCGAAGTCGTTGTCGATGACCACGGGGTAACCGACGTCGAGCGCCGCCAGGGCGCAGCGCACGTTGCCGAGGTCGTGCTCGAAGCCGAACTCGGGCGCGTGCACGCCCACGACCACGAGCCCGCGGTCCCGGTAGCGCTCGTGCCACGCCCTGACGTAGGGCAGCGTGCGCAACCAGTTGATGCACGAGTACGTCCAGACGTCGACGAGGACAGCGCTCCCGCGGAGCCCCTCGGCGGTGAGCGGCTCGGAGTTGAGCCAGACGGGCGCGCTGTCGAAGGCCGACAGCGCGCCGTGATCGGGTTGGTCCATGGGTCTCAGACGGAGGTGATCGCCGCGATGGCCGCTCCGTCGCGGTACGGGGTCAGGAACGTCGTCAGAGCCGCCAGCATCTCATCCGGCGCCTCTTCGGCGACGAAATGCCCCGCGCCGGGGATGACGACGCCTTCCACGTCGTCGGCGACGAGCCGCATCGCGTCCGTGACGTGCTCCCCGAAACTCGCCGCTCCGCCGATCGCCAGGACGGGCATGCCGAGCCGCCGCGTCGAGCGCTCCGCGTCCTGAGATCGCCGCGCACGCCGCCATCGCTCTGTGGCACCTGCGCAAGGTGTTCACCAAGCTCGGCATCCGCTCCCGCCGGGAGCTCGCCCATGCGCTGCCGAGCTCGGACGCCGAGCTCGTGCCCGCCTGACCAGCGGCGGACGCGGTAGCGCATGTGGGTGACGCCCACCGTCGCCCTCGAGGACGCGGGTGCGCTCGAGCTCGACCTGCTCGGCTGGGAGGCCGTCGAACAGCCTTCGTCCCTGACCGAAGAGGACGGGGATGACGTGGATCTCGAGCTC
>Ga0070665_100004134_pt1 | contig 15265 bp, 11 predicted proteins | sample KBSS13metaG_FD_65862 | JGI IMG/M metagenome (GOLD analysis project Ga0070665, IMG submission 65862) | Switchgrass rhizosphere microbial communities from Kellogg Biological Station, Michigan, USA - KBS S1-3 metaG | ecosystem: Host-associated > Plants > Roots > Rhizosphere > Soil ... | reverse complement strand
CGCGTGAGCGCGCTGATCGATTCGTCGGGCTGACCCCGCAGCATGAGCGCCCGGCCCATCGCCCAGTGGACGGCCGGGTCGCGCTCGTCGGCCATGAGCCCCTGCGCCGCGGCTCGGTACGCCTGCTCCATGCCAGCTGCGCGATCGTTCCACTTCTGGAAGGCATCCTGGAAATGCGTGAACGAGAGTCCCGCGTGGGCGCGCGAGAACGTCGGATCCAGACGGAGCGCCGTCTCGAAGAAGTGTCGGGCGTGCTCGTTGTCGGCCTGGCGGTACTGGTACATGTGCCACAGGCCCCGGTGGTGTGCGCCCCATGCATCCAACGAGCTTGGCGGCTTCAGGATGGCCCGATGGCGTTCGAGGGTTTCGATCTCGCTGGCGATCGACGCGACAATGCGATTGCCGATCTCGTCGAGGACCACAAAGGCATCGTCGAAAATGAGGTTGAAGACCTCGGTCCACACGATCCGGGCGCTACGCGTTTCGGCCAGCTCGACGGTCACTGTCAGTCGTGTCCCCCGCACGCGCGTCGAGCCGCTCACGACATAGTCGACATTCAGGAGGCGACCCGCCTCCTCCGCGCCGATGCCTCGCTCGTGCAAGGCGAAGACCGTGCCCTGTGCGATCACGAACAGGCTGCGCAGCTTGGCCAGCCGGGTGATCACGTCATGCGCGAGAGCGTCAGCAACGCCACCCCGAGCCTGGCGGGCCGATGAGCGATCGATGAACGGCATGACCGCGATCGAGGCGCGACCACGACCGGCGGTGTCGGTGCCTGGTTGGTGTGGCTCCTGAATCGCAATGCCCGTCGCCGTGCGCGCGGTACGCCAGGCGGTGCGAATCGAGGTGCTCTCCAGGCCTTCGCGCTCGAACAGTTCGATCGTCGTCGCCAGGTGGGCTTCGGCGTCGCCAATCCTGCCTCGTCGCGCGAGCGCCTTGAAGAGGCATTCGTGCGCCCGCTGATCGAACGGCGCGAGCTCGAGCCAGGTGTCGAGGTACACGAGTGCCTGGTCATCCGGGCCGCGCATGACGAGCTGCTCGAGCACCCCTAGACGACAGCTGCGAAGCCGACGACGCTGAGCGGTCAGCCAGGCGGTAAACACGGGGCTGCCGTCAATCGCCAGGCTCTCGAGAAATTCCCCCTCGAAAGACGCCGCCAGCGCCGCGAGTCGCTCTGAGGACAGCGTCTCGAGCCCCGCCTCGGCGGCCCGCAGGACGTCGAGAACATCGACCAGACACTGCGACAGATCCAGCTGAACGGCGTCCCCAGGGGTGCGCACCCGCCGGCTGGCACCGTCGTCGAGCAGGCCACGGACCTTGCTCAGGCACCAACGCAGTTCGCCGCGCGGATCGTTGGGAACGTCCCACAACAGTTCGCATAGCGGGCCTCTGGCGACGGGCTTCTGCGCCAGGGCCACGTATGCGAGTAGCGCGCGCACCTTGCGCGAGGCCGGAAGCGCGAGGGGGCGGCCTCCTCGAGACACCCGCAACGGGCCGAGCATGCGGATTTCGAGCGGGGCGCCGCGCCGTTGCACTGCTGCGCGCCGGGTACTCCCCGAAACGCCCACGCCGACGTCTTCGCGCGCCGCTGCCCGCATCAGGCGGTCCGGTAGATGGCGTGCTTGATTCATTACTGCTGGACCGAGCGTGCCGACCGTGCTCCGCCGCGGCGACAGGTCGCGGGGCTCCGCTTGATAGGACCGCAACCGCCAAAACCTTTCAGGGCCCACCGCCGCGAGCGCCGGAAGGCCGTCCGTCATCAGATTCCACGCGCGATTCCACGCCGGCGTCCACGCCCGATTCCACGTGAGCACCCTAGAGTCGTCCTGTCGCGTCGATTTCCGGCGCTCCTGTAGGAGGACACCTTGAAAACTTTCGCTTCTGTGATTCTCGTCGTCGGCTTGCTGCTGACCGCTGCCAGTGTTGCCACGCGGGCTGACCATCCGCACGCCGGCCAAAACCTCAAGGAGGCGAAATGGAGTCCCGCGCCGCCGCTCCTCCCGAAGGGAGCCGAGATCGCCGTGCTCGACGGCGATCCGACCAAGCCGGTGCTCTATGCCGTCCGTTTGAAGTTCCCCGCACACTACGCGATTCCGGCCCACTCACACCCCACCGACGAGCACGTCGTCGTCACCTCGGGTGCGCTCGTGTTCGGGATGGGGGACGTGCTCGACAAACGCTCGAGCGCGAACACCAGGCTCACCGTCGGCGGGTTCGTCGATGCGTCCGCAAACGTGAATCATTTTGCGTTCACCCGCGATGAAGAGACCACCATCGTGCTGTACGGAATGGGACCCGTCGAGTTCAACTACGTCAACCCAAATGATGACCCGCGTAACCAACCCAACGCCGTGAAGCATCGGTAGGCGTCGGAGATACCGGAAGGGCGCTGGCGAGGCCGGCCACGTCGCCGGCGCCCAAAGGCGCCACTGGGGCGCTGTCGCTTCGATTAGAGAGAGTGTGTCTCGATGGTGCGGTTCCTGACGACGTTAGCTGTAGCGGCGATAACTGTGACCGTCCAGGCGGACCGGACGACGAATTTGTCCGCCAAAGCGATTTCGGTTGGTGTCTTTGCGCCGCCGGACGTAACGGAATCCCTTGTGATCCGCGTCTTCGACGAGGCGAACGCGATCTGGGGACCGACGGAGATCGCATTCGATTGGCACCGAATCACCCCGCAAGACATCGCCGCCGCTTGGCAGATGACCGTTACGATCGACGATGAGAGAAAGGGTTTCGCAGAGCAGCACGGCGCCCTGGGCTGGATTCTATTTACGGCCGATGGTCCCGCGCCGTCCATAGGTCTTTCCCGAGCGAACGCCGAGGCATTGATTCCCCGAACGCCAGGCGTCACGGGCGCAACGATCGTCGGCCATGAGATCTTGATCGGGCGAGCATTGGGCCGTGCGCTTTCGCACGAGATTGGCCACTATCTCCTGAAGTCGAAAGCACACACGCCGCATGGCCTGATGCGGGCCATGTGGCCTTCCGACGAACTGCTCTCAAACGACCGGCGCGGCTTCAGGCTGACGGCTGAACAGCGTGCCGCCGCGAGCATCGTTCAAGGTGGCGGGCTGGATGAAGCGAGGTGCCCTCAGGTCGAATGCCTTTGCAGCGGCCGCTAGTTCGGGTTGTCGCGTCGGATCACTGCCGAAGAAGAACCCTCTGTTGTTAACGCTGAGGACGTGGGTCGCTGCCGGCTGGAAACACTGTCTTCCAGTCGTTTTTCATGCTGACCACCGTCCACCCTTTCGCGACCGCCTCGTCCCATCCCTGGTTGAACTGCTGCAGCTTGTCGGTGCGGTCGTAGGCGAATTCTCGCGTCGCATCGTCGTGATGCACGAAGAGTGCGAAGCGTGCGCCCGCGCCGGCCATGGCCCACTGCAGCATCTGCAGGTCACCGTCCGAGTTCCCGAACGCGGCGATCGGCCGGCGCCCGATTTGTCGCTGGATGCCGACCGGCTTGCCCTCTTTGTCGTCGAGCAGGTCGAGCGCAGCCAGCTTGACGAGTACCGGAGTGCCGTTCCGCATCTCGAGCTGCAGCTTGCCGCTGCTGCCGACCACCTGTTCCGGCGGGATGCCGTAGACTCGCTCGGCCCATGGGCGCATGAACTCGACGCCGCCGCCCGAGACGATGAAGGTCTTGAAGCCGTTGGCGCGCAGGTAGGCGAGCGCCTCCAGCATCGGCTGATACACCATCTCGGTAAATAGCCGCCCCGTCTGTGGATGCTTTGCGGTGGTGATCCACTCGTGCACGGCGGCCGAGAATTCGTCGGTGGTCATGCCCGCATGCGTGGCGGCCACTATCGCAAGCACGCCCTTTTCACCGCTCCCGGCAACGCCGGCCATGTCGCCTTTGAGCAGCGACGCAAACGGCTCCTTCGTGTTCCATTCCGGATGCTGCGGCGCGAGCGCCTTCACGCGATCGAAGGCGAAGAGCAGCTGGAACGGCACCGGCTTCTCCGACCAGAGCGTGCCGTCGTTGTCGAACGTGGCAATCCGTTCCGGCGCCGTGACGAAGTCTGGCCCGCCCTCACGCGTGACCCGGCCGACGAAGTCGACGAGCGATTTCTTCGCGGCTCCGTCGTTCCATGACGGCAACGGGTCAGCCGCCGTCACGGATGCCGGCGTCGGCGGCGAGACCGGCGGAGACTCGCGGCTGCACGCAGCCGCGAGAACCAGCCAGAGGGTCACGACGCTCCAGCGCCGCAGGCACCGGCTCATGAGCACACGACCTTCCAGGTCATTCCGCTTGGAATTGGCCCGGCGCTTCACAACCTGGTTCCACGTGCCAGGGGGCTCCCTCGAGTTCCCGGGCCTGCCGTAGCGCCGCCAGCAGGTTCGCATCACGCACACTGACGACGCCGCCGAGCAGCTTCGAGTGTCCTCCGATGAACTTCGTCACTGATTGCACGGCCACGTCTGCCCCGAGCGCGAGTGGACGCTGATTGAGCGGCGTCGGGCGACCAATAGCCGGGTTCAGGGCTGCTCCTGGCTCAATCGCACGGAAATCTCTCTGACCGGGTTGTCATCGGCATCGAGAAATCGCGCGCAGAAGTCCGTCGCGCCGCCGGCGTTGACGACGGCGGCCCGGATCGTATTCAGCCCGTTGCGAAGCGTCACCCGCTTCGAGACACCATCGTCGATCACGGCCTGCCGGTCGCCATAGATGGCGATGATCTCCTGGCCATTGAGCCACCAGATCGATGCGGCGTTGGAACCGATCGCCAGCCGGACGTTGCGCATTTCGTGCGGTACCTCGACGCGAGTGACCGCCCAGAACAGGACGTTCGAGGTCGGTTTGTTCAGCGCATAGGCGAAGTGGTACAGGTTGACGTTGTAGTTCCTCGTGTCCAGCGCATGCCAGAGGAGCGGCTCGTCGCCAACGGTCACCGCCTGTCCGTCGCGGGGGATGACGGCGAGCTGGTTGGGGAAGTACTCGTTCCCAATCGCCGCGCGCACCGCGCTCTCGGTGAGCTGCCCCGGCACCTTGATCGGCTCGAGCACCAGCCACCGCTGCAGGAAGCCGGCTCCGTCTGGCGGTTTGGCCGCCGAGGACGGACGGCTCAGCGTCGCTGCCGGAGCGCGGGTCGCTGGTGGCAGCGGCGGCTGCTGCGCGCCGAGCAGTCCGGCACCGCCTGCGAGCGCGAGCGCTCCGAGCGCAGGCAGCCACGCGCGCGGACCTCTCGTCAAGGCGTCCTCAGCAGCCATCGCTGGCGATCGCTCGCCGGTTTGAACTTCTCGAGGGTGGGCATGCTGCTGCCGATCGCGGAGAGCGCGAGCCGCTCCGTGGTATTCGGTATGCGCTTCGGCATCAGCCGATAGCTGCCGTCGGCGAGCTGGTCGATACGCCAGAGCTGTTCGGGTTCGCCGCTGAACACGGGAACGACGGTGAGCTCGGCGTCGCCGGTGGCGGCGAGCGCGCGGTCGGTGCCGGCAATGGTGATCTTGAAATACGGCGATCCGGGATAGCCGCCGGCGTGATCGACGGGCGTGATCGCCCACTTCTGCTGCGCCTGAAGCATGTAGGGCGCCATGCGGGCATCGATCGGGCCAGCCGGCCAGTTGCTGCCAACTTGCGCGGCATCCTGCCCTGGAATCGGCGGCGGCGGCGTCTCGCCGCGTCCGGCGGCGGATGCGCCGCCCCGGCCCGGACCGCCACGCCCTCGCCCGCCGACCGGCGTCCCCTGCACCGCCATCTCGAGCGCCGTTCCGGTTCTCGCCGACTCGATTTCGTAGGTGCCGGCGGTCAGGTTTTCACCGGCGACAGGCCAGCCGTCGCGCCACAACAGCGGGCGAATGTCGAGCACGCTGATGCCGCCGCGATCGAGGTCGGATTCGTAATGACAGGAAAACTTCTGGACCCCGTCGCCAAGGTCCAGCAGCCCGAAATGCCCCGGCCCGATGTGACGGCCGCTCGATCCGGCGAACAGCTTGCCGCCGCCCTGAAGCATGTCGATGGCCATGTTGTCGACGAACGGTCCGGTCACTTTTCGTGATCGGCCCATGCGGATGTTGTACGTCGAGTTGCCGCCGGCGCAGCACGACCCATGCGTGACGAGCAGGTAGTACCAACCTTCGCGAAAGATCAGCACCGACGCTTCCGAGTTGATCGCGATGTTGACCGGCTTCGCTTCGGGATGCAGCCGTTTCCCCGTTGTCGGGTCCAGCTCAACGAGCCGGATGTAGCCGAAGTACGAGCCGTAGGTGAGCCACATCGTGCCGTTGGTCGGATCGCGCATCACGCCGGGATCGATCGCGTTGCTGTCCTCGACGCCGTCCGACCAGACGACCGGTCCACCGTCGTCCCACTTGTAATCAGGCGACGCCGGATCGAGCGTGCGGCCCACGAGCAGACCCACGGCCGACTTCGGCTGGGTGCCGGGCGCCGAGTAATACAGGAAGTACTTGTCGCCGGACCGAATGAGATCAGGCGCCCAGCTGTTGTTGCCGCCTCGGGCGATCACATCAGGGCCGGGCTTTCCACCCGGCACGGCCTGCATGAGCGAGCCCGTCCGATGCCAGGTCCATCCGTCGTCGGAGGCGAACGCCGGCAGGCCGTTGCCGGTGGCATAGACATAGAACTTGCCGTCGGCTTCGATGACGGTCGAGGGATCGTGCATGCCGGGCTCGCCGTCGAGCGCGAGCCCCGGCGCGAGAGCGAGCAGCATCGCGGCGGCGGCGAGAGCGAATCGCGTCATCGCTTCGCCGGCGCGACCGACAGCGTGCGGCTGAAGAACGGCATCACGTGTTCCTGAAACCGAACCGCGACGTCGCTGGTGTGCGTCCCGGGGTAGATCTCGAAGGTGTTGGTGATGCCGTACTGATCGAGGACGTCGTGCAACTTGCCGGCATCGACCCGCAACCCGTCCTGGTCGCCGACGTCGATCGCGATGGCGCGATACTGGCGCAGGTTGGCCATGTACTGATCGATGAACGCCAGCGGGGCATTCGCCGCCCACCGGGCAAGCACCGCCTGCTCCTTGTCGCCGATTGGCAGATCGAGGTAGAGCGGCGGATTCTTCGGGTTCGGCGACCACGCCGCCGCCGAGGCGAGCTGCGCGCGCAGGCCAAAGGGCAGTTTCGCCGAGTCCGCAGGTGTCTTGACCGCCGCCAGCGCCTCGTCGTTCGCCGCGTTACCCCCCGGAGCGCCGCGACCGCCGCCGCTGCCGCGCGGCGACAGGCAGCACGGGCTCATGATGTAGAGGCTGGCGAACTCGTCGGCGTGCTTCATGCCGATGCGCGTGGCTCCATAGCCGCCCATGGAGTGGCCGACCAGGCCGCGGCTCTCCCGGTTGGCGATCGTCCGATAGTGCCCGTCGATGTAGGCCACGACGTCGCGCGCGACGTAGTTTTCGAAATCGCCGGTCGTCACCGAGCTCGAGTACATCGAGCCGTTGTGCACCGTCTTCGAATCCGGCAGGACGACGATCATCTCGTGCGCGCCTTTGGCAAAGGCGCCCTCGATCGTCTGCGGTACGTGGATCTCCTGCGACCACTGGTCCGCGCCAATCGAGTAGCCGTGTAGCGCGTAGACGACCGGATAGCGCCGCGTACGGTTCTGGTGATAGCCCGGCGGCAAGAAGACGATGGCGGCGCGGTCGACGGCATCGCCCTCGAGATTGCCTTCGAGCGAGGGCCCGTGAATCGTGATCCGCTCGACCGTCGCCGGACGGGCGCCCGGCACAGGGTCGGGCACGTTGGTCTTCACCTGACCGGCGCCGGCCCGCAGCGCGACGAGGAATGCCGCGACCAGGTAGACCGTTGTCATGCGGTTCCTCGCGACAACTCGAGCGTGGGCCGCGAAATGAAAGCGCTTACACACTGGATTCGGCGCAGCCTATCCGAACCGGCGGCCTGGGTTCAAGCGGATTTCACCGGGTCGGCGTTGGGAACGGCGATCGTTGCCGACGCTACCGCCCGGCGACGGCGAGCTGGGCGACGGTGTAGGAGCGCGCCGGCAGCTTGAACGTCATCCGGCTCGCGGGCCCAGGCGGCTCGAGTCGTTGGGGGATGACTCGGCCGGACTGCTCGATCGTGTTGAACGCCTTCAGGTCAGGCCCGGTGATCGTCTCGCAGGCGAGCACCCGGGCCGGGGTGACGTCTTCCCACTGCAGCACCACCTCGCGCTCGGCGTCGATGTCGCGGTTCAGCATGAGCACGCACGCCTGACCGTTCGCCTCGTCCAGCGTGGCCACGACGTCGATGAACGGGACGTCGGCGTGGCGGGCGAAGTCGGCCTGCAGACCGGCCGCCGTGATCGGATACGTCTCCGACTCGACCCGGAGATCGAGCACGCGGCCGCGCGCGTAGCGCAGCGCCCAGGCATACGGATAGTACGTGCTCTGGCGCAGCACACCGTGCGGGTGGGTCACGAGCGGAGCGATCACGTTGACCAGTTGCGCGAGACAGGCGACGTGGACGCGATCGGAATTGCGCAGCAGCGTGTTGAGGAGGCCGCCGACCAGCAGTGCGTCTTCGAGGTTGTAGACCTCCTCGAGCAGCTTCGGGGCGGTGGCGCGGCGGCCGTCGGTGGCCTGCCGGTCGCGGGCACGATACCAGACGTTCCACTCGTCGAACGACAGCCACAGACGCTTGCTCGATTTCCGCAGGCCCTGGACGTAGTCGCAGACCGCCGCGATCTCGTGAATGTGGCGGTCCATGTCGAGGTTCACCGCCAGGTAGCGCGCGGCGCTGCTGCCGGTCAGCGCCGGCGTGTTGCCGTAATAGGCGTGCAGCGAGAGGCCGTCCACCTGGTCGTAGCATTCCTCGAGCACTTCGCGATCCCAGGTCAGGTAGGTCGGCATCGACGTCGCGCTCGAGCCGCACGCGATCAGCTGCAGGTCTGGCGTGATGACCCGCATCTGCTTCGCGACGTCGCGCGCTTTGCGGCCGTACTCGCGCGCCTGGAGCTGGCCGATCTGCCACGGGCCGTCCATCTCGTTGCCCAGGCACCAATGCCGCACGTTGTGCGGCCGCTCGTAGCCGTGCGCGCGCCGCAGGTTGCTCCACTTGGTGCCGCGCTCGAGGTTGCAATACTCGACGTAGGCCACCGCCATTTCGGCCGAGCCGGTGCCGAAATTGAGCCCGAGCAAGGGCTCCGCGCCAACCAGCCTGCACCACTCGATGAACTCGTTGGTGCCGAACTGATTCGTCTCGGTCGAGTTCCAGGCGCGGTCCAGGACGATGGGCCGTTGCGACTTCGGACCGACTCCGTCGAGCCAGTTGTATCCGGAGACGAAGTTGCCGCCTGGATAGCGCACGATGGGTACGCCCAGTTCCTTGATCTCGCGTGCCACGTCGGTCCGAAAGCCCGCACCGTCGGCGAGCGGCGATCCGGGCTCGTACACGCCGGTGTAGATGGCGCGGCCGAGATGTTCGAGGAATGAGCCGAGCAGACGACGGTCGAACTCGGCGCGATCGCGCGATCGGCGAATGGCGACGCGCGCCGGTCCACCGGCGCTTTGCGCGTAGCCGATCGCACGCAGCCAGGGTCCGGCCGCGAGCAGTGCGCCGGTCTTGCCCAGGCCGGCAAGGAGATCGCGCCGGTCTTTGATCATGGAACAACCCTTCGACCGAGCCGAAGTGTAAACGCTTACACGGCCGGCGGCCAGGAGCCTAACCCAAGCGGGAGCGCGGTATCAAGCGCCGGATGCCACGGCCAGCGTCATGATACGCGGCTCGGTGCACTCCTGTCGTTCGAGGATGCCGGCGACGCGGCCCTCGTGCATCACGGCCACCCGGTCGCTCAGCAGGAGGACTTCCTCCATGTCGCTGCTGATCATCACAATCGAGACGCCCTTCCGCGCCAGATCGCGCAGCAGCCGGTAGATTTCTGCTTTCGCGCCGACGTCGATGCCGCGCGTCGGCTCGTCCACGATCAGGACCCTGGGGTCGAGGGCGAGCCATTTGGCCAATGCGACTTTCTGCTGGTTGCCGCCGCTGAGCGTCGCCGCGCTGACGTCGATCGACGGCGCCTTGACCTGCAGCTGCTGGCAGATTGCTGACACACCCTTCCGCTCGCGGGCGTCCGACACGAGGCCCCACGCGGCATAGCGGTCCAGCGCCGGCAGCGACACGTTCTCACGGATCGAGGAGGCGACGACCAGCCCGGCCCCCCGCCGATCCTCGGGGACGAGAAACACGCGGTGCCGGATCGCGTCGGCCGGGGTGGCGATCGTGACCAGGCGTCCGTCGAGCCTGATCTGGCCCGCCACCGCGGGATCGATCCCGGCGATCGCCCGCGCGACCTCGGAACGGCCGGCGCCGACGAGCCCCGCCATTCCGAGAATCTCGCCGCGGGCGACCGCGAACGACACGGCGTGCTGCGGATAGCGCTGCGTACGGAGCGCCTCCACGGTGAACCGATCGCGGGGACCCTCGGCGTGCGGCTGGTGATGCTGGCTGGCGAGGTCGCGGCCGACCATCAGCCGGATCATGGCGTCGTGCGTCAGCTCGTGTCCGGCCAGCTGGCCGGCGTTGGCGCCGTCGCGCAGCACGACGGCGCGATCCGCGATCTTCTGCACTTCCCCGAGTCGATGGGTGATGTAGATCACGGCTACGCCTTGCGCCCGCAGGCCGGCGATGACGTCGAGCAGACGGGCGGTTTCGGCCAGCGTCAGACTCGAGGTCGGTTCGTCCATGACGAGCACCCGGGCGTCGAGGGACAGCGCCTTGGCGATCTCGACCAGCTGCTGCTGGGCGATCGACAGCGCCGCGACCGCCGCGTCGGGCGACACGTCCAACCCGAGCTGCGCGAGATAGGGCCGCACCCGGGCGCGCATTGTCGGCCGGTCGAGCAGGCGGAGCAGGCCGCCGCGGGTCGGCTCGCGGCCGAGCAGCACGTTGCCGGCCACGTCCAGGTTGTCGAGCAGGTTCAGCTCCTGGTGGATGAAGGCGATGCCGAGCGCCGCCGCCGTGCGCACATCGTGCACCACGGTGCGGATGCCGTCGATCAGCACATCACCCGCGTCCGGCTGCTCGATGCCGCCCACGATCTTCATCAGGGTGGACTTGCCGGCGCCGTTCTCGCCCAGCAGCGCGACCACTTCGCCGGCGCGCACGTCCAGGCTGACGCCGCGCAGCGCCTGCACGCCTGGAAAGCGTTTCGCGATGCCGCGAAGCTCGAGAACCGGATCGCCCATGTCCAGCGGTGGAGTGACGACTCAGCGGCCGCGCAGCTGGCGGAGCTTGCTCTGGAAGTCGTCCACGGTGCTCTGGCGGATCACCATCGTCGGGATGAAGATCAGCCGCGAGGGCGGGATGGCGGAACGGTCGCCCTTGACCACCTTGGCGAGCCGCGTCATCGATTGATAGCCGAACTCGAACGGCTGCTGGACCACCGTGCCGACGATGGCCCCGGCCTTGACGCCTGCGAGCGTCTCGTCGTCTTCATCGAACGTGATGATCTTCACCTGTCCGATCTTGCCGGCGTCGCGCGCGGCGTTCAGGATCGCGGGGCCGTTGTAGCTCCACAGGCCGACGAGCGCGGCGACCTCGGGATGGGCGACGAGCATTTCGGCCACGTTCGCCTTGGCCCGCACCTGGTCGGTGTCGTCGGTGCGCGTGTCGAGAATGGTGATCGCGGTTCCGGCGATCGCCTCCTTGATGCCCTGCATCCGCTCCTGCGCGTTGCGTGCATCCAGCTTGCCGACAAACAGCGCGATCTTGCCGCCCTGGGGCAGCGCCTCCTTGAGCAACGCCCCGGCCTGACGGCCGGCCGCGACGTTGTCGGTGCCGACGTAGCACTCGCGCTTGGAGCCGGGCGCATCGCTGTCCTGGGTGAAGACGACGGCCCGCTGCGCGGCCTCGTCGAGCATCGCCGTCTGGTTGGCCGGGTCGACCGGACTGATGGCGATGCCGGTGATGCCTTTGGCCAGCAGGTCGTCGACGATGCGTTTCTGGTCGGCCGCAGTCCCGTCGCCGAGACGGAACTCGACGGTCACGTCGGGCAATTCCGCGGCAGCCTTCTCCACGCCTTTGCGCGCGATGGTCCAGAAGTCGGCCGCGTTGTTGGTGATGAACGCGATCTGGGGTTTGGACGACCCCGGCCGGGCACATCCCGTCAGGACGAACAGGGTGGCGCAGGTCAGCCATACCGCACGCTTCAGTCTCATTCGATTCTCCTGCGCCGCTACGCGGCGCCGACACGGGTGGCGCGGCGTTGCAGCACCTGATCGCCCACCACGCCGACCAGGATCACGCCGCCCATCACGGCGAAGTTGAGGGAGCTCGGAATGCCGAGCAGGTTGACGAGATTCTGCAGCACCTGGAGCAGCGTGGCGCCGAGCAGGATGCCGACGATCGAGCCGTCGCCGCCGCGCAAGCTGCAGCCGCCGAGGACCGCCGCGGCGATGCCGTAGAGCTCGAAGAAGCTGCCGTGTGACGACGGGGACACCGAGTTCGTGTAGAAGGCAAAGATGATGGCCGACACGCCGGTCAGCACGCCGAGGATCACGTAGGCGCTCACGATCACCCGGCGCACGTTCACGCCCGAATACCGGGCCGCGACCTCGTTGCGGCCGGTGGCGAACAGGTACCTCCCGTACACCGATCGATGCAGGAGGACCCACATCGCGGCGCTCACCACGACGAGGGCGACGAACGGCGTGGGCACGCCGGCGACACTGCCGGTCGCCAGCCGCTGCAGGACGTGAAATCCCGCCGCGTCCCCGAATCCCTTGGTCTCGTCGTCGGCGATGAACCTCGCGAGACCGCGGTACAGCAACAGGCCGCACAGCGTGACGATGAACGGCTGCAGGCGCAGCCGCGTGATGAGCAGGCCGTGACCGGCACCGAGCAGCGCCCCGAGTGCGACCACGACGAGCACGGCAGCGGGCCAGGGCAGATGCCACCGCGTCAGCATGATCGAGAGCAGCACGCCGAGCAGGGCGAACGCCGATCCGACCGACAGGTCGATGCCGCCGGTGATGATGACCAGACCCAGGCCGAGGCTGAAGATCCCGAACGCGCCGATCAGGCGCGCCGTGTTCTGCAGATTGGCGGGAGACAGGAAACGCGGGTTGAGCGCGGTGACGATCGCGCACAGCACCACCAGCAGCAGAAATGTCGCGAGCTCTTTCTTCATGTCTGGCGGCGACCGGAGACGATGCCACGTGAGAAGATGATCGCATGAGCCTGGAACGCGTCGCGCGTCGCGCCCGCGTCTCGACCGCCACGGTGTCGAGGGTGCTGAACGACACCGGGGCCGTCAAGCCGTCGACGCGCGCCCGCGTGCTGAAGGCGATCGCGGCGCTGAACTACAGTCCGAACCCGCACGCGCGCACCCTGGCCGGCGGTACCAGCCGAAGCATCGGGGTCATCGTCTCGAACATCGACAACCCCTTCTTCCTCGATGTCTACCGTGCCGTCGAGACCCGGGCCCACGACGCCGGCTACGAAGTGATTATGGCCAACACCGACTACCGGCCCGAACGCCTGGTCACCAGCGTCCGGCTGATGCTCGGACGCCGGGTCGCCGGCCTCGCCGCCATTGTCTCCGAAATGGACTCGAAGCTGATCGCCGAACTCAGCGCGCAGCGGATTCCGGTCGTGTTCTACGACGTCGGAACGCCGCGGCGCAACATCACGAACATCCGTGTCGACTACGAAAGCGGCATGGAGAAGCTGACCGCCTACCTCTATAGCCTCGGCCATCGGCGCCTGGGCTTCCTCGCGCATCACGCCTCGCTGGGACCGGTGAACGAGCGGCGGGAGGCGGTGCTCGGCGGGACGCGTCGCCATCCGAAGCTTCAGGTGGCGACCGCGGCCGACGCCGACACGCTCGAAGGCGGCCGGCGCGCGGCGCGCGCGTTGCTCGATGCCAACCCGCGCGTGACGGCCATCGTCTGCGTCAACGACCTGATGGCGGTCGGCGCCCTGCGGGAGCTCAGGATGACGGGCCGCCGGGTTCCCGACGACGTGTCGGTGACGGGGTTCGACAACATCACCCTGGCGCAGTTCTGCCATCCGGCGTTGACCACGGTGCACATCCCGAGGGACACCATTGGTCAGACGATCTGCGACTTCCTGATGGACCGCGACCATGCCCGCCTGCCGCACGAGTTCGTCATCGATCCCGAGCTCGTGCTGCGGGAGTCCACCGGGCCGGCGCCGACTGCCCGCAGACGATGATCTGAATGCCGATCTGGCCATGTCAGCGCGCACATCATCGCACGCCCGCGTCGTGGCGGACTAACGCCGCGACCTTCTCCTGCGTCTACCGCACCGGTATCTCGATGACCGCAACCGTATAGGGTTGCAGATCGATCGTCAGATCGGGTCGGTCGCGACCTGCCGTTCGGCGGGCGTTATGCGATCGGGCTGATCGAGCGACGCCACGTCGTGAAGGCCGGCGGTGATCGTGTGCACGTCACCGTGGCCGCCGCCGGCACGAGCGAACCGTGTAGCTGGATGACCGCTCCTGACCGTCGCTTTGTTGTTGTGTGCGAGTGCGATCGGTGTTAAGGTCCGCCGCTATCGGGCAGGCGTGCAACATCCGTTGCGTTATATGCATCAACGGGACGAGGCCACGGAGAGAGACGATGAGGGACAGGTCGCATTCGGTCGCATGTCTGCTCGGGGTGGTGATCCTGCTCGCCGCATGGGTCGTTACCGGCCAGGCGCAAACCCAGGGCGGGATCAGCGGCCTGGTGACGGACTCGTCGGGCGCTGCGGTCCCGGGCGCGACCGTCACCGTGACCAACACGGCCACCAGCGGCACGCGCAATACCACGACCAACGTGGAAGGGCTCTACACCTTCCCCGCGGTGCCTCCCGGCTTCTATCAACTGAAAGTCGAGCTGCAAGGCTTCAAGACGGCAGAGATCCGCGCCTTCAAGGTCGACGTCCAGCAGACGGTGCGAGTGGACGTGCCGTTGCAGGTCGGCACGCTCGACGAGACGGTGACCGTCACCGGTACAGCCACCTTTCTCAACACCCAGAGCACCACGCTCGGGACTGTGATCGACAACAAGGTCGTGACCGAGCTGCCGCTGAACGGCAGACAGTACCTGAATCTGGTCGCGGTCGCGCCCAACGTCAACGTGCTCTCGCCCGCGGCGGGGCAGGCCGGCGCCCGACTCGGCGGCGAGCGCGCCGCGCAGTCCATCTCCGTCGGTGGTCAGCGCATCTTCTTCAACTACTACACGCTCGATGGCGTCAGTAACACGGACCCGAACTTCAACAACTACATCGCCCTGCCGTCGATCGATGCGATTCAGGAGTTCAAGGTCCAGACCGGCGTCTACCCGGCCGAGTTCGGCCA
>Ga0070665_100004133_pt1 | contig 15268 bp, 14 predicted proteins | sample KBSS13metaG_FD_65862 | JGI IMG/M metagenome (GOLD analysis project Ga0070665, IMG submission 65862) | Switchgrass rhizosphere microbial communities from Kellogg Biological Station, Michigan, USA - KBS S1-3 metaG | ecosystem: Host-associated > Plants > Roots > Rhizosphere > Soil ... | reverse complement strand
GTCATCGCCACGGCGATTTCCAGGTACTTGCTCGCACGTTGAAACGGGGTCAGCGCGACGGTGGCGACAGCCGGCGTCAGCTGCGTGCAATCGAAGGCATCCGTCTGTTGCAGCAGGAATGCGGCCAGCGCGGGCTCGGATCGCGTATCGGGGCCCTGGAACCCCCGCCCGCACGCCAGCATCACCGCGGGGCCGAATTCCGATTGGTAGAAGTACGGCGTTCCACCGGCAGCCTGAAACCCGCGAACCGCCGAGACGCCCAGCCAGGAGCCCGCGCAGAAGATCGCCAGCGCGATCGCCGCATCGGCCGCCGCGAATGACGTCAGCGTGCCAGGAAGTCGCACAGGATCCGTGTGATCCGTCCAGCCGTCGCCCCGTCCCAGAGATCGGGCTTGCGAGGCGTTCCCTCGGCAGCGAGCGCCCGCCTGAACCCCGCGAGAATGACGGCGGTGTCGGTGCCGACCACCTGGTTGGTCCCTTCGGTGACGGTGATCGGACGCTCGGTGTTCTCCCGCAGCGTCAGGCACTGGATGCCGAGCGCGGTCGATTCCTCCTGCAGCCCGCCCGAATCCGTCAGGATGATCCGCGCGTGCGAAGTCAGGCTCAGGAAATCGATGTATCCGAGCGGATCGGTGAGGAGCAGCCCGGGCGAGACGTCCAGGCCGAACTCCTTGAGCCGCTGCCTCGTGCGCGGGTGCACGGGAAACACGACCGGCATCTCATTGGCAATCGTGCCCACCGCGTCGAGAATGCGGCGGAACGTATCCTCCGTGTCCACGTTCGACGGGCGGTGCAGCGTCAGCACGGCGTAGTGTCCGGCCTTCACGGGCACGCCCTTAATCCGGTCGAGGGTCGCTGACGGCAGATGCCGCAGCAGCGAGTCGATCATGATGTTGCCGACCAGATGGATCTTGGAAGCCGGTTCGCCTTCGGCCTTCAGGTTCTCGACGGCATCGGGCGAGGGCGCCAGCAGGAGATCCGAGATCCGATCCGTCACGAGCCGGTTGATCTCCTCCGGCATCGTCCGATCGCCGCTGCGCAGGCCGGCTTCGACGTGCGCGACGGGAATCAGGAGCTTCGCGGCGACGAGCGACGCCGCCATCGTCGAGTTCACGTCGCCGACCACGACCACGAGGTCCGGCTTCTCCGCCGTGCAGATCTTCTCGAATTCCATCATCACGCGCGCCGTCTGCACGGCGTGTGACGCCGATCCCACGCCGAGATCGTAGTCGGGCGTGGGCAGCCCGAGATCGCGAACGAACGCCCGGGCCATCATGTCGTCGTAGTGCTGCCCGGTGTTGACGAGCACCTGGCGCAACTGCCCGGTCGCCTTCACGGCTTCCATCAGGGGCGCAATCTTCATGTAGTTCGGGCGCGCCCCGATCACATGGACGATGGTCTTCATCGACGGGCCCCGCCGAAGAAGGTGATGCGCTGGTACTGCGGCCGCCCCTCCCAGCCGGGCGACAACCGAGCCGGCAGCAGGAGCGGAAATTGTTCGAGATGGGTCAAGACGAGGACCTCCTGGAGACAGCCGGGCGCGCTGTCCGATACATCCAGCCCTTGAAAGTTGTCGTACACAGCCTCGAAGATGCGCGTGGAGCCGGAACGGACCACGCCATCGAGCGGAACGGCGTAGGAAAAATCGTCCGGGCGCGCGGGATCGTACCGGAACGTGACGGTCGTGCCGGGCCGGCAGGCTGCCCCGTTCACAACGGCCTGCACGAAACGGGTCTCGGGATTTCGTGGTCCGTCGGCCAGCGTGCCCGGGCGAAGCCAGCCCCGATCGCCGGGCGGCACGCGGAACTGCCCCGGCGCCGATCCGACGAGCGCAAGAGGTTCCGCCGGCGATCTCACATAGGACTCCAGCAGGCGCGTGACCTGGACGCCCTGATACGAACGCAGGATCGCGAGCGGAACCAGAAGCACCGACGCGAGCAGCACCGCGCATGCAATCAGTCGAGGGACGCCTTCGCGCGCAGGCGGCGCGGCCGGTGTTCCCTCGAGTCTCGAACCGAGAACGAGCCGGATTCCCCGTTCTGCGAGAAAGGCCAGAACGGCCCAGCCGATGAATTCGAGGTGGAAATAGTGGCGGACGCCGAACTGAATCGACGGATATCCGCCGAAGTACAGGATCACGAAGCTCGCAAACAACGCCAGCCTCAGGCGCGACCAGCTGATCACCAGCACGAATGCGCCGGCCAGCCAGGGCCCCGCGTGGCTCAACGATCCAAGGATGAACCCGCGCAGACGGTACGGCAGAACGGCGTGACTCGTGAACGGCGGCGCGGTTTCCCGAAATGGAAGATCGACGACGTTCAGCACGGCCGCGTACGCGCGTGTGACGAGGTCGGCCGGAAAGGTCGTCAGCAGGTGACGCAGGTACGCGCCGCTCGCGACGTCGTATTCGCGCGAGCAGTATTCGATGGGCCCGAGATCCGGATGGAACCGGCTGGCGTAACTCGAGACGGTCGTCCACACGTAGTCGTCCTGGGGAAGATGCCCCCACCCGTACGAACCGCCGCTCACACCGAGCGCCTCGTCGAACGGCGCCGTGAACCCGACCAGAAACGGATGCCACTGGCATCCGCCGCTCCCGACGACCGACGTGATGATCGGCCAGCCCGCCGCGATGAACCCGGCGGCGCACAGCCCGATGGCCGCGATCTTGACCGGCAGGTTTCGAAGGACTCCCCCCGGCATGAAGAGCGCCATCGTGATCAGAAACGGCGGGATGTCGATGAGGAGATCCGTGCGAAATCCGTAGCCGATGCCCAGGATGAGCCCGTAGGCCAGCGAAAGCAGCAGGACAGCGCGGGGACGCCAGGGCCGGACAGCCAGGGCGACCAGGACGAAGACCAGCGCCAGCGTCAACGGCGCCTTGGCGTAATCGCGAAGGTTCGGCAGGTTCGTCAACTGCAGCGTCGAAACGGTCAACGCCGTCGTCGCCGCCAGCGCGGCGACGCGGCCGACGATGAGCCGGAAATTGGCATACGCGAGTGCCGTCGTCAACCCGTAGAGCACGCCGAACAGCGGCGCCAGGCCGGACCAGCTGATGCCGAGCACCATCCACGCGACGGCCACCATGGTCATCAGGTAGCGCCATGGCCTCTGGTACAGCCCCTTGGTGCCGACCGTCAAATCCTTCGGCAGGTCGTCGCAGGAGAACGTGTCGGCTTCCTCGAGGATGAACGCCCTGAGGGGCGCGGGCTGAGGGTCAGAGAGCAGGAAGCCTTTTCCGCACGCCAGCAGGACCGCCGGTTCGAAGTACGACTGGTAGAAAAACGGGTGATGGCCCGCCCGCACCGACCCCGCCCAGAACACCCCGCCCCACAGGCCGGCGATCGCGAACACGAGCGCGGCGATGGCCGCATCGAGACGACGCGGTCCGATGTTCAGAGGACACTCCGCACGGCCGGCAGCTTCGTCAATACACGCGGCGGACGATGTAGTTCGGCTTGCCCTTCACTTCGTCGTAGATGCGCCAGACGTACTCGCCGATGATGCCGAGCATGAGCATCAACACGCCGCCGATCACGAGCACGAGCACCATGAGCGGCGCCCAACCGGTAAACGGGACGTTGTGGCGCAGGCGGGCGTAGACGATGTCGAGGGCGTACAGAAACCCGAGCAGCGCCGTGCACACCCCGACGACCGAGATGAAGCGGATCGGGAGGTACGAGGAATCGAGGATCGCGTCGAGCGAGTTCTTCAGGCGTTTCGCGAACGTGTACTGCGACCGGCCGTACGTCCGCTTCGCGCGCGTGTAGGGAACAAAGCTCGTCTTGTAGCCGAGCCACAGGACGTCGCCCTGAAAGAAACGGTTTCGCGCCTCGACGCTGTTGAACGAGTCGACGACCTTGCGCGCCATGAGCACGTAGTCGAAGCCGCCGGATGGAATCTGCGGAAACGAGAACTGAATGATGCGGTAGAACAGCCGCGACGTCAGCCGCGACGACAGCCGATCCTCCCGATTCTCGCGGAAGGCCACCACCACTTCGTTTCCGGCCTCGAACTGCTCCACCAGCCGGGGGATGAGTTCCACGGGATCCTGCAGATCGGCCGACAGGTGCAGCACCAGATCGCCGGTCGCGGTCTTCAGACCGGCCAGGATGGCGGCCATCTGGCCGAAATTTCTCGTGAACGACACGATCCGGACCGAGGCGTCGCGCTCCCGGATCGCCAGCAGCTCGGCCAGCGACCCATCGTCAGACCCGTCGTCCACGAAGACGAACTCGCGTTCGTACGCGGGAAGGTCCTTCTGGCACATCGCGACGATCTTGTCGTAGGTGATCGTGACGGCGCGCTCGTTCCGGTACACCGGGATGACGAATGAAATGATCAGGAAGCGCCTCCCCGACAGGACGCGATGATGTCGCAGATGCACTGCACGGTCTCGGGCGGCAGCGATCCGTACAGAGGCAGACAGAGCACCTGCATGGCCGCCGTCCGGGCCACCGGCAGCCGCGCCGGATCGGCCGACGGCAGATCCCGGTAGCACGCGTAGTCGCTGCAGAGCGGGAAAAAATACTTGCGGCTGATGACGTTGTGATTCATCAGCGCGCGATGCACGTCATCGCGCGAGCACCCGAACCGCGCCTCGTCGATCCGAATCGCGCAGTACTGGTAGCTGCTCTCGATGCCTGGCGGCTCTTCCACCATGGTGACGCCGTCGACGTCGCCGAGCGCGCGGCGATAGAGCTGCAGGAGCGCCTTTCTGCGGTCGATCTCCTCCGCCAGGCAGTCGAGCACCGCGAGCCCGAGCACGGCCTGCAGCTCGTTCATCTTGCCGTTGAGCCCGATGGACAGCACGGTTTCGGGATCGATGATGCCGAAGTTCTTCAGCTGGTTGATCCGCTCGCGCATCGCTTCGTCCCGGCAGGCGAGCGCGCCGCCCTCGGCCGTGTGGAACAGCTTCGTGGCGTGAAAGCTGAGCATCGTGATGTCGCCGAAGGTGCCGATGCCGGCTCCGTTGACCCTCGTGCCGAACGCGTGCGCTCCGTCGTAGATCACCTTGAGCCCGTGGCGATCGGCCACCTGCTGCAGCCCGTCGAGATCGCACGGGATGCCGTACACGTGTACGCCAAGGATACCCGTGGTCCGCGGGGTGATGGCCTCTTCGACACGGGCGGGATCGAGCGTGAGCCTGACGGGGTCGATGTCCGCAAAGACCGGCGTGACGCCGCTCCAGGCCAGCGCATGCGGCGTCGCGGGGAACGTGAACGGCGTCGTGATGACCTCGCCGCGCAGGTCGAGGGCGCGCAGCGCCGTGAAGAGCGCGATCGTGCCGTTGTTGAACAGCGAGAGCTGCGGGACACCCAGATACGCGCGCAGGGCCGCCTCGAGCAGCTCCTGCTGCCGGCCGTTGTTGGTGAGCCACCCCGACGCCCAGACGTCGGCCAGCCGCGCGGTCACCGCTTCGAGCGGCGGCAGCAGGGGCGCGGTGACGTAGACGGGCTTGTCGAACGGCGTCATCCGCGCCCGTCGAATTCGTGGCTGAGGATCGCCATTTTCACCAGGTCCTCGTAACGTCCGCGCTTGTACGCGGCTTCGCGAGCCAGGCCTTCCCGGCGAAATCCCGCCTTCTCGTACGTCCGAATCGCGGCGGTGTTCGAGCTCAGCACGCTCAGGTAGACACGGTGGAGGTTCAAGTCGCTGAACGCATGACGCAGCATCTGCCGGGTCACCTCGGTCCCGAGGCCCCGGCCGTGCAGATCGCGGCGCCCGATGAGCAGGTGAAACTCTCCGCGGCGATGAACGGGATCGATGCTCGTGAGGCTGACGAGCCCCACCGGCTCGGCCTCACCTTCGACGACAACCGCGCAGCGGACGTCGACCCCGCGCCGCCGCAGGTAGTCCTCGAACCACGCGTGATCGACTTCTTCGGTGATGTATCTCGCCGGCGCCCCGAGGCCGTCGACCAGATCGCGATCCTGCCTCCAGCGGTTGACCGCCGGGATGTCCTCGCGGGCCAGTTCGCGCAGCGTCACCAACCCAGCACCTCGGTAACGACGGCGGTCAGACGGCCAATATCCCCGGCGGTGTACCGGTGGTCGATCGGCAGGGGCAACAGGCGGTCGGCTAGCATCGATTCCCGCGCGAACTCTCCGGCGCGGGAACGGCCCGGCACGTGGGGCCAGAGGCGCGGCGCGAAGATACCGCGCGCCCACAGTTCACTCCACGCCACGGGTTCGCTCGACAGCAGCGGATAGCAGTACGGCACGTCGCCGGCCTCCGGAGCCAGGTGCGCCGCCAGGCAGTTGCGCGCGCCGAATGCCTCGTGCAGCGCCGCGAAGTTCGCGAGGCGCCGCTCGCGCGCAGCCGGGTAGTCGACGCCGGCCAGCAGGCGTTCCGACAACATCGACATCCGGCAGAGGTCCGGCGTCACCAGCGACTCGCTCTGAAGGAACTGCTCGTAGGCGAGTTCCTGGCGGCCGATCAGACGGTTGACCAGATGCTCGTAACGGACTTCTGACGGCCGCGGATAATCAACAGCGGACAAGCCCGCGCCGTAGGCATAGCCGCCATCCGGCACCCCGAAGAACTTCCGCGCCGAGTTGAACGACCACGCGCCGGGGTAGCCGCGCGCAAAGAACGCGTGGGTGTCATCGACGATCATCCGGCGGCCGTGGGCGGCCGCGAGACGCGCCGCCGTCGAGGTCTTGACGCCGAAGTAGTTCACGTAGACCAGGCATTCACCGGCCGCCGGCGCTCCCGCAGGCAGGATCGGATCGAACGCCTCGTCGATGGCATAGAACTCCACCGGCACGCCCTCGACCTCGCACGGCTGCAGCGCGGCATCACAGATATAGAACGGCATCCAGACGCGCGAGGGACGAACGGCCTGCAGGATGCACCGGAGAGCAGCGCGGCCGCTCGCGAGCGCGGCGGCGTCCGCATGAAACGGCCCCCGGCCGCGGGCGATCTCGAGCTCGAAGAATCCGCCGATCGGTGTGTTCACGTGAGGTCGCACTCGCTGAGGAACGCCCGGACCGTCTCGACGGGGTTGAACATCAGGACATCGACAATGGAGAGCCACGGCACAAAGGGGTGGTTGAACTGCCGGTACTCCACCGGGCGAGGTTGGATGAAATGCAGCTGCACCCCCTCGGCCTTGAAATGATCGTGCGCGTAGAGCTCGCGTCCGCCAGCCGCGTTCACGTAATCGGTGGCCCCTTCGGCGCGGCAAATCGCCAGCACGCGCTCTTCCCCTTTGAGGTGCGCGTTGCCGTACCGCGCTGAGCTCTCCACCCACTCGACGGGGATCTCGAGGAGCCCGGCGACCGCTCTGAGGCTCGCCACGGCCAGCTCCGCCACGCGATTCGTGGGCCTCATCAGCACCCCTTCAACGAGCGGGAACACGAGGCTGAACTGCGGAGCGCGGTGGTAGGCGTTGTCGATCGTCTTGAGCGTCTTCTCGATCCAGCGCGCGTGCTGCCCCGCATCGTCGATCAGCGTGTCGCGAATCGACGCGAACGAGCTCGCATGCCTGATCGGCACCGTGAAGTAGGATGGCTGCCCGCTGATGAGGATGCGGTTCCGGTTGATCCACCCCTGCTTGATGAACGCCACATCGTCGTACACGACGAATCGATCGACCGCGCGCATGAGCTGGAAATAGCCAAGATACGGAAACAAGTACGGCTGCATGATCCCGATCTTCACGCGTCCCTGTCACACACGACGTAGATGCTCGCGCAGAGATCCGGATAATGCATGCCGAGCCGGTAGCACCCCTCCAGGTACGCGTCCGAGACGATGTCGCCTCCGGCCAGTTTGTCGAACTGATAGTTCGCCAGCGGCTTGAAGAACACGCCGCCCCGATGAACGATCCGCAGTCCGGCCCCGACGACGTCCCGTTCGAGCGTATCGAGGCTGTAGGTCCGGCGATGCCCGTGCTCGCGTTCGGCGTCGGTCACGGCGCTGTTGAAGGGGATCAGGCCCATCTGCACGGCGATCTGGCGCGACGGCGCGTTGGCGTTCGGCACGACGACGAATAGCCGTCCGCTGTCGTTGAGCCAGCCGCCGGCGCGCCGGAGCACATGGACGGGATCATCGAGGTGCTCGAGGGTGTGCATGAGAAAGATGGCGTCGAAGTGCTCGGCGACGTCGATGGTCTCGAACATACCCTGGAGAAAACGCGCGCGCGCGCCCAGTCGCTTCTGCGCGGCGCCGGCGAGCTCACTGGAGGCTTCGATGACCGTGAGATCGGTGTAGCGCGCGGCGAGCATCTCGGTCACGTCGCCAAGATAGCAGCCCATCTCCAGCGCCCGCCCGGGCGGCAGGAACGGATCGAGCGTGCGCATCATGTAGCGGCGGAGCAGCGTATCGAACTCGTAGGCGTACTTCCGCGCCCCGTCCTGATATTCCGCGTTGTAGTCGCGCGTCATTCGTCTAGCCCTGCTCGCGTTTGTACAGCCGCTTGTCCGGCGGCTGATACCACTCGTCGAGGGACGCCGGCACGCGCGCGTTGTATCCGAGCACCTGACGCAACGTGGGCGACAGGGCCTCGCGGCGAGCGTAGCCGAGCGCGCGCGGGTAGTCGAGCTGCTGCTTCATGAACGGCCTGGTGAACGCCAGCGTGAGCGCGCGCCGCGGACGATCCGACCTGTTGATGCCGGCGGCGTGCCACAGGTTCGAGTTGAACATGATCATCGAGCCCGCCGGGCCAACCGCCCGCACCGCGCTCTTGAAGAACACCTCGTCGGACGGTTTCTCGCGAAGCCGGTGTGAGCCGCCGAACAAGTACGTGGCCCCGTTCTCCTCGGTGAACTCATCGATCATCACGAGCAACTGCGCCATCAGGCGGAGGTCGCCGGAAAACGTCCTGAGGTCGCGGTGGACGCTGCCGACATACGCCACGTCGTTCGGCAGATTGAGCACGCCGCCGAACGTGTTGAGGATGTACGGCCCCTGAAAGAATCGCTCCAGCGGCTCCAGGTACTCCGGCTGCTCGAGGAACTCGAGAAACGCCCCGCCCGCGCACGGCAGGTGGTGAACGGTGCCGTCGGTGCCCGCGCCCACTCCGTTTCGCACCTGAAGCGCGCGCTGCTTCACGTGGACCTTGTCGAGCCCGGCCGCGAGACGGGCGACGAGCGCGGGAGCCACCCGCGACGGAAGCAGCGCCCAGCCGTCCCGCTCAATCAGCTGGTCGGTCGTATCAAGAGGCTGTGGCATCGAGCGTGACACTACGGCCTGCCAGCGTGAAAGTCCGTCCGCACTCCCCGCACTGGCTGGCTCCGCCGCCGTTCTCGAAATCGATTCGCGCGCCGCAGACGCAGCGCCAGCCCGCCAGGCGCGCGGGGTTGCCGACGACGAGCGCGTAATCCGGCACGTCTTTCACCACGACCGCGCCCGCGCCGACAAAGGCGTAGCGCCCGATCGTCACGCCGCACACGATGGTGCTGTTGGCGCCGAGGCTCGCGCCCCGCTGGACGAGCGTCGGACGCAGTTCCTCCATCCTGGGAATCTCGCTCCGGGGATTGAGAACGTTGGTAAACACCACGGACGGACCGCAAAAAACGTCGTCTTCGAGCGTGACGCCCTGGTACACCGACACGTTGTTCTGAATCTTGACGCGATCGCCGATCCGCGCGCTCGGACCGATCACGACGTTCTGGCCGATCCGGCACTGCTGCCCCACCCGCGAGTGTTTCATCACGTGCGACACGTGCCAGATGGTCGTCCCCTCGCCGATCTCGACGTCATCGTCGACGAACGCCGACGCGTGGACGGAATACTTCGGCCGCGCCGGCGAGGCCGGCCGCGACGGCGGCGCCTGGCCGACCTCGAGGGCGCGTTGACACGTGTCCAGCACCGTCAGCACGCGAATCGCTTCCCGGCCATCCGTTCTCGGCGTCTGACGGGTCCGGACGCACTCCAGGAAATGCAGGCATTCGTTCCGCAGCGGTTCGGTGCTCTCGATTGGGACCACCTGGGCCTCGGCCCTGGACGGCACGGGAAGCTGGTTGGTCCAGTTGATCGTGTGCGGATAGAGCAGCAGCTTGTCCTGCGCCTCCATGTCGTTGAAGACGGCCATCTTCCGATCGCCGACCACGATGAGCTTCTGTTCTTTGTACGGGTGGAGCCAGGACACGAAGACGTGCGCCTTGACGCCGCTCGGGAACGCAAGCACGCTGACGGTCACGTCCGCGATTTGCTCGCGCAGGTAGTTGCCGCCGAACGCGTGGATGGCGTGCGGCATTTCGCCGGCCAGGCCGAGGATCACCGAGATGTCGTGCGGCGCGAACGACCAGAGAATGTTTTCCTCGCGCCTGATCCGCCCGAGGTTGAGGCGGTTCGAGTAGATGTACTGGATGCGGCCCAGCTCTCCCGCGTCGATGAGCGTTTTGAGCTTCACGACCGCCGGGTGATACCAGAGCAGGTGACCGACCATCAGCACGCGATTCGCGCGCTCGGCGATGTCGACCAGTTCTTCGGCTTCGCGCAGCGACAGGGCCAGCGGTTTCTCGACGAACACGTCGCGCCCGGCGAGCAGCGCCCTGCGCGTGAGCGCGGCATGTGTTTCGGCCGGCGTGCCGAGCACGACCGCGGTCACCCCCGCATCGTTCAGTACGTCGTCGAAGCTGGCCGTCGTCCGGGCCGCCGGGAACGCCGCTTCGACGTCCGCGCGGATAGCGGGACTGAGATCGCAGACCCATGACAGCACGCCCAGGTCCCCGAAGGTCCGGACGAGATTTCGTCCCCAGGCTCCCGCGCCAACGCAGGCAATCATGATCGCGCAATCGCCAGCAGCGACGTCCCCACCGGAAGACGATAGCGCCGCTTGATGAACGGGAGTTCCAGGCGGAGCAGCTGGCTGAAGACGGCGTTGACGAGGCGCGGGACCCGCAGTTCCCGGCCGATGGCCGACTCGTTCGAGGCGTCGCGGAACATGGACCGGCGCCAGCGCTCCAGGTGCCGGGATGCCCACAGTGCCGGGTAGGTCACGCACATGAAGTGGGTGACGTACTCGACTTCGAACCGCGCTCCCGACAGCACGGCCCGCAGGTGCGACTCGGTATATCGGCGCTGATGATGGCTTTCGTCGTCGAACCGGCTCCACAGCGAGGGGTTCGCCGGCACGGTGACGATGAAGCGGCCTCCGGTCTCGAGCGATGCGTGGACCGCCGCCAGCGCCGCGACTTCGTCTTCGATGTGCTCGAGCACATCGAACATGCCGACCAGCGAGAAGCGCTTCCGAAACGGCATGTGTTCGATTCTCCCCTCGACGATCGACGCGCTCGTCCGGTGCTTCGCGTGCAGCAGGCCCGCGTGATAGGCATCCATGCCGACCAGCGTCGCCTGCGGAATGGTCTCGCGAATGACTCGGAGGGTGTTGCCCGTGCCGCAGCCGATTTCGAGCACGGCCCCCGTCGCCGAGACCTTCGCGGCGAGCGGAGCCAGGGCGGCGGCGAGGATGTTGTTCCGGCTGACGAACCAGAAGTGTGTGTCCTCGACCGGCCGCAGCCTGTCGAAGTCGTCGGGGTTGTAGTTGGCCGCGCCGCTAGACATGCGGGTCTTCCGGCCACAGATGGAACCACAACTCGACGGATCCGATCAGCAGGCCCGCGCGGCCGTAGAAGCGCAGAGCCGGGACGTTGCGCAGCTGAGTGGCCACGGTGAAGGAGGCCACGCGGTTGGACACAAACCAGTCGAGGGCGGCCCGGAGGAGAGCGCTTCCGACGCCGGCCCCGCGAGCCTCTTCCTTCACCGCAATCAACCCGATCTTCCCGGTGACCGCACCCTTTCCAAGACACGTGACGTAGCCAATCGGCTCGTGTGCGGCGTCTTCCGCCACGAGCACGGCGTCCGCCTGTCCTTGGCAGCTCTTCTCGATCCAGACCTGGTAGAGGCGGTCACAGCGCTCGGCCGAAAAATGCCTGTCGGCGTAGAACCTCGTATCGCGGTGGCTGACTCCGGCGATGCGCGCGAGCGCCGGGATGTCCGAGTTCATCGCCGGCCGGACGGCGTGGGCGCCGCCGGATAACGCCTCGAAATCGATTCCCGTTCCTGAAGGGCCCCCGAACGTCACGCGGGCATCGGCCATGTACGCCCGGTGTTCCTGGAGCGCGCTGATGCTCTCGGTGTCCGCGACATCCACCAGCGCGTAGACACAGTCGATGCCGTCGGCCTTGCACTCCGCCAGGATCGCGTCCACGTCCTGTGACCGGCAGCGAGATCCCAGATACCGGGAGATGCGATATCCGAAGAACTCGGAGTCCCAGTCCAGGAGCCGGCACACCTTCGTTCCCGGCTGCGATTCAGTCAACGGCATCGATCCACATCGAAGCTGCGCACGGCCCCTGTCACCGCATCGAACTCGACGTCGCTGAGCGTCGTGAAGAACGGAAGCCGGATCAGGCGATCGCTCACGTCCTCGGCCACGGGACACTCGAACGGGACCGCGCTCAATTTGAGGCCCATGGGCGACTTGTTGAGCGGCAGGTAGTGAAACACGCCCATGATCCCCCGCCCTTTCAGGTGAGCGATCAGTCCATCCCTGGATTGACGCGACGGCATCAGCAGGTGGAACAGATGGTAGGCCGGCTCGATGTCCGGGCCCGGGGACGGCGGCAGCGTCACTCCGCCTGCGGCTGCCCACTCGGCGAGCGTCGCGGCATAGGCCGTCCAGAGACGCCGGCGCCTGGCCTGCACCTCGTCGTGCTTCTCCAGCTGCGCCAGCAGGACTGCCGCCAGGAGATCCGACAGCACGTAGCTCGAGCCGATGTCGACCCACCCGTACTTGTCGACCTCGCCGCGAAAGAACTTCGATCGATCGGTGCCCTTCTCCCTCAGGATCTCGGCCCGCGCGACAAGGGACGGATCGTTGACGACCAGCGCGCCGCCTTCCCCGCACGTGAAGTTCTTCGTTTCGTGAAAGCTGAGCGTCGACAGCCGTCCGAATGTTCCGAGTTGCTTCCCCTTATACGTTCCGAACAGGCCGTGCGCGTTGTCTTCGATGAGCGAGACGCCGTGCCTCCCCGCCGTCGCGGTCAACGCGTCCAGATCGCACGCCACGCCGCCATAGTGGACGGCGACGATCGCCTTCGTTCTCGGCGTGATGTACCGCTCGACGGCCTTCTCGTCGAGGTTCAGCGTATCGGGCCGGATGTCGACGAACACGGGCGACGCGCCTCGCAGCACGAAGGCGTTGATCGTCGAGGTGAAGGTGAACGCAGGCACGATGATCTCGTCGCCCGGTTCGACGTTCAACAGCAGCGCCGCCATCTCCAGGGCGTGCGTGCACGACGTTGTCAGGAGGACGCGCGCGCCGAGCGCGTGTTCGAGGAGCGCAGCGGCCCGTTTCGTGTAGGGACCGTCGCCCGACGTATGGCCCTGCAGAAAGGCATCGTTGACGTATTCGAGCTCCTGCCCCAGGCAGGCCGGGCGGTTGAACGGCACGCGCAACGGCTCGCGCTCCTTCACGTCGGGTCCCCGTCACGGACGCCGATCGCTCGACGAATCGCATAGCTCGGCTGACGCATGATGCGGAAGTGCATTCGAGCCAGATACTCGCCGATCACGCCGAGCGTGAACAGCTGCGCTCCGGAAAAGATGACGACGACGCTCGCCAGGAACGTGAACCCCGGAACCGTCACACCCTGAACGAAGTAGCGGGCGATGACCACGACCAGCAGAAAGAACCCGAACAGCGTCAGCGCGAACCCGAGCACCGTCGCGACCTGCAGGGGCACGGTGCTGAATCCGGTCAGCATGTTCACGGCGTGCGCGATCAACTTGACGAACGTGTAGTTGGACGCGCCGAACTGGCGTGGCTGGTGCTTGACCGTCACCGCCCCGAACTTCGTCGTCGCCCACGTCAGCAGGACGTCGATGTTGACGGAGGGCCCGCTGAAGTCGCCGAAGGCCGACCGCAGCTCGGTCCGGAACGCGCGGAACCCGCTGACCTGCCGCGCCGTCGAGGCGCCGAGCACGCCGCCGAGCACGATCTTCGTCGTCTGCGACGCCATATCGCGCCAGAACCCGTGCTGGCCCTGTTCGGGAAACCCGTATACGACGTCGAGCCCGGTCGCGAGCAGCCCCAGCAGCCGGGGAATCTCCTCCGGCGGATTCTGCAGGTCGTCGTCCATCGTCACGATCACGTCGTGGCGGGCTGCCCGGATGCCGCACAACAGGGCGTTGTGCTGGCCGAAATTGCGCGACAGATCGATGCCGGCCAGCCAGGGGCGGCCTGCGGCTTCCGTCTGGATCGTGGACCAGCTGTCGTCCCGGCTCCCGTCGTTGACGAGGATGACTTCAAACCGAAGTCCTGTGTCGCGAAGCGAGCGCTCGAGCCGTTCGAGCAGCACGGGCAGCGAGCTCGCCGCGTTGTACACGGGAATCACGACCGAGATTGACGAGGCGCGGGCGTCGCCCGCCTCATCGTGGCTCTGCGTCATGCGGGGTAGGACACGATCCGCGGAGTCGGAAGCGGAACGAGGAAGTCGCCGCGGAAGCCCCGCTTTCGAAGCTTCGGCATCAGCTCGTCGGCGATGTGCCACGACAGCAGCAGGGCGACTTCCGGCTGCTTCTCCACCAGCTGCGCTTCGTCCACGACGGGCACGAGAGTGCCCGGCATGTATTTGCCCACCTTGTAGGACCCCTTCACCTCCACCACGCAATCGAGAATCTCGCGATCGAGGCCGACATAGTTGATGAGCGTGCTCGCGCGCGACGGGGCGCCGACGCCGAAGATCCGCGAGCCCTTCGCGAGCAGATCGCGCAGCAGCGCGTAGAGCTCGACCTTCGACGTCGCCACCCGGCGCGTGAACGCCGCCAGGCGATCGGCGAGCAGCCCGGCCCCGCCTTCCTCGGCCAGCACCTGCTGCACCGTCGGCCTGACCGGCCGCGCGCCGCGGCGCGACGCGTAGACGCGAATCGAGCCGCCGTGCGTGGGAATCCGTTTGGCGTGAATGACCTCGAGACCGTGCATGTTCAGCAGGTAGGAAATGCTCTCGAGGGAGTAGTGCCGGAGATGTTCATGGTAGATCGTGTCGTACTGCAGCGTTTCGATGAGCGCCATCAGGTAGTGCGACTCCGTGATGAACACGCCATCGTCGCTCATCATCGCCAGCACGCTGTCGACGATGTCGTGGATGCCCTCGATGTGGGCGAACACGTTCGTCGCGGTCACGACCTGGGCCTTCCCGCACTCCTTGACGACCTGCGCGGCGGATGCCGGCCCGAAGAAGCTCATGATCGTGCGGACGCCGCGTTCGTTCGCGAGGTTGGCCATCAGCGTCGGCTCGACGCCGCACACCGGGTG
>Ga0070665_100004131_pt1 | contig 15276 bp, 18 predicted proteins | sample KBSS13metaG_FD_65862 | JGI IMG/M metagenome (GOLD analysis project Ga0070665, IMG submission 65862) | Switchgrass rhizosphere microbial communities from Kellogg Biological Station, Michigan, USA - KBS S1-3 metaG | ecosystem: Host-associated > Plants > Roots > Rhizosphere > Soil ... | reverse complement strand
TCCGCGCTTCGCGCTGCGGGGCAATTCGCGCTTGGGAGCGGCCCTGCGCGCGGGATTGAACCACCCTCCGCGCTTCGCGCTGCGGGGCGATTCGCGCTTGGGAGCGGCCCTGCGCGCGGGATTGAACCACCCTCCGCGCTTCGCGCTGCGGGGCGATTCGTGCTTGGGAACGGCCCTGCGCGCTCATGGCGCTCACGAATCCTGCCCGTGCAAGCGCTTGAGCGGCCCGACGCACTCGTCGACCGACTCCTTGCGGCAGATGATCATCATCTCGCGGTCGGGATTGAAGCGGATGTAGTTGGTCGACGAGTGCCCGATCTCTGAAATGGCGCCCGAGCAGTCCTTCTTGAGGTTGTCCTTGGTGATCGTGTCCTCCCAGCGATAGAAGCCGGCGGGGCTCGGTCCGGCGGCCACCTCGAAAGTGCTCTCGGCGACTTCCTCGCCGCTTGTCACGAGCGACGTGCCGTCGGAGCGGAAGCGGTAGGTTTCGGTGCAGTCGGTGTTGGGGACGACGAAGGTCCAGGCCCCGAGCAGCGGATGACCGCGAGGCGGGGCCGCGAATGCGGCGCACAACATGGTTGCCAGTACGCCGACGGCGAAGATGCGCAAAAGGGTGCGGCAGGTCGGATAGGCGAGCAAGAAATGCATCGGTAACATGAGCGTGTCTGCGATGTGCGAGGTTCGCGGCCAGGAACGCAAGGGCGATTGTAGGGGATTCCCCGCGACCTCGGCGCGGACGCCCGGCTGGCGCCGCCGGACTCTCCACATGGAACGCCCAACGGGCTATCGTTGCGCCAGGAAGGGTGGAGAGCGACTTCGGAAACTCTGGCGCGTCGCGGCTGTCGGATCATGCGACCCCAGACCTGACGTTGTCACGAAGGCGACCGGCGTAGCTGCCAGGTCGCCCGGCGGTTCGCGGGCGAGGTCGCTCGCGGAATCTCTCCGTTAGTACACTAGAACCTGTCTCGAAATCCGGCGTGCGAGCCGACATTTTTTGAGACGGTTCCAGAATCGCCCAGGGGAAATCATGTCCATCTTTCGCTCGAGTCGTCGCAGGCTTGTTTCACCCTTTGCGGGTGCCGTGCTCGCATGCGTGGTGCTGCTTGGCGCATGCAGCAAGACGGAGCCGCCTCCGCCGCCCAAGGTCGCGCCCGCGCCCGCAGCAGCAGCGCCCGCCCCGGACACGGGCATCCAGCGCCTCGCCGCCGAGGCGTACGTCTTCGCATTTCCCCTCGTGGTGACGGACGTTGCAAAGGAGATCGCGACCGCCAAGACCCCGATCAACACTTTCGGACACACGCGCTCGCTGCGGGATGCGTCGTCGACCGACACCCCCGATCCCAACGCCGATGTGCTCTTCTCGACGGCATGGCTCGATCTCTCGAAGGAGCCCCTGGTGCTGAGCGTGCCGGACACGCGCGGCCGCTACTACGTGCTTCCCATGACCGACGCCTGGACCAACGTTTTCTCGTCGCCTGGCAAGCGCGAGACCGGGACGGAGAAGCGCGATTTCGTGCTGGTCGGTCCACGCTTCACCGGCAAGGTGCCCGACGAGCTGGTCGCCATCAAGGCGCCGACCGAAACGGTTTTGATTGTCGGGCGCACCGAGACCACCGGCAAGGCGGACTACGCGGCCGCGGCCAAGGTGCAGGACGAGTACCTCCTGACCCCGCTGTCGCAATACGGACGCAAACCCGCGAAGGGCGGCCGGCCCGCACCGAAGGTCCCGGTCGCGGCCGGCACGCCCGCCGCGGCGGTCGACGCCAAGACGCCACCTTCGGAGCAGGTCGCGAAGATGGATGCCCAGACGTTCTTCACCCGGGTCGCGCTGCTCCTGCCCAGCAATCCGCCGGCCAAGGAAGATGCCGCGATGGTGGAGAAAATGAAGGCACTGGGCATTGCCGCGGGGCAGCCCTTCGACGCCACGAAGCCCGATCCCGCCCGGGCCCAGGCGATCGAGGAGGGCATCAAGACCGCGCGCGCCGCGATCGTGACGTCGTCGAAGGGCAGCCTGGGCGAGCTCAAGAACGGCTGGACGATCCATCGCGACCTGGGCCGCTATGGCACCAACTATGGGTTGCGCGCCGTTCGCGCACTGCTGGGCCTGGGGGCGAATGCGCCGGAAGACGCCGTGCTCGCCGCGACCCGCTTCGACGGGGGCGGCAAGCAGCTCAATGGCGCCAACCGCTACGTGATGCATTTCAACCCGGGGCAGACGCCGGCCACCGAGGCGTTCTGGGCGCTATCCGTGTACGACGACAAGCGGCATTTCGTCCCCAACCCGCTCGAACGCTACGCGATCGGCACTCACGACCGGCCGCGGGCCAATCCGGATGGCTCGGTGGACATCCATATCGCGAGCGTGAATCCCGGAGGCGACCGCGAATCCAACTGGCTGCCCGCGCCCAAAGGCGATTTCAACGTGATGCTGCGAACGTATTGGCCCAAGCCGGAAATGCTGGACCCGAAATGGGCTCCGCCGCCGATTCAGCTCGTCAATTAATCGTTCCCCATGTCCTGCGTCGACAGGACAGGGGAAGGGCGTAAGGCAACGCCGCTACGCAGGAGTCGGCATAACCCCTGCGTCATTCCCGCGGACGCGGGAATCCAGTGTCGTTCGTCCGCACCGCAGAGGCGTTGTCGGCCAGCAGATCCCCGCGTACGCGGGGACGACGATTGATGGCGTGCTGCCGTATGCGCCGAGGCCGGTTCCTACGCCGCTTTCCACCACAGGACCACCGCCGCCGCGGCGGGAATGGCGAAGATCACCAGAAAAATCGGAAGCTCTTCGGACCACGAATAGCCGGCGCGCGACACCCCGAGCCACATGTTGACGAAGGCGGCGACAAGCCAGATCGGGATGAAGACCTTGGCCGCGGTGGCGGCCGACTGGGCATTTCCCCCGATGCGCCACGCGGCGAGCGCAAGGATGGTCAGCAGCACGAGTCCGCCGGCGATGATGATGAGGCTGCGCACGCGATCTCCCGAAAACTCGTTGGCCTGTCACTGCCGCAGGGGAATCGCCTTCGCGGCCCTGTTCATGCAAAGGTCCATGAAGCATCCAGGTACGCGTGGTCCGTCGCGGCCCATGTCTACTGCGGCGCTCGTACCTCGACCTCGAACGCGAGCCGGCCGTTGCGGCTCTTGCCCTTGCCCATCGGATTTCGGCCCGACACTTCCACGACGAACGCATCCGCGCCGCTGTAGCCGGCTTCCGGCAAATAGGTGGCGACGCTTCCTGCGGTCTCGACCTTGCCATGCTTGGGCGGCTCGACGATGCTCCATTCGTCCGGATCGAACGTGCCTTGGAATTTGAACGTGAAGGCGCAGCCTTTTCCCTTGTTGACGACGACCATTTTTCCCTGCGATTGGCCGCCGTTGACGAATTCGCCTCGATGCACGTTGCAGTCGGCGTCCTGTGCGCAGGCGAGATCGCTGCCGGCGATCGTCAATGCGACCATCAGAAAGCACGAAGAACGCAAACGCATGGCAGGGCGCCTCCTGGTTCTTGATATTGAAACGATTCCTTTCGCCGTCACTCGATCACATCGTCTGCCCGCGCGAGCAACGCGGGCGGAACGGGCAATCCCAGCGTTCTTGCCGTCTTCATGTTGACCACGAGCTGGAACTGGGTGGGTTGCTCGATTGGCAGGTCCGCGGGTCGCCCGCCCTTGAGCACCCGGTCCACGTAGTACGCGAGACGTCGATACGACTCGGTCAGCCGTGGTCCATAGGTGCATAGTGCGCCACTTTGCGCGAAGACCGGCCATCCGGAGATCACGCCGATCCGCTGCTTCATCGCGAAGTCGATGATCGCCTGCCGGTTTTGTATCGCGAAGCCGTCGGCGAACAGGGAGATCGCTTGCGGTGTCTCCTGCGACATCGCGGAGAAAGCGCGGTCGAGCTCGTCGCGCGTTCGCGTGGGGAAGAATCGGATCGCAAGTCCCAACCGCCGCGCTGCCTGCTCGGAGTAGTCGCGCTCGACCTGTGCGCCGGGATGCTCGGGGTTGGCGACGATGGCGACGCGACGAAGATCGGGCACGATCTCCTGCAGCAACTCCAGGCGCTTGCCGTTGAGCTCCGCAGCCATGAAGGTCAAGCCGGTCATGTTGCCGCGAGGCCGGGCCAGACTGTCCGCGAGCCCCGCAGCTACCGGGTCGCCGCTGTAGACGTACACGACAGGTACCTTCAGGGGAAGCTTGCTCAGCACGGTCACGGCCTCGCCTTGCGCCATGATCAGGTCCACCGGGATGCGTTCGAGTTCCGCTGCGAGCTCCGGCACCCTGCCGATGGCGTCGTCGCCGAAACGGAACTCGAAGACGATGGTGCGACCCTCGACATACCCGAGATCGGCGAGGGCCGCACGCAGCACTTCGAGACTGGGGGCAAGACTCGCCGCTCGCTGGGCAGTGAGCCAGCCCACTCGGGCGACCTTGGCCGCACCTTGCGCGCCCGACCTGCCTGCGAGCGGCGCCAGGATCAGCGGAGCCGACAGAAGCATCCGGCGCTTCATGCGACTCCTCGCGACGGGTGGGCGCTCGCCTTCACCGCCATCCGGCCATGCGCGCAACGTTCACGTCGCCGCAATGCAGTCGGTTTTCGTGCTTCGCACGGCTCAAGCTCCCTTCTCGTCACGGCGGCACCCGCGATGGTCCCGGAATGTCCCGGCATTGGTCAAGATGGATCCGGCGCGAGAGAATGTCACGCCAGGCGCGGCGAAGGGAGCGGCCGGCAGAAGCACACCACGCGCTCGGTCTCGGTGAAGCCGAGGGCGCGATGCACGGCATGCGCGTCGAGATTGTCGAGCAACGAATCCGAGGCCAGCTCGGTGCAACCCTGCGCCGCCGCCCAGTCGCACACCGCGGACACCATGGCGCGGCCGACACCCTGACGCCGATGCGCGGGCACGACGTAGAGACCTTCGAGGAATCCGACCGGCGAGCTGGCGGTGCCGTTGACGTAATCGTTGCGGCGCGAGGCTTCGACGAAGGCGACCGCGGTGCCGTCGACGTCGCGAACGAGCCGCACGAAATGGCCGCGTCTCAGGGCATCGGCCATGTCGCGCAGATGCTCCGCCGCCGAAGCCTCCGGCCACAGTTCGCACCGAAGCGCCAGCCAGCCTGCGTCCGCGGCGTCGTGCAGCGAAACGAGGGCGACGGGCGACACGTCAATGCGCGGCGCGGGTGCCGCGCGCCCGCTTGGCGGACTTCGTCGCGACAGCGCTGTCACCATTCTCCGCAAATGCAGCCGCGCATCCCATGGCCGTCGCGATTTTCCGAAAGTCCTCCGGCGGAACCTTAAGCATGCCGAAGCGGAACGCTGCGCCCCAATGCGTCTTGCTCCTGATGAACGACAGCGTCTCGATCATCGGCGCTATCGGCGCGGCGCGGCATGGGAGAAATTTCACGTCCACGCGATACGGCGTGAAATCCGGCGCCATTTCCACCGCGTAGACCTCGCCCGTGAGGACGACGCCCAGCGCGGTGAACTGCTGGAGGGGTGCACCGTCGGGATAATCCGTGCGCGGCGAGTACATGGCGAGACCGTCTCCGGCACGTAGGCGCTGCACCGCGGATTTCCTGCCGTGATTGAGCTGCACGAAGCCGCCGCGGACTCCGATCTCCACATGCGAGCGGGACACCACGCCGATCCAGAAGTTACGCGACACCAGTTCTCCTATTCGTGGGTGCGGAACTGACCCAGGCGATCGCCGTGAATCCCAAGCGTCAACTGTCCGCCGCCACCTTCGTGATCCAGAGGCTGCCGCCGCCGAAGACGCCAGCCCGCGGCACGCGGAGCGCGGCCGCAACGAGCTCCGGGTACGCGTGGAGCGCGTAGTTCGATCCGAACGTCACATGGAAAGCGGTCGAGTACATCAGGAGCGCCCGGACGAGGTATTGCTCGTTCCAGTTGCGCTCGTCCTTCATCACCCAATCCGGAGGATAGTCGTGCGGCAGGAAGATGTCGTGGAAGTGAACGCGTACGCCGGGCTGCAGGATCGGCAGAACCTCAAAGACCAGAAAATTGACGTCGCTGCCGGTCTTGCTCACGTGCGAGGAATCGACGAACAGGACGTCGCCGGCCTCGAGCTCCGCGAACAAGGCGAGCGGTGCGCGCTGAACGGGGATTTCGACGACTTCCGCGACGCGCGCGGGCGTCGTTGTGAGAAACGATCGAGGAAACGGCTCGATGCAGGTGATGCGGCAATGCGCTTCGAGCCAGCGCACGTTGACGTCGCTCATCAGCAGCGTCGAATATCCGGCGCCCACCTCGACGATGCGTCGAGGGCGCCAGTCCCGGAGCAGGACGAACAACACGCGTGCGTCGAGCCAGCCGAACTGCGAATTGCGGGAAAAGAATTGCAGCGGCGCTGCATCGCTGTTGGCCGTCTCGGGGTAATCGTAGTCGCCGATGAAGCGCGGAAACGTTTCGGCTAGGATCCGGCGATGCGACGCATCGTCGAAGTCGATGCCGTGAATGGCCGGCGTCGCCGGCCATATCTCGTCGCGGTGCAGCGCGATGTCGTCGCTGTCGACGAGCGGCGAGTAGAAATGCCCGGCCGGGAAGGCAGGACGGCGCAGCCGGCGGCGGATCGAATTCCACATGGGGGCCCTTGCGCTCAGGTGGCATCACGGCGGTTACGCAGTCGGGTGCGGACGACGCCGATTCCGATGCAGATCATCGCGGGCCAGAATGTAAAGAAGAAAAGCAGGCCCGGGCCGATGGGATTCGGATTGGGATCGGGCCACCAACCGACGGCGCCGGCGAGGATGATGATCAACAGCGGACCCGCGCCGATGATGCCCAACGCGAGTCCGACCCGCACCCAGTTGGACCGAAGGTACGCACGCATGAGGGTGGATGGGATGCCGTGCCCGTCATCAACCGATGGTGCGGCGTCGGACACCGTGACCGGTGCGCACTTCAGTCCGCGGCATGGAACCACGCGCGCCGGATGACGCCGTCGACGACCTCGTAGACCGCCGCGACCTCGAAAGGCTTTTCGCGCACGCCGTCGATGCGTTCGTGATCGATGACCTTGTTGCCCAGCACCATGCGACCGAGAATCGTCGCGTGCAGCCCGACCCGGTTGAATCGCTCGGTCGCGTAATACTCGGCGAGCGCCGCCTTGCCCGAGAATGCGGGAATGTCGGCGGGCGGGCGAAAGATCTCGATGTCCTCGCTGTAATTCTCGAGGAAGCGCGCCAGGTCGCGCGCGTTATAGGCCTCGAGCTGGCGCTGCACGATATCTTCGGGCGTCACCTTACCCTCTTCTGCATGGGGCTGGGTTTCCCCGTCATGATTCCATGGTTCCGTACGGGTTCGTTCGGCGGAAGCAAGGGAAATCCTGTGGGCGTCAGGCAGAGGGCGTCTTCGGGAGGCGTTGCGCAGGATCGTAAAAGAAGGTCTCCTCCGCGATCCGTTCGCCCTCCCAGCGTTGATAAGCGAGCTCTTCCATCTCCGTCACGGTTCCATCCGTCCATTCGAAGCGGAATTGCCAGCGGATGACGACATGGTTGCCGTGGACGAAAACCGGACCGATGCTTTTCGAGGTCAGCGATCGGGCGCGCGCCAGTACGCGGCGCTCGTTCGCGACATGGGCGTCGCGCCCCACTCGCGGCACGCCCTGGTTCTCCTGCATCGTCGCATCGGCGGTATAGAACTCCTCGAGCGCCTCGGCGTGCGCGTTCTCTTCGACTCGGGCGACGAACCGGCGGAGTGTTTCGGCAGCGGGCATCGGTTTCGGGGGGTTTGAGGTTTCGAGTGCACCCTGTCGGCAAGGCGGCCCGACGCGTTGCGCTATTTTGAGCGATCCGACGGCAAACCGCGATCGCATTTCCGGCAGGCAAGCAATTCGCCCAGGTGGCGCGCGCGACCTTCGGACGTCGTCACCCAGGGACGCTGGCTCCACGGCGGATCGTGGCGGACGTGCTGATCGTGCCCGCATTCGAGCTCCGCCACCCAATGCCGCTCGACGTCTTGGTGATAGCCGACGATGCGCTGCTCCATTTCAGCGCTGTCGCGGCGAAGTGGTTGGCGTGGGCCGTGGACTCGTCGACCTGGTCCGGCGATCCCACAGCGTTTCCAGCGCATCGGCCAAGGTCGACGGCAGCCGGGTGCCCGACGACCGGATTCCCCAGCGAAAGCGCGAGAACGGCGGGCGCGCGAGATCGTCGAAGGTGACGAGCGGCTCGGCGCGGAGCACTTCGAGCCGAAGCGTCAGGTAGAGCGCGGGAATTCCCGCGGCCGCCTTGGATTCGACCCAGTGCGGGCCCGGCGTCGGCGCGACGAGCGTGACGCCCGCGCCGATGATGCCTTTGGGCGGCACGCCCAGCCGCACCATGAACGCACGGCTGCCCGGCTCGATCGCCCGGATGCGGCCGCTTGCCCACCGCACGTCGACATGGCCCCGCTGATGCAGACGGCGGATCTGCCGGGACAGCTCCGGCCAACCCCAGTACTTCGGATTCCAGGCGAACAGATACGTCGTCATGAGCTTCCGCGCACTCCCCGGGTTCGTCGCGGGATGTTAGATTGCGGCGCTGATCCGCTCTCCCGCCGACCTCATTGCGCACCGTCCTCGTTTCGATGGCCGCTGCATTGCTCGCTGCATGCGGAACGGTCGCTCCGCCGCGCGGGCCCGCGCCGGCGTCAACGCCGCCGGCCGTAACGCCGCCGCCTGCATCCGCGCCGACTCCCAGCTCCAAATACTACAAGGACGACGGTCCCGGCGAATCGACGCCGGCCAATCTGGATAGCATCCCCGAGGCGGTCCCGCGCCTCGAGCCCCTCCGCAGCGCCGCCAATCGGCCCTATACGGTGCTGGGCCGCAATTACGTGCCTGCGACGTCGCTCAAGCGCTATCGCGAGCGCGGCATCGCATCGTGGTACGGGCGCAAATTTCACGGCCAGAAGACGTCGATCGGCGACACCTACGACATGTTCGCGATGACCGCTGCCCATCCAACGCTGGCGCTGCCGTCGTATGCGCGCGTGACCAACGTGGCGACCGGACAGTCGGTCATCGTGCGCGTCAACGATCGCGGCCCGTTCCTGCACGATCGCGTGATCGACCTCTCCTATGCCGCCGCGCATCGAATCGGGATCGCCCAGCGTGGCAGCGGTGAGGTGGAAGTCGAGGCGATCGTGCCCACCGATGCGCCCATCTTCGCGGCCGCGCCGCCGTTGCCGCCAACGGGTGCGACGACCGACGCTGCCACCGCCGAGACTGCCCAGGTCACCGCAGCCCCCGGCGGATTCGCGGTGCAGTTGGGTGCGTTCGCAAATTATGCAAATGCACAGAATTTTCTCGCGCACGTGCAGAACCAACTCGCGACCGCGCAGGTCGAAGCGAAAGTCCGCCAGGCGGGAGGGCTGTTTCGCGTGTACGTGGGGCCGTATGCGGATCGGGACGATGCACGTCGCGTCGCGGATCGATTGACCGGGGCGTTCGGCCTCCCCACGAGCATTGCCCCGCATTGAAAGTCGCCACAATGCTTCGTGATGCGCGAAATAGGCGACCGCATCGACCCGCCGACGGCGCTGCGTTCGTTATAATTTGAATCTGGCCGCTCCGTGATCATCGCGACCGTCGTCGCAATTCCCGCTTCCGACCAAGCCGACCTCACAATAACCGGCCCCTAAGCTTTTGATGCATCGTTTCCTTCGCTATTTCATCCTTCCCCTCGCGTTTGCATTTTTGCCGCACTCCCCGGCGCGCGCGCAACTCTCGATCGAGATCGTCGGCGGTGCAGGCACCGCCATTCCGATCGCGATCGTGCCGTTCGAGGGCGAAAGCAATTACCCGCTCGGCGTCACCGGCATCGTTGGCGCCGACCTGGCGCGCTCGGGGCTGTTCCGGCTGATCGACACCGCGGGCGTGTCGCCGCGTCCGTCGCGGGCCGAGGACATCCAGCCGGCCGCATGGCGGGCGCGCAATGCCGACGCCGTCGTCGCGGGCTCGATGCGGTCGCTGCCCGACGGGCGCGTCGAGATCCGCTTCGTGCTGGTCGACGTGGTCAAGCAGACCCTGCTGGCCGGGGTGACGTACACGGTGACGCAGCAGCAATTCAGGGCTACGGCGCACAAGATCGCCGATGTGATTTACGAAAAGCTCACGGGCGATGTCGGCGTCTTCTCCACGCGGATCGCTTACATCACCAAGCAGGGCTCCCGCTACCAGCTTTTGGTCGCCGACGCGGACGGCGCCGACCCGCAGTCCGTCGTGAGCTCGAACGAGCCGCTGCTCTCGCCTCGATGGTCGCCCGACGGCACGCGGCTCGCTTATGTGTCCTTCGAGAACAAGAAGCCGGTCGTGTACGTCCAGTCGCTCTCGAGTGGATCGCGGCAGGCGATCGCCAATTTCCGCGGCAGCAACAGCTCGCCGGCCTGGTCGCCGGACGGACGCCGTCTCGCCGTCACGCTCACGCGCGACGGCGGCTCGCAGATCTACGTGATGAACGCCGACGGCGGAAGTCCCGTGCGCATCCTCACGTCCAACAGCATCGACACCGAAGCCGCCTTCACGCCCGACGGTGGCTCTCTGCTGTTCACGTCCGACCGCGGCGGCACGCCGCAGATCTATCGCGTCAATCTTGCGGGCGGCGGTGTCGAGCGGCTGACCTTCGAGGGCACCTACAACGTATCGCCGCGTCCGCTCGCGGACGGCAAGGGTTTCGTCTTCGTGCGTCGCGACGGCAACCGCTTCCAGGTAGCGCTCATGGATTACGCGACGCGGCAGGTGCAGATTCTCACCAGCGGTCCGGGCGACGAAAGTCCCAGCGTCGCACCCAACGGCAAACTCATCATCTACGCGAGCGAAGCAGGGGGGCGTGGTATATTGGCCGCGGTCTCCAGCGACGGTCGCGTTAAGCAGCGGCTCGTCGCGCCCGCATCCGACGTACGCGAGCCCGCGTGGGGGCCGCTCCCGCGGCTCTAGTCCAAATTCCGGACGACGCCCATTCACGGCGCCTCGACATCATCGCAGGAGGTTGTATGCGCAAGACCCTATTTGCCGCGCTGTTCGCGGCGCTGTTCGCAGTACTGCTCGCCGGTTGCAAGACCACTCCGACGGACGAATCGACCGCCCCGATCGACGACAAGTCGGGCGCAGTCACGCCGGGCGCTTCGACCAGCGGCACGAGTCAATCCGGCGTTACCGGTGCGAACGCCGGCGGCAGCCTCGGCGCCAATCCACTGAAAGATCCGAACAACATCCTGTCGAAGCGCACCGTGTTCTTCGACTACGACAGCTTCGTGGTGCGTGAAGAGTTCAAGCCGGTGGTGGAGGCGCATGCCCGCTACCTGCAGCAGAACAAGAACGCCAAGATGACCATCCAGGGTCATACCGACGAGCGCGGATCGCGCGAGTACAACATCGCGCTCGGGCAAAAGCGCTCGGATGCCGTCAAGCGAATGATGATCCTGCTGGGGGCGACCGAGATTCAGATCGAGACGGTCAGCTACGGCAAGGAAAAGCCGCGCAATTCCGGCCACGACGAAGCCGCCTGGGCCGAGAACCGCCGCGACGAAATCATCTACGTCGGCGAGTAGCGCGCGTGCGCCGGCCGTTCCCGCACCCGAGCGAGCCGGGCGTGCGCGGCCCCGGCATGCACCTCCTGCTGCGCACGGCGCTGATCGCCGCGCTCTGCATCGCGACCACCGCCCGGGCGGCGCTCTTCGACGACGACGAGGCGCGCAAGCGCGTGGCCGAGACCAACGCGCGGCTCTCGCAAGTGCAGCGCCAGCTCGAGGACCGCATTGGCGCGCTCGAGCAGCAACTGCGAAGCCAGGGGCTGGTCGACCTGTTCAACCAGGTCGAGCAGATCCGAAGCGACATCTCGCGCCTGCGGGGTCAGGTCGAGGTGCTGACCTACGAGCTCGAGCAGGCGCAGAAGCGGCAGCGCGATCTCTATGTCGACCTCGATACGCGCGTGCGCAAGCTCGAATCGACGCCCTCCGCGGCTGCCGGTCCCACTGACACCATTCCTTCGAATGCGCCAGCGCCTGCGCCGGCTGCCCCGGCCGTAGGCGGTGCGGCGGCGCCGGCTGGTGTCCCCGCCGCAGCAGCGCGACCGGCGGCCGATCCTGCCGCCGAGCAGCGCGCCTACGATGCCGCGCTCGACCAGTTCAAGCGCGGCGACTACCCCGGCACGATCGCGAGCTTTACCGCATTCGTGAAGAACTACCCGCAGAGTCCGCTCGCCGCGTCGGCGCAGTACTGGGTGGGGAACGCCCAGTACGCCCGCAAGGACTATCGCGCATCCATCGCAGCGCAGCGCCAGCTGATCAGCGCCTATCCGAGCAGCTCGAAAGTGCCGGACGCGCTACTCAACGTCGCCTCCGCGCAGTCCGACCTGAACGACAACGCCGCCGCGCGCAAAACGCTCGAAGAACTGATCGCCAAGTATCCTCAATCCGATGCCGCGGTGAAGGCCAAGCAGCGCCTCGGCGTTCGCTGAGCCGGTTTTTGATCCGCCAATGAGCGACGCCGCCGTCCCCGCGCAGGGGTCGTTCGCGGCGCGCGCGATCGCGTGGCAGCGCGCGCACGGCCGTCGCGACCTGCCGTGGCAGGGCGGCACCGACGCCTATCGCATCTGGCTGTCGGAAATCATGCTGCAGCAGACGCAGGTCGGCACGGTCATCCCGTACTACGAGCGGTTCACCGCGGCGTTTCCCGACGTGCGCGCGCTGGCCGCGGCGCCACTCGATCGCGTGCTGGAGCTCTGGAGCGGACTCGGCTACTACCGGCGCGCGCATCATCTGCATGCGACGGCGAAGGCGATCGTCGCGCATCACGACGGCGTCTTTCCGCGGGACGCGGCGGCCCTTGCGACATTGTCCGGCATCGGTCGCTCCACCGCGGCGGCCATCGCGGCATTCGCCTATGGCACGCGCAGCGCCATCCTCGACGGCAACGTCAAGCGCGTGCTCGCGCGCCATGGCGGCGTCGACGGCTTTCCCGGGGCGCCGAAGGTGGCGGCCCGGCTGTGGTCGATCGCGGAAGCGCACCTGCCAGAGCGCGACATCGAGATCTACACGCAGGCGCTGATGGATCTCGGCGCGACGGTATGCACGCGCGCGCGGCCGCGCTGCCCCGCCTGCCCCGTCGCCGCCGATTGCATCGCGCGCCGCGACGATCGCATCGATGCGCTGCCGTCGCCGCGTCCCCGCCGGGCATTGCCGCATCGCGCAGTGCGCGTGCTGCTGTTCGAGCGAAGCGGCGAGATCCTGCTCGAGAAGCGCCCGCCGCTCGGCATCTGGGGCGGCTTGTGGAGCTTGCCCGAGATCGCGCTCGACGAAGACGCGCGCGACTACGCCCGGCGGCACTTCGACGCCGAGGCCGTTCCCGGCGCCGATCTCGCCACGATCGAGCATGGCTTCACGCATTTCTCGCTGACGCTGCATCCGCAGCGAATCGGCGTTGCGCAGTGGCCCGCGCTCGCCCAGGCGCCGCGCTTCGTCTGGCTGGCGCGCGACGATGCGCTCAAGGCCGCCATTCCCGCCCCGATCCGACGTTTGCTGCGCTCGCTCTGAGCTACGGGGTCAATCGGACGCGCTGCGCCTTCGCGCATCAGCGGCTGTGCTCCCAGCGACTACCGGGGAATCGTTGCGGCCCAGGGCTGGAGGTCCGCGGGCAACTGCCGGTCGACATCGGGTATCGCGGTCCGCAGCGCCGCCAAGGCTTGCGCGGCTTCGAGCTCGCGGCCTGCGCTTCGCAGTGCGCGCACGCGCGTCACGAAGTCGGCGACCTGACGCGCGGCGTCGTCGGCCGAGGCCGCAAGACTGGATCGGCCGCCGTCGAGGGGCGCGAGGCCGCCGGTCGCATTGGACCGCTCCGTGCGCTTGGCAGGCGCTTCCGCAGCGGCATCGCGCGATGCCTCGGAGGGCGGATCGGTGTGCATCAAGCGCGGCGCCGGCGCTGACGCAGCGGGCGGAGGTACGACCCCACCTGCCATCGATTCGGGCGTCGGCGCCGTTTTCTGCAAGGGAAACGGATCGGGCGGTGTTACGCGCGCGTCGCGGGAAAGGCGGTCGGCCGTGGTCGGCGCACGCTCGCGCGACGCCTCGCTTTTGCCGGAGACGGCGGCGGATCGGTCGGCGCGTTCGTGCGATGCCGGCGAGTCGCGCTGTGATGCAACGGGCTTGCGCACCTCCTGCGCGGCTTGCGGTACAGGGGGCGCCGCCATGGGTGCCACCGCAGGAGGCGTGGGCACCGCAGCCGGAGTCACGGATGATGCGGCCGGAGCCTGCGAGGGTGCGGCTGCTATCGGCGCACCCTCCCTGGCCTTCGCGCGCGAACCGCTAGGAGCGTCTGCCGGTGTATCGCTGACGATCGCGGCGCTGTCGTCGTGCGGATGCGGCATCAGCTGGATCACGCCGATCGCCATCGCGCCGATGGCCGCGGCCGCCGCGAGCGGCATCCACCAGGCCCACGCCTGCGTCGCGGCGGGGACTTTCGAAGTCGCGTGCGGGGCACTTGCGACCGCGCGGTGCGCAGCGGCCAGGATCGTCGCGTCGATCGATGGGGAAGGCGCTTCGGTCGAATGCACGCGCCAAGCCGTGTCGAGACGCGGATCGCGATCGGCACTCATGCGGGATCCTCGCGGAGTGGCGCAAGCTCGGCGCGGAGCTTCGCAATCGCGTAGCGCAGGCGGCTCTTGACGGTCTCCATGCCGACGCCGGTAAGCGCGGCAATCTCCGCAAGCGACAGTCCTGCTTCGTACTGCAGCAGAAACGCGTCCCGCTGCGGATGCGGAAGGGACGCCACCGCGGCCTTGAGGAGCGCCGAAACCTGACGCGCATCCGCCTGCGCAAGCGGCTCGTGCGCAGGCGCGGCTGGCAGGGATTCGACGATGTCGCGGAGCGCACCATCGTCGTCGTTGTCCACCGACACCAGCGTAGCCTGACCAGCCGCGCGCCAGTGATCGACCAGCCGATTCCGCGCGAGGGTATACAGCCACGTCGCGAACTTGGCGGTGGGCGCGTAGGTGGTACGCACGCGGATGACATTCATCCAGATGTCCTGGAACAGCTCGTCGGCAGTGCCGGCATGATTGCAGTGCCGCAACAGGTAACGGTAGATGCCGCCCTTGTGCCGCGCATACAAGGTGTCGAACGCGGCAGCCTCGCCGCCCGCGTAGGCGACCATCAGCGCCGCATCGTCGCGGTCGTCAGGAGAACGGGTCCCGGACATTGCCCGCGCAGTATGCGAGCCTCCGGACATCGCGACAACGGCGCGGGCGTCACGCATGAGCGACACCCGCAAACGTTGCA
>Ga0070665_100004129_pt1 | contig 15282 bp, 13 predicted proteins | sample KBSS13metaG_FD_65862 | JGI IMG/M metagenome (GOLD analysis project Ga0070665, IMG submission 65862) | Switchgrass rhizosphere microbial communities from Kellogg Biological Station, Michigan, USA - KBS S1-3 metaG | ecosystem: Host-associated > Plants > Roots > Rhizosphere > Soil ... | reverse complement strand
TCGAAGGCAAATTCCTTCGCCTTCGGCACTGCCTTCTTCGGCTTGGCCATGTCGAGTTCCTTCACTCTTCAACCCCGCGTTTGGCGATACCGCGATCTGCCGCACACGCTCCCCAACGTGCTTGACCCGATGCCTGGTATCGGTAAGTTGCATTCGGATACCGATTAGGCGCCGAGCCAGCGACGGACCGAACGTCGGACCGCTTCCAGCCCGGGCGTTATAACAGAATTTTCCGTAGGAGTCGCGCGTTATGTTGCATTTTGGCAACGCTACGCCCATGCGAAGGCTGCATGGCTATCGCAAAGGACGCGTGAAAGGACTGAGAACCGTCTAAATCTAGCGTTTCGCCGGCTTGTCGCTAAAATATTTAGCGTACTTGTCCGGAACGTCCCGGAATTCCTCGGCATCGGGCGGCGCTTCGCCCTTGCGAGTGATATTGGGCCACTGTGCCGAGAGGTCGCGGTTGACCTCCAGCCACTGTTCCATGCCCTTCTCGGTGTCGGGGACGATCGCCTTGGGCGGGCACTCCGGTTCGCAGACGCCGCAGTCGATGCATTCATCCGGATTGATGACCAGCATGTTCTCGCCCTCGTAGAAGCAATCGACGGGGCATACTTCAACGCAGTCCATGTACTTGCACTTGATGCAAGCTTCGGTCACGACGTAGGTCATCACTAGCTCCAGGAACGAGCGGGCGGCTGCTTAACGCGCGCGGGACGCGGACGCAAGGCTGCATCATGCGGCTTCGATTTCGTCATACAACGTGCGCGCTTCGGGCGCGGGTCCGCGCCGCTCGCCCAACGCGAGGATGCGGACCACCCGCACCTTCGGCCCGAGGGCAAAAGTCAGCACCATGCCGGGTGCCACGGTGGCGTGTGGCTTGTCGGTGACTCGGCCATCGAGCCGACAACGCGCCTTCTCGACATAACGCTGGGCGAGCGAACGGGTCTTGAAGAAGCGTGCGTGCCAGAGCCATTTGTCGAGCCGCATCGGCGCGACAGGCTATTTCTTTCCGCCGAGCTTGAGCTCGAGCAGCTTGGCGAAGGGCGAATCGGAGGCCGTCTCGCCCTTCTTCTCCGTCGTGGCGTAGAGCCGCAGGGCCGGTCCGCCGGTGTCGCGGCGCGGCGGGCGTGGACCCCGGCGATCGTCGCCGCGCGGCGGCCCATCCCTGCGAGGTCCGTCGTTGCGATCGGTCCGCGGGCCGTCGGGCCTCTGGCCTTCCGGTCGCGGGCCGCGATTGGCGCCGTCGCGCTGTCCTCCGGGGCGAGAGGGGCCATCGCGGCGGGGCGCATCGGCGAAGAACTGCCGTTCGTTCGGCCGCTCCGGCCGCTCGCGGCGGCGCTGTTCGCGACGCTCGCGCTCTTCCATGCGCTGGCGCTCGCGCTGCTCCTCTCGCTCGCGCACGAAGCGCGGCTTGACCGAAAACGCGTGCAGCGGCCCGGCCTCCTCGGTCGGCGGATGGACGCGATAGCCCAGGCCGCGCAGCACATCAGCCATCTCCGGCTCGGAGCAGCCGACCAGCGACATCATCTGCGGCGTGGCGCGGAACCAGCCCGGCGGCAGGGGCCGCGGCCCGGCCGGCTTGACTGGCGCCGTCTGCACGGCTTCGACCGGCTGCTCTTCGGGTTTCGCCTCCTCGGGCGCAGCCTCGGCGTCGGCCGGCGGCGCTTCGGCCGTCGCCTCAGGCGTTGCGGTCTCGGTCTGCGGCGGAGTCTCTTCGGTCGCGTAGGCGGTCTCGGTCGCCGGCGCGGATTCCGGCTCGGGCTCCGGGGCGGCCTCAGCCTCGGCGACAGGAGCGGCTTCGACGCTTGTAGAGGCTTCGATGCTCGGCGCGGCTTCGGCGACGGGCTGCGCGTCCCGGTCGGGTGCTGCTTCGCGGGCCGGCTCCGGCAACGGCTCGCTTTCGCCGAAAGCGGCGGCGACGATCGCCCATTCGCTGATCTCGGCGTCGGTTGCCGGCGCCGGGATCGGCGGCGCTGCAGCCTCTGCCGTGGGAGCAGCCTTGCCGTCGCGCCGTTTGTCGGGCCGCTCGCGCGAATCGCGCTTTTCCTGCTTCTCCTGCTGGGCGCGGCGGGCGTTCTCGCGGCTGTCGCGCACTGCTGCGCGCGCCATGGCGGCAAGCCGCTCCACCATGTCGGCGCGGATCGCGTGGTTGCCGAGCGGCAGGTAGCCGATCGCGCCATAGAAGTCGCGTTCCGCACCGTGCGGCAGGTCCATCGAAGTGCGGCCCTCGATCGGCAGCGGCGGGATGGAATCGCGGTTGCGGGCGATCATCCAGAGCCCGGCGCGCAGACGAATCGGCACCGGCTTCAGCATGCTCGGGAAATAAAGCGAATAGACGCCGACACGCACGCCGAGCTTGGCCAGTGCCTTGCGGTCTTCCTCGCTGAGTTCCGCCATCTGCTGCTCGATCGGCCGGCGCGGCAGCACGCCGAGATTCTCGCAGAGCTGGAAGATGATGCCGCGCGCGCCGGCGGGGAGCTGCTCCAGGGTCGCACGCGCGTCCATCATCTCGGACAGGCCAAGGCGAATGCGTGTCTCGACCCAGGTGGCGACGCGCTTGCGCACCTCTTCCCGCGCCGGGCCGTCGAGCAGATCCGATGACAGCGCTTCGACCTTGGGCGCCAGCACGTCGCCGCTCGGCAGCAGGCGGGCGACCGGTCCGCCGCCCCAGCAAATCCGAAGCTGCGAGTCGAACACCAGTTCGCCGTCCGGTGCCGAGGTGAAGGCTTGCAGGCGTGTCGGCAGGTTCTCGCGCAGGGCGCGCAGCGCCGCGCTCAGAACGGCCTTCTGGTCCGCCACTTTTCCATCGGGGCCCTCGGTCGCGTCGGGAATGAACCGGAAGCCTTCGATGCGTCCGAGATGTTCGCCCTCGACAATGACCTCGCCCGCTTCGGCGACCGACGTCGTCATTTCACCCTCATCGCGCAATCTTCGTACAAGCAACGCCGCTCGTCTATCGACAAACCTTTGCGTCAAACGTTGATGCAGCACGTCCGACAGCCGGTCCTCTATAGCGCGCGCGCGCTCCTGCCAATGGGCGGCGCGCTGAATCCAGTCGGCGCGATGCGAAATGTAGGTCCAGGTCCGCACGTGCGCGATGCGTGTCATCAACGTGTCGATGTCACCATCGAAGCGCTCGAGTCGTTTGACGTGACTGTCGATCCAGTCCTCGGGCAACCGTTCGCCGCCCTGACTGAGATGCTGGAAGAGCTGTCCGAGCAGGGTGGTGTGCTCTTCCGTCATGGTCTTGCGGAAATCCGGGACCTGACATACCTCCCATAGAAGCTTCACCCTTTTGGGCGTGTGCAGGCGGGGCAGGAACTCCGACGTTTGCGCGAGCGTCTGCAGGGCGGTCTGGTCGTCCTGCTCGCGGACCCGCTGCAGCGCGGCATGGGGCGGCGGCTCGTTGAGCGATGCAATCAAGGCGGGAATGGAGCGGAAATCGAGTTCCGCGTTGCGCCATTGCAGATCGCGCAGCGGATCGAACCGGTGATTCTCGATCGCCTCGACGGTTTCCTCGTCGAGCCCGCCGACGTCGATCGTGGTGCCGAAGGTACCGTCGTTCATGTGCCGGCCGGCGCGGCCGGCGATCTGGGCGATCTCGACATCGCGCAGTCCGCGCAGTTGCCGGCCGTCATATTTACGCAACGAGGCGAACCAGACGTGGTTCACATCCATGTTGAGGCCCATGCCGATCGCATCGGTCGCGACCAGGTAATCGACCTCGCCCGACTGGAACATGTCGACCTGGGCATTGCGCGTGCGCGGGCTGAGCGCACCCATCACGATCGCCGTGCCGCCGCGCTGGCGGCGAATCAGCTCGGCGATGGCATAGACCTCGTTGGCCGAGAAGCCGACCACCGCCGAACGGGCCGGCAGGCGCGTCGCCTTCTTCGGTCCGACATAGGAGAGCTTGGAGAAGCGCGGCCGCGCCACGACGTCGATGTCGGGCAGCAGCCTGTTCAGCACCGGACGGATCGTGTCGGCGCCGAGCAGCATGGTTTCGTTCATGCCGCGTGCGTGCAGGATGCGGTCGGTGAAGAAATGGCCGCGCTCGGGATCGGCCGCCATCTGCACCTCGTCGACGGCGAGGAAGGAGACCGGGCGGTCGAGCGGCATCGATTCGACGGTGCAGACGAAGTAGCGCGCACCGGGCGGGACGATCTTTTCCTCGCCGGTGATCAGCGCGACCTGATGCGCGCCCTTGATCTTGACGATGCGGTCGTAGTTCTCGCGCGCCAGCAGGCGCAGCGGGAAACCGATCATGCCGGATTCGTGGCCGAGCATGCGTTCGATCGCGAGATAGGTTTTGCCGGTATTGGTCGGGCCGAGAACGGCGGTCAGGCGACCGTCGGCGCGTGAGGACGACATGGGCCGACCTTGGCGCGCCGGTGCGGTCGACGCAAGGCTTGGAAGGAGGCATGAGAACCCTCTTGCACTTCCCTCCCCCGAAGACGGGGGAGGGAAGCTCGATATGCGATAGCCCTGCCCGACTGGGGGGATTTGAGGGCCGTGCGAAAGAGGAGATCGAGACTCTCCTCGCCGGTGCTATCGTCCCGGCATGAAGGTTTGCATCGTTGGCGCCGGAGCGGTCGGTGGACTCATCGGCACACGGCTTGCCGTTTCCGGGGCCGACGTGAGCGCGCTCGCCCGTGGGGAGACGCTGGCGGCGTTGCGCACGCACGGCTGGCGGCTGAAACAGGGCACCGGGCATTTGACGATGCCGGTCGCGGCCGCGTCGAGCGACGCCCGCGAACTCGGGCCGCAGGATCTCGTCGTCATCGCGGTCAAGGCGCCGGTGACGGCCATGCTCGCCGAATCGGTCGCGCCGCTGCTCGGGCCCACGACCATCGTGCTGCCGGCGATGAACGGCGTGCCGTGGTGGTTCATGCCCGGCCTCGACAGCGTCGATCCAGGCGGCGCCGTCGCCAGGGCCATTCCTCTCCCGCACGTCATCGGCTGCGTCGTGCATCTCAGCGCCGCGACCGAAGCGCCGGGCGCCGTGGTGCACAAGAACGGCATGGGCCTGATCATCGGTGAGCCGGACGGTTCATCCTCGGCGAGGCTGACGTGGATGCACGAGCTGTTGAAGGCCGCGGGCTTCGACGTGACGTCTTCGCCCGCCGTCCGGCGCGAGGCCTGGTACAAATTGTGGGGCAACCTGACGATGAACCCGGTGTCGGCGCTGACCGGCGCGACCGGCGACCGCATGCTCGACGATCCGCTGGTGCGCGACTTCTGCTCGGCGGCGATGCTCGAGGCCCAGGCGATCGGCGCGCGTATCGGCTGCACGATCGATCAGACTCCCGAAGAACGCCATGCCGTCACGCGCGAGCTCGGCGCCTTCAAGACCTCGATGCTGCTCGATGCCGAGCGCGGCCGGCCGATCGAGCTCGATGCCATCGTCACGGTCGTGCATGAGCTGGGCAGGCACACTGGCGTGGCGACGCCGAACATCGATGCGCTGCTCGGCCTGACGCGGCTCTTCGCCCGATCGCGCGGGCTTTATCCGGCGGCCAGCAGCTCGAGCTTGTTGGCACCCAGCACGGGTCCCTGATCGGCCTGCTGGACGAGCACCGCGATGCCTTGGTCGGGCTGGAAGCGGTCGGCCGGCACGGTCCATTGCCGCTCGCTCCCGTCCCACCGGTCCACGATCTCGAACCGCCGCACGACGTTGAAGTTGTCGAGCCGATGGCCGCTGTTCTCGCCGCGCTCGACGGGTGTCGAATGGCGGCGGTCGTAGGCGAAGACGATGACATCGGCCGGCTGGTCGAGCTTTGCCGCGGCGAGCCGGATCGTCAGCGCGCCGTCGGCGGTGCGCTTCAGCTCGGGAGTCGTGCGTCGCGACGACTGGCGCCGGACGTCGGCCAGCAGTCCCTCGATCATGCTCTCCTTTACCCCGGGCTCGTGGGCGCGGCCGTCGACCACCATCTCCGGTGTATAGACATAGCGCTGCTTGAGGGTGCGGGCGTAGATGCGCTGGCGCTCGGTGCCCTCCTTGGTCGCGAACCGGTCCTTCCAGCCGATATAGTCCCAGTAGTTGACGTGAAAGGACAGGGCGACGACGTCCGGCCGCCCGGCCAGCTTGCCGAGGTTCCGATCGGCCGGCGGGCAGGAGCTGCAGCCCTGCGAGGTGAAGAGCTCAATTGACCAGGGACCGCCTTTCGGCTCGGCCGTGGCGGGGCCGCCGGCCAACAGGGCCGCGCCGGCGATCAGGAGGGGGCGTCTTCCGATGAGGGACATGGGGCGAACATGATGAGCGCGCCGGCTCCCTTCCAATCAACAAACGGTTAGACTCGGTTTACGTAATATTATAACACATCGGCATGTTCCACGGCTCCGTCTCGCCCGGCACCGCCCTGCTTGCCATGAGCGCCGGCGCGCGCATCGCGGCGGCGCTCGGCGTGGCCGGCCTGTTATGGCTCTGCGTCTGGTGGGCGCTGTGACAGCAGCCCTCAAGCTGGTCGATCTGACGGTGAGCTACGACCGTCATCCGGCCGTGCATCATGTCTCGGCCGAGATACCGGCCGCCGAGATGACCGCGATCGTGGGCCCCAACGGTGCCGGCAAGAGCAGCCTGCTCAAAGCGCTGATGGGACTGGCGCCGCGCATCGAAGGCCGCATCGAATGCTCGGCCCGGCGCATCGCCTACCTGCCGCAGCAGGCGGAGATCGACCGCTCCTTCCCGATCTCCGTGCTCGACACGGTGCTGCTCGGCCGCTGGTCGCGCTTCGGCGCTTTCGGCAAGGCGGCGAAAGTGGACGTGCACGATGCGCAGCATGCGATCGAGGCCGTGGGGTTGTCGGGCTTCGAGCGCCGGCCGATCGACACGCTGTCGGTCGGCCAGTTCCAGAGGGTGCTGTTCGCGCGATTGCTGCTGCAGGACGCCGACCTCGTGCTGCTCGACGAGCCGTTTGCCGCGATCGATGCCAAGACGGTCGGCGACCTGATGGCGCTGATCCGGCGCTGGCGCAGCGAGAAGCGCACCGTCGTCGCCGTGCTCCACGACCTCGACCAGGTGCGCCACGACTTTCCCAACAGCCTGCTGCTGGCGCGCGAACTGGTCGACTCGGGGCCGACCGCCCGCGTGCTGTCGTCGGAGAACCTGCTGCGCGCGCGGGCGATGGCCGAGGCATGGGATGACCAGGCCGGCGCCTGCGAGATGCCGCTGCGGAAGACGGCGTGACGTTGCTGCGGTTGGGATGACGGGAGAATGTACGATCTCCTGATCGCGCCGTTCGTCGACTTCGGGTTCATGAAGCGCGCGCTGGTGGCGAGCCTCTGCCTGTCTATCGGCGGCTCGTCGATCGGCGTGTTCCTGATCCTGCGGCGCCTGAGCCTGATGGGCGACGCGCTGGCGCATGCACTGCTGCCGGGCGCGGCGCTGGGCTTCCTGCTCGGCGGACTGTCTCTGCCGGCAATGAGCCTCGGCGGCTTCCTCGCCGGCATCACGACGGCGCTCGTCTCCGGTGCGATCGCCCGTTTCACCTCGATGCGCGAGGATGCGAGCTTCGCCGCCGCCTATCTCACCGCGCTGGCGCTCGGCGTGCTGATCGTGTCGCTGCGCGGCTCGGCGGTCGACCTGATGAACATCCTGTTCGGCGCGATCCTCGCGGTCGACGACCAGGCGATGTTCCTGATCGCCGGTACGACGACTGTCACCCTGGTCGGCCTGGCCGCGATCTACCGGCCGCTGGTGGTCGAGTGCTTCAATCCCGGCTTTCTCGCCGCCATGGGCGTGAAGGGCGCACTCTACCACTATCTGTTCCTGGGGCTGGCCGTGCTGAACATGGTCGCGGCCTTCCAGGCGCTGGGAACCCTGATGGCGCTCGGCCTGATGCTGCTGCCGGCGGTTGCCTCGTCGTTCTGGTCGCGCGAGGTCTGGTCGATGACGGCGATCGCGGCGCCCATGGCCTTCCTGTCGGGCGCGATCGGGCTGCTGGTGTCGTTCCATGCCGGCCTGCCCTCAGGGCCGGTGATCGTGCTGGTCGCCAGCCTGTTCTTCCTCGCTTCGCTCCTTTTCGGCTCGCGGGCGTCGGTGCGCGCAAGGCTGTCGCAACCGGCGCATCTTCGCGGCTAATCTCGGCCATGGCTCTGGACAACAACGCGCAGGTGGCGCTCGCTGCCTTCGCGATCGGCATCGGCTTCGGCGCGCTCGCCCGCTGGTCGGGCTTCTGCCTGCGCGGTGCCGTCGAGGATGCGCTGACCAAGCCCGACGCGCCGCGCGCGCGTGGCTTCCTGCTCGCGATCGTCGTCGGGCTGATCTGCGTGCAGGCGCTGGTGCTGACCGGCCGGCTCGACATCTCCAAGGCGGTGATCCTGCCGACGTCGTTGTTCTGGGGCGGTGCGTTGCTCGGCGGTGCGCTGTTCGGCGTCGGCATGGTGCTGACCGGCGGCTGCGGCACGCGCATGCTGGTGCTGGCGGCCGGCGGAAACCTGCGCTCCGTCGTCGTCTTCTTCGTCTTCGGCTTCGTGGCCTACGCCACCATTCGCGGCATCCTGGCGCCGACCCGCGCCGCGCTGATGGCCGCGAGCTCGGTCACGCTGGCAAATCAAACACTGCCGCTCGCGGCGGGAGGCGCCGTGCTCGCGGCGGCGCTTGCCTTCATCGTCTGGCGGCGGGTGCCGGCGAAACATCTGATCGCCGGCGCTCTGATCGGCCTGCTGGTGCCGGCGGGTTATCTCGTGACGGCGGTCCTGGGCGGCGACGAGTTCGAGCCCGCGACGGTCGAGAGCATCAACGTCACGCGCGGTGGCGGTGACGCGCTGATCTACCTGCTGACCTGGACCGGCTCGAAGATCAATTTCGGCATTGCCTTCGCGGCCGGTGTCTTCGTCGGTGCGCTGCTGGTCGTGGCCCTGCAGCGCGACTTCAAGCTGGTCGGATTTGAGCACCCGGCGGACATGGTGCGCTACGCCGGCGGCGCGGCGCTGATGGGTGCGGGCGGCGTGCTGGCGCTGGGCTGCACCGTCGGCAACGGCCTTACCGGCATCGCCTCGTTGGCGCCGACCTCGTTCATCGCCCTGCCTGCCATGGTGCTGGCCGCGGCTGCAACCCTGAAATGGCGCTGGAGGAAACAACCATGACCACGACGCTCAAGACCACCAGCGCCAACGGCATTCATATGCGCTACGCCGAGGCCGGCAGCGGCCCGCTGGTCCTGTTCTGTCATGGCTGGCCGGAGAGCTGGTACTCGTGGCGGCACCAGCTCGCGGCGGTGAGCGAGGCCGGCTTCCGCGCCGTCGCACCCGACATGCGCGGCTACGGCGGCACCGAGGCGCCCGAGCCGATCGACCAGTACACGCTGTTCAACCTGGTCGGCGACATGGCCGAGCTGGTCAAGGCGCTGGGCGAGACCAGGGCCGTCATCGTCGGCCACGACTGGGGCGCGCCGGTCGCCTGGCATGCGGCCCTGTGGCGACCGGACTTGTTCACCGCCGTCTGCGGGATGAGCGTGCCCTACGTCCCGCCCGGTTACGTCGATATCCTGACCGCTCTGGGCAAGCTCGGGATCACCGACTTCTACCTGCAGTATTTCCAGAAGCCCGGCGTGCCCGAGGCCGAACTGCAGCAGGACATCCGTGCCGCGCTCCGCCGGATCTACTACACGGCGGGCGGCGAGCTCGACGAGAAGGGCAAGGGCTTCGCCCGGCTCACCACCGGCACGCTGCTGGGCAACACCGTCGATCCGCCGGAGCTGCCGCCGTGGCTGAGCGAGGCCGATCTCGATTATTACGCCGGCGAGTTTGCCCGCACCGGCTTTCGCGGCGGGCTGAACTGGTACCGCAACCTCAGGCGCAACTGGGAGCTGGGCGGCCCGTGGCGCGGCCAGCCGATCCGCCAGCCGTCGCTGTTCATCGCCGGCAGCAAGGATGGCGTGCTGCGTTTCCCGGCGGCGCAATCGCAGCTCGATTCCTTCCCGAAGACCTTGCCGGGCCTGCGCGGCAGCCACATTCTGGATGGCGCCGGCCACTGGGTGCAGCAGGAGCGGCCCGGCGAGGTCAACCGCCTGCTGATCGGCTTCCTGAAGGGGTTGCCATGACCAGACTTCTCAGCCTCGTTCTTGCCGAACTCCTCGCCTCGGCCACCGTCGCGACGGCCCAGGAATGCGAGGAACCGGCGCGCTCCCCACCGCCGACTTGATGAAGACGGCCTTTCTTCCTATCTTCTATGTATAGGAAGACAGGAAGAAAATGGCCCTCAACATCAAGGATCGCGAGACCGAGGAAGTCGTGCGTCAGCTCGCAAAACGCACTGGCCGGTCGATCACCGAAACGGTCAAGCAGGCCGCCGCTGCCGAGCTTCGGCGCATGGATGCCGACCACGCCGAGAGGGTCGCGCGCATGACTCCCGAGCAACTCGCCAAGCTGCGTCGGATCGAGGCGATTTGCAAAGAAGCAGCAGCGTTACCGGTATTCGACAACCGGACGCCCGATGAGATCATTGGCTACGACGAAAACGGCATCTGGTGATCGTCGTCGATACGTCGGTGATCATCGCCATGTTGCTCGGGGAAGCCGAAGCATTTCAATACGAGAATCTGCTCGCGGCCGCTCCGGATGTCCGCATGTCGGCGGTAACCGACTATGAAACACGCGTGGTCCTCCGCCCGCGTGGCCGGGCGATGATCGATCGCTATGATGCGCTGCTTGCCGAGATCGGCATTTTGATCGTGGCGTTTGACCAGGAGCAATCGCGACTGGCGTTCGACGGCTACAGGCACTGGGGAAAAGGCGTTCATCCCGCCGCCCTCAATCTCGGCGACTGCGCGGCCTATGCCTTGGCCAAGAGCCTCGACGCGACCTTGCTGTTCAAGGGCGCCGACTTCGGACGCACGGACGTCCGGCGCGCGTTGTAGCTACTTCTTCTCCTCGAACTTGAGCGCGGCGCCGTTCATGCAGTAGCGCTCGCCGGTCGGCCGGGGGCCGTCGGGGAAGACGTGGCCGAGATGGCCGCCGCACTTGGCGCACAGCACCTCGGTGCGGGCCATGCCGTGGCTGACGTCGGTCGTGACAGCGACCGCGTCGGGCATCGGCGCATAGAAGCTCGGCCAGCCCGAGCCACTCTCGTACTTGGTCTGGGAATCGAACAACGGCTCGCCGCAGCCGGCGCAGCGGAACACGCCGGTGCGCTTCTCGTCGTTCAGCGGGCTGGTGAAGGGCCGCTCGGTGCCGTGATTGCGCAGCACATGGTGCGCCAGCGGGTCGAGTTCCTTTTGCCACTCGGCATCGGATTTCTGGATGGGGGTCTTGCTGCTCATGATGGCCTCCGATTGCTGATGCCAATGTGGCAATGATCGCGGCTCAGACAAGCGCGCGCAACTCGCTGGTCGCGACCGACAGCATGGCGAGGTCGATCGGTCCCGCCGCCGCCAGCTCTTCCTTCAGGCGATCGACCCGCTCGAGCGCGAGCTTGCGGCCCTCGCTCCAGCGCTGCAGGGCGATATCCGTATCGCCCCGCAGTTTGAGCGCCGAGCCCAGCAGGTCGGCGTGCAGCGCCGCCAGCTCGTCGAGCATCGCGACCGCCGCCTGCGACGGCCACTGGCCGTCGCGCGGCAGCTTGTGTGCTGCCGCTTCCAGCCGCGCCAGGGAGAGCCGCTCGCCCAGCCGGAAATAGAGCCGCGCCGCGTCCTCCAGGCTGCAGCCGTTGACCCTGGCCGCCAGCATGAGGTCGCCTGCCGCCGCCAGAGTTTCCAGCGCCGAAGCCCGTCGCGCGGTGTCGGGCGGCGCGCCCAGCGCCTCGAAGGCCGCGGCGCGCTCGTTGAGTGCCGTGCTCTCGGCCTCGCCGATCAGCAAGGACGGAAGATCGCCCAGCGCCGCCACGGCGGCGCCGAGCTGCTCGGTGGCGGCCATGGTGTCGATCGGCTGCGGCAGGCGGCGCAGGGTCCATTGCACCGCGCGCAGCAGGAAGCGCTGGGAGGCGACCAGCATGCGGGTCTGCGCCTCGGCCTTGAGGCTCGAATCGAGCGCCTCGACCTCGCCCCACAGGTCGCGCAGCTTCCAGGCGTCGCGCACGACAGCGAAGGCGCGTGCGATCGACGAGGCGGGCGCGCCGGTGCGCTGGCCGACCGTGCGCACGAAGGTCGGGCCGCAGCGGTTCACCAGCGAGTTCACCACCTGCAAGGTCGCGATCTCGCGGCGCAGGCGATGGCTGCGGAGCTGCGGCTCGAATTTCTGCTGCAGGGTCGTCGGGAAATAGCGCACCAGCTCGCCTTCGAGCAGCGGATCGTCGGGCAGGTCGGAGTCGAGGATCTCGTCGGTGAGATCGATCTTGGCGTAGGCCAGCAGCACCGAGAGCTCCGGCCGCGTGAGATGCTGCCGCGCCACGCCGCGCGCGCGCATTGTCGCGGGGTCGGGCAGGAACTCCACGGCGCGGTCGAGCCGGCCCTGGCGTTCGAGGGCACGCATGAAGCGTTCCAGCCGGTCGTGCTCTTCGGCGGCCTGGGCCTCGGCGACGCTGATCGCCTGGCTCTGCTGGTAGTTGTGGCGCAGCACCAGGTCGGCGACCTCGTCGGTCATGCCGAACAGCAGCGCGTCGCGGCCTTCGGTCCGGCCGCCCCCCGGACCGCTGATCGCGATCTTGATGTTGACCTCGTGGTCCGACGTGTCGACGCCGGCGGAATTATCCAGGGCATCGGTATTGATCTTGCGCCCCGCGAGGGCCGCTTCCACCCGGCCGCGCTGGGTGAAGCCGAGGTTGGCGCCCTCGCCCACCACCTTGGCCCGGACGTCCGACGCGTCGATGCGCAGGGGATCCGAGGCGCGGTCGCCGGCGTCGGCGTTGGTTTCCGACGAAGCCTTCACATAGGTGCCGATGCCGCCGAAATAGAGCAGGTCGACCGGCGCCTTCAAAATGGCGCGCATCAGGTCGATCGGAGTCGTCGCCGGCTGGTCGATGCCCAGCACCGTCCTCGCCTCGTCCGACAGCGCGATCGACTTGGCGGTGCGATCGTAGACGCCGCCGCCCGGTGAGATCAGCTTCCTGTCGTAGTCCATCCAGGACGAGCGCGGCAGGTCGAACAACCGCTTGCGCTCGACCCAGCTCAACGCCGGATCGGGTGCGGGGTCGATGAAGACGTGGCGATGGTCGAACGCCGCCAGCAGCTTGGTCTCCTTCGACAGCAGCATGCCGTTGCCGAACACGTCGCCCGACATGTCGCCGACGCCCACGACGGTGAACGGCGTGCGCTGGATGTCGGTCCCGAGCTCGCGGAAGTGCCGCTTCACCGATTCCCAGGCGCCGCGCGCGGTGATGCCCATCTTCTTGTGGTCGTAGCCGGCCGAGCCGCCCGAGGCGAAGGCATCGTCGAGCCAGAAGCCGTAATCGCGTGCCAGCGCATTGGCGATGTCGGAGAAGGTGGCGGTGCCCTTGTCGGCGGCGACCACGAGATAGGGATCGTCGCCGTCGTGGCGCACGACGTTGGCGGGCGGCTCGACACCGCCCTCGACGTAATTGTCAGTGATGTCGAGCAGGCCGCGAATCAAGGTCTGGTAGCAGGCGATGCCTTCGGCCTGTGCCTGCTCACGCGTGCCGCCGCCCCCTCGTCCGTTAGTGGGCGGGCGCTTCACATAGAAGCCGCCCTTCGAGCCGGTCGGGACGATCACCGCGTTCTTCACGATCTGCGTCTTCATCAGCCCGAGAACCTCGGTGCGGAAGTCCTCGCGCCGGTCGGACCAGCGGATGCCGCCGCGCGCCACCCGGCCGCCGCGCAGATGGATGCCTTCCATGCGCGGGCTGTAGACGAAGATCTCGACCAGCGGCCGCGGCGCCGGCAGCTCGTCGATCGCGCGGCTGTCGACCTTGAAGGAGATCCACTCCTTGTCGAGCCAGTAGTTGGTGCGCAGGCTGCAGCGCACGGCATTGAGGAAGCGGCGCAGGATGCGGTCCTCGTCGAGCGTCGCCACACCCTCCAGCGTTTCGGCGATCGTCGTCTCGATCGCTTCGAGGCGCGTCTTGCGCTCTGCGGACTGCGCCTCGCCCAGCGCCGGATCGAAGCGCGCCCTGAACAGCTCGACGGTGCCGCGGGCGATCGCGGGATAGGCGACCAGCGCGCGCTCCATATAGTCCTGGCTGAAGGGAATGCCGGTCTGCCGCAGATACTTGGCATAGGCGCGCAACACCGCGACCTCGCGCCAGGCGAGTCCGGCGCCCAGCACCAGCCTGTTCAGCCCGTCATTCTCCAGCGTGCCGGCCCACAACTGATCGAGCGCCTCGGCGAAGCGTGGCCCCGCCTCGGCGAGATCGACCGGCGACTTGTCGGCGGTCTCGACCCTCAGCACCTGCAGCGCCACGCCTTCCTTGTCCGGCGCCTGAAGCAGGAACGGTACCTCGTTCAGCACGCGCAAGCCGAGATTCTCGGCGAGCGGCAGGATGTCGGACAGCGCGATCGGCTTGCGCGGATGGAACAGGCGCACGGCGAAGCGGTACGGTGGCATGCTGGCGCGCCGTCCGAGGCGCACGCCGAACTCGGCGCCGCCGATCGCCGCCTGCAACGGCTCGATGTCGGCCACCGCCTGCGTTGCCTCGAAGGTTTCGCGATAGACCGGCGGAAACCAGTCGCGCCAGCGCCGCGCGGCCTGGCGGCCCTGCAGCGCGGCGTCGAGCCGGTCGTTCCACGAGGTCGCCGCGTCGGCCAGCGCGCGCTCCGTTTCGGCGAGATCGGGCGTCGGGCCGTCCGGGGTATGGAGCTTCAGCGTGTAGAGCGCCTGGGCGAGCGGCGAGTCGGTGCTGCCCGAGCCGGTGATCGAGGTCACGTCGCCCTGCCACGCGTCCTGCAGGATGCGGGCGAATCGCTCGCTCAGCGCCGCATCGAAGCGCTCGCGCGGCGCGAACACCAGGCAGCTCGCGAAGCGGCCGACGGGATCGCGGCGCGTGAACAGCGCCACCCGGCGGCGCTCCTGGAGCTGCAGGATGCCGAGCGCATGGTCGTAGAGCGTGTCGGGATCAATCTGGAACAGCTCGTCGCGCGGATAGGCGTCGAGGATCGCGAGCAGCGCCTTGCCGTCATGGCTCTGGGGATCCAGCCCGGCGCGGCGCAGCACCTGCTCGACCCGGTCGCGCAGCAGCGGCACCTCGAGCACCGGCGTGTGATAGGCGGTCGAGGTGAAGAGGCCGGCAAAGCGCCGCTCGCCGGTAACTCTTCCGTCCAGGTCGTGCGTCTTCACGATGACGCAGTCCATCGCCCCGCGGCGATGGACCAGCGATTCTCGGTCGGTCTTCACGATCAGCAGCGTCTGCGGCCCGCGCGCGAACCGCGCCATCGCCTCGCCGCCGCCCAG
>Ga0070665_100004125_pt1 | contig 15288 bp, 13 predicted proteins | sample KBSS13metaG_FD_65862 | JGI IMG/M metagenome (GOLD analysis project Ga0070665, IMG submission 65862) | Switchgrass rhizosphere microbial communities from Kellogg Biological Station, Michigan, USA - KBS S1-3 metaG | ecosystem: Host-associated > Plants > Roots > Rhizosphere > Soil ... | reverse complement strand
CGCGACCGCGTCCTGCTGGTCACCATCGACCGCCCCGAGGCGCGCAACGCGATCGACGGCGCCGTCGGCCGCGGCCTGCTGGCCGCCGTCGCCCTGCTCGACGAGGACCCGACGCTCACCGTCGGGGTGCTCACCGGCGCCCCGCCGATCTTCTGCGCGGGCATGGACCTCAAGGCGTTCGCCCGCGGCGAGGACATGTCCGACTCGGGGGTCTTCGTGCGCGAGGGCGCCCGCAAGCCGTTGATCGCCGCCGTGGAGGGGGCGGCGCTGGCGGGCGGGCTCGAGCTGGCGCTGGCCTGCGACCTCATCGTCGCGGCGGCCGACGCCCGGTTCGGCATCCCGGAGGTCTCCCGCGGCCTGTTCGCGGGCGGCGGTGCGCTGCTGCGGCTGCCGTCGCTCGTCGGAACCGGGCGCGCGATGGAGCTCGCACTGACCGGGGACCCGGTGGACGCGCAGCGGGCCCACGACATCGGCCTGGTGACTCGGCTCGCGCAGCCGGGCGGGGCGCTGGAGGAGGCCTTGCGGTTGGCCGAGCGGGTGGCGCGGAACGCTCCGCTCTCGGTCGCGGCGTCGAAGCGGATCGTGCGCGGGGTCACCGGCCTGACCGACGACGAGGCCTGGGACCTGCAGCGCCCCCACCTGGATGAGGTGTTCTCCTCCGAGGACGCGAAGGAGGGTCCGCGGGCCTTCGCCGAGAAGCGCCCGCCGGTGTGGAAGGGCCGGTGACGCCGGCTCCGCGGGCCGCACTGCGGACGGCGGTGCGACCCGCCGCGGGGCTGCTCAGGTCGGAGGCGCCGCCTCGGCCTTGAGGACCCGGCGCAGCAGCTTGCCCATGTCGTTGCGCGGCAGCACCTCGTGGAAGCGGATCACGCTGGGGACCCGGCTGGACCGCAGGTGCGACCCCACCCACGCGCGCAGCTCGTCCTCGGTGACCGTGCCGCCGGGGGAGGGCACCACCGAGGCGGCCACGACCTCGCCCCACTCCAGGTCCGCGAGCCCGTAGACCGCCACCTCGGCGACCCCGGGGTGGCGGGCCAGCACGTCCTCGATCTCGCCCGGGGACATGTTCTCGCCGCCGCGGACGATCACGTCGTCCAGCCTGCCGTCGATGAAGAGGTAGCCCTCCTCGTCCATCCAGCCGCCGTCGTTCGTGGCGAACCAGCCCTCGTCGTCGAGCCGGCCCGCGCCCGCGTACTCCCCGGAGACCTGGGGACCACGCACCACGACCTCGCCGCGCACCCCGGGCGCGGCCCGCTCGCCGGTCTCGGTCCGCACCTCGATCTCCACGGTGGGCAGCGGCCTGCCGACCGACTCCAGCCTGCGTCGCACCGCCGGGTCGGTGGCGGTGAACGCGATCCGGTGGTCCTCGGGGGAGAGCACGGCGACCGACGAGGTGGTCTCGGTGAGCCCGTAGCCGTTGACGAAGCCGACGTGCGGCAGTGCGGCGAGCGCCCGCTCGATCAGCGGCCGCGGCATCCGCCCGCCGCCGTAGGAGAGGTGGCGCAGCGCGGGCAGGGCCGCCTCCGTGCCGGTGCGGCCGGTGGCGTCGAGCCGGTCGAGCACTCGGGCGAGCACGGTCGGCACCACCATGGCGTGCGTGATCCGCTGCGCCTGCGCGGTCTCCAGCCAGGCGGCCGGGTCGGCCGTCACCAGCTGGACCTGCCGCCGCCCGCTCACCAGGCCGGTGAGCAGCCCCGCGACCCCCGCGATGTGGTAGGGCGGCACGCTGACGAGCGCGGCCTCGTCCGGCCCGGCCGAGAGCGGCTCGGTGCCCCCGAGCACGTACGAGGTGAGGTGCCGGTGGCGCAGGACCGCCACCTTCGGCCGCCCGCTGGTGCCGCTGGTGTGCAGCAGCACGGCGGGCAGCTCCTCCTCGGCCACCGGCTCCTCGGCCGTCGGCTCGGCGGCCCGCACCCGCTCCAGGAACTCGGTGGGGGTGATCGCCTCGATGCCCTCCGGCAGCGCGGCCTGCGCGGCCAGGGTGCGGGGCTCGGCGATCAGCAGCGCGGGGGCCTGCCCGGAGAGCAGCTCGGTGAGCGGCTCGACGGCGAGGCGGTAGTTCAGCGGCGCGAACGGCCTGCCGGTCCAGGCGGCGCCGAACACGGCCACCGGGAAGGCCGCGGTGGCCTCGCCCGCGAACAGCACCGGCCGCCCGTCGGGGTCCGCCAGCAGGCGCGCGGCGCGTGCCGCGAGGTCGCGCAGGCCCGCCGCCGTCAGACCGTCCGTCGCGTCGCCGAGGACGACCCGCTCGGGGTCCATGGCGGAGACGATGTCCAGCAGCGTGCAGATGTTCATGCCAGGCGCTCCTCGGCGGCTCGAACGGACGGCGACCGCAGGGTCGCCGTGCGAAGGTAGAGGAGAAAGGTGCGCCCAGGCAAGCAGTTCGACCGCTGGTCGGGAGGCTCGTAGCAATCGCTTGCTTGCCGTAGTGTGCGGCGTTGTCGCGAGAAAGGGGACGAAGATGTTCGATCTGTCCGGGCGAGTGGCGCTGGTGACCGGCGGCGGTCAGAACGCGGGGGCCGGAATCGCCCGCGCACTCGCCGCCCAAGGCGCCGCGGTGGCGGTCAACGACCTGCACGGCGAGCGCGCCGAGGCCGTGGTGAAGGAGATCGAGGCCGCGGGTGGCAAGGCGGTCGCCGCCCCGTTCGACGTGACCGACAAGTCCGCCGTGGACGCCGCGGTGACCGAGGTGCGCAGCGCCCTCGGGCACCACGTCGACATCCTGGTGAACAACGCGGGGATCCCCGTGGACAAGAGCCAGATGGGATATGCACCCTTCCGCACCCTGGAGCCCGGGCGCTGGCGGGTGCCGTTCGAGATCAACCTGTTCGGCTCGATGAACTGCACCCACGCGGTCGTCGGGGACATGTGCGACGCGGGCTGGGGGCGGGTCGTGCAGATCTCCTCGGGGTCGGCCCGGGTGGGCTCGGCGATGGGGCTCACGCTCTACGGCGCGGCGAAGAGTGGGATCGAGGGCTTCATCCGGCACCTCTCCCAGGAGGTCGCGCCGTTCGGCGTCACCGCCAACTCGCTCGCGTTGGGCGTGCAGACCAGCGCCGCGGGCCCCGGGGTGCAGAAGATCATCGACGCGATCCCGACCGGGCGGACCGGCGAGCCCGAGGACATCGGCGCGGCCGTGGTCTACCTGGCCTCGCCCGAGGCGTCGTGGTTCACCGGGCAGACGCTGAACATCAACGGCGGGAGCGTGACGTTCTGAGCGGGGACGCCCCCGCCGACTTCGATCCGCATGCCGAGCTCGTCGGCGCGCTGCGCGTGCTCGCCGACGCGGCCACCCGCACCCTCGTCGGCCCCGAACGGATGCGAGCGGCCGCGCTGACCGCGCGGGCCCTGGCCGCGGACCTCGCCGCGGAGCTGCACCCCACGCCCTGGCGGCCCCTTCCGCCGGGCGCGGCCGCGACCTTCTCCCAGCACGCCAATCCGCTGCTGCCCGAGCTCGCCGTCGACTGGGCGGGGGAGCGGCTGGTCGGGCGGGCCCGGCTGCTGCCCTCCTACGGCGGGCCGCCCGGACTCGTGCACGGCGGGATCCTGGCGCTGATGTTCGACCAGGTCCTGGGCATGCTCCTGCACGGGGTGGGGAGACCGAGCCTCACCGCGAACCTGTCGGTGGACTACCTGGCGGGCACACCGCTGGAGACCGACCTGGAGCTCGTCGGGGAGGTGACCGAGACGGCGGGGCGGCGCTCGACCGCCGTCGTGACGATCGGTCCGCCCGGCACGGTCACCGCGCGCGCGACCGGCACGATGGTGACCGTGCGCCCGGTCGGCCCCGACGGGAGGGTGTCGATGTCCGCTGCGGGCGGGGTCTCGACGTGAGCGGAGCGCCGGTCGCGCTGGTCACGGGGGCGAGCCGGGGCATCGGGCGGGCCGTCGCCCGCAGGCTGGCTGCGGGCGGGATGGCCGTCGCCGCCGTCGCCCGGTCGCTGCGCGCGGGGGACGGGGAGTACGAGGGGTCGCTGGCCGAGACCGTCGAGCGGATCGAGCAGGACGGCGGCCGCGCCGTCGCGCTGCCGTTCGACCTCGGCGACCCCGGCCTGGACCGCGCCGAGCTGGTGGCGCGGGCCGCGACGGACCTGGGCGGCCCGGTGACCGTGCTGGTCCACGCCGCCGCGGGTCCGCTCGAGTTCGACCGCGTGTTCCCGGACATGACCCGCGAGGCCTTCACCCGCGGCGTCGAGATCAACGTGTGGTCGGGCTGGGACCTGGCCGTCGCGGCGGTACCCGGCATGCGCCGGGCCGGGGTCGGGTGGATCCTGTTCGTCTCCTCCACACAGGCCGGGCCGCGGATCGGGCCGCCCTACCCCGACAACCCGACCCGCGGCGCCACGCTCTACGGCGCCACCAAGGCGATGGTCGACCGGGTCGTCACCGGGGCGGCGATGGAGCTGTACGCGGACGGGATCGCGGTCAACGCCCTCGCTCCCGAGCGGCAGGTGGCCAGCGCGCGGGCGCTGGAGATCGACGGCGTGCGCGTGGACAACTCCGAGCCGGAGGAGACCATCGCCGAGGCCGCGCTCGCGCTGTGCACCGGTGACCCGGCGACGCTGACCGGGCGGATCGCCTACAACCTGTCGCTGCTCACCGAGCTCTCCCGACCCGTGCGGACGCTCGACGGGCGGGGTCTGCTGCCCGGCTGGCAGCCCGGGGAGATCGACCCCGCGGCGCTGCGCCCGCCCTACCTGAGCGCGTTCCGGACGGTTCGCGCTGTCAAGCAAGCGCTTGACTGAGCGCGTGGACTGCTCGTACCGTCGCAGTCACCGCCGCACGTGAGCCCAGGGGTTCCGCATCCGGCGCGGTATCGACAGTCGCATCGAGGGGGATGCCGTGGCCGTCTCGCACCGCACGGCGGATCCCACCGACCTCCGGCGGACCACGACCCTCCCGCGGTGTCGCCGCGAGAGCGTCCGGCACCGCGGGGCCGTCCGGCGCGGCGGCATCGACCCGGCACAGCGATGTGCCCTCGACACGACAGGGAGACGACGCGTGACCGAGGTTCGTGAGCACGAGGCACCGGCACTGCGGTGGCCAGCACCGGCGGAGCTCACCCCGGAGGAGATCGAGCAGATCCTCGCCGAGGCCGACCACGCCATCCAGCTCGCCTGCCTGGTCCAGCTGACCGGCGACGCGTCGCTGCTGGCCGCGTACGGGCCGGGCACCACCCAGGAGCCGAACCCGACCATGCGGCTCATGCCGCGCACCGCGATGCCCGAGGTCAACGCCCGGGTCGTGCGGTCCTGGCTGGCGAAGCTGCTGGCGGGCAACGCCAGTCCGGAGGTCGAGCTCCCGCTGCCGGACGAGGCGACGTTCCGTCGCGCCGCCGAGCTGGTGGTGGGGCAGGGTGTGCCGCAGGAGTTCCTGCCCCTGCTGCGCGAGCAGGCCGGGTTCGAGCCGCCGCAGCCGGTCCGACCCGTCACCGGGCCGCCGCCGGAGACACTCGACCTGGCGATCATCGGCGCCGGGATGGCCGGGATCAACGCGGCGGTCCAGGCGCAGCGGCGCGGCTACCGCTACACGGTCTACGAGCGCCATCACGAGGTCGGCGGCACGTGGCACGAGCACAACTACCCGGGCGTCGCGGTGGACACCCCGAGCCTCTACTACTCCTACAGCTACGAGCTGAACCCCGACTGGACCGACTACTACCCGTCGGGCGAGGACTTCCAGGCCTACCTGGTCAAGCTGGTCGACGACTACGAGATCCGCGAGAACATCCGCTTCGGGGTCGAGATGGTGTCGCTGCGCTGGTCCGACGGTGACCAGCGCTGGCACATCACGCTGCGCGCGGAGGACGGCACGGTCCAGGAGACCACCGCCGCCGCCGTCGTCACCGCGGTGGGCTACCTCAACGCGCAGTCCTTCCCGGCCAATGTGGACCGCACCGCCTTCGCGGGCCTGCAGTTCCACTCCCAGGACTGGGACCCGGCGCTCGACCTCACCGGCAAGCGGATCGCGATCGTCGGCGCGGGTGCCACCTCGATGCAGATCGTGCCCCGGATCGTGGACCAGGTGTCGCGGCTGACGGTGTTCCAGCGCCAGGCGCACTGGGTGGTCCCCAAGTTCTCCGGGGAGAAGGAGGTCGGCCCCGCGGACCGCTGGGCCCTGCGCCACCTGCCCTTCTACAACCAGTGGAACCGGCTCAAGGTCTACTGGTACCTGTCGGACAACCTGTACCCGAACGTCCGGGCCGACAAGGAGTGGATGGAGACCCACGAGTTCTCCATCAACCAGGGCAACGAGCGGGTCCGGCAGCTGTGCCTCAAACACATCTACGAGAGCTTCGGCCACGATCCGGAGATGGTCGCGACGATGACCCCGGACCACCCGCCGAACAGCAAGCGGATCAACAAGGACCCCGGTGGGTACTACGACGCGTTGAACCGGGACAACGCGCGCGTGGTCACCAGCGCGGTCACCCGGGTGGTCCCGGAGGGCATCGTCACCGCCGACGGCGAGCTCCATGAGCTCGACGTGATCGTCTGGGCCACGGGATACCGGCTGAACTTCCTGTCCCACTTCGAGATCCGCGGACGGGAGGGGGTCGCCCTGGCCGACGTCTGGGGTGATGCGCCGTCGGCCTACCTGGGCCTCACGGTCCCCGGTTTCCCCAACCTGTTCATCACCTCGGGCCCGCACGCGAGCACGGCCCACGGCGGCGGCCAGAACTTCCTGTTCGAGGCCTCGACGCAGTACATCATGGAGTGCCTGCAGCTCATGGTGGACCGCGACGCGCGCACCCTCGAGGTCGACCGCGAGGCGCACGACGCCTACAACGCCGACATGGAGAAGGTCCTCGCAGGCTCGATCTGGTGCAACACCGGCAGCGCGCACACGTACTACCTCAACAAGCAGGGCCGTCCCATCCTCCCGTCACCGTGGCGGATGGTCGACTTCTGGACCAAGCTGCGGACCCCCGTCGAGGAGCACTTCGTCCTCGACGGCGTGCCCGCCGGAGGGGAGCGCTGATGACCACGACGATCGCACTGCCGCAGACCGACGGTCTGCCCGAGGCGACGACCGACCTCGCCCGGGTCAAGGCGGACCTCGACGAGTTCGGCTACGGAATCGCGAAGGGTGTGCTCTCGCCGGAGGAGACCGCCCGCATCCGGGGCATCCTCACCGAGGAGCTGGAGAAGGACGCCGCCGCCGGACTGCGCAAGGAGTCCTACACCGACCGGGACGCGAAGAACCAGCGGTTGTCGGTCCTGGTGGACCGCCACCGCTGCTTCCAGGACCTCGTCGAGCACCCGGTGGTCCTGGACCTCGTCGAGGACCACCTCGGACCGACGTACCTCGGCGAGTCCTACCTGCTGCACGCCTTCACGGCGAACGTGACCAAGCCGGGCAGCGCGGCCATGGGCATCCACAGCGACACCGACTTCACCCGGCCCTACCTGGACTTCCCCTGCTTCGCCCGGATCATGTGGTTCCTGGACGACTTCGACGAGGAGGTCGGCGCCACCCGCGTGGTACCGCGCAGCCACGTGCTCGGTCGCGGCCCCACGAAGGACGGCTCGGTCGCCTACGAGTCGGTGCCCGCGCTCGGCCCGGCGGGCTCGCTGATGGTCTTCGACGGGCGGCTCTACCACGGCACCGGCGCCAACACCTCCGCCGACCGCGAGCGGGCCGGGCTGATCGCGGGCTACGTCCAGCCGTGGATGCGACCGATGTCGTTCTTCCCGATGATCCTCGACCCCGAGGTCATGGCCGGGGCGTCGGAGCGGGTCCGCACGCTGTGCGGCTACAGCACCGTGAACATGGGCCTGGACCAGCCCTGGAAGACCGCGCGAGACGACGTCGCCGCGCTCGCGATCGGCGCCCGCCGCTCGGTCGCCGACATGCGGGCCGAGGTCCGTCCCGGATCGAACACCCCCACCACCTGAGTCTCGGAGAGGAACCCGCATGGCAGGCTCGCCGCGTTTCCAGTTCACCAAGATCCGCGTCGCCGACGTGGACAAGGAGTTCGCCTTCTACTCCGCGGTCTTCGGTCGGGTGGAGAAGTTCCGCTACACCCGGCCGGACGGCGAGATCCCGGTCGACGAGATCATCATGACGACCACGGACGGCACCGAGCAGTCGATCGTGCTGCTGAACTACCTGGGCGAGCCGGTCCCGCCGCCGGGGTCGTGCGTCATCGGCTTCCTGGTCGACGACGTCGACGAGACCGTGGAGCGTGCGGTCGCCGCGGGCGGCGCGCTGGCCAAGGAGCCCTACGACATCGCCGACATGAACATCCGGGTCGCGTTCGTCGAGGACCCCGAGGGACACACCCTGGAGATCTACGCCAACCTGTGACGAGCCCCCGACCGGCGCCCCCATGACCCTCGGGGGCGCCGGTCGGCGTTCAGGCCGCGCCCGCCTCCGCGGGACCGACCCGGTCCGCGGGCGCGCGCCTCAGCCGTGCACGCCGGCGCCGGAGGTGGACTCGGTGGTGCGGGCGGCGAGGAGGGTGTGGACGGCGTCGCCCGCCTCCGCGACCGAGAGCCTGCGGCCGGCGTCGGCGGTGGCGGCGTAGCTCCAGCCGTCGAACAGGCGCAGCTCGCCGCCCTTCACGTAGAACACCTCGCCGGTGACGGTGCTGTCGGCACCGACCAGCCAGGCGGCGGCGGGGGCGACGTTGGCGGGGTGGTACACGTCGAACTCGTCGGGGTCCTGCGGCGCGCGGACCAGGTCGGCCACGCCGGGGGCGTCCTCGGTCATCCGGGTGCGGCCCACGGGGGTCAGGGCGTTGACCCGCACCCCGTAGCGGCCGAGCTCCGCGGCGAGGATGACCGTCGCGCTCGCGATCGCGGCCTTGGCAGCACCGTAGTTGGACTGGCCGACCTGGCCGACGAGACCCGAGGTCGACGACATCGAGAGCACGGCCGCGTCGGCGCGGTCACCCGCCTTCGCCCGGTCGCGCCAGTGGGCGGCCGCGAGCCGGGTGGGGCAGAAGAAGGTCTTGAGGTGCCCGCGCAGGGCACTGTCCCAGTCGTCCTCGCTCATGTTCGCGAACATCCGGTCCCGCAGCACGCCCGCGCAGTTGACCAGGGCGTCGAGCCTGCCGAAGTGCTCGAGCGCGAGGTCGAGGACGGACTGGGCGCCCGCCATCGTGGCCACGTCGGCACCGCTGGCGACGGCGGTGCCGCCCGCCTCGACGATCTCCCGTGCCACCCGCTCGGCCACCGTCGGGTCGGCACCGCGCCCGTCGACCCCGCAGCCCAGGTCGTTGACCACGACGCGGGCGCCCTCGGCGGCCAGCAGGCGCGCCTGCGCGCCCCCGAGCCCGCCGCCCGCACCCGTCACGATCACGACCCGACCGTCGAGCCCACTCATGCGTCCTCCTTCTGCTCGCTCCGTCGCGAGGCGTGTGTGCTGCCCGCGGCCACACCGTCGACGGCGACCGGCTGGTGCTGTCGGCGGGCCGGGCCGGCTCGCGTGGCGGCGTGCACGCCCGGTCCCGGTCAGCCCCGGACGAGGCGGCCGGGCAGGGCGTCGGTGGCCTCGCCGTCCCGGTAGGTCTCCTGTCCCGCGACGACGGTGTGCCGGTAGCCCTCGGCCTGCTGCACGAGCCGCCGCCCGCCGGCGGGCAGGTCGTAGCGGACCTCGGGCAGGTGCAGGGTCAACCGGTCGAGGTCGATCACGTTGAGGTCCGCGCGCATCCCGGGTGCCAGCACCCCGCGGTCGGTCAGTCCCACCGCGCGGGCGGTGTCGCGGGACTGCTGCTGCACGGCGTAGGCCAGGTCGAGCCGGGCGCCCGCGCGGTCGCGGACCCAGTGCTGGAGCAGCGAGGTGGGGAAGCTGCCGTCGCAGATGGTGCCGACGTGGGCGCCGCCGTCGGACAGGCCGGGCACCGTCAGCGGGTGGACCAGCAGCTCGTGCAGGGCGTCGAAGTCCCGGTTGGCGGCCGTGAGGTACAGCATCGCGCCGCGGGCGATCACGTCGTAGGCCAGCTCGTCCCCGGTGAGCCCGGCGGCTGCGGCGCGTGCCGCGATCGAGGCCGAGGCGGGCAGCTCGTAGACGGGCGGGTCGGCCAGCGCGTACATGATCTCGTACCGGGTGATCATCCGGCCGCCGATCCGGCCGTCGACCTTCTCCCCGGTCTGGGCCGCCAGCACCCGGGCGCGGAAGTCCGGATCGGCCATCCGGGCCCGCTGCTCGGCCACCGGCAGCCCGGCGACCGTGCGCCACACCGGGTTCGTCATGAAGGGGTTGAGCGTGTTCTCCAGCCCGAGCAGCATGCCGATCGGCCGCGGGCCGACCTGTCCGCGCAGCGTGAGCCCGTCGTCGACGGCCTCCTGCATCAGGTCGAGCACCTCGAAGATGCGCTCGGGCGCGACGGGCATGTGGATCGCCGACACCGACAGCGGGCGGCCCGAGGCGGCGGCCATCGCCCGCATCAGCGCGACGTCCGCCTTCGGGTCGTCGAAGTCCGTGACCAGCTGCAGCACTCCGCGGCCGGTCTCGCCGATCGCGGCGGCGATCGCGACCAGCTCGTCCGAACCGGCGTCGTAGGAGGGGGTGAGCTCGCCGTCGATGCTCTTGTGGTTGAGCGTGCGGGAGGTGCTGAACCCGATGGCACCGGCCTGGACGGCTTCCTTGGCGAGCCGCGCCATCACCGCGATCTCCTCGGCGGTGGCCTCCGCGCGCGCAGCGGCCCGCTCGCCCATCGCGTGCACCCGCAGGGCGGCGTGCGGCAGCTGGGCGGCCAGGTCGATGTCGTAGGACCGGGCGGCGAGCACGTCGAGGTACTCGGCGAAGGAGGACCACTCCCAGGTCAGACCCTCGTGCAAGGCCACCCCCGGGATGTCCTCCACGCCCTCCATGAGCTCCACGAGCCGATCCCGGTCACCTGCGTGCACCGGCGCGAAGCCGACGCCGCAGTTGCCCATGACCACCGTGGTGACCCCGTGCCACGACGACGGCTGCAGCCGCGACTCCCAGGTCGCCTGCCCGTCGTAGTGGGTGTGGATGTCGACGAACCCGGGAGTGACGAGCGCGCCGTCCGCCGAGATCTCCTGCCTGCCGGTCCCGGACACCCGGCCGACCTCGACCACGCGGTCGCCGTCGATCGCGACGTCCGCGGTGCGCGGTGGGCCGCCGTCGCCGTCCACCACCGTGCCGGCGCGGACGACCAGGTCGTGCGTGGTCATGGTTCTCTCCTCGTGTGGCCGCCGGGTGGCTCAGGTGGTCGCGGGCACCGCCTCCGCCGCGGTGGGCAGCAGCGCGAAGCCCCGGTACCCCTGCGTCACCGCCTCCGCGACCCGCTCGCGATAGGTGGCGAAGCCGCCCAGGTAGGGCATGAAGACCCGGGGCTTGCCGGGTACGTTCGCGCCCAGGTACCAGGAGTTCGCCCTGGGGAACAACGTGTTCGCCGCCAGCTCCGAGCAGTGCGCCACCCAGTCCCGCTGCGCGTCCTCGGTGGCCTCGATGCCCCACAGGCCCCGTTCGTCGAGGTAGCCGATCGTGTCGCCCACCCAGTCGAGCCCGTGCTCGGCGGACAGCACCATGTTGGTGAACGTGCTGGCGCTGCCCGGCCCGTTGATCAGGAACATGTTGGGGAACCCGGCGACCTCCAGGCCCAGGTACGTCTGCGGGCCACCCGCCCACTCGGCCTTGAGCTCCCGCCCGCCGCGGCCGCGGATGTCGATCGCGGCCAGCGCGCCGGTGAGCGCGTCGAACCCGGTGGCGAAGACCAGGTCGTCGAGCGGGTGCTCGACGCCGCCCGCCCGGATCCCCGCCTCGGTGACCTCCTCGATCGGGGTCCGGCGCAGGTCGACGAGCGAGACGTTCGGCCGGTTGAAGGTGGGGTAGTAGCCGGAGTCGGTGCAGATCCGCTTGGTGCCGATCGGGTGGTCGGACGGGATGAGCCGCTCCGCCAGCTCCGGGTCGTCGATCATGGCACGGACCTTCTCGGCGAAGAACTCCCGCGCGGGCGTGTTCGCCTCGTCGCTGCGCATCTGGTCCGGGAAGGCCTTGCTGAACAGCACCCCGCCGAGCTGCCACTGCTTCTCGTAGACCTCGCGGCGCTGCTCCGCCGAGACGTCGAACGTCTCCTTGGGGAAGGGTCGGTGCGGGGATCCGCCCGCGCTGGCCAGCGACTGCGCGCGGCGCTCGGCGTAGCTCGCCCGGTAGGCCGCGCGGGTCTCGTCGGTGTGCGGGCGGTTGGGGGAGGGGATGGAGAAGTTCGCGCTGCGCTGGAACACCGTGAGGTGCGCGGCCTGCTCGGCGAGGATCGGGGTGATCTGGATGCCCGACGACCCGGTGCCGATCAGGCCGACCCGGCGCCCGGCGAGGTCGACCGGCTCCTGCGGCCAGCGCGCGGTGTGCAGGACGCGCCCGGCGAAACGGTCGAGGCCCGGCAGGTCCGGGGTGTGCACCGCCGACAGGCTGCCGGTCGCGAACACCACGAACCGGCTGGTCACGGTCTCGCCGCTGTCCAACCGGACCTGCCACCGGCCCGCGGCCTCGTCGAGCTGGGCAGCCTGCACGCGGGTGCCGAAGGTGATCGAGCGGCGCAGGTCGTAGCGGTCCGCGACGTGCTCGAGGTAGCGCAGGATCTCCGGCTGCGCGGCGTAGCGCTCGGTCCAGTCCCACTCCTGCTCGAGCTGCGGGTCGAACGAGTAGGAGTAGTCGATGCTCTCCACGTCGCACCGCGCTCCGGGGTAGCGGTTCCAGTACCAGGTGCCGCCCACCCCGTCGCCCGCCTCGAAGCACCGCACCGACAGACCCTGCCCGCGGAGCCGATGGATCGCATACAGACCGGCGATTCCCGCGCCGACGACAATCACGTCGGCCGTGGACGGGTCGGCTTCGGGGGTGGTGCGGTCCGGCCTGGTGATCATGTCCCTCCTCGACGTCGAGGCCCCCATGGTGGCATGCGGACGTGTCTAAACCAAGCGCTTGATTTAGACGACTGGGGCGAGCAAGCGCTTGGCAGGATCAGGTGGCCGCCGTATCGTCCGGTGGTCGAGGAGCACCAGCGAGGAGGCCGGTATGCCGTTGCAGCCCTGGATGACGATGATCTCGGTGGACGACCACCTCATCGAGCACCCGAAGGTCTGGACGGACCGCCTGCCCGCGGCGCAGCGCGAGGCGGGCCCCCGGATCGTCGACGAGCCGTCGCCGTCGGGCGGCGCGCCGATCCAGGTCTGGAACTACCAGGGCAAGCGGTTCCCCGCGATCGGGCTCAACGCCGTCGCGGGAAAACGGCCAGAGGAGTACGGCGTGGAGCCGGTCCGCTACGCCGACATGATCCCGGGCTGCTACGACCCCAAGGCCCGGCTCGTGGACATGGACCTCGACGGGGTGTGGGCGGCAGCCAACTTCCCCTCCTTCCCGCGCTTCGCGGGCGCCCTGTTCACCGCCGAGGGCGGCGACCTGGAGCTCGCCGCGAACTGCGTGCGCGCCTACAACGACTTCGTCATCGACGAGTGGTGCGCCACCGACCCGAACCGGTTCATCCCCCTGGTGATCCTGCCGTGGTGGGACGTCGAGCTCTGCGTGGCCGAGCTGAGCCGGACGATCGCCAAGGGCGCCAAGGGCGTCTCCTTCCCGGAGACCATGACCCCGCTGGGCCTGCCCTCGCTCTACACCGACCACTGGGACCCGCTGCTCTCGGTGGCCGAGGAGGCGAAGGTGCCGCTGTGCCTGCACTTCGGCTCCTCCGGCCAGCCCCCCGCCACCGCACCCGAGGCCCCCTACGCCGTCACGATCTCGATGTACGGCACCAACCTCATGTCCTCCACGGCCCACCTGCTGTTCTCGCCGGTGTTCCACAGGCACCCGGAGCTGAAGGTGGCCCTCGCCGAGGGCGGCATCGGCTGGGTGCCCTACCTCCTGGAGCGGATCGACGGCACCTGGGAGCGGCACCGCTGGTACCAGAACGTCGTCAAGGACGTCCGCCCGTCGGACCTGTTCCGCAAGCACATCTACGGGTGCTTCATCGACGACACGTTCGGCATCGCGAACCGGCACGCCATCGGCCTGGACAACATCACCTGGGAGTGCGACTACCCGCACTCGGACTCGTACTGGCCGCACAGCCGCAAGTACGCGGGCGAGGTGCTGGCCGACGTGCCGGACGACGAGGTGCAGAAGATCGTCGACACGAACGCGCGACGACTGTTCAACCTGCCCGCGTGACGGCGGCGAACCGCGACGAGGGCGTCGACATCGCGGCGGACGACTGGGCGGAGCAGGACCTGCTCACCCGCGACCTCGCCGCGGACCGGCTCGCCGCACTGGAGGCGGAGACCCGCGCCGAGCTGGCCCGGGTCGGCGACGACGCGGCGGCCGTGGCGATGCTGCAGCGGCGGCTGCGGGCGATCGATGCCAGCCGGGAGACGATCGGCTCGGCGTCCGACCCGTCCCGCTGAGGGACGGGTCGGCCGCGGCGCTCACCAGTCCTGGTACGGGACGATCGTGCGGGTCGGGGCGGAGAACAGGACCTCCTCGGCGGCCGCGTGCTCGGAGCCGCGACCCGCGTCCGCCCAGACCTTCTCGCGCAGCCGGATCTCGCGGGTCACCTCGGCGGGGTCGCCGTCGAGGTAGAGCAGCCGGACCCGCAGGGAACCCGGGGCGTCCTCCGGTGCCGTCAGCGCGACGGTACCCGGCCGGGACTGGGTCTCCGACGACGCGAACGTCCAGGCGCCCGTCACTCCGGGAATCTCGAGCAGGTCCGGGATCCGGACCCGGTCGTACCAGCGGTACTGCAGGTGGGCATCGGGTCCGACCGGCTCGGCGAAGCGGCTCAGGGTCACGTGCACGCCGGTGTGCGGGCGGAAGGGCAGCACGTCCGGGGAGACGAGCACCCGCGGGTGTGCATAGCCCTTGACCGGGGTGAAGAAGGCGGTCAGTCGCCGGACGACCCCGGGCACGCCGGGTCCGCGGCCCCACTGGACCGAGTCGGCGCCGAGCTTGAGGAAGTCCGCGATGGTCTGCTCGAGGGGCTCGCGGAACCAGTAGTTGGCCACGTAGTCCACGGACGCGAACTCCTCGACGGCGGTGCCGGCGTGGTCGGCGTCGCCGGTCAGCCGGGCCCAGCGGTCGCCCCAGGCGACACCGGGCAGGGCGAGGTTCTCGGGCCGGTGGTCGTAGAGGTGCCAGGCGTTGTACTCGGCGTGGCGGGTGTCGTCGGTCAGGTCGACGAACGAGAAGAAGGCTCGGGGTAGCACCAGTGACTCTCCTTCGAGTGGGTGGTGTCACCACGGAAGCAGAAATCAACTGGAGCGGGCAAGCGCTTGCTTGGTACGAAAAGGGGTCTCGTGGACGAGGACGTGATGGCGCTGGTGG